>Ga0210244_100047_pt1 | contig 85564 bp, 50 predicted proteins | sample ChrtobMetaP3_0mM_FD_155473 | JGI IMG/M metagenome (GOLD analysis project Ga0210244, IMG submission 155473) | Chrysochromulina tobin associated microbial communities from unialgal haptophyte culture, Seattle, Washington, United States - P3_0mM | ecosystem: Host-associated > Algae > Haptophytes >...
CCCCCCTCCTCGACGTGTCCTAGAGAGTCAAGTCAGGTCAAGTCCTAGCTGGTCCCGAAGAGCCCGACGGCTAACCCGCCAAGCGGCGAGCGTAGCCGTGCATTCTCCTGCCGCAGCCGCTCCACCTCGAGGCGCAATTCGGCGGACTCGCGACGCTCGTGCAGCACGATCTCACGCAGCTCGTGGCGCTGGGCCTCGAGCTCGCGAAGCATCTCGAGGTGCAGTGCGCGCAGGTCCTCTTGGACCGAAGCGCGCAGGTCGTACAAGGCGCCCTCGAGTTGCTCGGATAGCAGCGGCGCCATCGCCGTGCCACCTCCGCCTCCGGAGCCCAACCAGTGGCCTGTCCCGAGGCCTCGCGCGGGCGGCGCTGCGGAGAGGGCCGCCGCGGCGGTTGCTTGAGCAACGGCGAGTGTCGGGACGAGCGACGCGGGAAGCGTAGGTGGCAGCAGCCCGCGCGCAGCGGGCGGCAGCGATGGGGCGGCCGCGTGGGCTGTGGATGAGATTGCGATCTCCGAGGCTGCGGAGGACGAGATTGCTATCTCCGAGGCTGCGTGGGCTGGGGATGGGGTGCACGGCTGCGAGGGAGCTAACGACGCTGGGTGGACGGGTACCATCGGAGGTGGCGCACGTGGCGACGCGTTCGGCCGAGCCAGCGGCGCCGGCGCGTCCGCAACCGCCCACGCCGAGCGCGCTTTGGGTGGCGCCGCCACTGCCACGTTGGCCGGCGCACTGTCCAGGAGGGCGCGCGTGGCCGTGGGGCGTGTGCTCGGGGCGGCCGCAGCGTGCGAGGCGGGAGCGGACGTAGGCCGGGTGCCCGTGCTGACTGAGGCCGCGGCGGGCGTAGGCCGGGTGCCCGTGCTGACTGAGGCCGCGGCGGGCGCCACGTACGCGGCACCAGCGAGGCTCGTCATCGACTCCGAGGCTGATGATGAGATTGCGATCTCCGAGGCTGATGATGAGATTGCGATCTCCGAGGCTGATGATGAGATTGCGATCTCCGAGGCTGAGGACGAGCCCTCCGGTTGGCCAAGCAGACGCGACGGCAGCCAGCTGGGCCGCACGCCAAAGCTACCCGCGCTGCCATGGCCCAGCGCTGGGGAATGGGCCGGCCCACCTCCACTGCTCGCAAACCTGCCCGTGGCTGCGGCCACGGCACGTCCCGAATCGCCGTCTCCGGCCTCGTCGTAGCCATCCCCGAGCTCCTCTGCCTTCGCCTTTGCCTCCTCCTCGTCCTCCTCCTCTGCCTCTGCCTCCGCCTCGTCCGCCTCCTCCTCCGCCGCCTCGTCCTCCCCGTCCTCCTCCTCTTCCTCCTCGTGCCTGCGGCCGCCCGCTGCCGCAGCCTGCCGCGCCATCGCCTCCCGCGCCGCGAGCAGCGGGGGCGTAGTGCCCAGTAGGGGCGAGCCGGTGCCGCTGCCTCCTCGCGAAGCGGCGTGCGACGCGCCGCCGAAGGGTGTGGCTACGCCGCCCGAAGTCGTCGGGGTGGCGCCACCACTCATGCCGCTCGCGGCGGCGCCGCTCGCGCGCTGGAAGGCGATCGCGCGCACCGTCGATGTGTGCGCCTGCACAGTCCATGAGGGGCTGGGTCGGTCGGATCGGAGGTCGAAGATGAAGAGCTCGCCCGAGGTCGAACCGAGCGCGAGGTGCACACCACTCGAGGCGAAGGCGAGGCAGGTGAGCGGGCGGTGCGAGCGCAGCGTGCGCACGACGCACTGCTTGGTCACGTCGTAGAAGCAGATGGTCGCGTCCATCGAGCAGCTTGCGAGCAGGTGCTGATTGACAGGTGACCACTGGAGGCCGGTGCTCGCTTCCGTATGCTCTGCAAACAGCCGATGCGGCGGGCCGGCGGGCATGTTCGGCTTCACCTCCCACACGGCGACTCCGCCGTCGGCCGCCGCGCACGCGAGCATCGAAGGGTGGAAGGGCGCCCACTGCACGGCACCGAGCCCGGGCCGCACCATGCCTTCGGCCGCTGGATGCTCGATGCGGGCGACGGCCGCGACGGAGCCCTGCACACGATGCACAATGATTTCGCCCGCATCGCTCGAAGAGGCCACGTACACCTCGCTCGGGCTCCACGAGAGCCCTCGCACCGCCGCACGGTGGCCGCGAAGCGCGAGCGCCTGTGCGCGCTTCTGCAGATCGAAGATGCGCACCACCGCATCGCTCCCTCCGGCGGCGAGGTAGCGCGAACCCGGACTCCAGGTTATCGCGTGGATCGCGACTGCTGAGGACGCACCACCGGACGACGGCTGCGCTTGGAGCGTGTGGAAGAGCTTGCCCGACGGCTCGGAGAGGGCGATCGTGCCATCATGTGACGCAGAGGCGAGCACGCGGTCGTTGGAGGTCCAGCGCAGCGCCGTGATCGGCTCGAGGTGCGGCTCGAATGTCGCCAGCGGCTCCTCGCCACCACCGCCCTCCCACAAGCTCACCTCATCGTCACTCGCGGTCGCGATGAGAGGGATTGCCGACATGGGGCTTCCCGCCAAGTAGAGAACCTTCACAGAGAACTTGTCAGGCCATGTTCTCGCGCCATTCACGTTCGGCCTCTCTCCACTAAGGGGGTAGGCTGATCTACCCCCTTACTCTCCATCTGTCCATCGCGACGATGCGGACTCACGTTGTGCTTCGCTCCGGCAGTGTTCGTGTGTCCTTGGCCGAAGGCCATTTGACGCGCACGTGAACGGTCGCCGCCTATGCTCGACACGCGCGCGGCTGGCTCCGATCTACGCGTCCTCTTGGGCGTCATGAGCACGCCGCTCAACCCGCGCCTTCGCATGCAGTGGCGTGAATGGCGTGCACTGTTCAATCGGACAGGCGCGGGCTTCGATGTCAAGTTCGTCCTGGGCAACGAATTCTATGTGCCAGCCCGGCGGCTGCGCCGGCAGCAGCAGCAGGTTCGAGAGCCTCAGCCGCCCGAGCTGCTCAAGGAGGAAGGTCTCAAAGCGAGCGACCTGCAGTTTGTTGACGGCCGCGAGAGGCTGCCGCACGTTGGCAAGGTGACCGAGAAATCGGCTGCGTTCTGGTTGAGCGCGGTGCGCATGCATCCGGGCTACGATTTCTACTGCAAGGCCGACGACGACACCCTCGTGCACGTGGACCGCTTGCACGCCGTGCTTGGAGAAATTCGGCGTTCGCGCGGCAAGGATGCTGCCACCTACATCGGGCACATAAAGTGGCGTGGCTGGAACGTGGGCCACCGCTTCCAGGCGTGCGGCGGCGGCTGGGGGCCCGCGCGCAAGACAGGTGACGACATCGCGCTGGGCGGTGTGCTCCCCGGCGGTAAGTCGTATCCCCCGTGCCCCCACGCGGCGGGTCCGTACCCGTACATGAGCGGCGGCATGGTGTGCATGAGCCGCGCCATGGCTGGGCTGCTCGCGGCCGATGCAGCGTTCAACGACTTCGTTAAGGTCGCGAAGCAGCGCAACAGTGCAGGCGTGCCGTGCCGCGTGCCGCAGACGTGCGCGGCACAGCCGAACGAGGCGCATATGTGGCACCACGAGGACGCGGGCATGGGCTTCAACGTGTTCCGCGCTGTCATCGCCGCCAACGCCACCGCGGCCATTGTGCCCATCCCGGGCCACTTCAACGATGCGGGGATCATCGAGCGCACGCGGTCCGCGCACGACGCATACTGGAGTGCGCGTGCGGTCTTCGTCCACGGCATCAAGGGGGCGTTGCAGTATCAGGCCGTGCGCGCAAAATGGAAGCTCACGCGCCCGACGCCGTACCTCGGGCTGCGCTGCTACCGGTGCAAGCAACCCGGCATCAACATGCACCATGGGGATTGGCAGTGGGCGCGCCTGCCGTGCCCGGCGAGCATCGCCGGGAACGCGTGCGCCACCGACGGCGCCGCCTGCCCCGAGCAGGAGCAGCTGTGCCCGGTCGACCCGTCCGCGCACTTTACCTGCTGCGGCTGGCCATGGATCGTGCCCGAGCTGCGCGACCTCATCGTCGAGGTGCTGCGCAAGGCGCCTGAGCGCGCTGGCTATCCGACCAAAGGCCTCGTGGGTGAGTTGCGCCGTGAGTTGCGCCGCTCGGGTGCACGCGCGCGCGACCCGCCCGGCTGCGTGCGCGACTGCCTCTCGCTGCCGCTGCCGAGCCCCAACTCGATTGGTGGCGTGCTGCGCGAGCTCGCCTTGCGCGGAGACGTGGTCGTGGACGAGGCAGGGGCGCAGGAAGGGGCCGCGCAAGCCACAACGGTCCGGTTGGGCCCGGCGACGAGCGCCCAAGACAGGCAGAGGCTCGGGAGCATGCCGCCGCGCCGCCGACCGAACAAGGCGAAGCGTGTCACAACGGAGCGACTCCGCGCCGCCGCCGGCACAGATACACATTCAAAGTTTTCAGGCGAACAAATCAACATTGAACGAAAATAGGACATTAGATTAGCCGGATCATCCACGGGTTCTTGCGATCCACCAAAACCCGGTTAGCCGCCCGGTTGAATCGTTTATTAGAGTACTACGTTCGCGCAGGCCGCAGCCACCGCACACCGGAATCCGGATCGCGCGCGCGCCGCGCGGTACCAAGATACGGGATGGTAGTACGATGTCGCGCTCTCACAGCTCGATCTCCCTCGGGTTGGGCTTTCGGATGTGGCGCATCGTCGTGCCAAGCTCTGTCGGCTTGAAGGGCGCGAGCGCGCCGTACGGCTTCGGGATGCCAATGTCGTCCGGTATGTACGCATTCGGGCGCGGCTCGGCGGTGGTGTGCGTGAGCTGCGCGGGCGCCGTCTCCTGCAGCACGCTCTTGGCGTACGCATCGGAGACGCGCCGGTCGAGCTCGGCCTCATACCGCTGCCACTCGCGCTCCATCTCCTCGGTGGGCGCGGCGCCCTGCTCGAGGTTGCGACTCATCGTGTGCAGCTGCTCGTCCTTGAGCGCGTTCTCCTGGGTGAGCTTCATCGCAGTCGCCTGGTACATCGAGAGCTCAGACACGGTCGCCATCATGCGGCGCGTGGTGCCCTTGATGCGTGCCTGGAAGTCGTTGACGCGCTTCGCGAGTTCGAGAGTGTCCTCGCGTCCCTCGAGCGCCTGCGTGCGTAGCCGGTTGGCGAGGTTGCTCACCTCCTCGAGGACGAGGTCCTTCTCGAGCAGCTGCTCCTTCTTGTCGTTCACGCGCTCCTCGAGCACCTGCAGCTTCGCGTTCAGGTCCTCCGGCTCGGGGTCTTTGCCTTCGAGCTTGCGCCATCGCTTCGAGTTCTCGGGCGCCTCGAGGTCGGCGCTCAGCCGGTCGGCGAGCGCCCGCTCCTCCTCGAGCTGGGTCTGCAGCAGCACAATCTCCTGCTCGAGCTCGGGCACGCGCGGCAGCTTGCGCCGCGTCACCTCGATCTCTCGGCAGAGCTCGGCGACCTGCAGGTCAAGCATCCGAATCTCCTCCTCGCGAGATCGGATCGCCACCTCGCCCTTTTTGAGCACCGCCTGCTGCATATTCGACTTTTCGTACAGGATGCATAGCTCGTCGTTCCGGTCGATGAGCTGGATGCCCGTGTAGTTGCGCTCCTCGACCGCGCTCTCGTACCGGCGCTTGAGCTTGAGCATCTCCTTCTCGATGCCGTTGATCAGCGAGTTCAGGTTGTCTGTCTCGGCTGCGAGCTGCTGCACGAGCGCCTTCTTCTCCTTCTCGGCGGCGGCATGCTTGTTCTGCTCGACGCGCAGCGCGTCGCGCGTCGAGAAGGCCTGCTGGTGCTCGAGCCGCTCCTTGGAGAGCGCCTTGTCCTTGGTCACCGACTCATTGCGCAGGATCTCGACCTCGTTCTGGAGGATCTTGATCTTCTCCTTCATCTCGCTCAGCGCCTGCGCCGACGCGGTGATCTGGTTGACGTACTTGTTGCGGTCGGCCTTGACGACGTCGTACAGCTTCGAGAACTCGCGCAGCCTCGCGCCCATCTCGACGTGCCGCTTGGACAGGTCGACGATCTCGAGCTCCTTCACCTTGAGCTCCTCATGCGTCGCGCGCGCGGCGGCCACCGACTTGGCCGCCTCTCGCGCCATCGCCTCACGCTCGCCTGTGAGGCGTGCGACCGCCTTGCGCTGCTGCTGCTCGTACTTGGACTCCTCGGCAAGCTCCTCCTCGAGCACCTTGACCTGCTCCATCAGCGCCAACAGAAAGTCCTTCTTGCCCTGCTCGATGCCCTCCTGCTTTAGGAAGGAGTTGATAAAGATGTCGACTTCGCGCTTGAGCTCATCGACGACACTCCGCTGCTTGCGCCCCTCCTCCTTGAGCTGCGCCGACTGGCGCGCGGCCTCGTCCACCTGCCGCTGCATGAACGGCACCTGCGCCTGCGACGTCTGCAGCTGCACCTCCGCGCGCTTGCACCGCTTCAGATTGTTCGAGTACTGCTTCGACTCCTTGCTAAGGGCGTCCTGCGCGCGCTTCAGATCGGCGATCACGGCTCGCTGCTCCATCTCGAGGCGCGCGCGCTCGGCGAGGGCGTGCGCCGCCTCCTCGTGCGCCGTCGCGAGCGCCTTCTTGATGTCATCTGCCTTGGCCTGCCGCGCCAAGATCTCACGCTGGTGGCGCTCTGCCTCGAGCACGAGGGCCATCTTGCTCTCCTCGAGCTCGCGCCGCCGCTTGGCCTGCTCGTTGAGCGAAATCTCGTACTCCTTGAGTTCTTGGTCGCTCTTGTCCATCGTCCCCTGGTTGGTCGCCGCCGCCGTCGCCGCGATGTCCGCCTGCTTCTTCATCTTCTCCGGCTCGCTGCGCACCTTTTGCAGTAGCGCCTCGAGCTCCTTCTTCGCCGCCTCCGTCTCCATCTTCGAGTTGCGCAGCGCAAGCGCACGCTCCTTGAGCGCCTCGTGCTCCGCCTGCAGCTTACTCAGCGCGCTCTTGTGACGGTCGAGCTCCTGCTTCACCTCCGCGAGTGCCCCCTCCACCTCGTCGATCCGCGGCTGCAGCTCCGCCATCTGCTTCTTCTTGGTCGACGTCACCTCATTTTGCAGCTCGTTGCGCACGCCTTGCAGGTCGTGCAGCTCCTGCTGCAGCAGGAGCTCACGCTCCTCGCGCATCGCCAGTTCGCTGTCGCCCTTGGCCACCTCGGCACGCAGCGCGGCGATCGTCTCCGAGTCCTCCGCCGCCGCCGCCGCCGCCTTCTCAAGCTTCGCCTTCTCTGAGCTCAGGTCGGCGTTGAGCTGCTTGGCCTTGCGCAGCAGGTTCTTTTCATTCTCGTAGGTCTTGAGCACGCAGTCGTGGATCTTTGTGTACTTGCTCTTGTACTGCTCCGTCTGCGACGATGTCAGCCGCCCCGCCGACTGCAGCTCCTCGAGGAACTGAAACGCCGGAGACAGCTTGATCTGCGGACGGCGTCAGCAACACGCGCGGCTGGCGGTGAGGGTCGGTGCGTGCGCGAGCACCGCGGCGAAGGGACAGCGGCGCGACGCCGCACACGGCTCGGTGCGGGCAGCGAGAGGCGGCGGCGGCGGCGCGCACATCTGCTGTTTCCGCCATGCAACGTCGCGCCGCAACGGGCGCCAAGGCACTTCGCCCGGCGAGGCCACTCATCACGCGGAACAAGGTTTCGCGCACCGCGTGCGAAACTCTGTAACAGACATCAGGGGTAGAACGAGAAGGCGTCGACCTGCGCTGTTGCAGAGGCCGGGGCCATCGCCGCCCAGCCACGACACCACGACTCCATGGCGCCATCGAACATGCTCTCGCACCCACCGATCATGAACCGCAACCAGTGGAAGGGCGCCGGGCTCCAGCGCAAGTTCCCGGGTGGTAACCTCACCTTCCTGCGCTCCATTGCGCCGCGGCCGCTCGCCGTCCAGATGGACGAGGCGACCGTCCGTGATCTGCAGGCGGCGACAGGCGGGGTGTTCAACACTTTGCAGGACACCATCAAGCTGCCACCGGATATACTCCGCGCGACGTCGTCGTTTGCGCCAGTGCCAGTTCCCTCTGCAGCCGCTGCAGCTGCACGCGGGAGCAAAAATGGGCAGTTGTACGACTCCATATGGCCGGACACGAATTTGCCCACGTTCAGCAACTGGGAGTACTGCCAGAAGCGCGGTCACGCGCCGCCGCCCAACTCGCTGCCCGCGCCAAGGGTCACCGACATGAAACAATGGTTCAACACCTACGGCCAGCCCACGAGGCCAGCGCCGCCCGGCTATCGCACCGAATTCACGTCCCTCGGGAAGAGTGTACGACACTGCCCGGGCGAGCTCAGCGGCACCGCTAAAATGTTCCCCGGAAGGGTGCTTTGCTGACCTACGGTATTAGTGCAATTAGCGTTGTGTGTGGATGAGGTTGAGGAACTCGCGTGACGGGCGTCCTCGCGAAACCGGCGTGTACATGCCGGGTGACGCCGTTTCTCAAAGTCTAAACGATCGAGGCAGGTCTAAGAAAAGTCTAAGAATGAACCCATTATTAGCCATCGCGGCCCGCGCCGCGGTCGTCGCGGCTCTCACCTAGTACGCATCCGCGCCAATCTGACCCTGAACGTGCCCATGCACACTGTAATGCCACTGCCCAGTAGTGAGGAGCCGTGCGCTTCGAAGCGAGGTGAAAGCGAGGCGAAGCATGGTGCCTCCGAAGGCACGCACCATAATAGACGGCGCGCGTGCGTCGCGCGGACCGCTCGTCTGGCAGTGCTTCAGACATTACCGGCCGAGTAAACCGGAGGCCTCGGGTCGACAGGCATCATCGTCGGCTCGGCCGTGCGTGGGCGAGCGGAAAAGGGACGGCTCGAGCGTGGGGCGGCCGATGCCACCTCGGAAGCACGTACGACGCGCAGCTCGACGGCGCCACTCTCGCATGCTTTCAGCCGAGCAACCACCTCCTTGGCATCTGCTACCTCGAACAGGTTGCCTCCCTCAGAGACCCCCACGACAAGATCACCGACCGCGAGGTCCGAGCGCGAAAGGTTCGTGGCGGCAGCGGACAAGGGCACAATGTGAGCCACACGCCCCCGGCCCGTGGTCGGGCACTTGTCGACGTGGATGCCAAGGTCGTCAGCTGCAGAGAACAGGAGGAAGACAGATCGAGCGGAGGCGAGCAGCGCGGGCGTCTCCACGCAGAGCGAAAGAGAGGATGCGGCGAAGATGTGCTGCGAAAGCCCGTTCGCATCGAGCGCCCTTGGGGATGTTATGCCGTCACTCGCCAGGCTGATCATATCGCCAGGGAAGACCTTTCCCTCGAAGGGAGAGGTTGACGCCACCTGGTGGACGATGACGGACCTGCCGCGCATCACGACGCTAACGCCGACGCGGCTATTGGCCAATTTCGTCACCTCCACAAACCGCACATTGGTGGGTTTGGCGGCCGGCTGCTTATCGGCGAAGAAGGTCATCGTGACGCTCAACCGCCGACTGTGCGGGAGCGCTGCTCAAACGAGTTTCGGTTATTCTGTTCGGGGAAAAAAGGTTCGCCCCACTTGATACTTGTACATGTACATGTAACCACTTGACTGGACTTGACTTGACTTGAATGTTAACTTGACTTGACTTGACACGACTCATTTTCGTTTTTTCGAACTTCGTCGTCTTCGTGCGAAGCGCACTTTTTTGGTGTCGCCAAGCGCCTTGGCCGCGATCGATGAGCGCGGCGGCGGCGGCGCTCGCAGCGCGGCGCGGGTTGAAAGCTGAGAACGAAGCCAAGGCCGTTCGACAAAGGTACCTGGAGGAGAATGCGAGAAAACTCCGAGAGGAGCTCAACAGTGTCAAAGGGAGGCCCGACATCATGTTCCTCATTCGCGTTGCCAGAGCCGAGCGGCTGGCATCCGGTGACATCCAAGAGCCAGAGCCGCCGCCTAACTATCGCATAGGCCTCGAGCGGGATCCTCCCGCTGAAGAGGTATTTGGCGACAGCGGCAAGTCGTACGGCTACCGCGTGCTCTGCCGCCTGCGCGTGAGCGACCAGCCTCGGAAGATGGCCATCTACATCGTCGAGTCGAGGCCATTCGACCCGATCATCCTGCTCACGATCCTAGCCAACTGCTGTACCATGGCATGGCAGTCGCCGATGGACCCATGCTGCACACCCAAGGAGGACTTCATTAACCTCTGCGAGTGGATCTATCTGTACATCTTCACCTTCGAGCTCATGGTGAAGATCCTCGCGTACGGCTTTCTGCTGCACCCGGGAGCCTACCTGCGCGACGCGTGGTGCCAGCTCGACTTTGTGGTCGTGAGCCTCGCGTGGATGCCCATCCTCTTCCCCTCCATGGGAAATTATTCGGTCATCCGTTCGGTCCGAGCGCTCCGGCCGCTGCGCGCACTCAAGCGCGTGCCCGGCATGCCTGTGCTTGTAGCCTCGATCATGTCCGTCTTCCCCAAGCTGGGCAACGTGGGTGCGCTCTGCGGCTTCATCTTCCTGGTCTTCGGCATCGTGGGCATGGAGCTCTTCAAGGGCACGCTGCATAACCGGTGCGCTCTTCCGGGCTTCGTCGAGACGGCGGATCATCCGCTCTTTGCCCGACGTCTCTGGGAGGAGGCTGGCGGCGGCAGCTCATCGCTGCTCGGCGGCGGCGGTGGCGAGCTCGGTGGCCTGCTGGGCGGTGGCGAGATGCTCGCCAGCCTGGGCGGCAACCTGAGCGAGCTCCTCGTCGGCAACAGCAGCAGCAGCAGCAGCAGCCTGGGCGGCGGCAGCCTCAGCAGCAGCCTCGGCAGCAGCCTCGGCGCAAGCTTCGCCAGCCTGGGCGGCAGCCTCGTGCTCACGGGTCGCGCGCTCAAGGGCGAGCTGGACCACCACAAGGGGCCGCTGGCGCTGCCCGATGGCACGTTGTTGCCTTATGGCATGACCATTCAGGACAAGTATGACACGGAAGTCTCGTGCAGCCCGAGCAAGGGCCCGAACGTCTGCATCGTGAATGAAGCCCCCAAGAACTCGACGTGCCACTACTTTGATCGCGACCCGAATGCAGGCATGACCTCGTTCGACTCGATCGGCCTGGCATTCATCATCTTGCTGCAGACCGTCACGTTCGATAGCTGGGCGTCTCCCATGTACCAGATGATGTTCGCGTTCTCACCGTACGTGTGGATCTATTTCCTCACCATCTGCATGCTCGGCGGCTTCTTCGTCGTCAACCTCTTCCTTGCCGTCATCTTCCAGCAGTTTATCGCCGCCTCGATGGTCGACCGGGCCACCGGCGACATGAACGCGCGGGCCGACCTCAAGAGCGTCGTCCTCGAGGGCGGCACCAGGGGCGGTGGCGCTCAGGACGGCGCGCTCGACGGCGCGCTCGACGGTGCTCAGGACGGCGCGCTCGACACGAGTGTGCTGCTCGAGAGCGGGCAGGAGCGCTCCGATGGCGAGGTGGGCCGGGGGGGGCGCCACTGCTGCGACTGTGAGCCCGAGCCGGGCACGTGGCGGCACGCAGTGGGCGAGGTGGCGACCTCAGACGCTGTGGGCAACTTCTCGACGGGACTGGTGCTCTTCAACATGCTCCTCATGGTCCTCCCGTATGAGGGCATGACCGAGGAGTACGCGATGAACCTCGAGAGCGCGTCCACGGTCGTCACGTACATCTTTATCGTCGAGATGTTTGCCAAGCTCCTCGGCATCGGATGCGCCAACTACTGGTCAGATGGGTGGAACAAGCTCGACGGCACCATCGTGTGCATGTCGATCCTCGAGATCGTCCTCACGATCATCTTCGCGGGCGGCGGCGCAAATCTCTCGTTCTTGCGCATCATGCGCATGCTTCGCGTGCTGCGCATGCTGCGGCTGATGCGCTCGTGGAAGGGGCTGTACAAAGTCGTGTCCACGTTTGGCAAGGCGCTTCCCCAGATGAGCAATCTGCTCGTGCTACTCACGCTCATCATGACCATCTTCTCCCTCCTTGGCATGCAAATCTTTGGCGCGCAGTTTACCCCGGCCGTCGGCTTCTCGGACGTGCCCTGCCCATCGGGGGTGTGCCCCAACAAGATGCTCTCCGAGCACCCGTACTACCAATTCGACTATTTCGGACCGGCGATGCTGACCGTGTTCATTCTCATGACGGGCGAGTGGATGGACGCGATGATGCCCGCGATCCAGGCGACCGGCAAGAGCTCGTGCCTCTTCTTCATCATCTGCATGCTCGTGGGCAAGTACCTCATCATGAATCTGCTCGTCGCCATCCTTCTCAACGCCTTCGCCGACGACTCAGGTGACGACGGTGGCAAAGCGAGCGGGCGCGCGAGTGGGCGCTCAAGTGGGCGCTCGACGCGGCGCTCGAACGCGACCGACGAGAGCGACGAGAGCAGCAGCATGCCCATCCTCCCAACGGAGGAAGTCCAATGGCCACGCGACTACTCTCTCTTCTGCTTCAGCCCGCACGGCCCCACACGTAAGTTCACCAATTGGCTCATCGCGCGCCCCGAGTTCGACCAGGTCGTCATCCTCGCGATCCTCGCATCGTCGGTCTGCCTCGCCGTCGACAACCCGCGCCTCGATCCGAACTCGACGCTCAACCTGAGGCTCGCGCAGCTCGATTACTTTTGGACCTTTTTCTTCTCGGTCGAGATGCTGCTCAAGGTCATCAGCTTCAGCTTCTGCGGGGGCCCCAAGTCGTACATCACAAACCCGTGGAACATCCTCGACCTGATCATTGTGAGCATCTCGTACCTCGTGCTGCTCGCCGAGATCTTCCCCGTCTTCGCACCCCTCAAGACGCTGCGCATCCTGCGCGTGCTCCGCCCGCTACGCCTCATCTCGCGCCACCCGGGCATGAAGCTCATCGTCTCTTCGGTCATCAAGTCGCTCCCGTCCGTCGCCAACGTGATGGGGGTGTGCATGATGCTCCAGCTGGTCTTCGCGATCCTCGGCATGCAAATGTTCAGCGGCACGATGGCCTCGTGCACCAAGACGGATATCACCGTCAGGGACCTTTGCTACGATCCGACCAAGTTCACCGGACCTGCTTACCTCGGGGGAGAGCCCTTACCGGGCTACGCGAAAGATGGCTCTGGCAACCTGGCCGTACCCGGCCGCGATGGCTTCGTGGCTGGAGCTGCCGACATCCCGATGAATAGCCCCGCGTGGGGATCGTTTCCGTCTCAAATCTCGTCGCCGCCGCCGCCGCTGGCGCTCGACGTGAGCGCCGCCGCGATCGCGCTGCCGTCGGAGGCGGTGGAGGTGGGGACGGAGGCGGTGATGGAGGCGGTGACGGAGGCAGCGGGGGCGGTGCGACGCCAGCTGAAAGGCGCCGGTGACAGCGGCTGGAAGCCAGGTGATCCCGTCCTCTGGCAAAACTCGGCCAGAGGCTCCTTTGACAACTTCGGCGAGGCGATGCGACTGCTCTACATCATGAGCTCGGGAGACTCGTGGGAGGAGCCGATGTGGACGATGATGGCGGCCACGGAGCCCGGGCACGCGCCCGTGCGCAACGACCTCTCGGCCGCGGCTATCTTCGCTATACTGTGGATGCTCGTGGGCAACTTTGTCGCCCTCAACCTCTTTGTAGGCACGGTGGTGGACAACTTTACGCGCATCAAGAAGGAGAGCGACGCGTCTGCGACGATGACGCCCGAGCAGATGCAGTGGGTCGAGTCGATGAAGGCGATGGCGAAGGCGAAGCCCATCAAGACGTTGCGCGAGCCCGACCAGTTCCTGCGCAAGATGCTCTTCAGGCTGATCAACTCCTCCGCCTTCGACGGCCTCATCACAGCGGTCATCGTGGCCAACATTGGTGTGATGGCGTGCGACTATTGGGGCATTGAGCAGGACGTAGAGGTCTTTGCGAAGTACAACAGCGCGATGACCACGTTCGCGTACATTTACTATGTCGAGTTCACGATCAAGATCATCGCGATGGGGCCGAATGGCTACTTTGGCGACAATTGGTGCCGCTTCGACTTCACCCTCGTCACCTGCTCGCTGCTCGACCAGTTCGCGGCCGAGCTGCTCGCACAGATCTTGCCGATCCCGCCGATGGTGCTGCGCGTGCTGCGCGTGCTCCGCATCCTTCGAATCCTGCGGCTGCTCAAGGGCGCCAAGGAGCTGCGGAACCTGATCGTGACCATGGTGCTCTCGCTCCCGTCCCTCGTTAATGTCGGCGCGATGCTCGCGCTCCTCACCTTCATCTTCGCCGTGCTCGGCCAAAACCTCTTCCCCTTCCTCAAGCACCAAGATTCGATCAACTCGATGCGCAACTTCGAGTCGCTCGGGTCGGCGATGCTGCTCCTCTTCCAGTGCCTCACCGGCGATGGCTGGTCGTCCTTGATGACCGAAGCCATGCTCTCGCCGCAGTCGGGCAAGTGCAACAATGAGCTCGAGCACCCGAACTGCGGCTCAGACGTGGCTGTCCCCTACTTCATCTCGTTCATGCTCCTCGGCTCCTTCATCTTTCTCAACTTGGTCGTCGCCGTGATCCTCGAAAACTTCTCGTCGCTCGGCAACATCAATTCCGACCTTGTCTCGGCGAGCGACGTGGAGCTCTTCAAAGAAGCTTGGTCCGAGCTAGACCCGGACGCGTACAACTACATCGGGGCCTATAAGCTCAAGGACTTGCTCATTGCGCTCCCGCCGCCGCTGGGCGTCAAGGGGACACGCGATGCGACGCGCGAGGCAGTCTCGCGCTGCTTCAAGATCAAAGTCCCCACCTACGGAGGCGTCGTCTACTTCCAGGACGCGCTCAACTGCCTCACGCACTACAATTACTTCGAGGACCCCAAGACCCAGGACATGCTCAAGCTCGACGTCGGCGAGCACGAGACGCTCCTCTCCAAGATGACCGGGAACGTCGCGTCGACGCCCACCACGGCGCGCACCGCGCGCACCGCGCGCACCGTGCGCACCGCACGCACCGCGCGCACCGCGCGCATCGAGGAGGGGGAGGACGGCAAGGAGGAGAAGGATCAGCTGGAGGAGGAGGAGGAGGTCGACATGGGCCCGATGGCGGGTGCCCCCCGCGGACCTTCCGACGACGTGACAACCAACCGACTCTTTGCGATGCAGGTGATCCGCGAACGGCTTGAGGAGTCGAGGTGGGGGGCCAAGGGGCGCGCCTCTGCCGCCGCGCGCGCTGCAAAGAGGCGAGCGGGCATGCATTCGAAGGAGGCCGTTGGATCGCCCCTCTCGTCCGCGCCGCCGCCACCGATGAGCAGCCATGCGCCCAGGACGACGCCCGATCAGCTGCTGAGCGGTGGGACGCCCAGGACGACGCCCATGTTGGGCATGTACGCCGGCGACACGCAGATGATGCAGAGGCAAGAGGCAGTGGCGGCAGATGCCGCCGCGCCTCCGGCCGTTGACGAAGCCGCCGCGCCTCCGGCCGTTGACGAAGCCGCGTTGCGCGCCGCGCGCCGTGCCGCCTTCCTACGCAGGCAGGAGGAGGCAGCACGCGCCTCCGCCGCGGCTGAGGGGGGCGGCGGCGAGAGGGGGGGCGGCGGCGAGAGCGCGAAAAGCGGCGCCCAACGCGGTGCCGAACGCCGCCACGGAGGCCGGCCTGGCGGCGCTGGCGGCGTGGTGCTGGCGCCAGCCGCTGTCGCAGGCCGTGCGGGCGCTGTCGCGGGCGGCGCACGGAGCAGCCCGGGCGGCGCTCGGGGCGACGCTCGGGGCGAGGGTGCGGGCGCTGTCGCGGGCGGCGCACGGAGCAGCCCGGGCGGCGCTCGGGGCGACGCTCGGGGCGAGGGTGCTCGGGGCGAGGGTCCACCACGGCCGCGCTTGGCCCCCGGGGACCGCCCTGGCGACGGATCAGCAGCTGCGGGTGGGCGCCTGCAGGGCTGCGCGAGCACGGGATCATCGGTGGCCGCATGCGGCTCTCCGCCGCAGAGCTGCCCGCCGCCTCGACGACAGAACGGGAGCACCATCCCGCCAGACACCGTGCCCCGGCCGCGCGTGGTCCCCGAGGATGGCCCGAGGAGAGCGTCTGCGCGAGCGACGGTGCCTGAGGGGCCGACGTGCCTCACACGCACGCCCTCGCAACCCTTTTGCTTCGACCAGACATCGTCGTCGACCCAGTCGTCGTCGTCGTCGTCCTTCGTCTCGCCTGGACGGTCGCCGCCCCGCATTGGAGATCGTGAGCCTGTCGTGTACGTGGTCACTCGCGTGGGGCTGCCCTCGCAGGCCGGGTACAAGGTACCGGTGCCACGGTACCGAGGGCCGGGAGCCGAGTCCGTGGGCCCACAGGTGCCACTCATCACAGACTCCTCGCGACGATCGCCTGGCAAGGCCTCGGGGGCGGGGGCTGGCCTCGAGGTGCGCGACAGGCTGCGTGCCGTGCGCTCGATCGATCAGCAGAAGACCTTTCCATGGGTTTCGGCGCCCGTGCCGCTGCAGGACGCGGGCCCGGAGGCAGCCCCCGAACCCACCACCGCCAGCTCCCCCAAAGGAACCTGGCGCCGCCCCTGGTCGTCCACTCAAGTGTGACGACGACCCGATCTCCTTTGAATCTCCCTCTGAGGACAGCGGCATGGCCCAGCCTGCTCAGTTGCTGGCGGCCCACGCCCTCTGGAGCTGCACAATGTCGGTGTAGAATCGACTAGAATCTAATGGATTGCCAGACCGCATGCGTGGATGCTGGACTTAAATGTAGGAACCGGACGGAGCACGAAAGGCAACGTGCATGCTCTCGAGAGGCGTGGATGATGGTTGCCTGAGTCCCACGTGCCCCATATGGTATGCCCCACCCCTGGAGAGGAGAGAGGGTGAGGAGAGGCCGATGGCCCCGAGTATGGCCCCGAGATGCTTAGTGTCTCGCGGTCTTCACCGCTTGGCCTCGCTGCGGGCCAAGTCGCACGCGCGCGTCCGCATGCGTGTATAGAATTATTATAGACGTTACTGTTCGACGCGGGCGCGCGCCGGCGAAGCGGCAAGCGCCGGCGGTCGCGGGTCGCGGTCGGAGCGGTCCGGTCCGCGACACGCCGCGAGGTCGGAAGGAACTCGCGCGGCCGCGCGGGGCGCGCCGCCGGCCGGGGGCCGGGCGCGGGCGCGGGGGCGGCGCGCCGCGCCCACTGCATTCCACCAGCCCTTTTCAGAACGATCATATCATTTCAATTCCCACTTCCCACCGCAGGGTCGAGTATAACACGCGTATTGATAACACGCCGCGCGCGCCGCGCGCCGTCGCCCGTCCTCTATCCAGCCGCGCCGTTGGGGGCCTTGGAGGGGATGTTCGACGCGCCCATGCATGAAGTGAGCAGCGACTCATTCTCCTCAGGCTCATGATCCTCGCCTGCGGCCTCCGGGGTGGGTGGCGGCGCGAGCAGCGGCGCCTGCCGATACATGGTGCCGCCACCAATGCATGCGAGGAGCGAAAGTACCGCCCAAGGTGACGTGGCTCCTGAGCGTGTGAAGAGGACCAGGGACGCCAGCACAGTGAGGAGCTTATTCATGACTCCGACCACTGTGAAGGTCGTGGCAGTCACGAGGTTACGGAAGCCGAAGCCCGTGAAGGAGATACCGAGCCCGATGGCGCAAGAGGCTCCGACTGCGTGCGCGGCATGCGGGGTGCTCAGCAGCACCTCGAACGCCTCGCCGAGCCGCGAGTACTCGGCCCCGAAGAGCATCATAGGTGGCATGAAGAGGAAGCCGAGCGCGTTGTTGTAGTAGACACGCGTCCATGTCGACATGGGCACCGAACCGAGCACGTGCTTCACCTGTAGGTCGTCGGCACGCTCCGAGCACGCGATGAGTGTGATTCAAAGAGAGAGCGGCGCGGTGGTGTGCGGCGAGGTGGTGTGCGGCGAGGTGGTGTGTGGCGAGGTGGTGTGCGGCGCGGCGATGAGCGGCGCGGCGATGTGCGGCGCGGTGAAATGCTGCGCGCGCCGCAGCAGATCCGAATCTGGGTGCGGGCAGCGCACGTAGACCATCTCGAATGAGAGGACGAGGACGTAGCTCCACGCCCAGAGCCACGTGTGCACGATGATGCCGTCGTTGGAGGTCGCCGCGTACACGAGCGAGCCGCCGACCACGATCGCGAGCCCACACGCAGAGCGCAGCTCAGGCAGCGCTCTGCCCATCCAGATCCAATCCGCAGCCGATGTGAAGATGGGGACGATCGTCCGAAAGACGATGGCCGTTTCGACCGAGGCGGCCTGCAGCAGCTTGATGTTCGTGAAGATCGCGATCCCGAAGAAGAACGGCACGAGCATGAAGCTGCGGGCCTTTGCCCACGCCAGCGGCTCGCACTCCAGCTGGCCGCACAGTGCCAGCAGCCGCACGACTCCGGCTGACGACAGAAACTGCAGGCACATGAGCGACCCGGGGAACGGAAAGACATTAAGTGCCCACTTGTTGACAACCATCACTGCGAGCGCAGCACACATGCACGTGCGAGGCATCAGAGCGGAGGATGAGCGCATCCGCTGCCACAATGCATGGCGCGCACTCAGAGAGGAGCATAAGACATAACCCAGCCCGATCGGTAGCATGTGCGCGATGCCAATGAAATGGTCAGAGCCCGATTGCAACCCGTGCGCGCTGGGCATCGCCTGGGATCCGCTCGACTGTGGATGCCGCCTCTGCATCGGCACGAACGCCAATAGGCTGCGACCGCGCGCGACCGGCGTGCTTTATGTGGTCGGTAAGCGCGACGACGTAAAACTTGCGAAACCTTTCGTCGGTACATGTACGGTAATTTCGTCGCAGTCCCGCCGCAAACAAGCAAAAGCAAGCGTTCCTCCGGGCCCTGTCTTTACATGTAGGTTTGGGGGGGGAAGTAAGTGCACTTGCTCACACGTGCGCCGCCTTGGGCCGTGGTTAACGTGGTGTGAGGTGTGAGTGGCCCGTTCGGTCGTGCAGTTCGGTCGGCCGAAGAAGCGAAGATGATAGATGTAGCGATGATGAGGAATACATGCGTGCCCACACACATGTACCACATGGGTCGTACAGGGGCGGGGATAGTTCAGCCTCCTCACAATGTCAATGACCTGAGCATGATGCGGACCCGTCGATCCACGATTACGGTTCACGTTACACGTACCGCTCTTAACCGCTCGAGCGCCCTAGCTCCTGAACGTGAACCTACGCGCACCGGAGGTGACCCACGGGCGGGGGAGTTCGAAGTTCCGACCGCGCCCTCGCTTGGTATCGAATTTCAATTTGGAATTACCAATAGCAATGACGAATACGCACAACCTTACACAACCATCTAAACACCGGTGTAAAGAAAGGGTGAAGTACGAAGACGATGGATGTACGGTACCGGAACCGGTGTCTCAGACTGAGTAACTCAGAGTATAGTCGATGAGCGCTGCTGTTGGCGAGCGCTGCCTTCGGGTAGCAGCTTTCTAAAAGCGGCCGGTGCGAAAAGGTAACGAGCGTGATGGCATGGGACCTCCGAACGAGATCCGAACGAGATCGCCTTTGGCGCGGTACAATTTATCGTGCACTGACGCCGTTCAGCTGGGAGGCTTAGCGTCGGCGGCAGCGGCAGAAGCAGCGGAGGAAGTGCTAGCAGCGGATGTGGCATCCGAAGCTGCTCCTGTCGTCGCCGCTGTACACTCGCGGAGCAAGTCCTGGAGCTGCTTGGCAGAGACGGGCTTTTCCCAGTAGTCGTCGACCCTGCGTCATCAGGGAGGGAGGGCACGAGCTGCACACGCTCAGTCCTGGGATTTGCTGTGGGGAGCCCCAGGCGCAGCTTGCAGGCGCTTGCGTACCCTAAGGCGCCGAGAGTGGCCATCGTCTGCTCGTCGGGCGTGTTCCCTGAGACCATAATGATGCGCAGGTCCTGCAGCCAGGGATATCCTTCCCGCAGCTTCTCCACGACCTCTAATCCGGTCATGTCGCCGAGTTCCCAATCAAGGAGCATCTGGGCGAGCACAAGAGCACGAGAGCACGAGAGAACGGTAAGAGCGTGCGTGAGATTCCGAGATTTGCACACCGGCCACGGTATCGGCAGCGAGGCGCACACGCACCACGTGAAACGGATTTTGCTCACATCGAGCCTGTGTCAAAGTTGCAAGCGCGGCCGCCCCGTTAGAGCACACCTCGACAGGGCACCCTTGTGAGGAGATCAAGGACTCGACGACCATGGAAGCAAACTCGTCATCATCGACCTGTGGCGCAGCAGAGCACGGTGGTTAACGTGCCCGAGGCAGTGCCCGAGTTTGTGACGCACCACAAAGAAGCGTAGCATATTGCCGATCTGGCTCCGATGACAATTCCGCACTTCGAACGATTCCGCACGTGCCGTTACGTTTTGCGATTCGTCAAAGCCTGGAGAGCTCGAGAAGCATTGTTGCTCGTGAGTGCACAATCGCCGTTTCCAGAATGGTGAAGCCGTTGCATAGCCGTTTAGACGCCTGAAAGAATTGCCAAATCAAGACATCAAATTTCCGAATCGGCACTGCATGTCTGCCCCTGAATCCTGCAACGCAGGCTCCACGCATACGCACGCGGATTCGGATGCATTATGCGTGAAGGCGTTAAGAAAGATCGAAAGAAGCAAGCAGCATGCCTCCTCCCGAGTGGTGCCGCGATGAGAGCCCACACCAACAACGTCACCGTGACAATAGGCCTCCTCTCACACGTGCCGAAGCCAGCCTTCAGAGACGCAATCCGGCGCTCATGGCTGTCGCCCGCGGCCAAAGAGGATGCTCGCCATGTTGGCGTTCTCGTCCGTTTTGTGCTTCGGGCCGGCGACTACATGAATGACACGCGTGCGCTTGCAGAAGAGGCGCGGCACGGCGACGTGGCGCTCGTCCCAGCCTCGCCATTCCTTGGCCGCAAGCGAGGCCCACTAGCGGCGCTGCTCCTCTGGTGGCGCTGTGCACTAGAGCACTGGCCGCGAGTGAGCCTGATTGGCAAGGGCGATGACGACGTGTACCTCAACTTGAAAGGTATTGCTGCGCACGCTCGCGCAAGCGAAGCGAGCGTGCGTGCGGCCACGTCGGGCGCCGAGCCACGCTTGCTTTGGGGCGCCATGGAACAGTACAGCTGGCATGCGCCGTCTCACCGGCCGATCCACCATCAGCAGGACGGCCCTGGCCGTCGGTGCGAGATGCACGCGGTGCACGAGACGCAGGGTGGAGTGTGGGGACCGTTCCCATTTGCTCGCGGGCCCCTGTACATGGTCTCTCGCTCGCTGGTCGCCGAGTTGCTTGCGAGCGCGTGGCTGCGTGAGCTGTGGAATGCGACCCTCGCGTCCGCCGCGGATGAGCTCCGTCGCGAGCGCGCGCTCCCGTACGAGGACGTCTTCACCGGCCTCGCGCTGAGCGCAGCCATCCAGGCGCATCCAGGCTTGGCACTCGTCGAGACTGGCTACGGCAACGGCCGGGCGTCGCCAGTCTATTCCGATGGATGGGGCCTCGCGCTCAAGAGCTCGACCCTCGTCATGCACATGCGAACCAAGGTGGCCTCGCGCCTCGCCTTCTCGCACCGATGGCTCGAGAAAGAAGGCAGGGAGTGCCGCCCACAAGATGCTCAGAACGACGCGACGCGTGCGGCGTGGGTACGATGTGGCTGGCCGACGCGTCGTGCAGGCACTGTGTCGTGCACCGGCGCGCTGTGGCGTCGATGCAGCACGAATCGGAGCGCATATCTCCACTGTGACACCACCCTCGTGGACTTGACCAAAACCGCTCGCGCGTCTACAATCAGTTAATCAGCTAGCGAAACAAACCTCACAGGGAGCTGTGTTCGGGTAGCCTTGCGTTACAGAGAGACCCGCCCGACACTGCAAGTCTACCCATTTATGTCCCACAAGATCAAACATGATTTCGGTCGATGTTTGAGATCGGATTGAGCTCTTTCGCTCGTTCACGCGACGTTCCGGAGGAAGGCGCGACACGGGGCACAATGGCGTTTGCGCCGCTGGTCCTCGCCTCGCTCACCTTTGCCACCCGACACGCTGCGCCTGCGGCAAATGGAGGCCGACCTGCATTGGCTTCGGCCGCTCTCGCACTCTATCGCCTACGGGGCGGCTCTGCGGTGGTAGAGGCGAGCTGGCTGTCAGTCCTGCCTCCGATTGTGGCGCTAGGCGCGTCGGTGGCGCTTAAGCAGGTGATTGTCGCGCTGATACTTGGCGTGTGGACGGGCGGCATGGTCATTCATCGCGGCAAGCCCGCGCTCTCGCTGCTGCGCGTCTTCGACCGGTACATGGTACGAGCCCTCGCGGATGCCGAGCACGCTGGTGTGCTCCTGTTCACGCTGCTGCTCGGCGGCACGATTGGGATCGTGCAACGTGCGGGTGGCGGGCTGGGGCTCGCGCGGCTGCTGTCGGTCTACATGACCTCGGCGATGCGCGGCCTCTGCTCCGCGTGGGCGCTCTGCTGCATGATCTTCTTCGATGACTACTCTTCAGTGCTCATCGTGGGCAGCTCACTCCGCCCGGTACTCCAAACCGTTGGCGTCGCTCCCGAGCGCCTTGCGATGATCGTGCACACGATGGGCGTGGTACTCGCCTCGATGTCGCCCATCTCCTCGTGGATCGGGCTCCAGCTCGGCTACGTGGCGGGGGTGTACAAGCAGATTGGGTCGTCCGCCGACCCCTTTCTGCAGACGATGGGCACATTGCCCTATCGCTTCTTCCCGTGCCTCATGTTCATCATGATCCCACTGCTGCTCGTGATGCGCAAGGACCTCGGCCCCATGGCCACGTACCCCCTGCCCCGCGCGAGCATCAAGCCCTCAACGTCAGTGGTGGGCCGTCCGAACGACTCGCTCGAGGCTGCCGACGCTCCCTCCGATGGCCTCCTCGGCGCTGGGCAGGCGGGCGAGGGCCTCTCGTATCAGGGGGCGCTCAAGACGGCGCCCACGCCGGACGACACGCTCGGCTCCGGCCCGCTCTCGCCAAAGGCGGGAGTTCCCCACAGGGCCATCAACGCTCTCTTGCCGTTTGGCACGATCGCCGTCGCCACGTTTGGAGGGATGCTGCTCGACGGCGCGGTAAAGCTCCGAGCCAAGGCGGCCGGCGCGGCCGGCGCGGCGCCGCTGACGCTCGTCGCGATCCTGGGCGAGAGCGACTCGATCGCGGCGCTCATCTGGGCTAGCACCGTCGGGTGGCTCGTGTCGATGGCCTTGGTACTCACCCAGGGCGTGCTCACCTTGACGGAGGCGATGGACGCGTGGATCGAAGGGATGAAGGACGTCCTCGCGCCTACGATCGTGCTGCTTCTCGCGTGGGGACTCGGTGACGTACTCAAAGAGGCCAAGGCGGCCGAGTTCATCGCGGGCGCACTCCAATCGTCCATTCCCAGATGGTCACTACCCGCTTTGATCTGCGTCCTCGCCCACCTCATCTCGTACGCATGCGGCTCCTCTTTTGGGACGATGGGGATCATCCTTCCTCTCGTGGGGCCGTTAGCGACGCAGCTCGGCGGCGACGATCCCGCATTCCTGCGCCACTGCATAGCGTCCGTGCTCGGCGGCGCCACATTCGGCAACCTATGCTCGCCGATCTCGGATACGAGCATCCTCACCGTCCTAGCGACCAAGTACGACCCGCCACGCGTTCACACCTGCCGCGCGTTCACACCTGCCACGCGCGTTCACACCTTGCCTCTAAGAGTGCCCGCTGAGTGCCTCCGAATGCCTCTGATCGCCTCCGATGGCTCTGGTGGCCTCCGATAACCTCTGATAACCTCTGGTGGCCTCTGGTAGCCTCTGGTGGCCTCCCCCATCAGGTGCGACCTGCAGGCTGTTGGCCCTCTGATGACCACGGATGACCCCTGAGTGCCTCCCCCATCAGGTGCGACCTGCAGGCCCACGTAGCGACCATGACGCCGTACTCGCTTCTTGCGGCCTCCCTTGGGCTTGGGCTCTGCTCCGTCCCCGTCGGTCTCGGCTGGTACGGGCCACTCACCGCGCTCGCTCTTTCGACGGTCGCGATGGCAGCCATCATCCACGTGTACGGTGTGGCGCCGCCGACGGCTTGAGATGGTGCTCGATGGCCCGTTTATGGCCCGTTGGGACCGTCGCATGCACGCAGCAGCATGGGTGGGCGCTGAGGTGGGCGCTGGGCGCTGAGGTGGGCGCTGGGCGGTGCACGGGATGGCATCGGGCACGGCGCACGCGGCACGACACCATGCCGTGTGCGTGGGGTGTGATGCAGCGGGCGCGGAGTCGTGTGGGTACGCGCGGGGCCGCACCAGGTATCACGCACAGACACGCTCATGCATGCGTCGAGCATGCGGCGGTCCTAGTCGGTCCTAGTCGGTCCAGCGAGACGATCGATGCCCAGACGGTGCCGGTCCTCCCGGATGCCGTGTGGGTCTGCGGACGAAACGATGCCGGTCCATTCTGTCGTCGCGTATGGGGCGGACGGAACACGTCCGGCGGGTGGCTATCTCTCAGGGTATCCGCTATAATAATTTATCCGTCGTCTTTCCGAATTCGCCTTAGCGTTAGCCGGACGGTCGCCGTTACGCGGGCTTGACCGCGACGACGAACGGGGGCGGTCCGGAGACGCGTGGTCCGTCGTCTACGCCACTCCAGAGCGCTCAGACCTCGCGCCGCGCCCGGCGCCTCGCGCCGACACAGCGGAGTCGACGGTGCGCGGCACCGGAACGATCATACTACGATATACGTCGCACGAGTACAGCGTCTCCAATGGACGAGCGGTGTTAACGTCCGCGAGGGCGCGGCACTAGCACTACGGTCCCAGAGGTGTGCACACTGCGGCAATGTCTCGCCAGACCCCCCCGCGGGCGGGGACCCACCCGCGAGAGAGCCGGCGTGGGAGCTGCGTGGGAGCTGCGTGGGAGCTGCGTGGGAGATGCCATCTCCCACATGCCCAGACGGTATGGTTCTCTACACTACTTTGGTCCCCTGCTTCTCTACACACCGAGTTCTCGGACGCGCTTGTGCTTGGCGCGCTCAGACCGCATCGATGTGGCCTGGGGCCGCTAGGAAGACCCACACGTTGCCCGAGGTGGCCGTCAGTCGGCGGCGCATGCAAGCTCGCCGGCGCGTGGTTACGATCTCCGCGAGGTCATCCACGATGAAGGCGTTGAGATTGAAGTAGCTATGGCGCAGCTCGTGCACATTCGAATCGAGCGTCGAGGTGTCGACGACGTCGAGGGCGAGGTACTCGACGGGCAGCTCGATGCGCAGCTGCTTCCACTCATCGAGAGCCCGGGCTGACGCCGTCTCGCGCTCCTGGCGCTCACGGAACATTCGGTACGGGTACCTGATGAGGGAGGCCATCAGGGGCAATGAGGGGGCCATCGGGGAGGGGAAGGGACCTAACGAGGGGGGTCATCACGGGTAACCTACCTCCCAAGCGGATTGCGCGTCGCAATGTCGGGCACGAAGGGCAGGCACGCCGAGAGGTGGCTGATGAACTTGCTGTAGAAGAGCGCCATGTCATGCGTGTCGGCGTACACGGTGATGTGCTGGCAGATGCTCGCGAGCAGCGGATAGCTCGTGTCCACGAACGTCTCAAGAGGCGAATCCGCGTTGAGCAGGATGCAGGACGCCAGCTTGGCATTGCGCGACGCGAAGAGGTTGACAAGGTCGGGCAGAGCATTGAAGAAGAGCTGCGAGCCCATCGAGTGCACGAGCACGTGGATCTGGTCGATGCCCGCGTCCTCGAGCACACTCCGAAAGAACTCGCACACGTGCGCGCGCATGCAGGCCGACCGGGCGAGCTCCTCCGCCAATGGGTACGTGAGGCCGACACCGTTGGGCCACGCGAAGATGAGCGGCTTGATGTGCGCGGGGAAGGCACCCAAGGCAAGCAGTTGGGCCACGGCGGACGCGATCACGTCCGAGCTCGCGTTGAATCCGGGAATCCAGATCAGAGCCTCCTGCGCCGCGCCGCCGCGCCGCCAGCCCCCCTCGACACGCAGGCAGGGCGTCCCTCCTGAACCCTCCTCTACCGGTACGATCGAGATCGTCGCACTGGCCGCGAGCTCGACCGAGGCGGCGCGATGGCCAGCGACATGCAATTGGTGCGGCGCCGCTGCCAGGCTCACCACCACTGACTGCAGGCCGCGCTCGCACCCGGCATGCCCGCTCGTGCTCCCGGCCGCCGCCGCCGCCGCCGAGGCCGCCCCCGAGGCCACCCCCGAGGTCACCCCCGAGGTCACCCCGTTCGCGAGGCACGCGGTATCGGCGCAGTCGCCAATGTGCATGAGCTGCCGGACAGCCCAGTTGGCGTCGCGCTCTTCGAACGGGGCGTGCAGCGTGGCGCAGGGCAGCCCCTTGATCCAATGGCCCGCCACAGAGACCTCGACACTGACCACCCCCCATCGGAGTCGCTCCGCAACTTGGGGCACCCATGTCTTTGTGTTCCACGCCGACGCCGCCATAGAGCCAACGGCGACACGTAGGGTGGTGAACGCGCAGCCCGTGCGGAGCTCCAACGAGCGGAAGGGGCCGACGGGCAGCCCGTGCTGCCAGTAACCGCTCAGCCGCTCCCCGTACTTGGCGGTATCGGTCCACGTGCCCCAGCCGTGCGGCACCAGCAAGCCGCGGTCGTCGTAGCCGAGCTCGCCCTCGTACGAAAAGTGGCGGTACTTGCGGCAGCAGTCGGGCCACGGCAGAAAAGAGCACACCCGCAGCGGCGCGTACGTGAACTCGAGGCGCTCGGTCACCACTCCGTCCGCCGCCGTTCGCTGCGAATGCCGGTTGACCCGCGTGATCGACCAGAGTTTGCTCACGCCGCGGCACCGGCCGAGGCAGCTGATGAGGCGTGGGTAGATGTGATAGACGCCGAAGAAGATGAGGATGGTGAGGAGGACCAGGCTGATCGTGACGGAGGCGATCACCAGCTGGAAGAAATCCTGCCCAAAGTCGGCGAACAGCGTCGCGAACGGCAGCCACTCGCTCAGCCACGGGGTCAGACCGGTAGGGGTTGGCTGATCGCCAATGATGAGGGCGAGTCCGGTGCCGCACAGCAGCCACGCCAAGCACCAGCGCACGACGGCGTAGGTGCGCATCGCGATCCACACCACGGCGAGGATGAGCACGAAGTATACAAACGTCGGCGTCGACTTAAAGATGGACACGCGCAGCTCGAGGTCTGCGAAGCCGCCCTGCAGCCCCACAAACCCCACGCCGATGCTCATGTAGGCGATGATCCACATCGCGCGGAAGAGGTTTGGCATGGGGGTTTTGCGCCGGCCGCCCAGCTGCCGACGCAGCCGGCGCTGCGCCATGGCGCTAAACGTCGGCTCGATGTCGACGATGCGCCCGAGACTGAGCGCGTGCAATCCCTGGAGCTGCAGCGCGTCGTGCACGTCGTCCGGCACAAGCTCGCCACTGTGCTCGGCCCCCAGCAGAGTCTGCTTGATTGCATTTAGCGGGCCACCGCTCGGCCCAGCTTCGCCGCCCATCGTCCACGCCGCGAGCGTGCACGACGGAAGTTCCGCCCGGGATTCGTCCGCGGTCGTCCTGTCTCTCCATGTTTCGTCGTTGAGTGACCGCACAATTTGTTTGTGGCACCTCCTCCAACATAAACCCGCGTGGACAGCCGCCACGACACGCACTCACGCACAGACGAAATGGTACACTGCGCGGTGGGCGAGGCCGCACCATCCAGTGGGGCGAGTCGCCCCACACTTCGCCACGGGCACGCCGCCTCGGCCCCTTGCCCCCAGGGCGTTGGCGGGAGCGGGGTAGCTTACGTGCATCGACGAGCCCGGAATCAGGCGACAGCCGCGACGGGCTCGTCGTCCTCAGTCTTGTCGGCGCACGTGCCGCACGACTGGACACCACAGTCCCGCCCCTCTGCGTGCGCCACGGGGTCAGGGAAGAGCCGAGGCAGCTTGCCCTGCAGGATAGTCTCCTCGGTGACGAGGACGTGGCTCACCCCCTGCGCCCTCCAAGTGGGCAGATGGTACATGGCGTCATTGAGGGCGACCTCGACTATCGAGCGCAGGCCGCGCGCGCCCGTCTTTTGCTCGTCAGCCTTGGCCGCCACTGCGTGCACTGCCGCCGTCGTGAAATGCAGCTCCACCCCATCAGCCTCGAAGAGCGCACAGTACTGCTTGAGGAGGGCATTGCGAGGCACGGTCATCACGTGGACCATCTGCTCTCTGGTGAGCGCGCGCAGCTTGGCGAGCACTGGGAAACGGCCAACGAACTCGGGCAGGAAGCCGTAGCTGATCAAGTCGCTCACTTGCAGCGCCGACGACCCGAGCTGCGAGTCCTGCGCCTTGGCCTTGGCCGCTGCGCGCGCGCTATCGGATGTGAGGGGCGCGTCGAAGCCGATGGCCGTGTCCTTCTTGCGGTCGGCTACGATGCGCTGCAGGCCGGTGAAGGCGCCGCCGCAGATGAAGAGGATGTTGGTCGTATCGATCGCCACGTGCTCGGCGCGCGGGTTCTTGCGCCCGCCGCGCTCTGGCACGTTCACCACCGTCCCCTCGAGCATCTTGAGCAGCGCTTGCTGCACGCCCTCGCCGGACACGTCCCGCGTCATCGCGATGGCATCCATCTTGCGCGCGAGCTTGTCGATCTCGTCAATGTACACGATACCCACCTGCGTCGCCTCCAGATTCCGCCCCGAGTTCTCGTACAGCTTGTGTAGCACTGACTCGACGTCCTCGCCCACGTAGCCCGCCTGCGTGAGGCCATCAGTGGCCATCAGTGGCCATCAGTGGCCATCAGTGGCCATCAGTGGCCATCAGTGGCCACCGGTGGCCATCGGTGGCCATCGGTGGCCATCGGTGGCTATCAGTGACCATCAGTGACCATCAGTGCCAATCAGTGCCAATCAGTGCCAATCAGTGCCAATCAGTAGCCCGCCTGCGTGAGGCAGGTCGCGTCGGCGATGGCGAAGGGCACGTCGACGAGGCGCGCGAGGGTGCGAGCCAGGAGAGTCTTGCCCGAGCCGGTCGGGCCGAGCAGAAGGATGTTCGACTTGTCGATCTCGAGAGGCTCCGCCGGCGGCCGATCGATCGAGGCGAGCTCCATGGCCGTTGAGAACGCCTCCGCCCCGAGACCCTCGACCATCGGAGCCGGCATCGCGCTCTTGGCCGCGGGCGCGGGGGCGCTCGCGGCGCGGCCGCTGCCATCGTCCACGGGCGTGGGCTTCGACAGGATGCGCAGCCGCTTGTAGTGGTTGAACACCGCGACGGACAGCACACGCTTCGTGTCGTCCTGCCCGATGACGAACCGGTCGAGTTCGCTCTTGAAGACCTCGGGTGGCGGGATGTTGTCGGCCGCGAACGAGCCGTTCGGCTTGGGCTTGGCCGCGCCGGCCGGCGCCGGCATGGGCGAGCTCGCATCGACCGACGTCCCGAGTGCGCCAGCCATGACGCTGCTTGCCGTCCACGAGCGGGACAGACGCGTCCCCGATGCCGCGTCATGCCCGATGACGCCGCGCTTGTCGCTGGCCGAGGTCGAGTAAATCTCACGGCAGTCGACGCAACCCCACAGCGGCGAGTCCTGCAGCCAGAATTTGGTCAACGGCACCGCGCATCTCGGGCAGTTGTACGCCGAGGAGCTGTGACCGCCGTGACCGCCGTGACCGCCAACGGGACCATGGCCGCCGCCGCCGCCGCCACCACCTCCGCCGCTACCGCCCGAGGACGCGAAGATGGCCCGCCCAGACCGCAGACCGCGCGCACGGAAGGCGACGCCGACGCCCGGAACCCGGCCAGACCGAAGCGGCCGAATCCTCATAGTCCCCCTCGATTTTCATCGAAGATCCGTTGCCGCACGGCAATTTCTGAAATTGACGAACCTCGTCGAAGCGATCGCGGAAGAAACTAACATGACTCTCCCGTTTCACAGTCCTTTATCTGTGTTCCTCCTCTCCAATGTTGACCCTTTTCCAGCTTCGGAAGGTATTATAAGGTGTCACCGGGTGTCATCAGTCTGGATGAACCCCGGACCGTTGGCCGTTTTACTTGTGGGAAACTTGTGGGGGCCGCTCGTAGGCGGGTTTTTCAAGCGAACCGCCCTCTGCCAAGATGGTCGCCCGCCTCGCTAGGTACGGTCCGGTTAGGACAAAAGACCAACTTTTCTAGATTGAAGAGATAATATTGTAAAACCCGTCGGGGCCCGTCGCCCGTCGGCGTCGCGTGCCGCGCGTTGTACGCGCGTTGGCGACTGTGGGTCCGTGGCTGCCCAAGACACAAGAGCCCAACCCATCTTCGCTTCAAGAAGACATCCGATGAGCACCCCCCTGCGATATCGCTATGTGAGCTGACATGAGCAGATGAGCTGATCGAGTGAGCTGACAGCTGAGCTCACGGTCGAGATGAACGCCCCATGATGAGGTCTCTTGTTGACGCGAAGAAGCTCCGATCCTTTTCGTCGCGACTCCTTGTGTGAGAGCGAGAGGCCTCAACGGCCGGGGAGGTGCGGTTCCACTGCGCGCCGAACCTCTTTTCAGCAGCACTCGGCGGTTCGATGATGATGACCGAAGGGTTGATCCGCCGCAGCTGCTCGCCAATCTCATGGTTGTACGAGCCTTGACGTAGGACGACGCGTGGCGAGCGCAGCCCGGCGATTGCGGCGGGTGCCCTCACCCAGAGGGAAGTGCCATAAAGACGAGCGTCCACCTTCTCAAAGTTGTTGTCAAGAACGCACGCAAAGGAGGACGCGGGCAGGCCGGCCGCGAGCAGGAACTGGCTGCCGACGTGTGCGGCGTACAAAAAGTTTAGCGATCGATCCGGACTCAGCTGGGCAGCGGCTGCCGCGGCGTCGGCCATCAGATCGTCGTGCCAACGGCGCGCGATCATTCGCGCCTCGCGGAAATAGTTAGGCGGATCGCTCAGCCGACCGATGGGTCCCTCACCCTTCGAGACGAGCTTGCTCACGTAGAAGATCGAGTGCCGGCCGCCAAACGGTGTCTTCGAGACAATCTGGAACCCGTGCCGCGTCAACAGCCAGTCCACCCACCCCTCGCTGAGCATCATCGTATGCTCAAAGTGGAGGCACGGGGCGCCGGCCCGCGCGAGCTCGAAGAGGTTTGGCACCGAGAAGACGTGATGACTGTGTAACGACATCACCTGACATTGTGTAACGACATGTGTAACGGCACTGTAGTGGTTAGTCAGGTCAAGGGGCTGGGGTAAGGTGCATTGTGTAACGACATCACCTGACGCAGCTTCCGAAAGAACGCGTTCGGGTCGTAGATGTGCTCGAGTGTATGACTGTGCACTACAATGTCGACCGTGGGCGGCAGCACAGTCACGTCCTCGATGAAGAGCTTGATCACCGTCAGCGAGGGCATTGAGAAGAGCCCCAGCGGGTTTGGGTCGATCATCGTCCAGGATGAGACAGCGTCCGAGAAGAGCAGCTTCATCGCCAGGTAACCATGCCCACCGCCAATCTCCACCACGTGACGGGGCTTGAGACTCGCAATGAGCCTTGCAAACAAGTCGTGATGGCGCTTCCAGATGCCGCCGACGACTCCGTTGTGCTGCTGCAGGTAGACATATTGCAAGGGTACAAGAGGGTGGAGCTGCACCATGCCCGTCACAGATGATATGTACCATGTCATATCAGCCAGCACGTCGTTGCTCTCCTTCTGCTCCTTTGGCGCGACGCCCATGTAGGTCGGCATCGACGGGAGGGTGAACAGCTTCAGCAGCGTGTTATTTTCTCCGGTGAGGACGTCATATTCGCGTGGAATCATGCGCTGCACGGGCACACTGAGCTGCGCACTTGCATGATGGATGCGAGCATGTGCTAGCAAGAGGACCATGGCCCCTCGTGCACAGGGGGGCAACCATCGTCGCCGATGTCGGAAGCGTTGGGGCTCTGGGACGCACAGCATGGGTCTGCTGAACGCAAGCGCGAACGAGCCCGGTACAACGCCCGGATGCTCGAAATCGCTTTTTTAGCATGGCGTCGTTCGGGCACGTGCGCTCAGGCTACCCGTTGCCACTCTCGGTCGCGCGACTCTTCGGTCAGCCAATCGTGGTGGTCAACGCGGCGGCCCTCAATCGTTCACCGTGGTACGAGGTGCGAAATGAGGCATCAAAGGTGATCAACGACATGGGCATCGGCTCAGCGATCGCGCAGGGCCTCGTGGGCCGCAGCGGGCCCAACCCAATCACCGAGGTGCACCGTCTCGGCGAGACCGATGCGCGCGTCTATCTTCTCGCCCAGCAGGAGCCCGGCCACCCGCCGGTCGCCGTCGGCCTGCTCAAGGTGGGCAAGAAGAACCTTTTCCACTTTGACACCAGCGGGCGCACGACCGAGTTGCGCGACCAGATGTGCGTGCTCGACTTCTATGTGCATGAGGACTGGCAGCGCGGCGGCTTCGGCAAGATGCTCTTTGAGGCTATGCTGAGCAATGAGGGCGTCGATCCCTCTCAGCTTGCCTACGACGTGAGAGCGCGCGTGCTGGCTCGCTGTCACCCGCCTGACACGTGCCCAGCTGAGTCTCGTGTGCTCGGTTCTCGCTGCGTCTCTCTCTTGTGCGCGCAGCGCCCATCGCCCAAGCTCATTGGTTTCATGTCCAAGCACTTCGGGCTGAGCGAATTCGTGCCGCAGCAGAACAAGTTTGTCATCTTTAAACAGTTCTTTGCAGACAAGCCGCGGTGCGCGCGGGGCGGTCGGCACCGCGAGCGCACGCCCGCACACACGAAGCCCTCGCGCTCCCACCCTCACTTCGCAATCACATGTACCTTTTGGCACGCCCACTTGCATCAGGCAAACCTCGATCTATGACTCTGTCAAGGACCGACCGTTATCGGCGCGCGGCAACCACTACGGTGCACGACGGATGAGCGGTGGCGCTTACTGAGGCCGCGTCGGCCGCCATGCTCATACAACGCCCAGCCCGCGAGTGGCGAGCCACCGTCCCTCCGACCGACGGGCGGTTATTTGTGCTCGTGCGCCACAGCGCGTCGTCGCGCGATCGGCGAGCTAACGGCGAGCGCTATAGCAGTGGTGCTCAACGACTGCGGCGACGACTCAGGCCTGCAGCGACGAGCGTGATGAGCACCGTGAGCGCATGTATTTTTGTCTAGACGCATACCTAGAGGAGCGACCGAACAGCGGAACTATACATTATGTGCCTAATTCGTCCGAGCATTAAATAAACGGGCTGCCACGGAATCACGCGGCCCCGCCCGCTGGAGCGCCCCGCGGCCCCGTCCGGCTGCCGCTCCGCCCTTTCATAACGCCCTTTCATAGGAGTTTGAGAGGTGCTACTCGTCATCGTCGAGTACCTTGTCAAAGTCGTCGGCGAGACCCGCGCCGCCCACGACGAGCACGTCGTCATCATCGTCATCATCCAGCCCGAGCTCGGCTGCAATCTTGGCGTCGAGATCGTCGAGCTGGCTCGCACCCATCGCTGGCGGAGCCGCGGGCTTGGCACTCGTCGCTGGCGTCGGTGGCGGAGGCTTCGGCACAGCCGGCGGCGCCGAGGGGCGCGCCGTTGCGGCGGGAGCGATGGCTGTGGGGCTGAGGGCTGCAGTGGACCGTGGCAGGGGCGCCGGAGCGGGCGTGGACGTTGCCGATGCGGCGGTAGATGCGGCGGCTGGCGCGGCCGTTGCCGCCGACGTTGTTGGCACCGCTGCAAAGGGCGGGGGCAGGGGCGGGGGCGGGGGCGGGGGCGGCGGCGGCGGCGGCGGCGCAGTAGTGGCCGCCTTCGCACGACTGGCCAGCTGCAGCATCATATCCGCCTCGGCCTCCACCGCGCGCAAGTCGCTTTGTCGGCGTTTACTCTCCGCCGCCGCCGCCGCCGCCGCCACCTCGGCTGCGGGCGCGGGCGCGAGAATGGACGGCGCCACGGACGCAAGCGCGGGCGCGGGCGTGGGCGTGGGCGTGGGCGCGGCGGCGGGCGCGGCGCGCACCTTCAACGGCGCAAGTCGGAGCAACCGCCGCTCTCGCAGCACGTGTAGAAAGTAGTGGCGCCAAAAGGAGCTCTCCTTGAGCTTCCCGCGCACGAGGCGGAAGCGCTTCTCAGCGACGGATGGGTCAAAGAGGAGTGCCGCGCGTGCGCAGCTGAGGAGCACTTCGAGCTCGGCCTCGACGAAGGGGTCGTCCCCAGCGCCACTGCCACCACTCCTGCCGCCGCCGCCGCCGCCGCCGCTCAGGAGCGCGGGCAACTCGGGCGCCTCGGTGAAGCTCGCGTCGAAGTCGGAGAGGCGGCGGACAGCCTGCTCCAGGGCGCTGCGCAGGCTCGGCGTCGGTGCATCTAGCCACGGGGCCTCCGCGACCGGGTCCTCAACGGGAGCTGTTGCCGTTGATGGCGCGGCAGCCGTGCCCGATAGCACCGCCAGCCCCACCTGCACGTGCTTCAGGCTCTCCGCGAGCTGCTGGCGCTCCGCGCGCTGTGCCTCCTCAGTGCAGTATCGCGCCTGCTCGCGCTGGTACTGCTCGACGCTCTCCTCGTACTTGGCCTTGAGACTGTCCGCGACGCCGCCAAAGGCAGAGCTGAAGACGCTCGTCGCGGGCGCGGCACTTTCGAGTAGGCCATCGAACTTTGCCATGGCGGCCGACGGCACCACGCTCGTCACGCTCGAGAACAAGCCACTCAGGGACGGTGGCGCAGACGATGGAGCGGCTGCAGTCGACGAGAAGCCGAGCGATGAGAACCAGCCCGAGTCGGAGGCCGCAGGCGCCGCCGCCCGAGAGGCGGCTACTGACACGGGCGTGGGCGGTGCATGAGCGTCGAGCCACTTGTCGAACTCCTCAACGCTCTCCGCCATCCGTTCCGTCCAAAGGCCCTCCACGGACCAGACAAACCTGAAGTCCCGCCATGAACGTCCAGAAGCAGGTTACCGGTACGACATGTTTACGAGAAGTGTATAGTGTGGTCTTTTTAGTCAACATCTCGATACAATGGCAACAATGGAAGGACACGCAGGACACGCAGGAGTAGGTGTTGAGGAGGGGCCGGGGTTCCGTTGCGTCGGAGGCTTTTCGTCTCTTCACGGCCAATGGCTATGATTCAACACCCAAGACACCGGACGGGCGTACATACGGAGCAGCCCCTAGCTCGGTGACCCCTGGTCTTTGATGCAAGACTTCCGTATTTGGAACATTTAATGTCGCACAAGTACACGGAGGCGAGTCCGCTCGAGCCCGTATCGACAAGCAACGAGGAGTTTGTTATATTGAGCTTGCCTCCCATGCCAAAGCCCGACCACATGCAGGGGCTGTCCGAGTCAGCGTGTGGCTTCATCTTCGTTGTTGCGATCATCATCGGCGCGGTGGTGGCCGTGAGCGCAGTGCAGTGGGGTCTCCCTTGTCCCATCGCGATCAGCTTTTCCGTGGCCATCTATGTCGAGGCTGCCATCGCCTTTAGCTGCCTGATGGGCGTGCTATGCGCCGACCCAGGCGTGGTCCTTCGCACGCCGCAGACCGTCTTCCCGATTCCGCATGAGGTCCAGGCGTGCCTCAACACGGGCATGCCGCTCGAGGAGCTCGAGAAGAATCTCGTAGGTCCTGACGGGCGCGTCTACTGCGTTCGCTGCCTAGTGTGGCGGCCGAGCGAGCATAGGAGCAGTGACTCCGAGCGCTGGAAGGGGCATCACTGCCGCGTGTGCAACCGGTGCGTCGCCAAGTTTGACCACCACTGCGGCGTCTTCGGACGTTGCATCGCGGGCGATGCTTATGGCAGGAGCTCGGCTGAGCGCGGGAACATCGTGTACTTCTATGCGCTGCTCACGATGGCGGGGGTCGCATTTGTCACTCTATTTCTGGCGACTCTGACAGCCGGCTCATGTGTTCCGAGCCGAGTGGTCATCTCGAGTGAAACGGGCACACGCCACTAACACGGCCACTAAAAACTCAGAGTAGGTAAAATTATAGTGATAATTGAAACTGACAAACAACGATAACCATGTTCCCTTGGTTGAAAAGTAGCCTCGGGTCACTAATTCTCAGATCTGGAGATTCGCCGCCCGGGGGACATTTTGGCTGTCCCGGCCTCGGCGGCTACGGCCTACGCCTGCGGCACGGGGCTTCCGCCGGCCGCGGCGGTTACGCCCCACGAACTACCCGCAGGTCCTTTTCTTCCCACCTCGACATCAGGACCGCTCCGTCGGACTGGCGCACGTCGACGCGTGCCAGCTTGAGCGGCGCGGGCGCCGGCCCGCGCGTAACAGAGCCGTCAGCAGCATCTGCCAAACGCGAGTCGAACCCGTGGCACTCACGACGAGGCTGGGTGCAATTCTGGGTAGCGAGACGGTAGCGAGACGACCGGCTTGCAGGGGAACTCACATCGCGAGCCATGGCAGGGACAGGCGAAGCCGCCGGTGAGTGGATCCGGCTGCACGAGGCAGCCCAGATGCGTGCACTCTGCTCGCAGTGCGTAGGGCTGCACGTTGCGCTCGTCGCCCGTCGCAACCGTGAGCAGAAAGTGCGGTTCGCCGTCGAGACCGAGCACCAAGTCGGGCACATCGGTGACGTGGCTCTTTAGCCAGCTGTCCATCGTCACGACTGCGCCGTTGCGATCCGTCACTGGCTCAGGCGCGGACACCGCTCCAGATGGCATGGCAGAGAAAGCGAAAGGGGCCGCTGTGGCTGCCGAGGTTGTGAACGACCGACGGCTGCAACCTGCGCAGGACGGTCGGACGGGCTGGCTCGAATGTGCCCAGTGGATAAAAAGCGCAAAGATTTCGATCGACAAGCGCTCCCGCATTATCCGACGTCGGCGGCAGAGTTTGCCAAAACGCTCAAAATAATTGTTTGCAAACTTCGGCGTGCGTGATTGTCCGAATGCTTCTGTAGTAGATGAAGGCCTAAAACCGGCCTGAATATTTTTCCAAATCGGGCTCGAGACCCTTTCATGGTGCATGCGACGAAAGAACGCACTCATCCGGATTGACCCATGTCAGTTGCCCCTGGACCAGCGGTGGGGGAACCAGTCGTCGACGGCGAACCGGTGTCGATTGGAGAGCCCACTCCATTCTGCACGACCAGCGCTCAAGGCCAATTTGCAGACACGCCCAACCTTTGCGCTGGGCCACTCACGGGGCCAGCTCCTCTCCTGCTAGCGCGTGAAGTCGAAGGAGTGTACTATCATGCTGAAGCGGGCCATGCACTTAGCATAGCGATCTGCACGTCGTGCGGCTGCAGCGACTGCTACTGCGGGTGCTGCTTCTTCGTGCGCCAACTGAGCCCGAACCCCCAACTTGGCGCCCCTGATATGCCCCGAAGAGCTAACTGGTGAGATTTCCTCCTCACAGGGCGTGATGCCATTCTTGCCCATCCTGATGGGCCGGAGTGCGTCGTGCAAGGGCAAGAAGACGAACACCTTCAACGACTGCGTCCTGTTCCATACGTTCGCGGATCGCCACACTCTTCACGTCTATCTCGGCTGCTGCCTTGGGGATAAGTTTGTGCGCGTTGCTGAATGAGGTGGCTCTCTACTAGCCGCAGACAATCGCTCTCCAAAGTCGGCCCACGGAAGCGCCGGGGTGGACGGCAAAACCGGGAGTTGCCCTTGGACCCGTAGGCCCACTGGTGCGCTCGCCAACCGCGCGTGGGCGCCTTCTGTGAGACAGAAAACCCGGCGGGCGGATCCGCGCTCAAGCGCATCGAGTCGGACGCGCGCGGCCGCCCGGCGAGGCGGCGTGTCTTGGCCGGGCCGCTTCGCGCGCGTTGGCGCGAGCATGCACGATGCCGGGGGGGCGCGGCAAGATCTGTCAGTACGCCACATCAGACCGCACAGACGGAGATGAAACCGTGCTGCGCACTAACTGCGCACTGGCGAGTGGCTCGGGCCCCGTGATGTAGAGATGCAGCACCACTCAGCATTGTCCACCTGGTCCACTTAAAAATGAAAAACAGTGGACCTTAGTCCTTACCCCCCCGCAGTAACTTGAGTCTTGAGTGTACCTCAAAAAAGGACCAGGGGGGAGGTAATCTCTCATGGAAAATCGCACGAGCTAAAGATGCCGTGCATGTACTCACCCTGTCCATCCGCGGGCATGCGGGAGCGGATGTAGTCACCGCGCTCCAACTACTTCGGGAAGCGCGCTTAGGAGAGGAGGGTGGGCAGCAGCACCGCAAAGGTGCCGAGGCCGACCACAGTCACAGCGATCTGGAGCGTCGAGATCTCAAGATCCTGGAAGTTCTCGGCCGAGAAGAAGGAAGGCAGACCGTCCTGGACGGCAGTCGTGGGCGCCGGGCCCTGGAAGAAGAGGTAGTCCTCGCCATTCTCAAACGCCTGCACCTGCACAGACTGGCCGTTGTCGCCGAGCCAGCCATCGCTGTCGCCCTTCCTGCCGCCGAACGGACCCTTGGGCGCGACCATCGAGACCGAGCCTGCGCGCGATACGGCGCGCAGCGGAGCGACAGCGTTGAAGGCCGAGGTCGGCGCCGCGAGCATGCCGAAGAGCGCAACCAAGGAGATCTGCATTTGTTGGATGCGGAGTACCCAGATTTGCGAGATGCGAGGAGTTTGATTTGCGCTACTTAAGAAAGTCGACGTCGTCACGCAGACCGCGCCCGTGCCTGCTCACAACCCTTCTCGCGAGATTCTCTTCGTGTGTAACGAAGCCAGGCAAACTTTGGCGTCTGCCACAGTCGTCTGTCTGCGAACCGACCGCCGTGGTCGTGTACCCCTAGGCGATGGCACCGACCGCCGTGGTCGTGGCCCTCCTCCTCGCCCAGTGCCGTCGCGACAGCCCGGTGACAGTCAGCGACGCGGACGTGGAGAAGGTGCGCGCGGACGACCTGGCCCACTTAGCCAAGCGCGAGATTGACCCCGCCGCCGTGCGCGCGCTCGACGGTGGCGCGTGCAAGGGCAAAGGCTCGACGCAAGACGGCGTCGCCGAGGACCTCAATGGCAAGTGCATCGACTTCGGCACGCCGTGGACGATTCTGCCGGCCGAGGACGGTTCGCACAGCCACACGCCGATGACGTTCCTGCCCCCGGTCAGCAATGTCCGAGCACCTGCAGCACCCGAGGTCGCGCAGCATGCTGCCAAGCTGCGCGCGGCGGTGCTTGGGATGCAGTTCCCTGCCATGTGCCCGCAACAGGGGCGTGGCGTCATGTACTACCACACGCTACCCCAGGTCGGCTTCGGCTCGGTCATCGAATACGCGACCATGCACCAGGCACGCGCGCTCGCCATCCAGACGCAGTTCCGCGTCGGTGCCGAGTCGTCGGTCGCATGGGCGTCGTCGTGGTTCTGCGGCCCTGAGCGCTCGCTCGCGTGCTACTTCAACATGACAAGCTGCTGCGCGCCAGTGCAGACGCAAAATGGCCAGCCACTCATCCTCGCGCGACGTCGCGACCCGATCAACACGGCGGCAAGGGGCTTCAACGAGTACGGCTCGATGTGGGTGTATTCACAGCTCACGTACCTCCTCTTCGAGAACCTGACGCCGCACACGCGCAAGGCGCTGGCCGAGCGGCGCGCGACGACGCTCGCGACGAATCTGCGCTCGATGTCGACCCTCCTGCCCCCGCGCCATGGTGTGGGCGACGCGGCCGCCGGCGCCTCCCGCCCACTGGTGATCGGCATGCATATCCGGCGGGGCGACTCATGCAGCAACGGCCGGTACTGCCCCAAGAACCTGACTTCGAGCTACTTTGCAGCGGCGGCACAGCTGCGGGCGACCTACGGCGCGAACCACATCCTCCTGGCCACTGACGATGGCGAAGCAGCCTCCATGTGCGCGCAGCGCCACATGGGCTTCGTTTGCACCACGCAGAGCATCGAGCGCTCCAAGTTTCTGAATGGGAATGTGGCGGGGACCGCCGGGCTCATTGAGAATCGCGTGGCGCAGCACGATCAGAAGGACGACCCGCTCTCCGGCAGCGCGGTCTCGCTCGACGCCCTTGCGGATATTGATATGCTCGCCGACGCGGACATGTTCGTGCTGCTCTTCCGCTCGTGCTTCGCCCGAGTCGCCTACGGGCTGGCGCTCGCCCGCAATAATCGGCCGCCGCCGGTCATTTCTCTCGAGGCCCCGTGGTCGCCCTCCCGCATGGGCAAGCTGGCGGGGGGCAAGATGCTTGGGCGCAAGATGGACACGGCATGTGTTGGCAAGGCTTGTGGTGGCAAGGCACTGCGCAGACAGCGCAAGCTGGGGGCTAGGACTGGCGGCATTCCGGAGGGGGGCGGCGGGGGCGGCCAAAACGCGGAGGCAAAGGCGCTGCGCAGGCAGCGGAAGGCGGCCTATTTGGCAAAGGGGGTTGGGGGCAAGCCGAGGAATCTAAGGAAGCTCGCGGAGATGAGGCGGCGGCAGCAGGCACGAGGAGATTTGCCAGCCGAGGAAGGTAGCGCTTCGAGGTAGCGCTGCTACGTGGTCATGAAGCATCACTACTGGGGCGGGGCAATGCGCGCTTACCCCTTGGGTGTACTGAGCGTGGGCGTGTGACGCGTGAGGGCGCTTACTGGTATACTCAAGTACGGTGGGAGTATCCCACCTCCCACTTCCCACGAAGAGCACAGTACAGAACAGTGCTCAGTGGGTGCCAATCGCACCTCCAAACTTCAAAGCATATAACTGTGACACCGTCGGAACACAGCAGCATTTTTTGGCGTCTCGACGCACGTGTGTGCGCTCGCGGCCGCTGTCCACCGGTACCGATGGGAGCTGAGGAGTCGAAGCCGTCGGGTGATATCCCAGCTGAGGGCCTCGAGAGGATCGCCGCGCTCGAGCAGGAGCTCGCGGCGGCGCGTGCGGCGGTGAAGCCGTCAGCACGGGGATCAGCACGGGGATCGGCACGGGGAATGGCATCGTCCACACCCAGGCAATCGGCACGAGGTTTACTGGATTTCATAGCGCCGCCCCCACCACCACCCCCAGAACCCACGAGCACTGACTGGCTCGACAAGGTGGGTGCGACGCAGATGCTCGTGGACCAGCTGATGGGAGGGCCTTCAGAGATGCTGCTCCCTGAAGCGCTGCTCGCCCGACCGCTCCGTCGTGAGCTCCTGCTCGAGGCGCTGGCCTCGCCGGCGCTCCATGAGAAGATCTCTGGCGCGATGTTGCAGGATCTCCTCGACGAGGCCAAGTTCCAGCTCGGGGAGCACATGCAGATCAAGCCCGAAGAGAGCAAGGTCGCCTCCACCTTTGCCGAAGAGCTCGCCCTGGCTGCCATGGCCAAAGGCGCGCTGAGGAGCCTCTCCGCGGATGACATCGAGGCGATCGGGTTCGTCTCAAGTGAGGAGGCGACGATGCGCTCGTGGATCGGTGTGGCGCGCGAGCGCGCCGGACTGCCGCCGCCGCCCGCGCCCGTCGAGCTGCCCGCGCTGCCAGAGGCGCCCGTGCCCCCTTCGCTGCCAGACGATCCGACGAGGGTGGTGGACTGCCACGTCCTCATCTCAGAAGAGGGCGACGCCACGGTGGCGGTGGACGAGAGCGCCGAGGTCAAGGCGGCAGCAGAGGCGTTCGAGGCGGCACAAGAAGCGTACGCGGTCGCTCAGGAAGCATACCAGGCCGAGATGGCGGCGGCGGCGGCGGCGGCGGCGGCGGCGGAGGCGGCGGCGGCGGAGGAGGAGGTGGAGTTTCTGCGAGTGGATGAGGTGGTGGCGGCGCATCTTTTCGACACGCTCGTAGAGCACGTGGAGAAAGTGCGAGCAGAGCGGGCTGCGGCCGAGGCGGTCGAGGCGGCCCGGCTGGAGGCGGAGCAGCTCGAGCAGGTGCGTCCTCTGAGTGCCTCTGATTGCCACCCTTATCCTGTGGTTGCAGCTCGAGCAGGTGCGTCCTCTGAGTGTCCTCTGATTGCATCTGATTGCATCTGATTGACTCTGACTGCCACCCTAATCCTGTGGCTGTGGCTCGAGCAGGAGCGACTTGCGGCCGAGGCGGCGGCAGCCGAGGCGGTCCGTCTCGAGGAGGAGCGGCTGGCAGCGGAGGCAGCCGAGGCGGAGCGGCTGGCAGCGGAGGCAGCCGAGGCGGAGCGGCTGGCAGCGGAGGCAGCCGAGGCGGAGCGGCTGGCAGCGGAGGCGGCGGCGGCCGAGGCGGTAGCGGAGGCGGCGGCGGCGGCTGCGGCCGCGGCCGCGGCTGCGGAGGCGGAAGCGCAGGCGAAGGCGGAGGCGGAGGCGGCTGCGGAAGCAGCGGTGGCTGCGGAAGCAGCGGCGGCCGAGGCGGCGGCGGCCGAGGCTGCGGCAGCGGCGGCAGCGGAAGCGGCGGCGGTGGAGGCGGCGGCGGCGGCGGCGGCGGTGGCGGCGGCGGCGGCGACGGGTGATGAGGAGGCGATGGCGGCGGCGGAGGCGGTTGCGGCGGCGGCCGCGGCCGCGGCGGCGGCCGCGGAGGCGGAGGCAGCAGCTGCGGCGGCGGCGACGGCTGCGGCAGTAGAGGATGTTGGGCTAGCGCGTCAAGCCTCCGCGGTGGCCCGGCAGGCCTCTGTAGCCTCGATTACGAAGTCTCGTCAAGCGTCGGCCACATCGATGATGAAGGACCTCCAATCTGTCCAATCTGGCCCGCGATCGTTTGCGTCCCTCGTCACTAGTCGCGACGCCGCCATGGCTGTGGCGACGCCTCCCTTGGGGTTTGCGGGCGAGCTGCGCTCACCCTCGAGCATCGCCAACCAGCGACTAGACCTATCGTCGACGTCAGGCTCGACCACGAGGGCACCGGGCGTCTACTCGTCGCGCAACTGGTCGTCCCCTCGACTGCTCGCCCAGCGCGTCACCGGCGGCGTGCAACGACTCGTCTATAGGCGCGACCCTGTCGAATACGGTAAGGGCCCGACGCACTATGTCCCCTCGCAGCCTTCGCGGCCTGTGTACGGCCACCGCACCTATAGGACGACGGGCAGTGACCGTGGGCCAAATACCTCACCGCCCAAGGACCGGCTGCTCTCCATGCCTCTCGATCGCCTAGCCGCCGTCGTGATGGCGGGCTCCCCCACGATGTTCACGGGCAAGGCCGCCGAGCCACCCTGGCTCGGAGGGCGCGGCGTCACACCCGCCGCGCCGCCACATATGTCCAAGAGCCTTGTGCGCGTCTGATCGCGAACTCAAGGAGGAGAGGGAGATGGGCGGGGGCGGCCGAGGCGCGGGTACCGCGCCGTGTGCGTGTCAGTTACGTGTCAGTGCCAGGACACATTCTGTCGAGTGCTCAGTACGCGTGTGCGCGCGGTCCGCGCGGAGACGTCAGGGGAGAGGGGCGGCTGGGGGGGCTGGGCGGGGCGGGGACGAAGGCTGACGCGAGCTCGAAGCGACGCGGGATCCGCCGAAGCTGCACGCAGCACGGCCCCCGCCGCGTGCGCCGGCCGTGGTCGCGCGGGGAGATCAAAGCTCAAACGAATAGTCGAACGCCGCGTAGCATGTCTCGTGCGGTCGGTACGCCCCGTCAACGCTCGGACAACTCGTCAACATGCCTCATGCCGCTCTGCTCCGTGCTCGTCGTATCACGTCGTATCACGCCGGTAAAAAAAGCGAAAAGGTACGATCGCGCGCGGCCGGTGCATTCTTACCATTTTCGCGTACTTCATTCGTCGTCCGAGACCGAGTTTGCACGGCTGGTGTCAACAGCAGATCCGCGCGGGTTTCCCGCGCGGGTACGCCCAGCGTCCACGCCGCCGCCCACACTGTCCTTACAGCCACACCACATATGTCCCGTTCCTGCGAACGACGCCCAGCCCGATGCGCGATGCTACATGCTTACCAGGATACCGCGTCAAAGATTCGTCAAAGATCGCTCTCAGAGCGAATCACTCAACTTCTCGGCACTGTCCCCCACCTGTCCGCGGAGGCTTCACCACTTCATGAGCGTCAACACATGCGCCGCCGGCGCTCTCGCATCCGAGCATTGCCCCCACACCCCGACGTGAGCTCAAGGGATCGAGTCTTTCACTCCGCAGATGGCGCCCGAGCTCAGTCCAAGTCCAACTTTGCGGATTTCGTCCAATCAGTCCAACTTTGCGGATTTCGCGCCTGGGGCTACCTCACGCCGAGGTCGGCCGCGCCAGAGGAGCCGAATGGGTGATCCCTCAAAGCTGAGAGCCTTGCGGAAATGGCTCTCGAGGTAGCGACGGTATGTGCCCGTGAAGAGCTCAGGATCGTTGCAGAAGATGGCGATCGTGGGTGGCTGCTTGGCCACCTGGGCACAGTAGTAGATGTTGCCCTGCCGGCCAGTCGAGGTGGCGGGCGGCTTCTGCCAGCGCACCCCATCCTCTAGGATTTCGTTCATCACGGCGGTGCTCACGCGCCGACGGTGCTGTGCGGCGGCCTCGCGGCAGGCATCGAAGACATCGCTCGTGCGCAGTCCCGTCTTGGCGGACACATAGAGCGACTTGGCCCACGCGATCTGTGGCAGCCGTTTCTGCAGGTACTTTTTGGACGTGCGGTACAGCGCGTCATCCTTATTTGGGACGAGGTCCCACTTGTTGATGAGGACGACACACGCGCGCCCCGACTCGACGATAAAGCGCGCGAGTCGGCTCTCCTGCTCCGAGACGCCCTCCGTCGCGTCGATGACGAGCAAGCACACGTCCGAGCGCTTGCCGGCCTTGAGCGAGCGGCGCACCATGAGCTCCTCGATGCCTTTGCGCACCTTGGCGGCACGACGCACCCCCGCCGTGTCGACAAACGTGAACTTGGTGCCGTGGTTGTACACGGTCTGGTCGATGGCGTCACGCGTGGTGCCGGCCTCGTCAGACACAATGGAGCGCTCTGTGCCAGTCAGCTTGTTAAGCAAGGAGGACTTGCCCACATTGGGGCGCCCGAGCAACGCAACGCGCAGCTCGTCCGTAGCGTCGTCGTACCTGAGCGCCCAGAAGAGGAGGCGCTCAGCATGCAATGAGGGTGGCCCAGAAGAGAAGGCGCTCGACCAGCATGCAATGAGGGTGGCAATCAGCATGCGATGAGCTCAGAGAACTTCACACAGAGGCATTCACACCGAGGCAGCCCCGATGGCCATCAACGGCCCATGAGCAGGCGCAGCACGCACCCCTCTCCCTCCTCGGGCGGCGGCGGCAGCGGCTTGATGAGCTCATCCATCACGTCGCCCATTCCTGTGCCGTGCAGACCAGACACAGGGAACGGGTTGCCCAGACCAAGAGACCAAAAGTCGGCCGCCTGCATGGCGCCGTCGACCGTCGATTCGCACTTATTGACCGCGAGGACCACCGGCACCTTCTGACGGCGCAAAAAGGCGGAGATCTGCTCGTCCAGCACGGTCTTGCCCGTCTGCCCGTCGACGACGAGGAGCACCGAGGACGCCTCGGCGATGCCGAGCATGGCCTGCTGTCGGATCTGCGGTAGGAAGACCTCGCCCTCCTTGTCGTCAAAGACGATGCCGCCCGTGTCCACCACCGTGAACTCGTGCCCGCCCCAGAAGCCCTCGCCGTACGTGCGGTCGCGCGTCACGCCCGCCTCGTTGAATACGAGGCCGCCCTCGTGGAAATTTTGGGTAAGGCGGTTGGCGATGGTCGACTTGCCCACGTTGGGCCGACCAACCACGGCGATCATTGCCTTCTTGCGCCGGCTCTTGCGGCGTGTAGAGGCTGGCTCCTCTGCCGCTTCGGCATGCGCCGCAGAGGCGTCCGCCTCCGCTGCCGGCTCCTCGAACAGCGAGGCAAGCTCGTCAAACGCCTCGGCCGGCTCGGGCGAGGGGGCGAGGGCCATGGGCATGCTGCACCGCGGCACCAATGGGGCCTTCGGCGGGAGCAGCCCGGTCAGCGAGGTGCACGACGCGAGGACGAGGAGTCCTCGCAGATTGAATGCCGCCATCAGTCGAGCTACAGCCTCCAGCCTCGTGGGGTCTCGCGAAACTTGCCTGAAAAAGACACACCGAAGTGACGGGAATACGGGCGAGCCACTGGACAGAAGGAGATGCACTGTAGACGACTCTAGTCTAGACGACTCTCCCCCGCCGGTGCGCGCGCCGCCGTGGAGCTTGGTCACCATATGTAGCGCCTGCCGCTCGCAGCCGAGAGCTGACCTGGCTCGCATGAGTCATGTTGCAGCTCGTACGCACGCCGTCGCGCGGTCACTCAACATGCACATGCCGCTCGCCCCGTCAGCCTCCGCTCGCCCCCGCCGCTACCCACGAAGACTCGTCGAGTACCTGCCGCGCCGTGAGCCGCCGCTGCGGCTGCGCGTCGAGCAAGCCCTTGATGAGCTCGCGCGCGTCGGCCGGCACGCGCTTGTCAATAGGCGCGTGCTTGGCGCGGCGGATCAGGTTTTCAAGCTCAAACCGCTCCTCCGCGGCGAACGCCGGCCGACGATGGAGCATCTCGAAGACGACGCATCCGAGTGCCCACATGTCGACGGGCTTGCCCAAGTAGCCGTTGGCCTGCGTCTGCGCCGGAGAGGCGATCTCGGCCGCCGCATACATCGGCGTCCCAAACCATTCGGTGAGCCGTTCCTCAGCGCCGTGATGGGCGCATACGCAAGCAAACCCAAAGTCGCAGAGCTTGAGCTGGATGGTCTCTGCCGTAACAGCTGTGCCGCCGCCGCCGCCGCCGCCGCCGCTGCCACTCGCGCTCAGTAAAATGTTCGCGGGCTTGATATCGCGGTGGCAAATGTCAAGGGAATGCAGGTGGGCGAGAGCGGACCCGAGTTGGCGTGTTGCAATGGCCACGACGCCTATCGGCATCCCCGGCAGCTCCGTCTCGGCGACCACAGCTCCTGTGGCAATGGCTCTCGTTAGGGCCAAGGCCATCGCGCGCGCATTCTCCGACCCCTTCTTGAGCGATTGAAGGTGCTTCGCGAGCGAGCCTCCAGCGGAGTATTCGAGCACCGCGTGCTGGTGCTGCGCGTGCACGTCGCCCAGCTCTGCGAGCATGTTCGCAATATGCGGATGGCCGGACGGGTACGGGTCGCACGCCGCCTTTCGCAGCAGTCGCAGCACGCCCAGCTCTCGGTCGCGCGCCTCGCCAACTTCAGGGATGCTGCTGCACTTGAACATGTCGAAGCTCTTCACTGCCACGAGCTCGCCACGCCCACGGCCACTCTCGTCACGCGCCTCAGCGCTGCCGCCGCCAGTGCTGTCTGCGGATGGTATTGGAATGGCCCTACGGCGACACCGCAGGATGGTTGAGAAGGCCCCAGCAGCGATGGGACCTAACACCTCGTAGCCCGCGGCAGCGAGCGACCTTGAAGGGTCGGAGGCCGCACGGCTGCCCTGCTGCAAGGCAACCTTGGCCTTCATGTGCCCCCGAAGCTTCGCCTTGGCCTTGGCCGCCACCGCACGCCGAGCTTGGTTGCTGCTGCCGAAAGTGCTGTCGCGACACTCACGCGACGGCGTGCTGGACTGCGGCGCACAAGGCTTCCTGTTCGACGGCTGAAGCGGCTTTTTGGCTGGCCGCGGTGCCGACGCCGTCGAGGCTGGAGTCGGCACACCAAGCGCCACCTCTGCGTCTCGAGCTTCGGCCGCGTCCAATCTCGCCATGAAATCATCGGAAGAGACGCCGTAATCGCTGCTGCCGCACGCACGCGAGAGGACGTCCCGCATGTAGTTTTTTTGTCTTATTTTGGTTTCGGGCGCTCGCTTTCACCCTTCATAGGTTGTGCACATAAATTGGGTCTGCACACAACTCCGAGCGCGGCCCTCAAGTGTATAGGTTCCCAGCGTGGCCCTAGTTTCCGGATTGGTAGTCGCTCTTCAGGACACGAAGGCTTCCTTCCCCTACATCGACCTGGTCCGGTTCCTCCCGGCAAGGGCCTCTGCCTCCCGGGCACCTTGCCCGGGCGTACACATGTACTGTACCGGTACTTTACAAGTTCTTTCCAAGCTCATCGACGTGGTAGACGGTGGACAGTCCCGATCTCACAAATCTTCTGTCAGGCAGATGTTCGAGAATACACAAGACAAGACGCATATCGCAGAACACAAATGGTTTCACAACTTTATGTTTGCGAAACGAAGCACTTTCGCCGCGGAAGGCGATCGAATCGAAAGCTTCCCGAACGCGCCGGGGGAAGATCCCGGCTCGAAAGTCGTTCGCGTCGGGCGAGCGGAAGGGGTGAGGCCGCACACCATGAGCCGCAGCCCTAAGATCGCAATCCTGAGCTCCGATGGTGGTCTGAATGATGATGCTTCGGCTGAGCAAGGATCATCACTGAAAACCAAAGGTATCTCGCGCCAAGACACCCAAGGTGAGCTGCACGAAAAAGCCAAAGGCGCCAACGGCTCTCCCAACGACATGAATGATGTGGTCGAGGCGGCAGCTGCAGCATCAGCGCTTGCATGGAAGAACGACAAGAGAGCAACGGCGGCATTGGAAGCTATGCTGAATACCTCAGCTTCAGCTCAAAGAGCGGTCACCAAGGTGGCAGAGCTGGTAGCAGAGAAATCACTTGGTGAGGTATTCGACGAAGAGACTGCCGAGCAAGCAAAGCGGATGGCGATGCATGCAATTGAGATGGTGGAGAAGGCTTGCGCCGAGGCCGAGGAAGCGCATATCCTCGCGGAAGATTCTAGCACGGAGGCGCAGCTGGCATGGAATAAGGCCGTGAGCGCAAACAAGATCCGCGCCGAATATGAAGCAGCTGCGGCACGGGCACGAGCAGACGCCACGCGCACCATGGAGGAGGCGTCTACAAAGGCGGAGGAGGACGCAGCGCTGCGACCCTCATCCGAGGCAAATGCGAAAGCATTCCTTGCAAAGGCCGCCTTTGCGCGCGTGACCGCCGCAAAGGCCCTCTCCGAGACTGCTGCAAAGTCCCGAATAGATGCTACGCTGAGCATGATGCAGGCTGCTACCGACGCCGGCGCCCTGGCCGCGGCACAGTCTGCGGCGCGCAAAGCGGTCGAGGTCGTCATCACGTGCTGGGAGCTAGTGGCCAAGCTGAATGCGGGCAAGGCGATCGCACGGGCAGCCGCGGCAGCGAGGGACGCATCTATGCTTGCGAACAAAGTCCTCGAAGAGGCCGAGACGGACACTGTGAAGGCTCGGCAGGCTGCCTTGGACGCTGCCGCTCGGGTGGTGGCGGCCAAGTCCAAGGCTGCCAGGATGACCACTGGCAGACGCACCGCGGAGGACGCGGCTGAAAAGGCGGCGGCAGTTCGTCTTTCCAGACCTGGCGTCGAGGCAGTGAAGCAGGAGGCCGATGCAGCCGTGGCGACACTTGCAGCAGAGGAGGCGGCGGCCAAGGAGGTGGAAGCGGAATCGATAATGGAGCTCAAAGCTGCAGCAAGTTCACGAAAGGTGGCAGAGCAGGCCAAGAGCGTGTGGGAACAAGCTGCTCGCGTGGCGCAGGAGACCTTTGACAAGAAGCTCGAGCTGGAGCGCGATAAGGCGGCCCGGGTCGAGCTCATGAAAGCCACGGAGGTCTTGGCTGCCGAGAAGAACCTCGTACTCGCCGAGCTCGATGCGAAGGCTGAAGTTGCTCGCAAAGCGGCCCGGGGAGGTGCGAAATCCGGCAAGGCGATCGCTGAACGCACGGAGTACGAGAGTCGAAAGGCTGACTTTACGGCCAACAAGGCTCGAGAAATCGCCACGGTGGTCAACAATGAGGTACACGCGCACCAGGCTGCAATCAACTCGTTCGATGAGAAGATTGCCGATGTGATGGTTGAGTACGCCGCACTTACGGCGAACACGGACTCGCTCCTGCTGGAGGCGAATCGGTTGGACGCTGATGCGTGCGAGCTTGAGGCGATCGCCGACAAGGCGAACCAGGCCGCAAAGAGGGCGCGTCAGAAGGCACGCGACGCGCATGAGCGAAAGGAGATGTTGGCGAGGAGTGTGGTGGAGGAGTACGATGCAATGATTCAAGACCAGAAGGATGCCGTAGATCTCGCAGCTGCGATCCGGGAAGCGCAGAGCCTGGAGCAGGCCGCCTTGGAGGAGTTGCACAAGGAGGAGAAGATGGCCCACAGCTTGAGCGAAACGTATCAGGAGCTGGAGCAGCTACGGAAGGCTGCGGATCTCGATGCCAGGCAGAAGGCTCCTCTGGCGCTCAATGCCGCCGCGGACGAAAAGGGCGAGGGTCGGATGAAGCTTGAAGCGGTCAAGTCCGCGAATACTGCTGGTCAGAAAGCGATGACGGCGGTCGCGCTCTCGTCCAGAGCAGCAGTCAAAGCCGAGGCATCGACTGCGCAGGCGATGGAGGCACATCAGACGGCCTCAGCACATGCAGCGCTCGCACGCACCAAGGACGATCGAAATGCAACGAGAGCTTCGCCGACCGAAGCGAAGTGGTGTCGACTCTCGGGCGACGGACTTCGCAGAGGCACTCTCGGCACTCCGACGCAATTCACGATTGAAGCTTTCGATGAGACTGGCAGCCAGCAGCCGGATGGCGGCGACACCTTCCTGGTATGCATCCGCTGCACGTCCCAGGGCACTCGCATCCATGCAAGGATCACGGACAATGGCGATGGCACCTACACGGTGCGCTTCAAGCCCATCACGTGGGGCGCTTGCACGGTGAGTGTCTCGCTGCTCAAGAGCCACGGCATCTTTGGGGAGCCGCTTCCCGGCAGCCCTTTCCAGTGCTACATCTCGGGCGTGACGCCGTCGGCTTCACAATGCTCGGTGAAGCCCCCCATGGCGCCAGCAATTGCGTGCGTCCCCACGCACTTTTACGTCAGCTTTCGAGACGAGCGCGGTGAGCTCGCCCATGCCACAAAGTCAGAGCTGGAGGTCTGCGTGCAGCACGAGGAAGTGTACAACGAATGTGGCCTTCCCCTGGCCTGGCGTCCCTCGCCACGTTCCATGTGGATTCCTCCTCACGTGGAAGGGCTCTCCCCTCGTCTGGACGCGCTCTCCAAGATTCAGGAGGAGACTCAAGAGGGAGCCGTCGGGACTCTCACGGCTCGCTCGGCTTCGTCGCAAGGATACGGTGCGCCGCGGGTCAACACGTCGCCCCGAAAAGATATTGAACTATGGTCGCGACGAGTTGCACTTGATTCTGAGAGGGAGCGCGCACGCGCTCGAGAACGAGACGAACTTTACGAGCAGGCATCTGGTGGCCGCAACTTATCACCGTTGCGGGCGCGAGCGCTTGTCAAGCTGCCTTCGCTTCATCTTCAAGATCTCGGCATGGATCCTGAACACATCGGTTTTGCATATGGCGGCATCGAGGGCGGTGAGCGCCATCAGCAGCTCCAAGAGGAGTACAAGGTCGCCTTCTCGGTAGCTGCAGCTGGCGAATACGTCCTCCATGTGCGCCTCCGCCAGAACAATTGCAAGCCGGGCGATGGCACGATCCCAGGCTCGCCGCTCTTCTTCACGGTCGAGCCTGGCAAACCATATGCGCTGTCCACCCAAGTGCCGGTGGCGGAGCTTCCCCTTTGCGGCCAGTACATGGAATTGAAAACGCCCAGTGCTCCGCAAGACCACGGTCCTATCTCATTTTACGAGGCCCTTGTTAAGAAGGCAGGCATCAATGCACTCAGCCGTGGCAACACGACTCTCATCAGCAGCGCTCCGTCCGTGCCCGAGCCGCCTCCTGCCCAGGCCATGAAATCGGCCTCTCAGGAGGCCTCTCAAAACTCTTTTGCTCTTGGTCGATCGTTCAAGATGTCGGGAGACGCTCTTTCTGCCAGCCGAGACAGCTTCAAGCGCCCGGTAACCCCCACCAACGCCTCCATCGCCGAACTCCTGGCCGTCATGGCACCAGCGGTGCCAACTCTCGCCGCACCGGCAGCCACTACTGCCCCGCCTGAAGTCAAGGATTCCGAATGGAAGGGCTACGTGTGCACCTTTTGCCTGCAGACTCGCGACAAGGCCGGCAACGATTGCAAAACAGGGGGTGGCAACGTCACCTGCGGCGTTGCCAGCGCTTCAACTGACGTCGAGTCGAGCTGCATCGATTTGAGGGACGGCAAGTATCAGCTGACGTGGCGTTCGTCGATTCCACAGACAGACGTCCTCGTTTACGTTCGCATCGATGGCATCCACATCCTTGGCTCGCCCTTAAGCTTGGACCTTGACGGTGGCCTCCAGACGATGCATGTCGTGGAACAAAAAGCGCCCAGCCCTCGAAAGAAAAAGTCCCCGAAAAAGATTGTCAGCCCTGACGGCAAGGATGGATTCGGTAAGTCAGGCAGCCAAAAGTACGAGAGGAAGCTGTCTCCGAAGGCGTCGGCCGCGAAGCTGGCGGTCGAGAAGGCGGCGGCCGAGAAGGCAGCGGCCGAAAAGGCGGCGGCCGAGAAGGCGGCGGCCGAGAAGGCGGAGGCCGAAAGGTTGGCAGCAGAGGCAGCGGCAGCAGCGGCAGCAGCGGAGGCCGAGGCGTTGGCAGCGGAGGCGGCCGCCGCCGCGAGGGCAGCCAGAAAAGCAGCCAAGAAAGGCGCGAAGAAGTGAGAGGGCGATGTGTGTGTCGAATGACGGCCACGGCGCGCGACCGTGCAACTCGCGTGTGGAGCACGCTGTGGGTTGCGGCATTACCACACAGACGTAGGAAACTAAATACAATCTGAATTCTGTACCGAACACGCCGCGGGCTTTCAGATGGGGGAAGTACAGTCTGGTTCGGAACGCTGGTCGCTGGACGCTGCGATAATGCCCTTTATAATGGATAAATCGCGGCACCTGGGGGCATACGAACGGCGCGGCGATGGCTACATGGCTTACCTTGCAGTCCGACAAGCTCTGAGACCACAACTGTCGTGCCTCCCCGGCGATTCCCTTTTGGATGGATTCCGCGAAGACCAAAAGTTAAAGTACGGAACTACGGAAGATCGATGATGATATGACCTGCTCCCCTTTTTCTACGCTCCACTCTCTCTCTCCACCACAAACTCATAGTTAGTTGTATATCGTATTATGATATCGTATAAGCTTTGGTCGATGCATGCCTTTCTTTCTGAGAAGTTCAGTTGAAGACGCGAACGTTGCCTCTCGACGGGTCGGTCAGAAATCAAGGATGGGCGGCTCTGCCACAGCGCCCGGCATTAGTAACAAGAGCCGCACTGGGAGCACGAAAGGCTCTTTCAAGCGCAACGGTGAGGTCCTGGGCTACGCGCACTTTACCCCGCCTGCCCGACCGGCCGCGTCGCGCGAGGTGATGACGAGCACTGCCAAGGCCTCTTATAAGGACCCGAATGAGAAGCAGCCGATTGTCAAATACGACCCGAACGCGCTTCGCAACCGGCTGCCCGTTGTCTTCGAAGGCGCCGCGAAACCATTTGCGCGCTTCTGCCAGGTGCGTAACAACCACACCTACGACTTCATGAACCCGGGCAATGGGGCAAAGCCACCCGGCTTCAACCCATATAGGACGACGTCGCAGAACTTTTTCGCGTACGACACACAGATGCTCGCGGTGGGCGAGTCGAACCAGGGCATCGTCTCCGAGAAGGCAAGAAACCTTCACCGGCAGATACTTCAGTGATTGAAGTAGGGCGAGATGCGGAACCCCGCGCCGGAGAAGCGGAGATAGATGAGGCGGTGTGGCAAGGCAGGCCACACACAAAGGGCTGTGTCTTTCCTTGCGATGGGAGGGACAGCACTGCGCGCTGGCGGAGCCATTGTGCGGTCTGAAGTTGCAGAGAGGCTGATGCGGGGTCGGGCTACGGGGTGGCGCTGTAGAGGCCTGAGCGCTGTGGTCATGCGACATGCCGCTTCCGATCGCGCTGCGTGCCACTCGGTGAGAGTGTGTGTGCGAGCAGTGTTGCTGTTGGCGTTGGCGTGACAGTAGCGTGACAGTTTGGGACTTGTTTGGGACTCTCCACGTCGGTCGGGGTCTCGCGTTCGTTCGCTCATGTGCTCACGGCCGCTAGCCTCCCCAAACACGTAACGGTGGTCCTCAGTGGCACTTGTATGAGCCCTGGCCTCGACAACTCGACAGGAAACTCGACAGGAACTCGACAGCTACTTGACAGGATACTCGACAGCTGCTCGACAGCTACTCGACAGGATAGCTCGACAGCTACTCGACAGACCTCGACAGACCTCGACAGACCTTGACAGACCCCCCCCTGACTGCATGTGCCTGGGCGTCAAGCTGTCAAGCTCGACAGCTCGACAGAGCACCTCGACAGACCTCGACACGAGGGTAACACGAGGTCTATAAAGACTGGGATCTAGCACTAGCTGAGAGAAGCCAGGTGAGAGCCCCACTCCTTCAGGGTGAAGGTTGGTGGGCCCACTGGTCAACTACACAACTTGGTGGCTGGATGATGCATGTTCTGGTGGACCTTTTGTTCCACGTTTGTCTTTGTGCTCTTTTTGACCTAATTCTCCTCATAATTGCATTAAGATTGCATTTTCTGGTCTTGAAACCAGTGGCTAGGTAGGGGTTTAGGGTGGGTATTACAAAAATAACAGTAAAGAAACCTGTGGCTATGTAGGGATAAGGGGTTAGGGGTTAGGGTGTGACGGGTCCTGATCTCCGAGCCCGAGTTCTTTATCCGTTTGACCTTAGTTTGGTTGGTGGTTTATGTGTGGGTCCTCTAGGCCTACTGCTGTGAGAGTCAGAGTGCTTCATGCAAAATACATGTAGCAATGCTACATGCGAGGCTCGAGCTCGACACCACACTCGACAGCCTCGACAGAGAAACTCGACAGCTACTCGACAGCTCGACACCCAGGCACATGCAGTCAGCCTCGACAGCCTCGACAGGAGCTCGACAGGAGCTCGACAGGCTCGACAGGCAAGGCCTCGACAGCGCCTCGACAGCGCCTTGACAGTCGACTCGACAGCACCTCGACAGCGCCTCGACGGAGCCTCGACAGCTCGACAGCCAGGGCTCAAAGTGGCACACGCTCGACACGGACTACCAAACTACGTCGAGATCGTCGTGTCCGCCGCTCTCGCTTGATTAGCGTCGCTTGGGGCATGGGCCGCGGCCGGGAGCGCAGCCGTTTCACAGTTTCACACATTCGACATTGGTCTCCCTCCTTAGTCCTTTGAGGCCTGCGACGCTCCGTCGCGAGGTGCCTTGACATCCGGCTGAAGCGTGTCCACCGCATACACGTTGTCGTACTTTAACTTTTCGCGGGACGTTACTCGTTTTAACATTTACGAAGTGTTTCCGCGAGGACGCCGACGAGTTCCATTTCCGGTTCTAATCTCACATGAGACACAAATGTCTCATGTGACCGGTCGCCTCGCGCCCTCACAGCGGTGCAGTTCTTGGCACAGTGGGTCGACTGGTCGGACTTGCCACTGAGCGGCTGAGAGGAGAGCGGGGCTCTGCGCTCTGGGGGACGGATTCCTCCAGTGTTGCACTCCCTTCACCGAACCCGCACGCCGCTCGAGCACGCCGCGGCCCGTCTCTTGGCACGCTCGGGGGCAGAAAGCACGCGCCGTACTGCGCGGCGAGAGGTATGGCGGAGAGAGAGATTGATGGCGCTCGAGAGGATGCGTGATCTCTCGAGATAGATCGATGGCACTCGAGTGCTCTCTACTCGTCGTCGTCCTCCTCCTCGTCCTCGTCCTCATCCTCCTCGTCGTCTTCCTCCCCGTCCTCATCGTCCTTCTCGTCCTCCTCGTCCTCCTCGTCCTCCTCCTCGTCGTCTTCCTCGTCTTCCTCGTCCTCCTCATTCTCCTCGTCGACGGGATCACCACCCTCCGCCTCCTCCTCGTCGTCCTCGTCATCCTCGTCGTCCTCGTCCTCGTCCTCGTCCTCGTCCTTCTCCTTTTCCTTCTCCTTCACAGCTTCCTTCACAGCTACCCCGCCAAGCTGCAGCGCACCATTCCGCGCCTCCTCGTCCTCGACGACCTCCTTCTCAACCTGCTCGACCAGCGTGCGTGTCGTTTGGCTGATGCCGTCCGTCACAGCTGCGGCCGCCTGCGCCGCGCTCTCCCGTACCTGAGAGCAGACACAGACAAGCGCGAGGCAGCCAGAAGCGCTCAGGGGTCAAGGGCGCTCACGCACGATCTCGCCAGAGCTCGCTTAATCTCCCACATCTCGCGCACCTTCGAAAACACGCTAAAGACCGAATTGAGTGACGCCGCCGACGCCGCCGACGCCGCTGCCGCCGCCGACCCCACCGCCGCGGCCGCGCCCGCACCGGCACCCGCACCAGCCTTGGCGCCACCGGCCGCGCGTAGTCGTTTGGCGCGCTTGAGCCACTTTGCATGCTCGACTGGCTCGAGCAACACCGCACGGGTCCCGGGCGCCGTTTCGAGCGCTGTGAACGCTGCAGATGCGCCCGTGGCGTCGAAGGAGAGTTCCTCAGAAGGCCATGCGATGCCGTGCTCGGCGCACGCGCTGAGCATCGCGAGGACGGCCTTGGGCGCGAGCGGTGGAGGTGCGAGCACGCTCAGCCGTCGCTCCTGCAGCACGCGAGGCGAGATGGAGACGGAAGCGGTCGGTGTGCTCGCGACGAGCAGCGCACCGCCTCGCGAGATGAGGGCGAGATATGGACCGAGCTCGAGAGTCGGGGAGGAGGTGGCGACGACGAGGGCGGCAAAGGAGCCCGTGTGCAAGCGCAGATGCTCCGCGTCCGTCACGTCCACCACCGCCTCCATGGGCGCCGTCGTGGGCACTGAGGCCGCGGAGCCATCCGAGATGGCGAACGGCTTGAGCTCGAGGATCTCCGCGATCAGCGTGGTGAGGGTGGCGACGGCGCCGTTGCCGAGGACGCCGACCTTGGTGCCCTTGGCGAGCTTACGCGACGTTAGCTGCGACCACACGGCGCCGCCCGCGCCAAGCAGCCCCGCCGCCTGACCTGAGGGCAGCGCGAGTGGCAGAGCAAAAGCCCAGCGCACAGGCACACGCAGCCGACGCGCGGCGGCGCCAGTCGTGAGCTGGTCGAGCGTGCTGCGGTCGGCTCCGTCGTCGTCAGCCTCGCTGTCAAGGCCCGTACCAAGCAGCACCGCCACGCGGTCGCCCGGCGCGAGCCCCTTGACGCCCTCACCCACCTTAACAACCACGCCGACTGCCTCGCGGCCGGGGACGAGCGGCATAAGGCACGGGCCCCACTCGCCGCGGCACTGCTGCACGTCGCCGGCGGTGAGGCACGAGGCGTGTACCACCACCTCGATGCTATCCTTAGGAAGCGGGCCCACCTCCTCGTATGTGAAGGGTTGCAAGCGCACGCCAGGCTCGCTGATGGCGATCGCGTCAATGTGCAAGGGCACGGGAGGCTTGCTGCGCTTCGGCTTCTCGCTCTTGCCTGACTTGACGGCCGGCCGCGACGGTGCGGACAGTGCGTACGGCAGTAACGCGGCGAGCGCGAGCACCAGCATGCGGTGGCGCCTGAGTTTTTTCATGCACACAATGGTCCTTGGCATTAAGGGTCGGTTCGGCTCAGGATTGGACTTCCGAGGTCGCAACTGATTCGAGCCCAACCCAAGTTGGGGACCACGTTGTATTACCCCCCCGAGTGTTCGCAGCTAATAAAATCGAGAAAAAAGTTACATCTTAGGTGTGAACACACCTGCGGTCGATCATCTCGATGCGCGGCACGCGGTGCGACGAAGTGGCGGCGCGCGCGCTAGTCTTACGGCGGGTCAAAAGGTGAACAAATGGTGCGAGTACACCGGCAAGACCATCGGAGCATGGCGCCCACGCCATGCTCGATAAGCACGTTTCTGGTCAACACTGAACGAGCCACTTTTGACCCTTGCCACGATCGCTGCTGCTGCTGAGTGGTCGGTACGTCTATCTAAACTTTGCCAACCTAACTATATATATCCCTAAATCCCTATATCCTAAGCGCCTAATCCTCCTCCTCTTCATCATCGCTGCTGCTGCTGCTGTGCGCAGGTGGGCGGGCCATATCGCCATCCTCACTCCTCTCGCTCTCATCCTCATCCTCATCTGTCGCGCTCCAGCCGTCGCCGTTGTCCCTTTCCTCATCCTCCTCTTCCTCCTCTTCCTCCTCCTCCTCCTCCTCCGCCTCCTCCGCCTCCGCCGCCTCCGCCTCTTCCGCCTCCACCCGGTCGAGCGCTATCCGCCATGGTCCCCGCGTATCATCAGCGCCACCGTCAGTGCCACCGTCAGCGCCACCGTCAGCGCCACCGCCCCCGCCACCGCCACCGTCAGCGCCAGCGCCACCGCCACCGCCACCGCCACCGCCACCGCCAGCATCACTGTCGCCATCATCCCCGCTATCGGACGCGTGCCAGCCCCAGAGGGCCGTCTCATCGTCTGACATGGGCTCGATGTCAGACCCGGCAGCAGCGGCCGCCGCAGCAGCGACCTGACGGACAACCAGCGCCAGCAGGTTGGGTTGGCTCGCCGCCACGCCCTTGGCCAATCGCCAGCCGCGCTCATCGATGAGCGCTTTAAGCTCAGGGACGGTAAGCCTATCCTCGCGCCTGCCGCCACGGGAGCCCACCGCGCCAGTGATATCCCAGCCGGCCCGCCGCAGCTTGCGCCGAGCCGAGTGCAGCACGCTCGCGGCCGGCTTCTTTGGCGGCTTCGGCACCGGCCGTGCACCGGCCGGCGCCTTACGCTTGCCGCCGCCGGCGGCGCCACGCTTCTTGCTGCGTGTCTTTGCCGGCGGCCGCAGCTCGCGCTGCACCTCTTTGAGCAGCCTCGCCTCGAGCTTTGGCTTGGCGGTCATCAGCAGCGGCGTCAGCTCGCTCGGGCTCAGCTGTGCCGTGCGTGGCAGCATCGGCAGGCCGCTCAGCGAGGCGGCCGCCTCGGGCACCTTGGGGTACCGCTTGCCGAACGCAGGGGTGCCCCACTCAAGCATCAGCTGGCTGGCCTCTTGGCCGCGCATCCCTTCGTAGCCAGCCTCGCCAATCAAGTGGCCAGCGATGATGCAGAAGCGCAGCTGCAGCGCCGAGCGGCTGCGCGTCGGCACGCGGCTCTGCGACGAGCCGGCGAAGCCCGATGGTGGCGGCGGCGGCGCCCACTGGGTACCGTCGCACAGCTTGCACTGCAGTTCGTCGATTGTGCAGAGGGTGGGCACAGCGCTGCCGCCCTCGCCGCCGTGCACCGTGACGCCCTCAGCTTGGGTGGCGATGGCGCGACGCAGCGCGTCAGCGGCGCTGTCGGCCCCAACGATGGCGCCGGCCGCGTACCCTCGCACCAAGCCAGTGCGGTGCAGCGAGGGGTCACTTCGCCCGCGCTCCACGTGCTTCTTCCACTCGGCCTTGCGGCGGAAGCAGCGGTCGCAGCCCGGCGTGCCACCTGGCATCGACCCGCAACGGTACACGCCCGTCGCCTGCCACCGCCGATCGAGGTTGGCCAGAGCGCAGCGCTGGGCCTCGGCTTTCTTCTCCTGCCGCGACAATTTTTCGGCGGCCTTGGCCGCCTTCTTCGCAACACGCCCAGCGTCGTTGCGTGTTTTGAGGCACTTGCCAGTCGGCGCCAGCATCGGCGGCGCTAAGCCGCTGGCAGCAGCTGCTGCGACGGCGCTCGTCGTGGCGACGACGATTGGCGCGGCAGGCGCAGCTCGAGTCCCATCGGGGAAGAGCATGTTGCTCTCGAGCCGCTGGCCGCGGCCAAGGAATGACTGGCGGCGCAGGTGCAGCGCCACAAAGGTGCCATCGGCGGCGTACTCATAGGCACGGTGGGACATGAGCGTGAGGCCCGCCACGGTGGCGGCCTCAAATTTGGCGGCCTCAGTGTCGGGTGCGAAGAGCGAAACGGACCGCCGCAAGCCCGCGACCTTGGCGAGCCCGTGGTACAGATCATCGGGCGAGCGCACATCATGGCCGCCGCTGCAGATCAGGCGGCGGAGCTTGCTGCCAGAGACGGCGAACTCGCCATCCAAGGTGGACTTATTTTGCCCACTTTCGCCGATAAAGTGGCTGATCACGCGGACACCACTGAGCTCCTCCATAAAGGAGAGCCCGAGTGTAAACGTGGAGCCGGCGTACGCGGCGGCGCCGTCGGTCTTCACGAAGGCGGACGAGATGTGCGGGTGTTCGAGCTTGTACTCGGTCAGCGCGATGCGAACCGCCGAAAGCGTCGCGAACCCATCTTCCTTCGAGCCGAGCATCATCGCGTGCTTGTACTCGGTGACGAACTCGCCCTCACCGTAAGTCGCCCGCTCGAACCGCAGCGGCTTGCGAATGAGCATGCACCCATGCCATGGCATGCCCCGCTTGCCGAAATACTCACTCATGGCCTCCCGGAACAGGCTCATGATGAACTTCATCTTCCAGTCGGCGACGAGCAGCACCTGGTCGTCCTCGAGCTGATCAAGGAGCTTCGAGGTCGTCGCCGCCTCGTGAGCAGCACGCAGCATGTGGTGGTAGTAGCTCTCCAGCCTCTCGGTGGAGCGGCGAGCGAGCTCTCGCAGCTGGGCAATCGTCTCGAGGCGCGGCTCGGAGGCGCGCACCTCGAGCATCGAGGCCGGCACGGCCTGCTGCGCGCCCTCGAAGCCGAGGTCGACAAGCCAGACGTCGGGGACGTGCAGGGTGGGAACGTTTACAGGTGCGCTGCCGCCGCCGCCGCCCTTGCCGCCTCCGCCGCGACCGCCGCCGCCGCCCTTGCCGCCTACGCCACCGCGACCACGACCGCGACCGCGACCGCGACCGCGACCGCGACCGCGACCGCGACTGCCTCCGCCTCCGCCTCCGCCTCCGCCTCCGCCTCCGTCCCCACCGCCACCGCCACCACCTCCGTCCCCACCGTCGCCCACGTCTCCCTCGTCAACCTCGTCACCGCCACCGCCGCCACCGCCGCCACCGCCGCCGCCGCCGCCGCCACCGTCGCCACCGTCGCCACCGTCGCCACTGCCTACGGCTCCGTTCGCATCAGCGACGAGTGTCTTGGACCGGAGCACCGTCGGGTGCGCTGAGCCGTCGGGGTCCGTGTACGTGGCGTACGTCCCGACGGCGAGGTGAGCGTCGGGCGCCACCGGCCGCAGCTGAGCTCGCAGCTCGCCCTCGGCGGCATTCAACAGCAGCAGCACATCCTGGCCGAGGGCGGCGAGCAGGGCGCATTCTGCGCAGCCTTGCGTGTGGGCATGCGTGCAGGCGGCTGGGCGCGAGCCGTCGTCAGCTGCGTCGGGGGGCACGGCGTGGCAGTGGTTGCCGCAGTGCCAGGCGCAGCCAGCAGCCTGGCCATGGGCCATGTGCGATTTCAGATCGCGCTTGATGTGAATCTCAGCGGCGGCAATGCGCTCCAGCGCGGCGGCCTGCATGGCGCCGCCGCAGGCGCTCGGGCATAGCGTGGCCAGCTCAGTTACGATCGCGCGCAGCTGGGCAAACTGCATTCGGCCGCTGAACTCGGCGATGCCATCGAGGGCGCCGAGCTGCTTGAGGTCGCCCTTGGCAGCCAGCGAGGCGGCCTCGAGGAACTTGGTACGCCCGACGCCCTTGAAGGTGAAGGAGCCCTCTTTGCCCCTCTCCCCAAACCAGTTGCTGCCCTGTGGATCTTTATGCGCTGTTGCATAGTCCTCGAACAACTTCTGACGACACTGAACGCGCATGGTCGCAGGTACCACGAGCACCTCGCCAGTGCCGAGCGTGATGTCCTTCGAGCCGAAAGCCACCTGCTGCATATTATCGGGCGAGTATAGAAACGCGATGAGCTCCTTGAGCAGCTCGGGGCGGATGCCCTTTGGCTTAGGTACGTCCGTGTCCGCCGTGCCCCCGCCGCCGAACGCCGCCGCATGCAGCCGCACTTGGCTCCACTCATGCTTGCTCAATTCCAGTTCGGGGAACTCCGAGTTCAGCATGGCGCGCTCGTAGCCCTGTCGTCCCGCCCCCGACCCTGCCGTCTCCAACTCTGGCCCTGTCGAAGGATTAGCTGAGATCGGTGCGAGCACGGAGAGGCGCTGCCGCTGCTCCTGCTTGCTGAGCCCACGCCTCTTCGCTTGCAGGTACGAGGCGACAGCATTCTCGACCACCCGGTCCTTGGCCGCCCGGCGCTTGCGCTCGGCGAGTGGCAGGGTCGGCAGCAGTGCCTCGGCGACCATGGCCACGGTACCGGGCCCGTCGGTGTTCACCGCCGCCGCGATGCCATTGACGATTGCCACTATCGCCTTGCGCAGCGTCGCCCGCTGAGTCGAGCCCACCGCCCCCCCGCATGGCAGGTTGATCGCCTTGCCGAGCTGCGTCGCAGTCGGCAGGCCCGAACGGTCGATGGCCACGCCGGCGCCCTCGAGTGCTGCGAGCACCACCTCGAGCGGCATGGACGCGCCGCGCGGCGCATCCTCTTCATCATCAGCGTCGCCGTCGGCGCCCGCGTCGGCGCCAAGCCAGGCCGGCCTGTCGGGCAGCTGCTCGAGCGGCCGCGCGAGCGGGCCGTCGGCAGGCGGGCCGCGGCGCACCTTGGCGATGCGCATGATGATCGCCTCCCCCACGGTGGCGTGTGTGCTGCGCGCGCGCTGCTCCGCATAGCTCTCGGCCGGCTCAACGCCGAAGGCGACGCATCTGCGAGGGAGGTCCAGGCATGCGTTGGTACGGTATCGGAGATCGGGTTCGCATGCGTGTGATGTGCTGTGTGCGCGTGCGTACTTGACACGAGCTTGGTACTCAGGCAGGAAGTGCCGTTCTCTGAAAACCGGAACAGTCTCTCCTGTCAAGCGTTTGATGCCCGCCTTGAAGGTCGCGGCCCTGTCGCCTGTGAGGCAGCCACACTCGGACAGCAGCGCATCGAGGTCCTCTTGGCTGAGGCCGAAGCGGACGCAGAGTGCGCTGGCATCGTTGCTCGCCACCATGCAAGGCAGCGCCTCAAGGGCATACCACACGCCGTCCGAAAGACCATGCTCGCTTGTGCGCGCGAAGACCGTCATGGCCTCGAGTGATGTCACGCTGCAGGAGAAATGACGTAGGTGGCGGAGAACAGCCGGTGAGCTCGCAGGCTTCGCCGCGATGGAAGAGGGCTCAGTGTGATCGATGGCGGGTGCCGTGCGGCAGCTCACCTGCGCCGCGCCTGCTCGTTGGCGCGAGTGCTCATGATGAGGGTCGACCCCCGACGCCAGCTTGGGCGTCGGGGTCCGTCGTCGGGGGACCGAAGACAGTGACGAAGGGCGAATTTTGCATTCACAGTCCGTCTGGGCTGAGAATGAGGATTGAGCTGGCACAAACCACAATTTCCGAGAGCCCCAAGCACCCCGATGATGACCCAGGGGTTTGTGCCAGCTCAATCAGTTGTTTAAAATTAAGTCTCATCACGTTGCGAATCGACCCTTAAAGTTGCTCCGAGTCGGAGATCTGCAGATTGCGGAGGTCTCGTAACCGCTTCGGTGACACGACCTCAGGGGTAGGGACACACGTGCAATCTTCGTTTTGGATTGTTCGGGCGTCGGAAAGACGGAGCCGCCGCCGCGCCGCGATTCGCCGCCGCCGCAAGGGAAATACGATGGCTGCGCTGGATCCCGCGGCGATCGCCAAGTACACGGGTATCTTCCAGCAAGCGTGCCAGCAGCATGGCGTGGCTTCTCTGGACAAGGCGAGCGCTGGGCTGAGCAAGAGCGGTCTGCCGGTGGACACTCTCCTCAAGATTTGGGCCCTCGTCGACCTTGATGGCGATGATCGGCTCATTCTTCCCGAATACCTCATGTGCTGTGCTCTGATCAAGTACTGCGTGCAGTCGCAGCAGCCGCCGCCTGTTGTGCTACCGGCCGATCTGCGCGCCGCTGCGTTCGGTGGAGGGGCACCAGCCGCTCAAAACTGGGGGCAACCTGCGCAATTCACACCCGCTCCGTCTGCACCTCCAGCGCAATATGAGCAGCCCGCGCAGTTCGGACAGCCTGCGCAAAATGAGCAGCCTGCGCATTTCGCGCCAGCCCCGTCGTTCGACCCACCCGCGCCCGTCGCTCCGGCGCCGCCTACGACCCCCTCGATCTCACTGGACCCCGCGGCGATCGCCAAGTACACGGGTATCTTCCAGCAAGCGTGCCAGCAGCATGGCGTGGCATCTCTGGACAAGGCGAGCGCTGGGCTGAGCAAGAGCGGTCTGCCGGTGGACACTCTCCTCAAGATTTGGGCCCTCGTCGACCTTGATGGCGACGATCGGCTCATTCTTCCCGAATACCTCATGTGCTGTGCTCTGATCAAGTACTGCGTGCAGTCGCAGCAGCCGCCGCCTGTTGTGCTACCGGCCGATCTGCGCGCCGCCGCGTTCGGTGGAGGGGCACCAGCCGCTCAAAACTGGGGGCAACCTGCGCAATTCACACCCGCTCCGTCTGCACCTCCAGCGCAATATGAGCAGCCCGCGCAGTTCGGACAGCCTGCGCAAAATGAGCAGCCTGCGCATTTCGCGCCAGCCCCGTCGTTCGACCCACCCGCGCCCGTCGCTCCGGCGCCGCCTACGACCCCCTCGATCTCACTGGACCCCGCGGCGATCGCCAAGTACACGGGTATCTTCCAGCAAGCGTGCCAGCAGCATGGCGTGGCTTCTCTGGACAAGGCGAGCGCTGGGCTGAGCAAGAGCGGTCTGCCGGTGGACACTCTCCTCAAGATTTGGGCCCTCGTCGACCTTGATGGCGATGATCGGCTCATTCTTCCCGAATACCTCATGTGCTGTGCTCTGATCAAGTACTGCGTGCAGTCGCAGCAGCCGCCGCCTGTTGTGCTACCGGCCGATCTGCGCGCCGCTGCGTTCGGTGGAGGGGCACCAGCCGCTCAAAACTGGGGGCAACCTGCGCAATTCACACCCGCTCCGTCTGCACCTCCAGCGCAATATGAGCAGCCCGCGCAGTTCGGACAGCCTGCGCAAAATGAGCAGCCTGCGCATTTCGCGCCAGCCCCGTCGTTCGACCCACCCGCGCCCGTCGCTCCGGCGCCGCCTACGACCCCCTCGATCTCACTGGACCCCGCGGCGATCGCCAAGTACACGGGTATCTTCCAGCAAGCGTGCCAGCAGCATGGCGTGGCTTCTCTGGACAAGGCGAGCGCTGGGCTGAGCAAGAGCGGTCTGCCGGTGGACACTCTCCTCAAGATTTGGGCCCTCGTCGACCTTGATGGCGATGATCGGCTCATTCTTCCCGAATACCTCATGTGCTGTGCTCTGATCAAGTACTGCGTGCAGTCGCAGCAGCCGCCGCCTGTTGTGCTACCGGCCGATCTGCGCGCCGCTGCGTTCGGTGGAGGGGCACCAGCCGCTCAAAACTGGGGGCAACCTGCGCAATTCACACCCGCTCCGTCTGCACCTCCAGCGCAATATGAGCAGCCCGCGCAGTTCGGACAGCCTGCGCAAAATGAGCAGCCTGCGCATTTCGCGCCAGCCCCGTCGTTCGACCCACCCGCGCCCGTCGCTCCGGCGCCGCCTACGACCCCCTCGATCTCACTGGACCCCGCGGCGATCGCCAAGTACACGGGTATCTTCCAGCAAGCGTGCCAGCAGCATGGCGTGGCATCTCTGGACAAGGCGAGCGCTGGGCTGAGCAAGAGCGGTCTGCCGGTGGACACTCTCCTCAAGATTTGGGCCCTCGTCGACCTTGATGGCGACGATCGGCTCATTCTTCCCGAATACCTCATGTGCTGTGCTCTGATCAAGTACTGCGTGCAGTCGCAGCAGCCGCCGCCTGTGGTGCTACCGGCCGATCTGCGCGCTGCCGCGTTCGGTGGAGTGGCATCGGTACCGGCGCCATCGACTGGCGTGGGCATGGGCATGCCGGCACCGACGACCAACCCCGGGCTAACTACCCTCGTCGAAATGGGCTTTGCTGCGGAGTACGCAGAGAAAGCCCTTTCGCAGTGCGGAGGCGATGTGCATCGGGCGGCGTCGATGCTCATGGATGGCGCAAACCACTCCGTCCCCGCCCCCGCCCCTGCCCCCGCCCCGGCCGCCCCCGCCTTTGGCGATGCCTTTGCCGGCTTCGGTGGCGCGCCTGCCTCGATGTCCACCGCGCCGCCGTCCACCTCATCGACGGGATTTGGGTCCCACAGTGATGGCGGCGCTGGTGGTGGCTTTGGCGGCGGCGGCGGCTTCGGCGGCGGTGGCGCTGGCTTTGGCGCCGCTTTTGGCGGTGCACCAGACCCGTCTCCGACGCCCCCCGCTACCCAGCCAGCCCCTGCGGTAGCGGGGGGCTTCGGAGGCGGCGTTGGAGATGGGTTCGGGGGCGGGGGCGTCGAGGCGTGCGGCTATGGTGGCGGCTTCGGTGGTGGCGGCGCTGGCTTTAGTGGCGGGTTTGGTACCGCGTCCGCACCGGCGGTGCCCGCGACAGCGACGTCATCTCAGGCAATGGGGTTCGACTCCGCGTGTCTGAGCTATGGCAGCGCCCAGGGCGGCGCACCGCAGCCGCAGCCACAGCCCAGCGCACCTGACTTTGGCGGCGGCGGCACTGGCGGCGGCTTCGGCGGAGGCTCGTTTTGCTCCTTTGGCGGTGGCGCGGCTGGCTTTGGCGGCGGCGCTGATGCGGCTGGTTTTGGTGGCTCGCTTGGGGGCGCCAGCGCCGTACCGCCTTCGATCCAGGCTCCGGACTCGTTCCAGTCTACAGGCTTCCAATCGCCCACGCCCCCCCCCCAAGGATTCCTCTCTCCTTCTCTAGACGCCAAGCTCGGCAGCGCCACCCCTCTGCAGGCCGGCGCTGTATTGGGCGGATTCAGCTCGGAGGCTGGGGCCGAATTCAACACCCCCCTGTTCACCAACTCCTCGTGTGCCGACTCACTCCGGCCTCCCGCAACGAACTCAACCAGCCTCGAGTCGCCAGCGGACCTCAACTTTACGCCCTCCTCCTTTCCTCCCCAGTACGCAGCCCCTGACCTTCGGGTCGCCGCCGTCACCACCGCCACCGCCACCACCCCCAGCCTGGCCGCCGCCGCCCCTGCAACCCCCGCAGAGACTCCTCTTTCATTCCCCGACTGGCCCAGCTGGCTGCCCCCGCCGCTCCCGTCCGAGATGCGGCGTGCCGATGCCTTATTTGGGTTGCTCGGCGGCGCCCCCAGCGTGCCAGGCTCCGTTCCCCACAGCGTGCCGGGCTCCGTCCTCGCCAAGCTCTGTGCCGAGATGGGAGCGCTCGTCGCGAGCCCCAATGGTACCCTCTCGCGCGTCGGGTTCGCCTCGGTGCTGCAGTCCCTGCTGCTCCTCGCTCACGAGGGGCGCGCCGTCGCGGGCGAGGGCGTCGTCGCGGGCGTCGAGGCACCACCGATCCCGATCGCTCTGGGCGCGGCGCTCTCCCGAGCCCAGGCAGCAGCGCTCGCAGAAGTGCGCGCCACGCAGGCGTCGGCGCATGCCAGTGCCCGGCACGGCGCCTTCGACGGCGCCTTTGCCCCGGCCAAGGCGGCGGCGGAGGCCGAGGCGGCGGCCACGGCGAAGGCGGCGGCCATGGCCAAGGCGGCGGCGGAGGCCGAGGCCGCCGAATTGCATGCCAAATTGACGAAATCCACCGGCGCATCGGTCTTCATGGGAGCTGTGGCCGCGGCGCAGAGCCAGGGGAGCGGCGGCGTCGCTGGCACGTTTGCTGCTCAGCTGCTCACCGCTGGCGCGTTTGCTGGCGCCGCTGCTGCTGGCGGCGTCGACCCCGCCGCCACCCCCGCCGTGGCCCCCGCCGACACCCCTGCCGCGGCTCCAGCTCCGGGATCGATTCCACAGCCGACCGACCAACATAAGCAGCGCTACTCCCAGATCTTCTCAGTGCTGCACACGACGCGCACCGCCAAGGGCGTCTCGCAGGAGAAGGCCTTCTCAGTGCTCCAAAAGTCGGGGCTCGGCGTGCCCGAGCTTCGTCAAGTCTGGGCCCTCAGTGACGTGGACGGCGACGGGATGCTCGACTTGCAGGTGCGTGATGACGTCTGATTGCGCGCCTGATTGCGTGCTCCTCATTGCGTGCGCTCGACTTGCAGGTGCGTGATGGCGTCTGATTGCGCGCCTGATTGCGTGCTCCTGATTGCGTGCGCTCGATTTGCAGGAGTTCATCCTCGCGATGCACCTGACGAATGCGCGCGTCAAGGCGGGCATCACGCTGCCCGCCACGCTGCCGCCCGAGCTGCTGCCTCATAAGCCATGAGCCGCAGGGGGGGATGTGGTCGAGGGGGGGATGCTGTGTGGGAGGAGCGCCGGGTAAAAGCGACGGGGGCCGTATAGGACGCGAAACCATCGGGGGAGGCGTGGCCCCAGGGCGGAGCAAGAGAGAGTGGCGAGGGAGAGTGGCGCGAGGGAGAGTGGCGAGTGAGAGTGGCGAGGGTGAGTGGGAGTGTGGTGTGTGAGAGGGGGTAGTTCGACTTTCACAGGTATTTCACAGTACATGTTACCGGTACAGAAATTCCACCTCGACTAAGGGCTCGTCTGTGCTCATCCTCTTGACACCAGCGTGAGCGGCCAACTCAGAATGGGCGTCGGGTCGAGCCGCGAGATCGAGGAGCAGCTCGAGGCGGCGCTCTCACTACTCGACGCGGCGCGCGCCAAGCAGGAGCACCTCAAGGCCGAGTGCGACAACCTGCAGAGTCGGATCTCGCAACAGTCGGCGGCGCTGCTCAAGGAGGAGCAGGCCAAGGTGGCGGGCGCCATCCACCTAGTGCAAGAGCGCGATCCGCTCTCCAAGCGCGTGCTCTTCGGCCTCGCCGTCACTGCGCCCCTCGCCTTCCACTTGCTGCTCTCGGCGGTCTCCATCCAGATCGTAGACAGCTATGCGTTCGCGCAGGGTGCGCTGCTCGCGATGACCGTGGTGGTACTGCTGCGCTTCCGCCGGTACCGGTGGCGGCGGATACGGCCCGAGCGCGTGCTCACCGCCACCGGCACGGTCGGCGAGACCTCGCCACGCCTGCGCTTAAGCCGATCATCAGCCGAATCGAGTTCGATGCCGATTCAGGTGGGCGAGATTTCGGTGCAACCGACACACCTGACGGCGCTGATTGCGTCGGAGGCGGAGCTGAGCGTGCTGCGCGAGGTCAAGGACAACCTGCGAAAGGACCCGCCCGCGCCTGAGCGTGGTGGCGAGCTCGTGCCCACACACGAGCCGCTGCTCGATGTCCAAGTAAGAGGCTGAATAACCTCTGCTGACCCTGTGATGACCCCGTGATGACGCTGTGATGACGCCGTGATGACGCCGTGATGACGCCGTGATGATACCGTGATGATACTGTGATGTTATCGTGATGACGCCGTGATGACGCCGTGATGATACCGTGACGCCTCGATGATTGATGACTTCCGATGACAGCTCATCCGATTCCTCAAGGAGCACTGATGGCCACTGATGGCCTCCCCTCTTGCGTCTCTAATCGCCTCCCTGTTGACTTCCGATGACAGCTCATACGATTCCTCAAGGAGCACGGCCCGCACGCCAACAAGATTGAGAGCTGCTACCGTCGCGCACTCGAGTGGCGTGCGAAGAATCTGCCACTGAGCCAGATGCCTAATATGGTCGATCCGGGCGGCTGGCTCTCCGCGGCTGAGATGACGCATGGTCAGTGGGCGACGCAGTACGCGACCATAGGGCTCTATTGCGGCCGTTCCAAAATTGGGTGTCCGGTCAAAATCGAGCGGCTGGGCAAGTACAATCTCGAGGATCTCCAGCGATCGGACCCGGACTATCGCAGAAAGTTCAACCACTTTTACCTATGCCTCATTGAGTTCCTTCAGCAGCGGCTCGACCACTACACGCTGGCGGAGGGGCGCTTGGTACAGGTGAGTATTTGAGTGTGCCTCTGAGTGCCTCTGAGTGCCTCTGAGCGCTCCTGAGTGCTTCCGAGTGCTTCCGAGTGCCAAAGATGGCAAGGAGCGTCCCAAATGATGAGCACCGATTGCCATGGTGGAGCACTGAGAAGTCGATGGGCTGCCTGGTGACAGACGTATGAGATCTTTGACTTATCGGGCCTCTCGTATCGAATCTTGACTGGGGCCGTGCTCGACTTCACCAAGGACATCCTCTCGTCCTTCTCGACCCACTACCCATCGTCCTTCCGAAAGGCTGTCATCCTCAACGCTCCGAGCTTTCTACCCTTCTTTTGGCGCATCGTGTCCACGGTGCTGCCCAAGTCGGTCACTGCGAAGGTTATTGCCTCTGATTGCCTCTGATTGCCTCTGATGACTGCTGATGATCGCTGATGACTGCTGATGACTGCTGATTACTGCTGATGACCCTTCGGCGCCCATGTCCCCAGGTGGCCATCCTGATTGCCTTTGTTTGCCTCTGCTTGCATGTCCCCAGGTGGCCATCCTCGGCACCGACTATTACAAAGTGCTTCAGGAGGACCTGACGGAGGAGGCGCTCGCGTGGATTGAGTCGTCGGACCTGCACCTGCGCCACGCGCCGCACAAGCCGTCCGCCGCCTCCTCGGCTGCCGCGCCTACCGATGACGAACCCCTCGACGGCGATCCGGTGCTCATCGAGGACTGATGGCCTTCATCCATCGAGGACTAATGGCCTACATCATCGAGGGCTACAGTAATGTCCGCCACCCGCCATCTGCGAGTACATGTATCGCGTCGCACCGAGAGATTCATCCACGCCAGAGAGGGAGGGAGAGAAGAGGCGTGGCGGAGCGCAGGCGGCAGCGGTAGCCAAACGCAAGCCACGTCCAACCCTCTACGCTAATGATGGTCGTTGGTCCGCCCGCGCTTCCCCGCGAGTTCCCGCTTCGTCCTTCGACCCCGTATCTGGGCCCTAAAATATGGATCATTCTGTGCTTTTTCCTTACCGGTTCGTCGATCGTCGCGTCACCGATTACCACGGCGGCATTAATACAAAAGTACCGGCACGCCCGCCCCGAGGTTCGCTTCGGATCACGCGGATGGGCTTCGCTTCGCGGAACCCGTGAGCGTAGTGCGTACGGTACTGCTTGCGGCTTCGCTTTCGCGTCGCGCTCGCGTTAGCGCCGTTAGGTGTACATGCACCGCGCGTGCGGGGCGTCTTAGAGAACGAGTATCGAGTTCGAGCGCTACACGACAGCGGCTAACGAAGTGCTTAACGAAGGCTCCATCACGAGAGCATCACGACCACCGCTGCCACATTGTCATCGGAGCCCTTCGCAAGCGCCGCTTCGCACAACGCCTCCGCCGCATCGTGTGCGCTTCTTCCCTCGGCCAGCGCGCCGATCACAAGCATGCATGCGCGCTCATTCGAGAAGACTTCCCACACGCCATCGGACGCGAGCAGCGCAAATGCGCCCTGCCGCTCCGCCGCGGAGATCGCACGCGAGGTCGTCGTCGGCGCGCACGGCACGAGAGGCGGCTCCGTGCTCTTGAACATGCGATCGCCCAGGCTACGTGCCACCTGTGGGGAGGCGAAGGCGCCGTGGTGAGCACATGCATGCTGGGAGATGGAGGCAGGGAGGCAGGGAGCCCAGGCTACGTGCCACCTGGAGCATAGACACGTTATCTGGACCGACTACCCTCCCGCCGCAGCCGTCCTCCATGTCCCAGATCGAGCCGCCAGCGGCCTCAATGCGCGTCGTCTCGTCCGGATCATCGGGCTTGTGGTCACGCGTGAGCTGCTCGACTGCGTGGGTGCCCGATACGGCGCCGCCCGCGTGCGCCAGGCAGAGCACCGCGCGCGAGTCGCCCGCATTCGCCGCATGCACACTCAATGTGTCGGCGTGGCTCACGCGAAGCAGCACACAAGCGGTGGTGCCTGCGACCTCGTCAGGCGCCGTCGCGGCGAGGAAGGCGGCGTTCGTGCTCTCAAACGCGCCCTCCAGCGCCGCCTCCAGGGCGTCATCATTGGTGCCGCCAAGCCGGCTGCGCACAGTACGGTGCAGCTCCTGTGCACAGTACTCGGCAGCGGCGTCGCCCACGTGCCCATCGAAAACAGCTGCGTAGAGGAGCCCCGGCGCGAGCGCGCATGCGAGCGCGCGGTCCTCCATGTACGAGCGCGTGCCCTGCCTCGTGCACACGCCGGCTGACACACCAATATCTTCCTCAGGACTTGTTTCGCCACATGACGTCTTCACAGTTTCGGCATGCTTGGCTGCGAAGAACTTGGAGAAGACGAGCAGCGGCTCGGGCGACTGCTCGTTGACGACGTGCTGTAGTGCCGCCTGTACATGCGTTTGTAGGCCGTGCTTCGCCAAATAGGCGTTCACGACCTCGGCCGGATGCATCCGCTGAGGCCCTGCACGCCAACTCCTGTCAGACTTTTGTCCATGAAAGTCATGTTCCTAACTTCCTCTTTGAACCCCGTGTGCGCGAGTTCAACAGAAATACGGGCGACACACTCGGCTGTTACAAAATTTCCTAACTCGTCAGCTGCCGCTCCCAACCATGGCAAAGAAGTTCACTCCTCGCTTCGTGCCGTCGCACCCTGATTGGACGTTCCTGGACCACGGCACTCCAATCGACGCGGGCTTGACCGTGCCCACCTCGAGCCAGATCATCTCGCCGAGGCTGGAGACTCCGAGGCGCTACGCTGGCAACGGAGCAAAAGAGGACATCGGCGATGTGCGATGCTTCCGTGCTGGCACGGCCGGCGCCAACGTCCGGCGCAGCTCGGACGCCGTCGGCCGTCACCAACTCTTCGAGCCCTCCATGCCGTGGAGGCCGGAACAGAGGACGTCGGTGCGGCCCGAGACAGCGATGGATCCGATGGCTCTCGTAGGCAATGCCGTCGCTCAGGCATGCCAGCGAGAGTTGCAAGCGCGCTACCACATGATCGATATCCATGGCGAGAACAAGCGTTCCAATTTCAACACTGGCCGGGGCCGACGGAGCATCGGCTACGACCTCGTGCCACTGGTCGATGCGAGGGCACGCCTGAGCCGGGGCCCGGTCCCTTGGGGAGGCGTGCCGCAACCCAAAGGCCCATCTCCGTGGGGGCTCACACCCGTCCCAACGAAGATGTTGACGATCTATGGTCCAAGACAGTGCCTCCCATCACGCAGCTTCATGCTCCCGGGTGACGGCAATATGGCCGGCAGGTTTGATGGACCCGGCAGCCGAGTGGCAGACTTCTGATCTGTATGGTGCGGGATAGATTGCATGCGAGATGCATGCGAGATTGCATGCGGCGGCCGATAGATTGCATGCGAGACGCATGCCAACGACGGGCGCAAGTACCGCGGATGTGGCATGGCTGTGGTGTGCTTCAAACACGGCTTTACGGGGGCCGCTGACGAGGCGATGTCCGATGAGCATGCATGATACACGTGTATGCCGATTTTGCCGAATACGACGATGCAACCGATGAGAGCGAACCTCCGAAGGATATACGTATAGCCGGTCGCTCGCGGTGAAATCGGCGCCGGAATCGATTCTTTACGTTCTACACGCGGGTATTTACTCAAAACTCAAAAGTATGCACACGTAGTATGCGGGCCCTCCGTCTGTTACAGCCTCGCGACGACAAGCGGTGGTCTATCGACCCTCTTTTCGCTCTTGCACGTTGCAGCACAGATCACCGTAGGTCACCGACTCGCGCTCGGGGGACCGCGCGGGGGGCGCGTCTCCCGGAAATCGGCCTCAGCATTGCGGGTTTGCGTTAGGTTTGCGGCGCGACGATGCACGGGTGGGACCATCCGTCCGTGCCCTGCGCTTCACGCAGCCGCGTTGATGCATGCAGACTTTAGATGGGGGCGGCCAGCACAGCCTCGAGCCCAGGCACAGACTTGAGCATGCCCTCGACAAAGGGGAGTCCAATGTCACCCGTCGAGAAGGGGCCCATGTCTGCGCGACGAGGCAAGAGGGCGAGCGGTTAGAAGAGGAGTGCGCCACGGATAGAGGCAGATGGGGGGGTGGGTGGCTTTGGGTAGGGGGGGGAATGGGCTTTGGGCTGTGCCGGCACTCAGAATGCGGGCGCGTACAGACGCCCGAGTAACGGCCGACACCCTCGATGCCGTCGAGGCCGGGGACGATCAAGCCCTTGGATGCCGAGATGAAGCCGAAGATGCCGAGCATCGCCGCGCGGCCGTTGTTGATCTCCACGTTGCGCCCGCGCTCCTTCTGCGCCTCCGTCTGCTCGGGAAGGAGGCCGAATGGGTTGAAGAGGTCAAAGGGGATCGGGTGCGGCACGATGCCGCCGTTCTCAGAGGAGGCCTCCTTGAGCGAAGGGTAGAAGCCTGGCTTGCCGCCGCGCATGTAGTGCGCGCCCATGTTCGCCTCGCCGATCCACTCGAGGATGAAGATCGTCCCGAGGATCTGGCACTTGGCGGAGCTCGGCAGCGCGTCCCACTGAGCCATGGGAGAGCCGGCGGCAGCAATGTCCGAGAACATGATGGTCTCGCCCGGGACGTCCGCAAAAGGCCCCTGATGGGCAAGCGGCCCGCCGGTGAGCGCCCATGGGAAGCAGATCTTGTTCGCCTGCACGATGTACCCGACGAACGCGGCCATCGCCACGCGGCCATGCTTGATCTCGGCGTGGCGCAGGAAGCCGACGGTCGCCTCGTTGCCCTGCTCCCAGAAGTTTTGCTCGGCGAGGTTGAGCGGATCCCAGAATCCCTGAAAGATGAACAACGTGCACTCAGCTTGAGGCGGGGGCACTCAGCTGAGAAGAATATCATTCAGCTTAATCACGTGGTAGACGTCTCACCATTGGGAGCTTCTGCGCTAGGGCCAGTTCGATCAGCTGATCCTTGGCGCTGAGGGTCTTCACCTTCATCTGTGGTGCCGAGCTTCGCGACAAGATGGGAGCCGAGAGCGAGAGGGGCGTGGTCACAAGCGACAGCATTGGTTGGCGGTGTGCGGCAATTGCGGTTTTGCAGGGGGTTGCACCACGCGTTTAATTTCCGTGACGTTGCTTCCTGATATGGCGATTGCGGTGTCCCAATCGTCAGTCCAGTCGCGGTCCCCCGGCGCAAACCATTCCACCGTCTCAATGTATGGCTCCGCACCCCTCGGTCAAGGCACAAGTACTGAGTACTATTGTACACTCGCGACTCCACGGGTATAATTGGGATTTGGGAATTGCAATTGGGGTAATTTTCAAAGTACAGGGAATTTTCAATGCAATATATCATCCCGCGGTCGGGGTTTTCCGGCAGCGGCACGACGCACGTCGCGTTACTTTTGAGAGGTTAAAATGTGCGTCGAGATAGGTCCGCGTGTACAAGCGTGTACAAGCGTGTACATAAACATTTATAATGTTAATAACATACGAACACCTCGGTGCTCTTTTCTGCTTAGACCTTTACCTTAGTCGTTACAAGTAGTGATTTCATGACACGAATTAGTTGTTAACATGTGGATGTGAGTTCGCGCCCTCGCGCGCGCGGCGGTCAGCAATCTCGTTTGTTCGCCGACCGGATTATTGACCAAAACCGTGTCTGAATGCTGCCTGAGTGGGGGGGTGGTCCGTCGCGTCCAGGCTATTTGAGTACCGCTCCGAATGCCTCCCTGTGTGCTGTGAGGGCGCCCCCTCATACACCGCTGAGAAGGCCTTCACAGAGTGTGTTCACAGAGGGCCCCTCACACAGAGGAGCCTCACTCGACTCGAGCCCTCATTCGAGTAGGTCAAAGAGCACGCCGACCTTGGCGGTGGGACCCACGCCGTCGGGTACGTCAAGCTTGAGTTGCAGACCCCGCGACTGTGGTCGAGAGGAATCCTGGAAGTCTATCGCCACGTTGACGGCGTGCGCTGGCGGCTCGACGGCGGCGGGCGCGGGAGCGGGCGTGGCGGCGGGCGCGGCGGCGGGCGGGGTGACAGCAGCAGCGACAGCAGCGGCAGCCACAGCAGCGGCAGCAGCAGCTTCTGGCGCGGCAGGCACGGGGGCTGTGGGGGCTGTGGCTGTGGGGGCTGTGGGAGCAGCGGCTGTGGGTGCCGCTGGAGCCGTGGCACGAGCGGCTGGCTTCGTCGGCGCCGCCGGTGCCGGTGCCGGTGCCGGTGCTGGTGCCGGTGCCGGTGCCGGTGCTGGTGCCGGTGCCGGTGCTGGTGCCAAGCTCGGTCCTCGTACAGGGCTGGGCTCGGGCCTGGCTGCGTAGAGTGGCGTTCGTGGCTTGTCGCCGACGTGCATAGGCGGCGGCGGCGGTGGGGGGGGCATGGAGTCGGCTGACGCTGGAGCCATTTTCCCCAGCGCCATTTTCCCCTTACCACCGCCAGGCAGAGGTTTGAGCCGCATCGGGGTCGGACGCAACTCGTCCACATTGAGCATCGACGAGGCTGCCGAGGGCTCCCCGAGCTCATCGCCGTATTGCGGCCCGCCCGCCTGGGGCTCGTAATACGACATGAGCTGCGTCGCCATGCTGCGCGAGCGGCCGAGCGCCGTGATGCTCCGCGAGCTACTGCCAAGGGTACCGCTGCTGAGCAGCGACGCTGTCGAGGAGGAGGGCGAGAAGACGTCGAGGCGGCGCCGACCGTGGCGCGAGATGCGCTTGAGGATCGCCTCACGCTCCTGCTGGTCCGACAGCTGCTTCGTCGCGCTGTAGCACGGCTTGCTGGCACGGATCCGCTGCACGATCTCGAGGTTCTCTCGCGAGATACGCTCGAGCTCACGACGGCGCGCCTCCTGGTTGAGCGAGCGTGGTAGCACCTCGACGGGCTTCGGTAGGCCCGAGTTCGTGGCGACTGTCCCGTCACGGAAGATCGAGCGCATCTTGTGCAACAGGATCATGTTCTCGGTGTCGATCTCCTGAGAGCGCAGGCGCTCCATCTCCCGCCGCTTCAGCCGATGCTTCAGGTGCGGGAATTGTGGGGCCCCTCCGCGACAGTCGACCATCGGCGTGGACTCACGCCTGCGAGAACCGGGGAGAGAGGGCGCGCGAGGATGGGTGCTGAGCGTGCAAAAGCTGTTGAAGCGGTCGCGCGCGGGCGGGCCGTTCTTTCTCGGAGCCGCTCACAGCCGATCGAGGTGTGTCCGCTGCATAGAAATGTCCCACCGGCGCTCGCACGTGGAGTTGAGCACGGGCAGCTCTCCATTAGTGGGCAGGCTGCCGCTTGCGCTGCGGTTCATCGCTCGCAGAGGGCTGGATAGACGCTGGATACAAATCGACGACGATATGAAACCGCAACTTCAAAAACAGAAACTTAACCGAAACAGCGCTTTTCGCTGTACTTGACCCATCCCAGTCATGGGCGAAGGGATCGCCTGGCTTTTACCGGATATGGATCGCATCTTCTTGACCTGCCTTCTTTCTGACGCCTTCTGTGCCATCAACATGAACGCCGATTTCGATGACGAGTCGGAGCCGAACAGCTCACGCCTAGCGTCGCCGATGGCCACACCAAGGCGCTCGGGCATCACTGCGCTGCTGCCGTGCGTGCCCGCGTCGTCGAGCGCTGCCGACGCCGGCCCGCAGCCGCCGTGGCTCGTCTCGGCGCTGCGCTGCCTGCAGCCGTGCAACGACCCGCAGATGCGTTACGCCATCCGGCGGGACGACGCCGAGGCGCTCGTGGCGCTGCTCAACAGCCGTCGCTGCTTCGGTATTGGCAGAACGGACGTAAACGTGGCGCTCGACGGCGCCGACGGCTCGGCGCTCCACCTCGCCGCGAGCGACGCCTCGGCGAGCATGGTGCGTGCGCTGCTCGAGCACGGCGCACTGGTGCACGCGCGCAACACGGCCGGGGAGACGGCGCTTCACGTCGCCGCCCGGCGCGGCGCGCCTGACGTGCTCGAGGTACTCCTCGAGAAGACGGTGCGCCTCGATGCGCTCGATGGCGCGGGCGAGGCGCCCCTGATGCTCGCCGCACGCGCGTGCCACTGGGCGTGCTGCCGGCTGCTCATCGGCGCGGGGGCATCGCCCGCACCCGAGGGTGCCGCGCCCACAAAGCGTACGGCGCAGCTCACGGCGGCCGAGGCTGTCCTGAATGCCTGCTCGACCCTCTGGCCCGCGCCGATGGTACGCTACTGCGCTGTTGGCTTGCTTGGGCACGACGCGCCGCTCGCCTCGTGCGTGCCCAGCACGGCGCCATCGGGATGGTCCGATGGACTCGCACGTGCGGAGGCATTGAGAGGCGCGGAGATGGTGCGCCGTGTGCTGCATTCGAGTCGTCTCAAGGAGCACTCGCGGCTCACCGTGTCCACAGACCGCGGCATGCTCCACTATGAGCTGGAGCCGCACACGCGTCTGCTCTTCCTCGCGCTCACGCAGGCCGACACGGCCCAGTCGTCCGCCTTTGAATTTCTTCGACTCGCGCGCGAAGAGTTTTCGATCTTCGAGCCGTTACTTGCCAAGGGCCAGTACGAGGCCGTCGGTGTGTCGGCAGCGCAGATGCTTCGGCGACTGTGCCATGGCGGCGGCCGCAGCAGCAGCAGCAGCAGCAGCAGCAGCAGCCACGCCTTCCTACACCACGCCTCTGCACACCATGCCGGCGACGGCAACGGCGCATCCGCCGTCGCCGCTGTCGACCTGATGGCGAGCGTCACCAACCCGGCGGCGGAGGCAGAGGCGGAGGCGACGGCGACGGCGGCGGCGGCGGCGGCGGCGGCGGCGGCGGCGGCGGCGGCCGCGCTCCCGTTGACGAGTGGCAAGGACGGCGAGGCACGCCTGCGCGCGCTCAGGACGGCGCGTGCGCTCTACCTCGAGGAGGAGGCGCGTCGTTTGCGGCTGCACGACGACGGAGGTTACGGCTCGCTTGCATGCATCGCCCGGCTCGGCGCGGCGGCCGACTCGGCCGCCGCCGTCAGCGGGGCCGTGCAGCGCACGGTTTCCGGATTCGGAAGCGCCCACGGCGGCGCCGTCGCCAGCGGTGCGAACGCCAGTGCGAGCGCTATGGAGTCCAGTTGGACCCCGCTTCGAGGTCCCCTGGATCCCCATCACATCCTCGAACGCCATGGCGCTCATCACGGCGCTCGCACACTGCCCAAATGGAACCCTTTCGTCTCGCCCACGGCCGCCGGCGACGTCGGCGGCAATGGCGGCGCTTCTGGCGGCGGCGGCGGCGGCGGCGGCGGCGGCGCTGCCAACGAGAGCCGGATGAGCGCCGTGATGAGCACTTGCATGCTGAGCGCCGCCGAGCGGGCTGTCGAGATGGCGGCAGAGCAAGATGAGATCGAGGAGGCAGCTTCGGCGGAGACGAATGTGATGGCGGTGGGCGAGGTCGCGGCACACCTCGCCTCTCAGCTGCACGCCATCGCCAGCCTCGCGCCACATCTCACCACCTCGCATGCCGTCCATGTCCTCCGCCGCTTTAGCTGGTCGTACGCCGATGTGATGGAGGCGCTCGAGACGACGCCCACCCTCCTCGTCGACCTCTTCCCTCCGCAGCCGCTGCCGCCGCCGCATCCGTTGCCGCCGCCCGCCGCCTCCGCCGACGCGATCGCCGCCGCCGCCAACGCTGCCGCCTCGCCCACCGACGCCGACGCCGACGCCGCCACGCCAGCGGCCTTGGCAGCCATGGAGGGCGAGGCGTCTGCTGCCGAGGCGGCGTCCGTCGCCGCCGCGGTGCTCGCGGTGGACAGCCCGCCTTCGGCTGACAGCGTCTTGGCAGGCGGCAGCCGCGCGGACGGCCGGGCGGACGGTCGGGCGGACGAGGATGATGCCAAGGGCAGTGCAAAAGAGATCAGCGCGCACTCGGACGCGCAGCTCGGGGCGTACCTGCGCGCCCAGGTGCTCGGCGGCCTCTCCGTGCCACTGACCTACCCCTCCGCTCCGCTGGGCGTGGACGAAAAGGAGAAGCCGCTGTGGGGGGCCGTCGCCGGCGAGAAGGACACGTCCAGCGAGAAGGACAAGGACAAGCCTGGCGCCGGCGGCGGCAAAGGCGGCGTGCGTGCACCCCCAGCGCCCGTTCCGCCCGAAGTGATGCATCGATTGCTGACCCCTGAGCTGCTACGCGCGTACGACGAGTCGCTGGTGCGCTACTTGTTGACGGAGTCGGAGTCGTGGCAGGCGTGCCCACGGACCGGATGCACGCATGCAATCCACTGCTTTGAATCCTCTCCCGCGCGCAGCCGTAACGGCGGCCGGCCTGTCTTCGATGTGACCTGCCAATGCATGCACCGCTTCTGCTGGCAGTGCCGGCGCGAGGCGCACCAGCCTCTGCCATGTGCGCTGCTCTCGAGCTGGCAGATGGCCCTCGCGGAGCTCGAGGACGAGCAGCAGCAGCAGCAGCAGCAGCAGCGGCAGCCGCCGCCGCCGCCGATCGCGAGCAGCGGCAGCAGCAGCAGCCAGCGGTTGCACCAGCAGCAGCACCACCACCACCAGACGTTTGCCCAGGCAGCCGCCCAGGCGCCGTCGCAGGCGGGCGTCGTAACGGGCGTGGTACCGCCCGCCCCCTCAGCGCCCGTCACGATGCTCAACGTGCCCAGGCTCCACGTGCTCGGTCGTGACGACAGCGGTCTTGTTGCTTCCCCGTCTGGCGGATCTGAGACGAGCCTGGATGCCGACGGCGAGGGCGGCGGCGAGGGCGGCGCCGGCACGGGCAGCAGCAAGGGCGCGGCCGACACGGGCGGTGCGGCGAGCGCGGCAGCGGAGCGGCTGGCGCGGGAGGAGGCGGCGGCGTCGGCCGAGCTGCGCCACTGCCGCGAGTGCTACGACCGACTCTCGACCGAACTGAGCGAGGAAGCGTCGTGGCGGGCGGGGCTCGCGCAGGTGCGCGCCGTGTTGGCACTCGTGTACGGCGCGCCCACTCCGGTTTCGTCAAGTCGCGATGAGCCGCCGGGGCTGGCCACCGCCGAGCGCCGTGTCGAGCGGGTGGCTGCCGCGCTGCCACCGGCGCTCGTCGCGTTGGTGGAGGGTAAGCGTATCCTGCGCACCAGCCACATCGCGCGCCACCTCGCGTCACGGGTGCTCGCCACGGCGCGATTCCTGGCTTCGTTTCGCACCGGTAGCAACGGCGCCGGCGGTGGCGACGGCGTCGGCGTCGGCGTCGGTGGAGGCGCCGTTCAACGGACCTTGTCTGGGTTTGGGAGCAGCGGCGCGAGCGGCGAGTACGGCGCCGTGGCCGCCGCCGTCGGCGGGGCCGTGCAGCGCACGTTGTCCGGATTCGGAAGCGCCCACGAACCCGCCGATGGCGCGCCGCCGCCCTCCCTCAGAGGAGGCGAGTTGCCGCCCAAGACGGCGCCGCCCTCGGCGCGCGGTGCGCCCCCCTCCTCCGCCCGCGGCGAGCCGCCCAAGACGGCGCCGCCGCCCTCCCCGAGAGTTGAGCGCACCGACTCCGGATTCGAGGCGCCCATGACGGCGCTTCTGGCGGAGCTGCGCACGTCGGACGTGCTGCACGAGCAGCTCGAGTTTCTGCTCGAGCGGCTGGCAGAGCTCCTCGTGGCCCCGCTGCCCGACGCGCCGGCCAGCGGGGCCAGCGGGGGAGCGGCCAGGCGAATGGACGACACTCGAATCGGGGCCAGCGGAGGCGTTCACGGAGGCGTTCACGGAGGAGGGGCAGAGGCGGTGGTGCCCTTTTCGAGCGGCGAGGCGACGATCATGACGACCTCGACGGCGGCGGCAGTGGCCGCGGCGGCCGCCGCCGGAGTCTCCGATGGCGGCAGATGGCGGCAGATGGCGGCAGACGACGACAGATGGCGGGAGATGGCTGTTCCCGGCGTCGCCAACGGCGGCGTCGATGCCCTCTCCAGCCGGCCACGCGACCTGACGAAACCGACGAAACCGCTCGACCTGACGAAACCGACGAAACCGCTCGACATGACGAAACCGACGAACCCGCTCGAGCCCCACGACGACGAGCGGTCCCTTATCCTGCTGCAGCACGCGGCGCTCCTGCGACGTGGCCATGAGGAGCTCGTGCTACTGACGGCCGCGGCGACCGCAAAGCGCCGCCAGCTACGGATGGCCATCAAGCGCCTGGTGAGCGCCAAGGCGCGCGCGAGAGATCGCTACGGGAGCGCGGCGGGCGCGGCGGGCGCCATGGCCGCCGCCGATGCCGGCAGCTGGATGGACTGGCTGCTGCGCAAGCGCTGAGGCTTGAGAGGCTGAGGAGGGGGGGGGCGTGCCACAGGGGGATGTGGAGGGACACGTTCACCTCCCGCTCCCCGTGCGAAACGGTGGACCATTAGGCTGCTGATGAAGCCCCCCCCTGGGCGCGCTGGAGTGGGAGCCAGAGAGACCTCGGACCCAAGCGGAGCGCCGACGGGTACCCCGACAGTACACGCACAACCGCGACAGTACGGTCGTGTCGTAGCACGACCCCGCCGTTACAGCATGCGATCGAGAGCTGAATAGCAATCAAATTCTCGTCAAAATCTCGTCAAAACTTGTTTCGTCACTGGGACACCGCGCGAGGTCCACTCACTTCACTGCACCGAGATGATCACAAGGACAAGCAAGGAGAAGCTCGACAATGCAGGCGCCCACGGCCCTCGGAGGGCTTAAGATAACGTTGCCTTATGAACGGCAAGATCGGGTCTCGTTCGACACGACAATGGCCCAATTCGAGCAAGAGGAGGCGGTGCTGGAGGCGCGGAATGCCGACAAGCAGCAGCAGCAAGCCCTTACGGACTCGCAACAACCCGAACAGAATCCCGTGAAGCTGGCTTTGTCCCAGCAATGCAACAGTGTCACGATTGCATTTATGCGCCTCGTGTGGGTTGGCTTGGTGCTTGTGACCTTGGTGCTTTTCACCGTGCTGGCCACCATGGTCGCAAGGCCTCCATCGCAAGGCCTCCACGCTCTGGCTGCTCCTTACGCGATGGACGTCGGCTGCTTCGAGGAGTGCGTGGATGCTTTGCCCTCGCCGCCGCAGGGGACGATGCAGTGCAAAGCCACTTGCGGATGGGGGGTATCGCCCTCAGCGGATGTAATCAGGGGCTTGTATCCTCCCATCTAATGAGCCATCTAATCGGCCAGCAAACAACTGGGCGCATGCATGAACCGATGCCATCATATGCAACAGAGGAGAGCTGTGTTCGAGCGCGTGAGAGAGAGCCATAGGCGACGAGAGCAGAAAGCACCGGCTGGTGATGATCGGCCTGGCGTACCGGTACGCGGGGAGAGACACACCCGAAGGGCCTCCTCGTTCGTCCCCCGTCTTGTCCCCCTCGATGTCCCCCAAGTTGCCTTTCCCGGTGGGGCGATGCGACAGAGAGTACACAGTGTACAGCAGTGGTGCCAACTGGTGGAATCTACATGTGTCGCATGGGCCGTGTACGGTACGGTAATCATCGAATGAAGGGCGACTGTGCCGCCGTAACCGCCGCGGTATCGTTCGGCCCGGTCGCGCTCGGGCGCCGCGCGCCGGGCGCCGCCGCGCCGCGCCCCGCCCGTGGCGGAGGTGGGGCGGGGCGCGATATAACGCGTAGCACGTTTTCTCGCGGTTCCGCTAGCGCCTCTCAAGTCACTCTCAAGAACACTGTAGTAAATTCAGTCAGTTACTCAGTCAGTCTACGACCTCTGGAGGTAAAGCTTGACGTACGCTTGCTCGCACGGCAGTGGGTGCGGCGGCAAGCGGTGCCACTGCCAGGGGTAACCGATCGCGCGGCGCCCCCAGCCCCCTAGTTTCCCCCTTTGCTTGCCCCCTCGCTTCCAGCACCACCCTTGCTTGTTCTTTCGGGAGAGCCTCCACCACGCGCACCAGTACCTTGCCGCTCGGCAGGAGTACGAGCACCAGACGTGCGAGGGCTGCCTTGACGGCGTTCGAGACGGCAGTCTTCTTGCGCCGCGCCGCAACCTCAAAGCCCGCCGCGCCGCTGCCCAAGCCCACCACGGAGCCTGTGTCGCCTACCCCTGTGCCGATCAGGTCGACACCGCTGCCCGGCACTCGAATGCGAACACGTGCCTCGTAGCCGGCGGCGGCGAGGACGGCGGCGGGCGTACCTGCGCTCGTGCCGGAGCCGTTTGCCACGATTTCGAAGCCAAGCAGCTCGCTCGACCAGCCGTTGAAGCCCAAGAAATGGTTCATCAGCTCAATGGCCTTTGCAAAGCCGAGTTCAAGGACAGCCCCATTCGAGCTCCAGCCAGAGCTCTTGTTGAGCCTGGAGACCTGAATGCGCCGGCCGCTGAGGAGGAGCCCGTCGCAGTTGCTCCGACAGCGTTCGCAGTCCGCCTCGCAGAAGAACTGCGCCGTCGCGTTCAGCGCCCGGCTCTCCCCAAAGTGTGACTCGTGCACGATCAGGTTCTCGAGCGGCCCACCGCACTCGCGCAAGCAGCGCTCGAGCTTGGCCGGGTCGGTGTTGGGCGAGATGCCACTGAGCGTCACGCAGAATTGGCCCGCGGCTGGCCTTCGATCGAGGCGGATGAGGCATGCCGACATGCTGCTCTTTCCTTCGCCGAGTTCGGGGGTCCACCGCGAGCTGCCCGGCAGGCGCCCCTTCGCGCCCCTTGATGTGGGATGTAATTGCGCCTGCCTGTAGCTTAAATTTGATTTTGTCTCGTGAGTTTGATCGGCGGGACGCCTGGTCGAATCGGCGAGGGTCGAAACTCGGGTGGTGGTGTGGTGGTGGAAACGGCGTCCCGTCGATTCAAATTCACGAGACCAGTTGGATTCGTGAATTTCGAGGTTCGAGGTTCGACTTCCGGCTCTCCGCTAGCTCTCCGCCTCTGGTGACCCTGGTGTGTGGATCGTGCCCCTGCCTGCCAGCTGCTGCGCTCATAGCTGGCCGGAGCTACCGTCGCTTCACAGTCGCTGCCGCCGCCGGGTACGGATAAGGGTCATGCTCCGTCAGGTCCGCGCCGCCGGCTGTGGAGCCGTCACTGCACCTGCTGCTGAGGCTGCCATACCGAATGGTGACCGTGATTCGGTTGGGCTTGGCGTTGGAGGCGTACACCTGTGGAAGGTGCAGGGGGCTCGTGGGTGAACTCATGCGGGGAACTCCGATGGGGGGCGAGTGCATGCATCCGAGGCGGCAGGCGTGCGTTCGGCGTGTATTTGGCGTGCGTCAGCCACACAGAGAGTGTGCTGAGGTAGTGGCGTGTAGTCAAGGCGTCGGTAGCAGCTGACCTCGTGATCGACAGCGTCGCGAGCGGCGCCACAGAGCGCGTACAAGTCCCCCACCTCAAGCGTGAAGATGACGCCACCCACGCGCACCTACCCATCCGGGAATCAGCCGACATATGTTCAGCCAACATCTGTCGGAGGCATCCTTCCATCCACATTCAGCCAGCGCCACATCATAGCCACTCATCAGAGGGCGTACAGAGGGCATCAGATAGACACTCAGCGGCACTCAGCGCCCACCTCGCTCACGCCGCCGCGGATAACTGTTGTGGCGATCGCTCGTCCTCCTACGTCATGCTCGTCCACATGGGCGCCGATGACCGCGCCGCGCTCGAGGCTCTGCAGTTGTATGAAGAGAGGCGGCCGCCCGCCAAAGGCAGCGGGCATCGCCTCGCCCGGCATCGCCTCGAGAGAGCGCAGTGCGTCGCCGCCTCCGCCTCCGACATTGGCGAGCTCCGGCCATGTGCGCGCGTCGGTGCAGTTGTGCGACCGGAGGAGTGCGAGCGGCCCGCGTGCGAACGCCTCGCACACGCCCCGACTCGGCTGCAGCGGGACCATGTGTCGGGCGTGCCCATATGCATACCACGCCCAGACACGCTCGGCGGCCGGCGCGGGCGCGAGCGGCAGCGGTTGCGTGGCGGGTGGGTACATCAGCACGCCATCCTCACCCTGCACGCCATTCTGCCCAGTGAGTGCGTCGACCGCCGCCGCCGCCGCCTCGCAGGCTTCGGGGCTCAGCGCCCCAGGGAGCACCCACAGCCCGCGCTGCCGCGGGTGCTGCGTTGCGCACCCTCGGGGCAACGCGCTGAGGTCCCAGCGCTCGCATTGGTCGCGAGGGTAAGGCGGTGGCCGGCCACTCAGGTCTGAAGGGAACTCCTCACCCAAGAATGTGCCCTGGGAGAGCGAGAGGCTGATTAGCCGATTCTTCCAATAGATGAAGTCGCAGCCAACAAAGTCGGCGCCGCGTCGTGCCACGCGTTGGAGCATTGCGCAAGGTGTCCCCCAGAGTCTTCGGCATGGGCATTCGGCCTCTCTGTGCACGCCGGCCCGGAAATATCGCCGAAAGTCACGCGGTTTTTGCCGTAGACTTACACCCTCTCGGAACCTAGGGGGACCTGTAGGGCGGTCCGCCTTCTGAGATTATCTAAACTATGCGGTCCGCCGGTACGTTTCTGGTTTTTCGCCGCTGTCGCCGGCTCCCTGAACCCCGCCGCGGCGGCGGACGGGAGACGCGGGACGGACACAGCGCTCAGCGGTCAGGAGCGCAAAATATCTTTACAAATCTGTTTGCGATGCCCTCAGGTGAAGATCGTGCGTGTGACACCTCACAAGACATCTCCGATACGTGACACGCCGCATGTTGTGCCGCCCGCATACGGCAGAGATGGCCCACTCTGACGTGAGCCAAGCCGCCTGGCTCAGGTGGTTCGACACCTCGGCACGTGTAACTACCTAAAATCACCTTAAAACCTCACGTGAGCCACACGATGCACGAGTCGATCGCCTCGAACGCCACGTGCTCGGCGCGGCTCCAGCCGTCGCATTCCCACGTGA
>Ga0210244_100054_pt1 | contig 81102 bp, 51 predicted proteins | sample ChrtobMetaP3_0mM_FD_155473 | JGI IMG/M metagenome (GOLD analysis project Ga0210244, IMG submission 155473) | Chrysochromulina tobin associated microbial communities from unialgal haptophyte culture, Seattle, Washington, United States - P3_0mM | ecosystem: Host-associated > Algae > Haptophytes >...
TCCCGGTATGCGTCCGCACGGCCCCCCATATGCCCAATACCCCTTCCCCCTGGTTGGGCCCCTGTGGTAGCTCTGCCAACAGTCTCATCACACGTTGAGTTCACGGCCGCTTAACTGTTGGGGTCAAGCGGCATTAAGTGCGTAACCCGCTCTTGGTCCGAGGCGCCTAACCCTGACTCAGACTATATGTCTGTCACGGGTGGGCGGGTGGGGCTCAGACAAAACTTTACAAAACTATGCCGAAGTCCCGCGGCTCTCGCAGAGGCAATGCGCAGAGGCGACGGAAGACCATGCACGGCGCACGTCGCACCCAGCGACGCGGCCTTTCCCCGCCCGTCTCTCATTCACATGAACGGACCTTCCCGGATATCTCGGTCACTCACACACCGATCCCGGATCTGTCACTCGAATGACGTTCGCACGTTCCGCTCGCCTCTGTGCATAGTCTGCGCCAATGGTCTGCACGTTCTTGTGCGGCGCGTTCTTCTCACACGGCCCACCAGCATCCACAATAACTCTTCCCCGAGTTCATACTGTAGTGCCCCGGTTGAGGGGTTACGGGGGAGTTTACACACATGATGTAACCATTGACGTTACACATGATTGCATGATAATTGCTTGTTTTTAACATGCTTGTTAACATGTTTGTTCAATTACATGCACAGTCCCTCCAGGTCCCAGCAGTGTTTGTTACTCCCGGTCGACAGGACGACAGCTGTCCAGCTGTCCGTCACCGCGTCACCACTCCCCTTCGGGACAAGGTGTGCGAGGGCTCCCCCCGCCCGGTGTCTTGATGAAGTGGTTTTGTCTAAGGGCCCCCAATAGGGAGAGGACATGCTCGTATTTAGGGGTTTACCGGTACGGTAGGTACGGTACCGGCACTTGTGAGATTCGTCTGTGTGCCTTTGTGCGTCCGCGTGTTCCGTGTGTCTCGTGTGTGTCCCGGCTCCCCCCGGTGTCTTTTTACCGGCACGTCCCGAAATAGGCACGAGCGATGCCGAAGTCGCGGTCGCAGGTACAACCGGCGAACGCTTCCTCAGAATACAATCTGTCTTGCGCGGTCCGCGAACAGCAGCCTCGTCCACAAGTGCACTTGCTTATGAGCTCACTGCCCCGTTGCTGGCGGCTGCTGCGCTCATCCTTGTGTGCTCTTGGGACGCAGCAGACACTTTCGCCGCACTCCATTCACGTCACACTTGAAAGCTCGACTGAATTCATCTCGCTGCTCAATAATGTTCTCAGCGTCGGTGCCGATCTCCATGGCTGGTGTTTGAAAAACGGCCAGATCAGGAGCAAGATTGTTGATGCGACAGCCACGGTGGTCACGCATGTGACAGATCGCAGGCTAGGCCCAATGACGAGATTGATTCCATTAATCGATGGGTACCTACCGTCAGACTCGATTGCTATCGTGGTGGATGAAGACAACGCATACAAGCGGCAATTTATTTGTCGGCTAGTCACCGAGCTCATGAAAGAGGAGAGTGCAGGCCATCAGAATGCAGTCCTCGGAACGCGAAGCGTGGTCGTCCCGCGGAGTGCCTGTACACTCACAAAGAGCGCTCGAGTCCCACCGGCGAAAACCGGCGCCACGCCTAATGGCAGTGCTGTACGTGCGCCCATTCTCGAGCAAACTGGTGGGCTCGTAAGCCGCGTTCACGTTTGGAAGCCCGCGCTGCTCTCGAGGCTCGCCAACGTGACACCCTGCTGGTCAACGGTGCCAGAGCTCCGGAAAAATGACGACCTGTGGGTCAGTGGGGTGCTGCACGAGCATGGGGTGCATCGAATGCGCATAAGCTCTGGATGGCTCTTCAAGACTGTCCACACGTTTCATTCGGAGTGGGGGCTTCACAACATCAACCTGCTGAACTTGACAGTGGGCATAGTGGCGCTTTCAGGCCGTTGCGGGGTGCTCAACGCATCGATTTCCGAGCGAGTGCAGGATGTGGAAGCAAGGGCGCGTAATTTCCTGAGGGTACCGGTATCATCCAGTCACACCTCCTGAAAATGAGAACAAGTCTGGGGAAAAGCAAAAGGTCAGTTCCTGTCAGTGACCAACCACACACGAGTTTCACGCGGTGCTCCCTTTTCGAGAGCCCTACGGGTACACGTGCGACGACGTGCCACACCCAAGTGAGTGTCCCTCACCACACGGCCGACTGCCCATGCGTCGTCTCCGCATTCGGGCAAGTGCCACGATCATCGCTCAGCACAAGCCCATCAGCTTCCTATCACCATCGACAGATCCACGCGGCAACAAGCGATACGCGCGCGATCTGCTCATGCACACAAACCTGCGCGGCCACTGGCCTTGGGAAGGTGAGCCAAGAGACTTGCCGGGTCTCTCGTGCTGTGGACGGCTCGACGCGGACTCGAGTGGACTCCTACTGTGGACGGACGATCACGATCTCGCTCAATACATCATCGGTCCCAATACACCCGTTGAGAAGGAATACCTCGTGCGTGTCTCCGGCCAGCAACATTACTCGGAGGCAACTCTCGCTGATTCGCTGGCCCTGCTACGCTCTGGCATCACGCTGGACGGGGAGCCTTTGCGTGCAGCCGACGTCTCGTGGGCGAATGCGGATCAGCTCAAGTTCGTTCTGCGCGAGGGGCGCCATCGACAAATACGGCGCATGTGCTTAATCGTCGGCTTGCAAGTGGAAGCCTTGAAGCGCGTTCGGATCGGCAAGCTACGCCTCGCGAGCCTCAGCATTGGGAAATGGACACCACTCTCACCCGCAAACGCCGCCAGCTTGCTCATGCCAAGTCGCCGTCCCCCAGCACAAGGGCACGTGGCCGCTGAAGCGGAGAGCGCGGTACCGCGGCGCCAGTCGGACGCCCATGAAACTGATTCGGGCCCACACCTTGGATTCTCGGACACCCAAGGATACGCACGGCCCGGACCACGAGCGATACCGGTACGAGCGGTCGGACAGGCAGCCCACTCTACACAGACCTCGCGTCTTATCCGAAGGGGGTAGGGCGTCCCCTTCCAGGCCTTTGCGCTTTTTCGCGGAGACGCCGCAAAGCACCCAGGACCACTCGCACCACTTTGCACTGAGCGGAGGAGTTTGGTAAAGACACAGGGCGCTGGTGGAGAGCGGAGCGTGCCCGGGCCCAGGCTCGATCGAGCGGTTCTTGACCTCGAAGTCGAAGAGCTGCAGCATGCTGGGCTCCACGATTCTGATCGCGTTCATCTACACTGCTGGCATCTACTTCTGCGTCTCAGCCGCTGCGCTCCTCGGCAACCGCAACAACAAGGTTTTCATGTACGTGAACTCAATCCTCTTCGCGGGCTCGTGGGTCATGTGGGGCCGTACATGTACCTCCTCGCGCGCTTCGGCCTCATGTCGGAATGCCGTCTTCGACGCCGTCTACATCAAGATGGGCCTCATCCTCGACTCGTACGCGATGGTACGACACGTACGCGATGGTCAGCAAAATCGAGTCGTCGAGCGAAGTCGACGTCCTCAACCTCGCGCTCAATAAACTGCTCAACTTCCTGCAAATCTTCAGGCGCGTCATCAGATTCGTCGAAAAAGCTAGGCAGAAGACGAGGAAGTGACACACACTGGGCTGGGTTCATAATATGATGGGAATGTGGTGAGACAGCATGCGCCGCTGAGGGCACCAACACCAGCAGCAGTGAATGCTACTTGTTCGAATGACGAGGGAATGTAACGTCCGGTCCCGGCACACAAAGTCTACACGACAGTCAGAGTCTCTGTCACGCGTCAATCAGTGGAGTCGAGAGACGTCGTCGTCGCGGTTCCATGATTTTGTAAAGTGACGAAATTTCAGGATTCAGCTGTGAACTCGGTGAACTCCTCCCGCGGCTGCTTCTTGGCTACCGGCGCGATGTCGTCCTCAATCCATGCACCGTTCTGGTCAGGCACTACCCAGTCTCCGTCGTACGCGCTACCGGCGCATTTCTGGGTCGGACCAGACTTGGCAGACCTGCGTCGCGCGCACGTGCGCGGGCTGCCGCTACCGCTTCGTGAGGACTTCGGCGATGCCTACGAAGGCAGGTGTTTCGTGCGCTTCCACAGGACGAAGTCGCTACAGGCAGTCCATGGTCGCGAGGCGCGACGGCGCTCCGATCCGCCCGTGATGATCAATTCTATATGGTTCCCCGATCGCTGCATCCCGGGCTGCCATTCACTCGAGGTTGTCGCACGCTCCCGCTTGAGGCCCCGCACGACTGCTGCAATCAGGGGCACGGCAGCGCGACCAGTATCCGCTCGGCGCTGAAATGCACGATGACGATGCGGAAGCAGCAAAGCAAGCAACTATCGACGGAAGGGGCTGTCCGACGTGCTCGTGCTCGCGTCTGGGAGCTGAGCGGTGAGAGCCGCTGCCCGTTTCATGGTGTCACAGTGCTGGTGTGGCCAGAGTATGGTCAGAGCTCTCCGTCCAGCTCCGGAGAGGACTCACGACTTTAAAACATGGCCACGCATAAGCCGTAACCCCTCGAACCCCAAACCCGTCACTCTCGAGATGTGTGGTGTGAGGGTGTGGACTGTGGTGTCAGGGAGTCCGAGGTGTGTCGCAGTGTGTCGGGCCTCGCGCGGATTCACACGCGACACGGTTGGGGATACGTCACGTTGCGAGTGGGCGGTGTGGCGGGTACAATAGCTCTAATACACACACGACACAGGGTGGCGTGGGTCACAACAACATCGTTCATCAACAAATCAACACGCACACGCTGCACGCGTCGCCCCGACAGGCTCAGAGCGTCAGGGAAATGCCACGCGCGGGGCGGGGGGCAAAGATGCATCTAAGCATGGCGAGGAACCGCGCACCCGCGCCCATCGCTCCAACATCATGCTGCATGCATGCACACGCACCACAGACGCTCTACCACCGTGCACGCATGCACCCGATCCCCTTCCAAATCATGGGTTGGCCGTGGGTGTCCATCTACACCTCCGGTGCCCAAGTACAGGGCTGAAGCCCAACGTCTCATCTGCCACATGCCCATCTGTCTGCCGCATCTGTCTACCCGTTCTGATGCCATACGCAACCACAGATCCGTGTGCGATCCGTCTGCAGCGGCTGCTGGGTTCGTGAGCTGCGGCTGGCCCCTCCCCATCAGAGGTCGGCCAGGCGCTCATCATGGCGCTCACGCGAGCGGCGGCTTGCAGGACGTGCCTGGTCAGGGCCTCACCATGCGTGCACGCTCGCTCGCTGTGGCCGCCCCATGCCGCTGACGCCGCCGATGCCGCTGACGCCGCCGATGCCGCTGACTCCGCGTGTCGTCTTCGCGCCGTGGCCCGCCGCGGCTGCAGCCGCGGCGGCCGCGGCCGCCGCGCCATGGACCGCTGCCCCCTGGCTAGGCTCGCCTGGACGCGGCGAGGCAGTGCGCGAGGCGCTCGACCCAGCGCTCCGCTTGCGCTCACCGTTCGCCTTGGGCGGGGCGCCCGTCAGCAAGGCATGGACAAAGTCATAGTCGGTGAGTGGCTGCGGCTCGCGCCCGCGCGACGAGAGGGCAAAGTATTGGTTGGTCTGGTACGCGCCGGCGGGGCAGTTTGCCGCGCCGGTCACCACAGGGCCGGTCCCAGTGCCGCCACGATGCAGGTTCGTCGTTTCGCGCAACCGGTTCGCGCCGCCGGCAGCGCCGGCGCCGGCGCCGGCGGTGCTGCCGCTGCGAGCCGCTCCGGCCGCACTGCCTACGGCCACGGCGCCGCTCGCCACGGCGCCGCTCACGCCGGTCTCATTGCCGTCCTCGTAGACCATGCCGTCGACCGTCTGCGTCCGCGGGGACGCCGGGGCCGACTGCGAGGTGGTGCCGCCTGCCGCCGAAGAGCCTGGGCGGCTGCCCGTCGCGCCCGCGGGCGCGCCCACGACGGCGCCGATGGCGGCGGCCGCAGCGGCGATGGAGGCATTGCCGCTGGCGCCAGCGCTGCCGCCGCGAGGCGACGAGGGCGGCGTCGGCCGATGCATGCTGCGCGGGGTGCTCGGAGGCGTCGGTGCTCTGCCTGACGAAACCGCCAAGACGGCGCTCTGGTCCGCCGCGATGCGCATGCGTCGGGGGGAGCGCCCCCCGGCGGTGACGATCGTCTCGCCGGACGGCGACGAGTGCGGCCGCGGGCTGTCGTAGTGCGGCGTCGTCGGTGCCGTTGGGGCCCAGACCCCACAGCCGCCGCCCGCGCCGCCGCCCACGACGACGACACCAGCGCCGCTGCTGCCGCCGCCGTACGCCGAGGTGGCGCCGCGGTAGGAGCTTGCCGCTGTGGCCGTGCCGGCGAGCGCCGTCCCGAGCACGCGCTTCCCTGCGGACTTGCGCGAGTTTCGACCCAGACCGGCGCCCGGCGGCACACCCGGCGCCGTCCGACGGCTGCCTACGCCTCCAAAGGCGCTATTCGAATCGGAGCTGTTCGCGCCGAGAGCGCTGCCTGCCGCGGCGAAGTGGCCAAAGGGCTGCGCTTGCCGTGGTGCGGCCGCATCGCCCGCCTCCTCCTCGTCCTCCTCGTTGTCGTCGCTCGCCTCGAGCGCGAGGCGGAGCATTTGTAGTTTCGCCTCCAGAGACTTTGCGCCCTGCTGCTGCTGTGCGGGGGGCTGGTTCGGCTGCTGCATACGTAGCATCGGCGCGGCTTCGTTGGCGCTCGCGCCCAGCTTGTTCAGCACCGCCGGCGCCGCCGGCATCCCGGCGCGCTCGCGCATCACAGACGGCTCATCGAGACCGAGGGCGAGTAGCACGCCCTCGAGCATCTCGTCGGCCCCTGGTGCGACGCGCCCCTTCTCCGCGTCCTTGTACGTGTAGCGGTAGCGCGCCGCTTTCTCGGCCGAGTACTCCACTTTCCACTGCTTGTCGGAGACCGCCTTCGAGAGCAGGCACAGCGCCTCCAGGAATGCATCAAACGAGAGCATCGTGCTCGCGGGCAGCTTGCCCGAGGCGGCGCCGCCTGTTGGCCGGCGGCCGCCGCCCTTGAGCGCATCCTCGTAGACCTCCTCGAGCCGCTCCGCACTCAGGTACCCCGGGCACACGTCGAAGGCGTCCGCGAACGCCAGCCAGCCCGAGAGCGAGAGCATCTTGGACGTGGCGCTGCCGCAAAAGTGTGAAAACAGCTCGAGCAGCAGCGCGCGGTAGCTGACGAGGAGCAGGCTGCACTGTGCATTGCTCGTCGAAGGGCCGCCATCGTTTGCCCGCATCCCACCGCCTCGCTCGCCCATTCCACGTTCCTCGACCCAAAGGTCGTTGCGTCCGTCGCACGCAGGTCAATCCGGGAGAAGTTGGCAAGCGCTCGGATTTTCGTTCTTTTTATCTCCCTTTTAAAAAGGTAACGTCGTGATTACAGGCTCAAAGAAAGGCTCACGGTCGGTCACAGACTTCGCGAGGTCTGAAGCTCGCGACGCGACTTTCACACGACTTTCACGACAAATGGCCTACCTCTCGTGGTTGATCGCCATTTCGTGGCTCGTGTGTAGCCCGCGCGCCTTCGTGGCCGTCACACAAAATTATGCCGGCCGCGTAAATGTCGGCTTCGCACCGGCCGTGCTGCCGCTGCGCGCTCCGACGCCGCGCATGGGCGTTCCCAAGTTCTTCCGCTGGTTGACTGAGCGCTTCCCGCAGATCAACCGGCGGATCAGCGAGGGCCGGCGCGCCGACGACTACGTAGACAACTTCTACCTCGACATGAACGGCATTATCCACACGTGCACGCACGGCGAGGGCATTCCCGCGGGCTTGCAGCCTTCGGAAGAGGCGATGGTCGACAAGATCTTTGAGTATACCGAGCGGCTGATCAAGATCGCCAACCCGCGCAAGCTGTGCTATCTGGCGATCGATGGCGTCGCACCGCGCGCCAAGATGAACCAGCAGCGCTCGCGCCGCTACCGCGCTCCGCGCGAGGCGGCGCAGCTCGCGGCGCAGCTCGCAGCGCAGGGCGTCGCGCAGCCGACCGGGCCGCAGTTCGACTCCAATTGCATCACGCCGGGTACCGAGTTCCTGAACCGGCTGGGCGAGCGATACAAGTCGTGGATCAAGCACAAGCAGGCGACCGACCCAGCCTGGATCAACGGGCCCATGGTCGTCTTCTCGGGCGCTGACGTCGTAGGCGAGGGCGAGCACAAGATCATGCAGGCGATCCGCGACGGGCGTGCGAGTGGAGCGTTCGATGAGGGGACGCGGCACTGCATGTACGGTCTGGATGCCGACCTGATCATGCTCTCGCTCGTGACGCACGCGCCGCGCTTTACGCTGCTGCGCGAGCGCCAAAAGTTCCAAAAAGGACGTTACGCGCCGCGCGGCGGTAAGAAGATGGGTGAGACGTCCCACAAGGCGTCCGGGATCGCGGACTCCGACACCAAGGCGGAGCAGTCGTCGGACGACCGCGACTTTGTCTTCCTCGAGATTGAGCTGCTGCGCTCGCTGCTCGGCGCGAGTCTGCGCCCGCCCTCGGCCGAAGGCGGCGCCGACAAGACGGACAGCGTGTACCCTGGCGAGCGGCTCGTGGACGATTTCGTCTTCCTGTGCATGCTGGTCGGGAACGACTTCTTGCCTGGGCTGCCGTCGCTCGACGTGGCCGACGGCGCGCTCAATCTGATGCTGCGCACGTACACCGAGATGCTACCCACCAACGGCTTCCTCACCGACAAGGAGGTGCTCAACCTCGCGGCCTTCGAGACATACGCGCGCAAGATCGCCGCTATGGAACCCACCGTCTTCGAGAAGAAGAGGTCCCGAGGTGCGGGGGGTGTACCGACCGGAGGCCGGTTCGACCGGCGCCGGCAGCGCAGCGCGGGCAGCGCCGCGGGCAGCGACGCCGACGCGTACATGTCCGACCCCTCGCTCTACAGGAAGGAGTACTATCTGCAAAAGGTGGGGCTGCACCCGAAGGATGTCGATGGGCGTCGGCGGCTCGTGCACGCGTACTGTGAGGGCCTTGCGTGGTGCCTCGCCTACTACCACCGCGGATGCGCCTCGTGGGACTGGTTCTACCCCGACTTTTACGGGCCGCTCGCCACCGATCTCGTCGATCTCGCGAGCCTCGATCTCCGGCTTGAGCTCGGCCGCCCCTTCCCGCCCCTCGCGCAACTGCTCTCAGTGCTCCCTCCGCAGTCGTCGGCGCTCGTGCCACTGCCGTATCAAGAGCTTATGCTCTCGCCCACCTCGCCCGTCTTCGATGCGTACCCGGCCGACTTTGTGCTCGATCTCAACGGCAAGCGCGCCGATTGGGAGGCCATCGCGTTGCTCCCTTTCATCAACCAGCCGCGGCTGCTCGCCGCCGTCCATGCCATCGACCAGAGCGGCAAGCTCACCGAGGCAGAGCGCGCGCGCAACGTGCTCGGCGAAGACCTCATCTACCGGCCGAGTGGCTTCGTGAGCGACGGCCAGTTTGAGCTGGGGCTCAAGGTCAAGGCCAAGGCCTGACGCAGACTGGCACACGCACGAGGCGGCCGCCGCCGGCGCGCCGGCGCTCCGCCGTCGCCGCCCGTGCTCCACTCCAATGGGTCGCGTGTACCACCACCGACGAAGCCACATGAAAAGTGAGAAAATTTATTTAAGATTTGTAAATACGTTCTCGTCTGACGTCACGCTCGTTTCGGCGAGCAGGCGTGCCGCGACGCGGCCGCGACCCGGTCCGCGGTCGTCGCGGCGTGGTCGCGCGGGCCGAGCAGCAGCAGGCCCCGCGGCCGCGCCTCACGGCCGCTATACGGACCGCCTACCCCCGGCCCCGCCCGCCCCCCCCCGCCGCGGCTCGACCCCGGCGGCTCCGCCTGCGCCTCCGGGCGCGGACCGCGCGCCCGCGCGGCTGTCGTGCGACTGCGAGCCTCCGGGCGGGGTCGCGCCGGCGGGGCGCGGACAAACGAACCGCAAAGCCGGTTAACGTCGTACGACGGAGCGTAAACGGCGAGAAACGGCAAAGCGCGAAAAGCGCGAAAAGCGGTCCCCGCGAGATTTCCCCCCTGGACCCCTGGAGATTACTGGGCCGAGGAGTACAATATATATAACAACATACTCTCGCCCCAGCGTGGACAGGTACAGCGGGCCGCGACACCGACAAGCCTGACAGGGACAACTTTGGGCTGCGCACAGCCGCACCGAGGCCGACGGCGACACGCGCCGGGCGGGGCGGCAAGCGACATGCGGCAGGCGAAGCAGTGCGTGTTGAACACGGGCCGCCCCGTCGCAGCACCCGCATCTTGAACAAATTGACATGTGCCCAGCAGCGTAGTACGGTAGGGCGTTGTACCCCCCTGCATGCTCGCACGTCACTTTTGGCCAGTTGGATAACCTCCGACCACACCATTGATGGCTCCCCTCGCGCCCACCATGGCGCCTACTTCGATCCGACGGAACGGAGAAATCATCAGCTCATCTGCCCGACTCCTCAGTGGCCTCACACTCACCTTCATCACCATCTGATGCCGGCCTGCCTATTCGATCGTCATCCCATGCACCAACCCCTGGTTGGCTGTATGTGCCTCCCACCCCCAGTACACCCCATGCGCCATCTGACCAAGCGCATGTTGCGAAATACTGCGCCACGACGCGGCGTGTCATGCCCAGACGGATGCATCATCTCCGCATGCCCGGGGTCGCGAGCAGAATAGAGCGTCTTGTTCCTTAAGCGGCGACGGCCGTATTGCGGCCACGCGAGCTCACTGGCGAGTTCTCTCGCTCCTCGAAGATGAAGGAGACGGCGCGGCGCACCATCTGCGTCGAGAACGACACGTCCTTCTTAATGCCAAGGGAGGGCTCGCGCGGGTCCACGGGCGAGTCGACATACTCGATGCGACGCGAGATGGGATCGCAGCGCAGAGGCGACCAGCACGCGTCGTCCTCGGGCAAAGATGCCTCATTGGCGATGCTGCGGACGCGACCAAAGATGCCGGCGCCATAGGCGCCAGCGCCAACGCTGCCATTGCCGAGCGAGGGCGTCCCCGAGTGCATCGCGGCGGAGGGCTGCGCGGCGGCGGCGTCGACGGCGAGGCACTTCATCGCGAGGCATGCGAGCTCGTCGCCAGATGCGAAGCTCGTCTCAAGCTCAACAAAGGGCCGCGGCGGGCAACGGGGGGGCGTTGGGCGGCGCGACGCGGGGAGCGAGCCTGGCAGTGAGCCGGGCAATGATCCTGGGCGCGATGCGGGCGATGAGCCTGGTAGCGAGCTCGGCAACGAGCGCGAGCCAGCCGTGAGCAACTCGATGAGCTGCAACTGGCTCGTCTTCGAGGGCAGCGGCGGGGGCGGACCCGGAGGCAGAGGCGGCGGGCCGCCCGGAAGCCGCAGCGGCTGCTGGTTGAGCATGCCCAACGGCAGCGGCGGATATCTCGGGAGGGGCGGCTGCTGAGATGGCTGATGTTGCTGCAACTGCTGCACCGGCCATGCCGACGGCGCTTGCGGCATCGGCGCCCCGAGCGAGTGGCTCGAGGATGACGCGACGGGCATAGCCATTGGCAGTGACATGGACGGCGGCACCATCCGACCAGTCGCCGCCTCCTCCTGTGGAGGCGACGACTGACCGCACATGGGCGGCCTGTTTCGGAGTTCCTCCTTGCCGTGCGCGAATTGGCACTTGCGACCGTAGGGGCACGAACCCGTGTTGATCCACGTCGTGCAGAGGACCGTCTTGTATCGTTCAGGATCCTTGATCAGCCGCTTCGATGGCATCGTGGCGCTTCCCCCGTGTCGATGTCGTGGGCGTGTGCGCGCCTTTCCGCGGAATGGACGGCCCTTTCGTACCTTTTTGCTGCGTTGGACGATCGTCCAGAAAGGGCTCGCTTTTCGGCTCGACGAAACGCTCAAAAATTTAAAGAGGGGGAACGCAATGCTGGACGGTGGCGCGCGTGTCGCGAGAAATATTCTTCAGTCCTAAGAATAGTTTACTTGACTTGACTTGACCTTCATGAGACTCGACGGAAAGATAGCAACGTCCGGTCGTGTGAAGCTCGCAAAAGCAACGACAGCCTTGCAGATGCTGCGCTTGAGCATCGACAGCCTTGCAGAACAGGAGGAGTCGAGCGACCGCGGTGCTGGCCCGCCGCCCGCTCCTAAGCGCTGTCGCAGCACAGTCTTCGGACGAGCCGAGCGCCTCGCCGCGTTTGCCACTGCCGCGCGCATGCCCAACCAAGGCATGTCGGCCACTCGCATCGAGAGCGTCTACCGCGGGCACATCGTCAGGCGGCAATTGCGTGCGCTTCGACCCACGTCGGCCTCCACATCTTCAAACCCCGATGAGACGCTTGAGGAGGTGCCCGAGGAGATTTTCGGCGACCAGGAGGGTGAGTGCTTTGGCCTGAGCACTCTGACGCTCAGCAGCGCACCTGTCGACAGCGCCCTCGAGACGAGCGGCGAGCTGGATATGATGGATATGATGGAGAGCAGCAGTGATAGCATCGTCACCGTCCCACTGATGGCGACGGTCCACGAGCGCATGTGCTCGATCTGCCTCGGACCGATGCCTCGCCACTTGCGCAACCGACCTGGCGAAGGTGGCGAAGGGACCATCGAGCCCGCGGTGGAGCAGCTCGCAGTCACGACCCTCGAGTGCGGTCACAAGTTCCATCGCCGCTGCATCCTCGCCTGGTGCCGGCAGAAGTCGCCCGGCCTGTGCCCACTTTGCCGCGTGGAGGTGCGAGCTCGCCGCTCGTCTGTCCGCCCGGCTGTGGGGCCGTAGAGACACACTGCGTAGAAGATCAGCGGTCTTCACGACCGCACTTCCGCTCTGACGATCTTACATACCGTCGTGCAGGACGGGGCACGCCTCTCCTCGAGGCATGCCTCGAGGGCGAGACCTCTACAGAGGCATATTCGTCAGACTGTACTTGGTCTGGTGTGCGCATGTGGTCGCCTGACCTCATCATCGAGGTCTCGACCAGGATGCAGTGGGAGCAGAATCGACCGGAAGCAGGTCGGACTGTTTTTTTTCGCCACACACCGCTCATAAATTTGAAGCATGTTCGTCAATTTCGTGGTTTCGTCAAATTCGCACGAGATTCTCGAAGTGGAGAGGAAGCGGACCTCGAGGCGTGGACTGACGTCGTCGGCGGGAGCGTGCGCCATGCCATTGACGCGATACAACTCATACCAAGAGGATATGACGACCAATGCTCTGCCCACAGTCGGCAAGATGGGAAGAAACTCCACATGGAGCCTTGTCGCGGCGGAGGAGGGTCTGCATGAGCCATCTGAAAATCTCCAAGAAAACGATGTAGAAATGGTGCAACAGCTTCGCGACGCATCGCAGGCTGCGCTGGCAACTGCCGAAGCGTGTATCGAGTTCGCCCGCCCGCAACTCGAGGTATACCTTACGGAGGCGCACAAGCATCTCGCGGATATCCGCACGAGCATAGCGAATGCACGCACGAACGCATACTGGAAGGGCGAACATCATAGCCTCTTGCCCGTTGCTGTCAGGCAGGACATGGCGATGTCCAGCCGCATGCGGCCGCCTGCAGCCACATTGTCGTATGCGTTTCACAGGGAGTGCTCGGTCTAGGTGGCAAGCGGCGATGTAGGTCTAGCAGTCCAATCAGACTCACGACCGCCGGCCAGGCGTCAATGTGGGGCATGTGTGTGCAAGGTGTGCGTGTACTAGGTGGACTAGGTTAGTTGTGGTAAACGATACTGTAAGTGTCGTTCCTATAATTTTCGTGAGTTTCCCCCCCCATGAGTTCTCTAGTTGCCCCCAATGTACCAGATCGCAAGTCATGCCCGCGGTGCGCGTGCGGGTGTCAGTGCGCGGGCGTCCCGGCTCCCGGCGTGTCTCGACTGTCGTGTACGTGTGTTGACGCGGTCCCGGGTTGGGACCTGCGGTGGTAAATTGGCCGCGCGGAGGGAGCCGGCCACTCTCGTCGTCTTTCTTCGAGGCTTTGAGCCAACCCTCCCCGGGCAATCTCAAGCCCGGCCGTCTCCCGAGGCGCAGCTGGGGCGGCGTGGGGTCCTCCCCCGACCCCCATCGCCCCGCCCCCGCGCACCGGTAACTCTCTCGTCTCGGCTCTCTCTCGTCTCGGGCTCTCGTCCCCCGACGCCCCGACGGGCCCGGAGATCGCGCCAGCCCTTATCATCCTCAGCGCTGCACCGCCTTGTATGTCCGCCTAACTGGCTCTGGGTGCCTCTTTGCCATCAAGCAGTACTCGGCGTACACGTTGCGTCGCGCGGAGAGCCCGGGGATGAAAAAGGCCCGCGCGAGCGTGCTCGTCGAGCGGCTGGCGTCTAGGAAGGGCGCGCAATACACGCGCTCCCAGTTCGCCGCATCCTGCACCACACTGGGCTCCGCCTGCCCCGCCAGATCGAGGTCGACGAAGTACCTACACTGCTCCTTCCCAGCATAGCGCGTCGGCTCCTCTTTGTTCAAGTCGTTCATGTTCGCCGGCGTCGTCCACAGACCCTTCGGCCAGGGCGCGTACGGCTGTGGCAGCTGGCCAGTGAAGCCGCCGCGTACCCAGAGCAGCGGCGCCGCCCCGGGTGCCAAGAAGAAGGTCGACGGGAACCGATACCACTCCTTCCCCACGCACACGTGGGTCGCGCTCGCTGGAAGCTTCGCATACACTTCTAGCGGTGCGCCGTAGTAGGCGACTAGCGCCGCACTCCGCGCGGCGCACAGCGCCACTGAGACTACGACGACCAGCGCGCAGCCCACGCGCAAGCTGCCCGCGACGGCGCGCCGCCCTCGCGGAGCCAAAGTGCCCAGACGCGTGGCAGTTACGCCATCGGCGAAGGCGGCGAGGGCGGCGTCGAGGGTGAGCGCGGCGCCCAGGCATAGGGTGGGGTACACCATCGTGAGGAAGCGCTCCTGGGCACGGCATGCGACGAGGCGCAACATTGCATTCGGTCGCACTCAGTCGCACTCAGTCGCAATCGGTCGCAATCGGTCGCACTCAGTCGCAATCGGTCGCACTCGGTCGCACTCGGTTGCACTCACCTCCTTGTGTGCCATCGGCTGCAGCACCATAAAAGTGAGGTACCTGATGAGGGAGGCCATCAGGGGCTCGTCAGTGGCCATCAGTGGTCCTCCTCATCGATCGAGCACTGAGCGGTTCGGTCGCGAGCGGTAGGTCTACATGCCCGAGAGCATAAGGGTCGCATGCAACTTTCGAGCGCGTGCGCCCGGCAGCGCGAGGATCGCAAAGAGAGAGCCCAGCCCGAGGAGCGCGAGCACGTTGAAGTTGAGCAGCAGGTTGCGCGGGTAGAAGCTCCAGGGCTCCTCGCCGTACAGGTTGGCGCCCTGCCCGCCGCCGCCACGGCCGAAGGCGTTGTATGCGAGGAAGTTGCCTACGGCCCACACTGGGTGCCCAGCGCCGTAGTACAGGTAGCCGTCGATGAGGGCGGGCACGAGGCCGAAGGCAAGCAAGCCAAACACGGCACAGCCGGCCACCGCCGCCGGTCCAATCGTGAGCAACGCGTGCACGCCCATCGGGATGAACATGGGCGCAACAATGGGCCAGACTAGCACGACGACAAAGGTGCCGCACAGCAGCCCCGTGCGCGGCCTGTTCGAGAGCCACGCAGCGTAGCCGAGAAGGACGCCGTACATGCATGTCGTGCTCGGCAGTAGCGCCACACCGGAGTGGAACATGCCGCTGCTCGCGCCGAGGAAGATGAGGAGCAACGCCGCAGCCCGCGTGCCAAAGGCGCCGGCGACCGCGCGGCAGAAGAGCGCCTCGCTCGTCGCGCACACGACGGCGAGGCACTGGCGCAGCGCAAAGAAAGCGCTAGTGCCCGAGGCGAGCGAGCCGGGCAGGACGCGCAGCATACGCAGCACGACCGCGTGCAGCTCGATGTAGACATAGGAGCGCAGCGCAAACTGCGGTGAGTACTCCCACGTTTGGAAGCCCTTGCCGTTCAGCACATAGTGGAGCGGCTCCCAGTAGTTGAAAGTCTCGTCACAATCCATGATCGGCGCGCGCGCGGCCGCGAGCAGCCGCACCGCGAGCAGCGCGGTGAAGCCGATGAGGAAGAGCGCCGTCGTCGGAGGTTCCACCATTTTATTGCGTATCTCATCAACCTAGACGCCAGTTGCTCTCTTTCTCTCTCTCAGCCTTTCGCACATTCACCGCCACACGTTCCACGATCAATTCAACATCAACCACAAAATCAACATCAACATCAACACTCGATGCTTCGATCGTGCATCGTCGTTCGTCGAGTGTTCCTCACTTCCTCTCGATGCCCCACACGCACCTGCAATAGTACGTGTCGGCGGTTGGGCCATGTCATACATTTCTACTCACAACTGAACTCAGATCTCATCTCACAGACTCTCTGTGTATCTTCACATGACACGTTGGTAGGCCCGTTTGTACTCAGTGGAGTTGTACTCACTACTCACTACTCAGCAATGCGGAGCACTCAGTCGCACGCGGATGCCTCGATCGCCTCCAAATCAAGCTCCCCCGACAGCAGATCCTCAACCTCGGTGGGCGAGGGCGGCCGAACCAGCGCGGCAGTTAGCGTCGACGCGCCGGTCTTCTGACGCAGGGCGGCGACCATCTTCACGGTCATCATCTTCGTCGGCGGCGTTGGGTTCGGTTTCGTGGCGACCAACTCAGGGACCACCAAGCGAGCAGTGGAACCCCACGCCACCGCACCCGTCGACCTGAGCGTCGAGAGCGAAGCGGCATACGAGGAGACGGGGCATACGAGGAGACGGGGCTGCTGGCTCTCGCGCCCAGTCGTGGCAAAGGTGCCGTGCTGCTTGAGAGTGAAGCTGCTGCTCTTGGTTAGGTAGCTATGCGTAGGCGCCACGCCGGCCTTGGCAGTATCCGGGCGGATGACGCTGCTAAACTTGGTCACGCCCGATGTCTTGAGAGTGCTGCGAGGCTCTGCGTAGTGCGCAGGCGTGGCCTCGAGCGCGCCGGGCACGCGGAGCTCGCGCCCAGCCGTGGCAAACGAGGAGGCGCCCGGCTTGGCGGAGAAGGGCTTGAGGCTGGAGTAGCTTGAGACAGGGCAAAGGTCGGGGAGCTTGTTGCGCTCGAGTTTAGCGCGGCCGAACGTGCCCGAGGACTGTGACCTATGGAGGCTGCGGTGGCGTGCGCGCGGAGACGTAGGAAGCGACATCATGCGCGGGCTGGACTCGCGCGACGGGCGAAGGGACGCCGGCATGGAGGACGACTTGATGGGAAGGTAGTAGTTGAGCGGCTCGGTGGTGACTATCATCGCCATGACTTGTTTGTTGTTTGGGTTGCGTGTCGGGCGGGCGATGCGATGCTTTCGGCGGGACGATCGGGTTTGGTGCCGTTGAGTCAACGCTTCCGGGTTGGGAACCCGGGCATTTCGTCATTCCGGACAGATCCTCGTTCAGTGCATATTTGCAACGAGATCAAACTCTTGGTCGTTTTGTTCTGGAGCTTTTCGAGCTACCGTGTACTAGCACACTGTATGTGACGTTGACATTTGACATATTGACGTGTAGCCCACCACGGTACCGGTAGCACAGCACGAGATCCCTGAGCTCAAGATTGTCGACTTGGTTGCATTCGCGATCAGTGTTGTCAAAGTAGCTCATTGATTTTTTTTGACCTTCGTAGACACTTGATTTCACGTCGCCTCGAGTCATCTTGACCGCTGCGAACCGCTCGCGTGATTGGATGTGGTAGTGGTTCAAAACCAAAGGCGGTTGCTGGTCGGGCATCAGCCATTGTTTCGACATGCTGTGCCACATGAGTGGATGATGGACCCAGAAGGATCTCAAGGCGTTTGTTCGGGCAATGTACTTGGTCAAGCTGTGGGGGGTTGCCGCAGCGCGTGTGAAGTTGATGCGCACACTTGGAGGTTGTACAGTGTGGCCGCTGCTGCCGAACACCTGCCAGTGCAGGAGGAGGTATGTGGATAGGCAGTCTGTCTGCTCCACGTGGCGGATGTACGCCGGAATGTTTTCGAAGCCAGCACGTGGCGATGCGTATACGAACTCGTCGACATCAATTTGCATCGCCCATCGCGCGCGAGCTTGGATTATAGTCAGCCATGATGTGACGTGACGCTCCTGCTGGTAAGGAACTGGATCACTTCGCACGGAGACATGCTTGGCGAAAGGAGCCACGGCTCTTTGCCAGTCGTCTGTCGAGTTGTTGTCGATGAGGAAAAAGTGCTCGACTCCTTGCCACAGATGGTGCTCGACTCCGGCAATATATCGGCCTCATTCTTGAAGATCCCAACCACGACGAGGAAGAAGCGCTCTGAATCACTCGCAATTGCACACAGCTTCTCCCTCTGAAGCTCAGCGTCACGAGTGCTATTCCAGCCATGAGGATGGTTGCCAAGTATCGCGATCAGCGTGGTCATTGCCCGGGACCCGGAGAAGGCCAAAAGTTCTGTAGGAAGGTGTTTCCAAGCTACTGGGCGGGGCTCGGCTACTGGGCGAGCCGCACTCGCCGCAGTGCGGTCCCGCGCGACCACTGATCGGTCGATTTTCCTTGCGCAGTTGCGGACGCTGCTGCGGTCTAAAGCGGTCGTTTACCGGTACCGGTATTTATTTACAGAACCGAATTTGCCGCGCTGCGCGGTCGATTTCCTCCGCACTGCGGTCGATTCCCCCGCAGAGCGGTAGCGTTTTCGGGCGCAGTGCGGTCCGCAAACACCGCACTGGCGACTGGGGTACCGCAGTGCGGTCGAGTTCCCCCGTGCCCCGACCCCCGCTCCCAGTGCCGAGCCGCGAGCCCCGCCCAGTTGCTTGGAAACCCCCGCCCTTCCTATCGCGGTTTTGCGGCTAGACCGGCGCTTCCCCCCTAGTGTCTTCTAAAACCGGTACAGTACAGCAGTATACTTCAAGAATCGAACCGAGGCTCACGTCACCGACGCGCGACGCACGCGCGCGCGCGCACGGGCCACGCCAAGAAACCGAACGCCGGTGCCCATACGTCGGCCGACTCAGAACAAGAGGCCGCCCCCCGCGAACCCGATCCGGCCCCCATCTTCCGCTCCCAGAGCTAAAAGCACCCCGCGCCTGCTCAAAGGCGGTAGGCGAGATGAAGGCACGCGCCGCTGACGCGTTGCGGCCGGCGGCCCGCGGAACCCCCAAAGAGCTCGAGACGCGAGAGGCGGACGACGGGCGTGCGCCACAGCCGCGGCGAAGCCGACCACCTGGGAGCGCAACGTCGAGATGCAGATCAATCACTAGCGGTACAGCCCCCCCTCTCGCTAACGCGGCCAACCAGACACCGCCTTCACCTCGAGGAACTCTCTGAGCCCAAACTCGCCGCCCTCGCGCCCGTTACCCGACGCCTTGACGCCGCCAAAAGGCGAGCGCGCGCTGCGCCGCTCGCCATTCACCTCAACCATTCCGGCCTTGAGCTGCGGCACGACGCGCCGGATGCGATCGGCTGAGCCAGTCTGGAGGTACGAGGTGAGGCCATACCTGCAAGCAGCCACAGCAGAGGCGCTCAGCAGCACTCGGTGGCATTCAGAGGCACTGGGCGGCCGTCAGTGGCTGGTCTTACGGCGTGTCGTTGGCAAGGGCGATCGCCTCCTCCTCCGTATCAAACTTCGTCATCGCGAGGACCGGCCCGAAGATCTCTTCGCGCGAGATTGTCATATGCGGCCTCACATCGGCGAAGAGCGTGGGACGGCAGTAAAAGCCGGGCGAGTCCTGTCATCCGAGGGAATCCGAGGAAATCAGCGGCGATCCAATCCGAGGCCACAATCCAAGGCCGAGGCAATCAGAGGCAATCAGAGGCAATCAGAGGCAATCAGAGGCAATCCGAGGCAATCAGAGGCGATCAGAGGCGATCAGAGGCGATCCGAGGCAGTGAGAGGCCAGTTGCGCACGGTGGCACCTGCATGCTATGTGTGAGGTCATCAGAGGTCATCAGAGGTTATCAGAGACAGAGAGAGGCCAGTTGCGCCGGGTGGCACCTGCATGCTGAGGGGGCGGCCAAGCCCTCCCACAAGCAGACGCGCCCCTTCGGATATGCCCGACGCGATGAGCGACTGCACTTTGTCAAACTGAGCCGCTGAGGCTACAGGTCCGAGATGCGCGCCGTCCTGGTGAGGTGGTCCCACCTGAACGGCCGCGCATGCCTTGGTCGCCAGGGCCACTGCTTCATCATACACGCTCGCCTCGATCAGCATGCGAGAAGGCGCATTGCAGCTCTGTCCCGAGTTGCGCATCAAGTGGGAAACTCCGTGCTGGACAGCCTTTCCTAGCCCATCACCAAGGTCGGCAAAAAGCAGATTGGGGCCCTTTCCACCCAATTCCAATGTGACGCGCTTGACGCTGGCGGCCGCGGCCTTGCTGACCGCTACGCCCGCGCGAGTCGAGCCTGTGAACGAGACCATGTTGACGTCTCGATGCGCTGCGAGCGCTGCGCCGACGGTCGCGCCCGCGCCGTTGACGAGGTTGAACGAGCCTGTGAGGTCAGGTGAGGAGGTGAGGTCCTGTGAGGTCATCAGAGGTCCTGTGAGGTCATCAGAGGTCATCAGAGGTCCTGTGAGGTCATCAGAGGTCATCAAAGGTCATCAGAGGTCATCAGAAGGTGCCTGAGAGGGAGAGCACCCGGTGGTCATCAGAGGGAGCCACTCCGTGGCACCCAGTGGCATCCGTGGCACTCAGAGGCGCCCAGTGGCTCCATCAGCCGCCCTACCCTTGGGAAAGTGTGAGGTCATCAGAGGTCATCAGAGGTCATCAGAGGTCATCAGAGGTCATCAGAGGTCATCAGAGGTCATCAGAGGTCATCAGAGGTCATCAGAGGTCATCAGAGGTCATCAGCCGCCCTACCCTTGGGGAAGCCCGCGGCGTCGATGAGCTCGGCAAAGAGAAGAGACGAGAGCGGCGCAATCTCGCTCGGCTTGAGGACGACAGTGTTGCCTGCGGCAAGGGCGGGAACCACTTTGAGCATCACTTGGTTCATCGGCCAATTCCACGGCGTGATGCATGCGCACACGCCGAGCGGCTCCCACAGGAGGGCCTCCTTAGCGCCGAGCGTCGAGAAGTCCTCGAACTCAAAGGCGTCGAGCACGCTGATGAAGGTCTTCAGGTGGCTGAGCCCCGCCGCTGCCTGCGCGGTCCGAGCGAGTGAGCGAGGCGCTCCCATTTCGGACGAGATGGCGTCTGCCATCTCCGCTGCACGGCTCTCATAAAGGCTAGCGAGTCGTTTCATCAGCTCGAGCCGCGTGGCCTTGGTCGTAGCGCGCCAGCTATCGGAGGCCAACCGCGCTGCAGCCACGGCCGCATCGACGTCCTGAAAGGTGCCGAGTGCCAGCGTGCCAATCGCAGCACCCGTGGCTGGATTAGTGATGTCCATCGATGTAGAACTTGGACGATGGACAACACCATCCCAGCCACCGTCGCGCGGTGCGACCCATGAGCCGTCGATGTAGAATTTGGACGTGTGTAGCCGGCGATGGATGGCTTTCAGCATGATTAGGTCGAGAAACTCCAATTCACACACGCTGTGTGTGAAGAAGTGCGTGTTACCTTCACGCTTCAGACGAATTCGGCCTTGAACTCGACGTGCACGTGCTTGCCCATGCCGGAGCCCTTGCGGCCGATGAGCTTCACAGTGTGCACGCCGCCGGCCGCGTTCAGGCGCACGTCCTCAAACGCGAGCGCGTCGTCATCGCTCCTCGTGTCCTCATCCCAGAGACCAATAGCGAGGAGCGGCGGGCGCGCCGATCCGCGCGGCAGTGCGAGGGTCAGCGTGAGGGTGCCCCAATCCGCCTTGGTCGCGTTCTGAATGGTGGGCGTGACCACGGAGGTGGAGGTGGCCTCATGGCCCCCAGCATGCGTCGAGTCCAAGTCATCCTCGCCTGTCTCGAGCAGGCTGAAGCGTATGTAGGGGTCCTGGAGTGCTCCCGCCGCGCCCGGAACGGCGCCCGGGCTCTTGGCGCCGGCACTCTTGCCTCCCAAGCTCTTGCCCCCCGGACTCTTGCCTCCTTTGCTTTTGGGCTCGGGCAGCCCCGAAACTTTGACCCCGCTGAGGAGGAGCGTCGCCGCGGGTGCGATGGACGTCGATAATTCAAATCGGAAGCTGACAGTACAGTCCTTGCCCGCGAAGTCGCCGACACCCTTGACGAGCAGCTCGTCGATGGCGCCGTACCGGGCGTCGCCCGTAGGCGGATCGAAGAGGAGCGTCACCTCAGCCTCACCGAGCAACTCATCCACACCTGTCAGGTCCTTGTCATACACGCGCACACGCAGTTGCGGGGCGCGATCCATGGCGGCAGCGGTGCCTGCACGCAGCAGCAGCTGGACCTCGTCGACGTACACCGGGTTGAGATTGTTGTACACCGGCCGCGTGCGCGCCGTCGTGGGCGCGACCCCAGGCCGCCCGTTGAGCAGCGTGAACTGCACGTACGGATCCGACGTCTTTGCCTTGTCGGCCGCGGGCACGCCGTGCGCACTGATGGCACTCACAATCAAGGTGAGCTCGCGCTCGCGCCGCTCCTTATCCTCTCGCTCCGCCCTTTCACGGGCAGCCCGCTCAGCCTCCAAACGCTCGCGTTCCAAACGCTCCGCCTCCGCCTTCGCTGCCGCCTCCGCGCGCTCCGCCTCCGCCTCCGCTGCCGCCTCCGCCACTTTGCGCGCCCTCTCGGCCTCAAGCCGCTCAGCCTCAAGCCGCTCAGCCTCGAGCCTCTCTCTTCTGAGCCGCTCCGCCTCCAAGAGCGCTGCCTCGAGCGCTGCCCGCCTCTCCGCCTCCGCCTTCTCGGCGCTCAGCCGCGCCGCCTCCGCCGCCAGGCGCGCCGCCTCGAGCGCTTCCCGCCGCGCTCTCTCCGCCTTCGCGCGTCCTTCCTTGCCACGCTGGCGTGCCTGATGAGGGAGGCAATAAGATTTCATCAGCGGTCATCAGCGGTCTTTAGAGGTCATCAGAGGTCATCAGAGGTCATCAGAGGTCATCAGAGGTCATCAGAGGCCTTCAGAGGCCATCAGAGGTCATCAGAGGTCATCAGAGGTCTTCCTTGCCACGCTGGCGTGCCTGGATGCGCGTGGCTGCGGCCGCTAGACGCGCCTCGTCGCGAGCTCTCTCCGCCTTAGCGCGCCCTTGAATGCCGCGCTGGCGTGCCTGGATGCGGCTCGCTGTCGCGTGCAGCCTCGCCATTTGCGCCGCCTCCTCCGCCAGACGCGCTGCCTCGAGCGCTTCGAGCTTGGCCCTCTCTACCGCCAGTCGTCGCTCCTCCCTCACCTGATGAGGGAGGCAATCAGAGTTCATCAGAGGTCATCAGAGGTCATCAGATGCCAGTCGTCGCTCCTCCCTCACCTGATGAGGGAGGCAATCAGAGTTCATCAGTGGTCATCAGAGGTCATCAGATGCCAGTCGTCGCTCCTCTCTCACCTGAATCTCGGCTTCTCGCACCCTCTTCGCCTCCTCCCTTGCCTCCTCCTCTGCCGCCGCCTTCAACGCGGCCTTTTGTGTGGCCTGTTCTCGCTCGGCTGCTCTTCTCTCGCCCTCGAGGAAGTCGAGCACCCTGGCCTTCTCGGCGGCAGCGACCTCCTCGGCCACCCTGAGAGTGTAGTAGCGCCCCTCCGCGCGCATGTTGCGACGCACGATGTTGTGGAACGACTTGAGGGCATCGATCTCGCCCTTGGGGCTCATGGCCATCAACGAGAGAGAATCCGGTCTCCCCGTGACTTCCATATTTGGGACACGGCTCGTGAGGGCCAGCTGGCGCCCGCTACGGCGCCCAGGGCTCTCAGAGAGGCCGAACGGAGTGCTGCCGGTAGAGTAAGAGGAGCCCGGGCGAGCGGTGGCGGCGGCACCTATGGCGGCATGTCGTCTGACGGCTGGCCGGTCCTCCGCGCCATACTCCTCGTCCTGCTGAAGCTGCTTCATCGGACCGACGGACGTGTCGGGCGCGACGGCGGAGGGGCGCTTCGGAGGTGCGAGTAAAGGATAGACGCTGCTCAACTCCATCTCACTGAGCCCCCAGTGATTGGAGCGTGACGCTACGGTGGGCTCGTACAGTCGGCTGGCGACGCTGGCTGCGGGCATGTGTTGACGGGGCGCGGGCGCCGCCGCTGCCGCCGCCGCTGCCGCAGCTATGTCAGACGCTGCCGCGGTCGCAGGCGCCGCAACTGCAGTGTCGGCAATAGCCTCAGCCGTCTCAGGCACGGCCTCTGAGGGCCCATCGAAAAGCGATGGGTGCAGCTCGCCAAGACGGCTAGCCTGTGGCGGCATGGTGACCTTCTTGCTGCGAGCCCCTCGACCCTTGGACCTGTCGGAAGGTGGAGACTCGCCCTTGAACCCACCGTTGGAAGTGGGAGATCTGACTGGCGACTTGATGGGCGAGGGCGGGGATTTGATGGGCGAAGGTGTGGATTTGATGGGCGGGCGTGAAGCCCTCTTCTGGAGTGAGCCAGGCGAAGACGAGGGGACTGAGCCAGGCGAAGACGAGGGGGACTGATCCTCCGTGCCATCCGCAGCACCCGTAACAGCTGTGCCTTCATCGGCCTTGGCCTTGGCCTTCTCCTTCGCTATCAAGCGCATTCTTAGGGAGCGGGTGTCGCGCATGCCCCCTGGATTGATCTGAATGGACGGGCGGCGTTCGACCGGATTGATGCCGTCGCACGAGTCGGCCCCGGCCCGCACGAGGCCCGAGGCATCGTCGATGTTCGGCGAAAACTAATCAAGTTTCCAAGTTTTAGCCAATTTGGGGAAATCTCGTATCTCGAGGCCCTACACGTGCTGCTGCACTGACAGGGTCGGCACCGCAGCCCCAGACAGATTGCCGGCGCCAGGTGCAGAAGCAGAGACTTCTCCCACTCTTTCCTTATCCCACCGGGCCGCTTTCGAGGCACATCGGCGTGCCGAGCCCTGGTAGTGGTCGTGAGAGCCTTTCTCATACGCGGGGCGCTGCTGTACCCGCTCCCACGCGTCCTTGTGAGCGCGCCTCTCCGCGCTTCGACGGGCCGAACTCGAAGCTGAGCCGGGGTGCTGTGAACGTTCACAGCCGGGGTGCTGCTGCTGATGCTGACCCAGTGGAAGCGCCGGTACGCTCGCTCTGACCGCCGTTCGGCGGAAGCGCTCTCTCACTTGATGGACCACGCCCGTAAGCAGCTCGTCCACCTTGAGATGGTCCCCCTCAGGCGTGACCTCTGGCGCACCTAGCAGGCGGCGCACGGCCCGACGCCTCGACGAGCGAGCTCGCTCGGAGGGTGAGCGCTCCATAATTGGTAAGGGCGAGCCCTCCATGTGTGGCACATCCGACGTGCCGGGCGACGTGCTCGACTCTCGACCACCCGCCCGCGACGCAGATGCAGGTCCATCTGCTAAAGGTCCTTCAGATGCAGCCGCGGCTGGTGCCGGTGCACCTTTTAAGGCACCTTCGGTAACGTCACCTTCGACTCGACCCTTGGGCTTGGCAACCACTGGAGGTGGCTCCACGCCCTCGACCGCGCCCTTCGCCTTCCCCTTGGCATGCGCCTCGGCATACGGCATGCCGCTTTTCATGCCGCTTTCGTCGCTATGATCGCCGGCTCGGGCGTCGTCTCGGGCGTCGGCATCCTTCTCCCGGAGGTCCGCAGCGGCCATCGCTTGCAATCGATCTGAGACGCGTAAAGCGACGCGCTGTCTCCCGACGGTCACCTCGGTACGCAACCGCCGTCTCTCCGCCTCGATCAGCAACATGTGCTTCGGCGGGTCGCTGTTCGTGCACACGCGCTGCATCGCGAGCCCCTCTCGGTACGCGAGGGCGTCCTCCGCCCAGTGCTCCGGGGTGACGGCGATCGATCCCTTGAGCGCGGCGGGCACGTAACGGTAAGTCCCACGGTCCCAAATCGGGCGGCCCGAGTTCTCCGCGTACACCGCATCCTCCGCCATGCGTCGCCGGAGCCCATCGGCCACGGAGTGGTTTTGGCCGTCGTCGAGGCGACGTAGGGAGTCGGTCGCGACGTACCTGATGAGGGAGGCAATCATATGTCATCATAGGCAATCAACATAGGGCACTCAGAGGCGACGTAGGGAGTCGGTCGCGACGTACCTGATGAGGGAGGCAATCATATATCATCAGAGGCAATCAACATAGGGCACTCAGAGGGCACTCAGAGGCGACGTAGGGAGTCGGTCGCGACGTACCCGACGCCATAGTACACGTTGCCGCCGAGCCTGCCCACGTCTACCACACTCCGGCTGAGACCTTCGGTGGGCGGCAGGCTGGCGGCTGGCACGCTGCTCGTGTCCGGGCTCGTGTCCGTCGAGGCGCTCGCTGCGCCACCGCTCGTCGTGCTCGATAACGTCGTCGACCGTCCCCGTCCCCGCCGCCGAGGAGTTGTGGTCGTGGAGGTGCGCCCGCCAACGTCGTGCAGCCGGCGGCGCAGCTCCGCGTTCGCGCGTGCATGCATGCGGCTCTCGCTCTCGCGACGCGCCTTTGCTTCGGCGGCCATCGCCCGGCGAATCTTGGCGACCTCCTCATCGGCCACATCTGAGTCGGTCCTTGACTTGACCGCGTGCATGGACGTTTGATTGAAGACGCTTGCCGGTGCGGTTGTGGAGCGTCTTAGCGGCGGGCGCGATGGCAGGCCAAACGGGCTCTCAAGCGGACTAGTGATCCGTGCGTGGCCCTGGTGGCTGAGTGCATCGAGGGCCTTGAGGACCTCGGGCTCGAAGGCAGCATGGTCGTTGGCTTTGCTCGCACCCGTCGGCGGACTCGCACTCGTCGCAGCGGCGAGGAATGATGAGCCCATTGGGCTCTGCTGCCATCTCTTGCTCCGAGGATTCGTCGGCACGTCCTGTGGCAGGATGACCAGCGCATGATTCTCGTGCCACAGGGAGAAGATGTTCCGCCGGCGTCGCGCGCTGCGAGCTCGCGGCGTACTGCCACGAGCGCTCTTGGGCGGGAGGGGCGCGTAGGCACCAATACGAGTGCCCAGCAGTATCGACATATTGAGGGGCGCCCACAAGCGCCCAAGAGATGAGCCGATGAGCAAAAGCGCTCTCAGAGAATTGGACTGAATGGAGGCCGGAGACGTTTCACCTCGTTTAGGAACGTGTTCCCGCTTTCGCACGGCATGCAACGACCGCAAGACCTGTTTCGGCACAACGGCAAACAAACTGTTCGCAAAAATAGTCAAATACACCATCAGTTCTTATATATCATTATATACTCCCTCCAGCGCCGGCCAGACTCAATCGACAACTTACGCGCGTCCACGTACTAGTAGACGCACGAACATGAGGCGACGAGGTTCACCTTTTGTCGCGTTCTACCGCGGTCACCTCGTGACGGCGCCCGGCGCGTCGATCCCCAGCCCTGCCAGGTCGATGCCATCGAGGGCGCCCTCACCCTCGGCCGCGCCGCCCCCCTCATCCCTGCCGCTCCTCGTACCTGAAGGCGCTCGAGATGGCCTGTCCTCTCGCATGCCAGCACCCCCGCGGCCGAGACCCTGTCCGCCGCGTCCGCCACCCCGTCCGCCGCCGCCGCGGCCGCCGCGCCCCCTGCCAGCCGAACGCTCCTGGTCCGTGCCGGTGCCCTCGCGTGAGGCAGGGCGCCACGCGCGCGCCATGACGTCCTCGGTAGTGATGGCGAGCGACCTGATGAGGGAGGCAATCAAAAGGTCATCAGAGGTCATCCGAGGTCATACGAAGCCATCGGGGGTGATGGCGAGCGACCTTTCCAAAAATGGTCGCTCCTCTTCCCCACACGACGAGAGGAGCGCGAACTGCACGTGCTCATCCGGAGTGAAGCCCTCCGCCTTCATCTCGTCCAGGAAGCTCACCGCCAGGTCGATATGGCCGCCCGTGCACGAGCCGTTGATCGCGGCGCGGTAGGTGGAGAACGAGGGCTTCACGTCCCGCTCGCGCATAGTGCCCAGCATGGCGCGCGCCTTTGTCACCTCGCCTCCACGGCACAGGGCCCGCAATCCCGTGTTGTAGTTGACGAGGTTGGGCTCCACGCCCAGCATCGGCATCTGCTGGATCAGGCGCTCGATGATGTCGAACTTGTCCTGCCGCTCACACGCCTGCAGCAGCACATTGTACGTCGCCACATCTGGCAGCACCTCGAGCTTGTACCTAATTTGGGAGGCACTCGCACGCAATTAAGGGCAATCAAGGACACTCAGGGGACCATCTGCCCGAGCTCGATGAGCGAGAGCAATTAAGGGCAATTGAGGGCAATTAAGGGCAATCAAGGACACTCAGGGGACCATCTGCCCGAGCTCGGCCACGTACATGCGCTCGATGAGCGAGAGCGCGCGGTTGAGCTGGTTCGCGTTTGCGCACGCCATGAGCGCCGTGGTGAACGTCTTCGCATCCGGCTGCAGCCCGCGCTCCTGCATCTGCGTGAACAGCTTCATGACGAGAACCACGTCGCCCGAGCGGGCGCATGCATCGATGACGCACCCATAGTCGAACGCGCTCGGCTCGGCGCCCTTGCGCAGCATTCGCCCTAGGACCTTCTGGGCGGCACGCGGCTGTTCGCCGGCCGCACAAGCACGCAAGACCGCCGTGTACGTGTGCTTCGTCGGCGCGAGGGTCGGGTCGGCGAGGCGCACCCCCTCCGCTTCCATGTCGTCCATCAAGTCGATCGCTTGCAGCCATCGCTTCGCACGCGAGGCGGCGCCGATGGCCGCATTGTAACAAAAGGCATTGGGCTGCAGCCCTTCGGTGCGCATCTGCGCGAGCAGTTGGAGGACCGTCTGGACGCGCCCATCGCGCGCGCATGCATTCATGACGTTGCCGTACACGAGCGTATCGGGCGCCAGACCCGCCTCGCGCATCATGCGCAGGATGTTGAGCGCGCGTCGCCACTCGCCCGAAACGTCGCACGCTCGCAGGGCATGCTTATACCCGGAGTCGTCGAAGATCACGCCGGCGCTGAGGCCCTCGTCAAAGGCGCGCAGCACCTGCGTGGCGCCCGTGAGCCGATCGGCGGGCCGGCCGCCCTTGTCGCCTCCCTCCGCCAGAGCGCGCATGAGCACATTGTACGTGAACGCGCCCACCTCCAGAGGCGGTGATTTCGCTTGCTCCTCCTTCATGAGATCCCACAGCATGCCCACCATCGCGGGCTGCTTCGCCTTGGCGCACGTGCGGAGCACACACTCAAATGTGCGCGCGGTCGGGCGCAGGCCCGAGCGCTTCATGCGATCGAGCAGCCCGAGGCTCTCCTGCCACCGGGTGCGTCGGTCGCATGCACGGAGCACCGCGTCGAAATGAACGGCCTGGAGCATCACGCCATAATCCTCGAGCACGTTGAGCAGCTCCGCCCCCTGCTCCCACGCGCCCTCGTGGGCGCACGCCACGAGCGCCGCCCGGTACACAGCCTCGTCCACTGGCGCCGAGCGCCGCCGCCATTTGCCGATCATCTCAAGCACCTTCGCGTGCTCGCCTTTGGAAGAGGCCCCGAAGAGGCTGCGACGTAACCCGTCGTTCGGGTCGTCGTGACGCGTCGTAGCGGGCGCCCGCGGCGGCGCTCCCCGCGGCGCCCGCCAGCCGCCAGCGTCCTGCTGGCCCGCACCGGCGGCGCCTCCTGCGGCCGGCCTGGGTGCGCCGCCGCCGCCAGCCGCACGTGGCTTGGGCTTTGGCTCCTCGTCCACGGGGCCGAAGAGGTCCTGATGAGGGAAGCAATCAGTGGCACTGATCAGAGGCAATCAGAGACACTCAGGACTCCTCCGTGCTCTTCCATGCTCGTCAGTGGTCATACGAGTAGCACGCGCGCACCTCGAGCCACGCCTCATCGAAGCCGTCGGTGGCGAGCGGCGCGCCAGTGTCGCCCTCCGATGCATCTGCCGCGCTCGCGAGACTCGCGATCGTGTCGGCGAAGGGGTCGGGCGCTCCGCGTCGAGGAGCCGGCGAACCGAGCGGCCCGTCGAGGTCATCGAGGCTTGCCAAGGCGTCCGCGAGGCTTTCGTCCATGCCGTACGACTCGTACCTCCTACCCGGTGGCAGAGGCCCTGACGGGTCGTCCAGATCGCTCTCGAGATCGCTCAGCAGCTCGTCGAGCAGGCTGTCATCGCCGAGGGCGGCAGCGGCGCTGGCGTCGCGCCCGATAGCGCCCGCGTTGCCTGCGGAGGTGCCGTCGCCCATGGGCAGGTCATCGTCCAGGGCGAGCGATCCGAGGAGCTCCGCATCATCGGCTGATGACGGCACAGGCCACGTATCGACGACGGCCTTGGGCGCGGGCGGCGTTGGAGCTGCTGGCTTACTGACGGGCGCGGTTTCGGATGGGAGGGCTTGCATGAGCCGTTCACGCAGCTCGTCGGCCTTGCCGGAAGCGCGCAGGCCTCGCTCCTTGCACGCTTGCTGCAACTCACGGTAGCTCATCGCTGACAGGTCGCCAGACATCGTGGGCGTCCGTGCGCGCATGGCGGGTCGAACCCGAAGGTGATGAACGCTCGGGGCCGAGTCGGTGCGTGCATCGAACCGCGCTACAGGGGAATGGTACCCGCACAGCACCAGCAGCGCGCAGGCCGCGATGGCCATGCTCTCACGCGGCTCGACACATCTCGTCGTGATGATGTGGGGAATGCTGGGAAAGGTGCTTCCACTGTCTTCACGCTACCACCCGCAAGCTAGCAAGCAAACGTACCGAGAAGAACGACATGTCGCCGGTGTCTTTTTACCGGTACTGTATGTCCACATGTCGTCAAAGCCTCACGCACTCCGACGTCTGGCACTGACTGAGCAAACGTCTGCTCGGCTCTCGGAGAGCCGAGTGCCGCATGCTGGCCAAACAGAAGGTACAGCTCACCCCGTCTTTGGCCAGCGTAAAGAGAAACTGCTCACTCCTGGTGATTGCAAGCCTCTCCAACTGGACAAATATGAGCTTCATCGATGATAATCTACGTTGCTTCCCACCAGACGCGTGGAAGTGCCTCGTGTTAGGGAATGCGCTGCGGTCGGACTATCCAACATCACGCTGTGACGTGAGTGTACATCCACACACAAGGTGGGGCGAAATATTGCATATAAACTCGCTTCGAATCAGAGAATACGATTGTGAGCGCATCATGCTTGTTCTGGACGATGTCAACCTCCAAAGTTTGAACGTGACCAAGCTGGTTCACTTCGCAGAGCAAATGAAAGCAGACATGGTGTCGCCAAAGGTTCTGGGTGCCACACACAAATGGATGTACGATACCAATGCAATACAGCTCTTCAACATACGAAACTCGAATCGCACCGCGACCTCGCCGCCGACTTCACAGCCGCCGCCCGAGCTGCCCCCGCCCTCGCTCTCGCCCTCGCCGCCGCCGCCGCTTTCGCCGCCCTCACCACACTCCACTGCATTACGGTTGTCCAACACTCGACAATTGTGGAAAGCTCATGTGCTCGATACTCTGTACATCGAGATATACGCTACTCTGTTCAATAGCCGCCTGGCATGGCGAGCATTTGAAAACTTACTTGCAATAATCAGACCAGGATATGGGTGGGGCTATGACCACTGCATGGGCAGGCACGTGAAGCAATTCATAGATGCAAGCCAAAACGTGTTGCACCTGGGGCACAGAACGTTGGAAGGTCCAGGGTCACAGATCGAGTACAAGGCAATCCTCGCGGAGGCCCAATTCATCATGGCGGCTTGCGACAGCGCCGTCGCGTAGCAATCATCATGGTATGTGATGGTGCGGGTGGCGGTCTTGCGTGCCCAGCACCCCCAGCTCCATCTTGAATACATCACACATGTGACATGAGGCTGTTAGGCTGCGTCCGAACCGGACAATCGCGCGCGTCTATGCGTATGGTACATAATTCACTCACAGAAACTCTTGGAATAATTACGTCATTTTGGGCGTGAGCTGAGTGTTCTCACACCTGCGGGACTGACATTTCTCATGTTACCAACCTCCAACGGCCGGCGGGAAGCGCGGAACAGCCGGGCATTAGGAAAACTTACGGGTATGAACACGGCTTAGCGGTTCGGAGATCGCGCGAGATTGAGGTGTGAATATTCACATTCCGGGTTCGCCACATTTCCTCATGGAGGATGACGAGCCGCAGCCGTACGAGGACACCCCACAGCCAGCGTTCGGCTCCGAAATATTTACGTGGGTCGTTCTTGGCATTGGCGCCTGTCCCGTGAGCATCGTGTGTGGTGCGATGCTGTGCTCATTCTGGCTCAGGCTGTGTGCAATTTTGACAGAGCGCCATCGAGCACGCCGCGCGCGGACGAAACCAACCGACTCGACCTTGCAAGAGGAGGTTCCACTGACGGCAAGGGGACGACGGGGTTCACGAGCGCCTTCTCCTCCTCCGCCGCCGCCTCCAGACGATGAACCTCCTCCATTTTATGACCCTCTCCTACGCGATCGCGTGCATGCACGAGAAGTCGATGCTTCCTCGATTACTGTCTGCCCGCGGCCAATCGCAGCCCAACTGCCCCACTGCCGGGCCCAAGTTCACCCTAGCATCAGCGTGTATCGGCTCTCGGATCGGGGCCCTCAATCTCGCGGAGTCACAATATGAGCCCGATCCTCCTTTGTAGCTATGGAGGCTCTGACTCGAATTTGCTCGGCATCAAGAAGAACCCACATTCGCCACCGTACTAGCTTGAGGTGTGCAGCCTTCTGATCTCCCCGTCTAGCTTGAGGTATGCCGTGCGGACTTCTGGCTTCCCCATGGGATACACTTTTCCCACAGGGCGGTTGAGTTGGGGGCGGGACCGAGCACTGTGACGTGATGCGAAATGAAAAAAGGCGGATGAGCGAAAGGGTATACAGCGAACACCTCAGATGGACTAAAGACGGCCTGCGCATACATGAGGACATCTATAATGGCCGAGACGACTCCACCGATTGGGCTACTGAGGCCGAGGCGCACAGGTCTCGCCCGAGATAGGGCCTCATTTCGTTCGCCTCTCCAACATGCTGCACATTAGGGCCTCAGCGCGCTCCGGCCTCCGCGAATAATCGTTCGCACTCCGACGAGAGATGCAGCAAATGCCAAATCTCTGCAACGCACTCGCGTGCGCTCGCTGCCAGAGTAAGCCTATTCGTGCATGCCCCCACCGACCACCTGGCTCGGTACCGCACCGATCCGCCATACAAAAGTCTGGAATAGGCGAGTTTGCCCTCCAGAACCATGGCAGCTACACTCGCCGGCATGGGTATTTGCACCTGACGCAGGCGAATCTCTCAACGCTGAAGGCCAGACAGTATGTTGCGATGATTTACGAGTACCCGCCATCTTGGGCAAAACTCTGGCTGTTTATTGAGCTGTTCACTGATGAGCGGTTCTCATCGGTGGGCATGGCTGGATGCAGACCTTATCCATGAACCGACGGTCTATCAGAAGTGGTATTCGTACGTCTTCGTATTCGACGTCGTCCGCACACGGTCTGGCGTCCCTTCTCGAACCAACATATGCCAACTTCATCCAAAGGTTCCCAGGTGGGAATCCTCAACCAAGTGTGGCACTAGCTCCTTCAGAGCGCTGTGTATGAGGCCATGAAGGCGAGTCAAATTAATGTGCACGTTGGCGTCACGTTGGCCATGGTAGCCGTCTGACCCTGTATTGTCGATCGCGCCAGCCCCTGTCGTGAGTCTCGGAACTGGCACATCACTTGCGTCGAGGATTCGATAATAGTGCATATGCACGTGGCGTACGTGACGCCATAGTTCAGCCTCCATGGTCCACGAGCAATTCTGTGCAGCGCGACAGTAGAGAGGCACATGAGCTCGCAGAATGTGCACCGGCACATATGCTACTACGGTGTGCAGGACTGCACTTTGAGGTGGTGTGATACTCACCGCACACTCTCCATGAGGCCCCTCGTAATTTGGATTGGCAGATCGGATGATGTAGTTGATCAGCATAGCGTATGCGCCATGCCGCAGGAAGGGCAAAATCATCGAGATGCCGCCACATGGCGAGAAAGCGACGCTTGTCGACGTTACGAGCGCGAGCTGCTCTGCCAAGGGCATGCTTGCGAAGCCGGTCACTTGTATGTCAGCATGCGCGCCAAAGCGTGTTCGCACGTAATGAGACACCTCATCAAAATTCAGGATGATGCGCACTAGCCTGTTGGAGTTCACAGACGTTTTGTTTACGAGTAGTATGCGTGGACGTTCTGCTGGCCGCAATGCGCGCGGGTTCAGCCCGTGCCAATGGAGCACGCGATGGCGAAAAAGTGCGATGAGGCCTTCGCGGCCCACGTTGAGGGCCTCGCTGTCGAAGACGTTGTACGCGCCGCCAGCCTGCAATTCTTCAAAGCAAATGAGATGGCTCGACGAGTAGGCCTTACGTAGCTGATCGAGCGTCCGCACCCAACCACGCGTCGAGGCGTTGAAACTGTGGCCGGTGAGTGGGGCAAGGAATGCATCGGAAAATGCGGCGAACAGCCTTGGGTCTTTGGCGGCCCGCGCAGAGGTCCGAAGCACATTGAGATTGCCTGTATACACTCCAAGCTGCGACATCGATGTGAGCAGCGCAAACGCTCCTTCCCAAACAAAATGGCCAAGATTAGGAGCAATACGCTCTCCCATGACAGCGGTGAGTCCGCGGATCTTTGCCACGTGTGCGCTGTTAGGTATTCGGTGACTGACCACACGCAGGGACAGCTTATCTCCATGTCTCCCGCCGGCATTCGATGTTGAAAGTGAGAACCCATTCTGCAGAATGTGCGTGGCGTCTGATGAGAAGTAGTTCCACTGGCTTGTCGTTGGCACCCAGCATACATGGCTTAGGACGCACGCACGAGTAAATCCGCCATAGTAAGGGTACTTTGTCTCGAGTGCCACAAGATCCGAATCCAAGTTGCCGATGCAATAATGGCCACTCCAGCCCTGGTTGGCGTCACGGTGCAGATTATGCATCGGCGGTTGCCCCAGCACAATGGCGCCATGCTCTGCAAGGAGCGAGGAGACATCCTTGACTGCGCCCGCGCCAGTGCGGTTGTCAAGCCCGTACGAATTTGAGACCCTGATCCCCGCGAACATGCGAGGTGTGGGAGAGCAAGCACCAACGCCGCCGCGCCTCTATGTTTTAGAGAGCTGTCGCCGGCTTCCCCACCCCCGTTTGTCGTTTTTTGTCGAGTGTCGTTTCGGTGGCGAGGAGCTCTTACTTTAGTCACCTTAGTTCTCTAGTCTCAGTCATGTACGGGACATGTACATACAGTGTCTCCTTACCACATGTGACGATGGTCCGGTCAAAGTACGGACTCCGGTCCACCTGCCGTGCTCGGCCGGGCGGAACTCCGAGCCGGGGCTGCAGTCGTTGCAATCGGCGTCGGAAGCCCAGTTGCACGTCTCGGCGCAGATGGGCGGTGGACGCGGGAAGCGCGGGCCGCAGTCGGCGCAGTCGGTGCCGTAGATGCAGTCTGCGTACTCGGCGCCGGGCCGCCGTCGTCGCAGAGGGAGTCGGAGGTGTAGGGACGCGCCCGCTGGCGCGCCCCCCGAAGGGAACGCAAAAGAAGTCACTCGATGCCGCCGTCGCGCGACGGCGGCGGCGTCGAGAGTGTCACGGGGCATATTACAATTGTACATGTTATAGCTATCGACCCTAGGAGTACTTAGTCTGTGGGGAATTCCCTGTGGGGACGTAGGTGTTTGTGTTTCGTGGTTGAGTGGAGCCATGTTCTCTCTTACTCTTTCTTTCGCCGCGTTGGGCCCCGTGTCCACGCGATATGGCTTCCCGGGAATCCCTTCGAACTCTTTGGCTGCGCCGCGTCGCCGATATTGCCGATGCTGTCGTCGCCGACGCTATCGCCGTAGCCGCTGCCATTGCCACGGTCGCCATCGCCACCGCCGTCGATACTGCCGTTGTTGATGTCGCCGTTACCGCAGCTGCCATCACCGTTGCCGCCGTCGCTGCTATCTAGGCGAGCGCGGCAGAGCCGCTGAGAGGATGTACACGTCGCTTGCCCATCGCCCCGCCGCGCGGATCGCCGCCGGGCTCAGGCCGGCCGACAGGGCTGCCGTCGCGCCGCCGATCCGCAGCGAGTGCGCCCCGAACTTGCGCGGGTCGAGCCCCAGACTCAGCATCAGGTACTTGACGGTCCCTCGCACCTGCTCCACGGTGAATGGCCGCTCCCATATGCCCATCTTCGATGCCCTCGCGCTCGTCCGCTCACCGCACTTGAGAGGACTCGCTTCCATGACCTATGGCCGCGCACGGTGGCGCGGAAGCTGACTACAATGGGGTTTCTGAGGCATTGGGGGGACGTCGTGTTCGTTAACACTATACATCCCAACCGAGCCCAACGAACTGTGAGGCTGAGCTCAAGCTCACCGCAGGTGTGGTTGTGTTCAGTTAGGTGTGAATGAGGGCTCCCGCAGGCGAGCCGACCTTTCGGTCCGGCCGAGCATGCATGCATATACCGCCCATATTACCATATCGGGTCGTGATGAACGCTGAGTGCGTCCCGCGCTTAGTGCTTCGAGAAAGCTTCGAGAATCCGCTCTCGCGTCTCGTGCGCTTTATCGTGTTGTTGTTGCTGTGTCCCACCCTCCCTTCCCTGGGGGTTTCTGAGGCATTGGGGGGACGTCGTGTTCGTTAACACTATACATCCCAACCTAGCCCAACGAACTGTGAGACTGGAATCCTTAGCTGTGTCGCGAGAGTTCGAGAGTAGCTCCTCGGATCCCCCACAGGCGATCGAGAGGGAAGAAGTGGGCGAAGACCGCTTACACTAGCTTGTCCGACACAAACCAAAGAAGGGTATCACAACAGTGTGACCATACATGGCATGGGAGTCTAACCAAACATGGTAAGACAGTATGCATGCATCTACTAAGAGATGTACCGACCCCTCCCCTGACCTAAGCCCTACTCATATGTGAGGTCTTGCTGGACCTCAGTCGAGATCAGGTGAAACCACTTGTCTCGCGGCAAGCTGTATGTTTTTCCGCGCGCGTGCCAAGTGGCGCCCATCCTCGCATCCGTGTTCAGGAGCTCGAGGGCATGCTGGTGGCAACGCTAGCGCTCGCCATGCTAGGGGTTCGCCCAAGGAATCGCGTCCTTGTTGAGACTCCAAGCATACCAGATATTTTGGTCACTTGGAATTCAGAGATCATAGCAAATCCCAAAAGTGGTGTCGGCATTTCCGGTACACATACAGCACTGCTTGCAATGGCAGAGCGTTTTGCAGCATCGGGCTGGGAAACGTATCTTGTGGGTCAGGTCACGAAGCCGAGCTCCATGGCTGCTGCAAATGGTGTTCACTATGTGCCACTGGATGAGGCGCAAACCCGGTTGAAGGCCTTAACATTCAATGTGACGATCGTGTCCACTGCCCTTTCAGTCGCACGGTTTTTTACCGAAGTCGTCACCCAGCGGCTCTGCATCTTGATGGAGATGCAAGACGTCGATCTAAACGATGCGAAGAGGCTGAAGACGTACAGTGAAGCCCAGCGTGCCGTACACCCGTCCTATGAACTCGTCTTTGCCCATCTTAGCCCGTGGGGCCAGTCTCTCTTCCCACGGTACGCACCGACATGGATGCAGCTTTCGCAGTGGGTAAGGCACCTGCAGTGGCGCAATCCGGTCGACACCGAGGCCGTGGATCGCATAAGCTCGTCCTCGCACATCCCCCGCAATCCCCTCGGCTTTGTCTTCCCCGCGTGCTATGAGCGAGGTGGTGCGGTTGCTGCTCGAGTCTATGCGCGGGTGCGTGACAGATATGGTGGCATGGTCAACGCGTCCCGTATGCATACCTCGACAGAGAGAGAGAGAGAGAGAGAGAGCATTGTGGCGCGCGCGACGTGGGCTCAATATGCCAAAGACAACCGTGGTTCAATTGCGGAGAGGGACGGAATCCGTTCTGCAGCTGGTCAAGGGCTTGACGTGTTGGTGACGCACTTTAGCAAGGAGGCATTGCTGCGAGAGCTACTCGGCTCCTCCTTCTTTGTGTATGGCCTTGCGAGTGTCCGCGGAATTGTGCACTACGACACCTTTGCGAACGCGGTTGCGGAGGCGTTGGTTGCAGGCGTGCTTGTGCTCGCCCCACCGATTGCCGCGCTGCCCTCGGTGTTTGGCGAGGCTGTCATGTGGGTGACCCCGCCAGGTGGCATCCCGGCAAAAGCGCAGTCAGCATATAAGGCACTGCACGTCCCGCAGCTGTACGACGACACGATGATCGATCGCTACGTGGACGCCATCGAGCACCTACGAGCAAACTCCACACGGCGCGCGCAGATGCAACGTTACGCGCAACGTCTAGTGCGAAGGTACTCAGCCGAGCGTGTCACGGTCAACCTATACGAGTTGCTCACCTCCTGCACCGCCACCGGCTCAATTGCGGCGCGCAAAACTTGCGAAGAGCATCACCAGCGCTATCAAACGTTTCCCAATCTCAAGTTGTAGATATTCGGGGGCACGGGCCCGAGTTCGTGCGGACCGCGTGAATCAGCCGTGAAGTACAAGTGAGCGGATGCAACATACGCCATACGCAGCGACCTATTCATACCGGTATGAATACGTGCCCGCTCACCTCATCCGTACACATCGCAACTATACTGCCGCGCCGGGCGGCTGCCGGCGACACGTGCGTGTGCGTGTCAATGAGAGACATGTTCAATGACAGGCGCAACCATGATGAAATGCCTTAATTATTCGGCTTTGCGCGTCTGACCAACGGTCTCACCACCACGGAGAGTGCGGATTGTGGTGCCAAGGGTAGATCGTCATCTCGCGCACTCTCTTACTCACTCATCAGGCGTCCTCGTCATCCTCGTCCTCGTCGTCGTCCGCATCCTTGGCCTCGGCCACCTGGAGAGGCAGCTCGTACTCCTGGTCGCAGCCCAGGTATGAGTCGCTCATCAGGTAGAGCGTATACACATACTCGCCCGCCTCGGGCGCCACGAACTCGAGCTTCACCTTGGCCTTGAGCTGCAGCGAGATCCGCTTGATGCACAGCAGCGTGTTGGCCTTTGTGTTGCCCACGACGAGCCACCAGCCCTCCTCCTTGACCTGATGATGGAGGCCATCAGAGGTCATCACGTGTGCAATCACAGGCAATCACAGGTGATCACAGGCAATCACAGGCAAACCCAGTGCAATCACAGGCAATCAGCGCGCCTTAGGGTAGTGCGGCGCATGCACTGCAGGCACGCCCTGCTGCTCCTCAGCCTCGCGCTCGAGAGAGATGAGCACGGTGACTGTGTCGCCTGCGGAGACGTCCTCAGTGTCCTCGACCTCGAAGGCGAGCTCGACAGACGGGTACCGGTTGCACACGCGCGCCACGTCGGCGAGGTGCGCGGGCGGCATGGCCAGCAGCTCGACGCGCTCATCATCGTCCATCTCCATCAGGTCGAAGACCGTCTCGATGCCCGCCGCCTTGGCCCGCATCGCGATCTCGCGCGTCACGTGCGGCAGCTGCAAGAGGACGGGGTCGCGATCCCAGAGCGCTTGGACGCACATCTGGCAGAGCTCCATGGCGGCAAGGGCGGGCGCGAGCCACCCCGAGGACGAAAGCACGTCCACGATCGCCTGGAGCAGTTTCGTCACCTTCTCGAGCGTGCCGTGCAGGTCAGCCGTGAGCTCCGGCGGCAGATCGCGACGCCCAAAATGGCACTGGAGCAGCACGTTCACCTTGGTGTGTGGGTCCGAGAAGCGCGGGCTCTCGAGCTTGTGCGGGCAGTGCGCGGCGAGGGCCGCGAGCGTGTCGTCCTCGCGCAATCGGACAGGCAGCAGCTCAAACTCGGAGGCGCTTGCCACAATCTCGAGCAGACCTCGCAGCTTGGTGGTCGCCGTCAGCGACGAAGCGAAGAGCTCGACAGTCGTGTAGTTGATGTAATAGTAGCTCGCGATCATGCCCAGGTTGAGCGGCGTCACCTCCATGCCCTCCTCGATCGAGATGCAGCGAGCTTGCTCGAGATCGCTCAGCGTCGTCTCGACGAGCTCGGACAGGTGGTCGGACAGGTGGCGGTGACTCGTCCCTTGAAGATTGTAGTAATTGGGATTCTGCGTGAGTCGTCGGTACATGAAAGTCCACGTGAGGTAATCGACCGCGTCCTGCTTCGACTCGATCGTCTTGGTGACCGTCTCGGCGCACAAGTGGTTCGCGAGGTAGTGATCGAGGTGCGACTCGACCGGCAGAGGCTCGTACAAGAACTTGCGATAGAACGCTTTCTTGGACGCGTGGCAGAGCAGCACGCAGCGGCCCACGTCGTCCACTAACGGCCGGCACGCGCGCCCCATCATCTGCAGAATGGAGGTGATGGGGTAGTCCACGTACCGGTGCTCTGCGCCGTCGAAGTGCTGAGTGTCCATGATGATCGTGAGGTGCGCCGGCAGCGAGAGCGACCAGCAAAGGGTGTAGACGACCACGAGCACCTGGACCGCCCCGGTAGCGTAGAGTGCTTTCACAGCCGCGATCTCGTCGTGAGAGAGACCCTCGTGTAAGAAGCCAAGGCCGTACCCGAGCGTGTGAGAGAGCGCCGCGTCCTTGATCTTGGCCACGAAGGGCGCCATGTCTTGCGGCTCGGCATGCAGGAAGCGTCGCGGCTTGCCCTCGGCCGTTGCGTAGGTGAGCAGGTCGATGGCGGTGAGCTGCGTCTGCTTGGCGGTGGGTACAAAGAGCAGCACGGGGCGCTCCTGGGCGTGGTTGACGATCGCATAGTACGCGGGCTTGCCCATGGCCAGCAGGCGCGAGGGCACGTGGGCGATGTCGAGGCCGTGGATGTGGAGCTCTAGGGGCACTGGGCGCACATTCGAATGGAAGTTGAAGATCGCCGCTGAAGGGCAGCCGAGCCACTCTCCGAGGTCCTTGGCGCTCGCGAGGGAGCTCGCGAGCGCCACGATGCGCAGCCCCGACTCGGTCTGTGACGAAACGTAGCGCATGCGCGAGATCACAATCTCGAGCACGGGCCCGGGCTCGCCCCCGATGAGGTGGAGCTCGTCGCACAGCAGCAGCGCGACCGTCTGCACGTTCTTGCGCTGCTTCCAGCGGCGCGAGAGATGGTCCCATTGCTGCGGGGTCGCGATCAGGATCGTGGCCTTCTCGAGCAGCTTGAGGTCCATCGCCGTCTCGCCCGTGAGCATCTCGACTGTGCAGCCGAGCGCCCCGAAGCGCTTCGTCCAGTCCGCATGCCTCTCCTCCGCGATGGCGGCGAGGGGGGCGAGGTAGACGCACCGTCCATCGGGTTTCGTCATGAGCATGTGCAGGATGGCGAACTCGGCGCACACGGTCTTGCCCGAGCCGCTCGGTGCGCCGACGAGGCAATTCTCGTCGGTGTGGAAGAGCGTTGAGAAGGTCTGCGTCTGGATCGGGTTGAAGTGCGTGAAGGCGTTGGCGTACAATCTCGACTGCTTCTCGAGCGCCGAGACGGGCAGCGGCTGCAGGTCGAGCAGCTCCGTGTGTGGCGGGAACTTATCGGGTAGGATGAGCTGGCGGAAGGAGACCGGCAAGGTGGTCTCGGACCCAAGCCACCTATCGGAGACGACCCGAATGTAGTACTGAGGCGGCAGCGGGTCGGCAATCGGAACTGTGAACGAGAGAGTGTGATCGTCCTCAGCAAACTTGGCCTTTAATAAAAAGGTCTCCGTGTGCAGGATGTGCTCTTGATCGACGTCCTCCACGAGCACGTGGAAGGCCTCTGCATGGCCGTGGACCTTGGGATCGAATTGGAAGTCGGGGGTGAGGGTGAGCTCGACACGGAGCACGGTGCGCGTGATGGGCTGCACGTGCGCCTGCAGCTCGAGGCGCGGGAACTGATGGACGAACCGGTGGATCATCTTGCCCATTTTAGGAAAGCGCACGAGCTCGCCGATCTCCTGCGGCTGGAGATCATAGAATCGCTCCCACGGAAAGTCTTTCTTCTCAATCTTCCTGATGATGTCCTCCGGGATGCCCTTGAATTGGCGAAGCGGCGTCTGCGCGAGCCACATGCGCCGATCGATCATCTTGCAGAAGCTGAGCACGCGATCCGCAAGGGAGGCCCATCCGCGCTTGAGCACTATCTCGTGCAGGCAGCGCATCAGGCGCGCAGCCGACTGCGTCACGTACACCATGTCGGAGAGGAGGGAGAAGCCCTCGAGCTTGAGCTGCGAGATGTACGCCTGCAGAAGGATGTTCGTCTTCGCAGTGGGCTCGTCCACGTGCTCTTTGACCGGTACAGGCACGCGCTCGATCAGGCGCGCAAGCTCCTGCTTCTCCTCCTCGCGCACGGTGATGTTCGCAAAGTCGGTCGAGAGCGCGAAGAGGCGGAGCAGCTCAATGTCGCTCAGTGTCGGCTTGAGATACTCATTGTACACCGAGATCGTCTTGTGGGGCACGTAGTAGTACGCCGCCACGCGCCCCAGGTCCGTTGGCTGCAGCTGGCCGCTCTTGCGCTCGTAGCGCAGCAGCCCGCACCTGATGAGAGGGGCACTCGGACGTAATCAAGGGTCATCAAGGGTCATCAAGGGTCATCAAGGGTCATCAAGGGTCATCAAGGGTCATCAAGGGTCATCAAGGGTCATCAAGGGCCATCAGAGCGCAGCAGCCCGCACTTGTCGAGCAGCGTCGCGGCCGAGTGGATGAGGTCGATGCGCCGCTGCTCGAGTAACGGATCGCTCTCCCGCTCCGCTTCGGACGCGCCGTAGAGCGAAGGGTTGCGCAGCATGCGCACGAAGAGGTACGTATACCCAAGCCACGCGACGCCCTCGGCGGCCGTCTGCACCGTGCCGAGCACCACCTCGGCGTTGAGATTGTCGGCAAGTTTCGTCACGTACTGCGACTCGATGGGCAGCTGCTGATTGAGGAGCGACAGGTAGTACTGGAGCTCCGAGTGCTGCGTCAGGATGATCCCCTCGCCGTGCTCGTCGGCACGTCCCATGAAGCCGGGCCGGCCCGCCCGCCCGAGCATCTGCATCACGTCCATCATCGAGAGCTCCGTCCACTTGCCTTTTTCGGGATCGTACACCTGAGTCCCCTTGATGATCACCGTGTGCGCGGGCAGGTTGACTCCCCATGCGAGCGTGGCCGTCGAGACGAGCACCTGATGAGGGAGGCCATCGGTTTCGGCCTTCAGATGAGGGAGGGCACTCAGGGCGCCGAGACGAGCACTCAGGGCGCCGAGACGAGCACTCAAGGCGCCGAGACGAGCACTCAGGGCGCCGAGACGAGCACTCAGGGCGCCGAGACGAGCACCTGGATGTGCCCATCGGCAAAGAGGTCTTCGACCAACGTCCGATCGACGCGCGTCATGCCCGCGTGGTGGATCGCGAAGCCATACGGCAGCAGGTCGGCCAGCTCGCGATTCTTGGTCGCTTCGGCTTCGGTCTGCAAGATCTCGCGCGAGGCGGAGTCTTCGCGCAGAAAGTCGACGAGCGTGTCGTGCTGCAGCGCGGTATCGCGGATGGCCTTCGCTGTCTTGGCGCACTCCTTGCGTGAGTGCACGAAGACGAGCACCTGGTTCTTGCCGGCCTGGGCGTGGCACTTTTCGTACCTGAACATGATGATGGGCGCAATCAGAGCTCCTCAGCGGTCATGAGTGGCACACTCAGCGGTCATCAGTGGCACACTCAGCGGTCATCAGAGGCACTCAACGTACACAATCTCGTTCATGAGCTGGAATCGGCGGATGGCCTTCTTCTCGGTGATCCCAATATACTGCTGCTGAAGCGGCACGGGGCGGTACGAGTTGTCGAAGTGGAAGAGCCCTTTGCTCGGCTCGACGCGCAGGAAAGCCGCGACATCCTCGTAATTTGGGAGGGTGGCGGAGAGGCCGATGACGCGCGTCATCTCCTGCGTCGTCTCCACCTGCCGGATCGTGCGCGCGACGATCGACTCGAGCACCGGCCCGCGGTGGTCGTGGAGCAGGTGGATTTCGTCGATGATGATCAGGCGCACCAGCTGCGTGTATGTACGGTCGCCGCTCTTTCGTGTGATGATGTCCCACTTCTCGGGCGTCGTGATGATCAGCTGCGTCTCGGCGATCTGCTGCTTCGTCAGCTGCTGATCTCCGGTGAGCTCGCGCACCGTGATCCCGAACGCCTCGAGCCGCTTGCCAAAATTGGTCACCATCTCCTGCACGAGGGCCTTCATGGGCGCCACGTACACGATCTTGAACGCGTCGAGCAGCACGGCGCCCGTCGTCGGCGAGCGATGCATGCCAATCTCATGGAGCATGGTGAGCATCGCGACGTTCGTCTTGCCCGCGCCGGTGGGCGCGCAGATGAGCATGTTCTCGGCCGAGTACAGCGCGCACTTGCACACGCGCGACTGCACCCGGTTGAGCGTGCGCATGCCCGCGAACGCGGGCTGCGCCCACTCGGGAAGCGAATCGATCGGCACGAGTGCCTCCCCCTCCAAGAACGGTTTCGGCTTGAGCGCGGGGATGTGAACCTCCTCGTACCCCTTGCGCTGGGTGCGCACCGAGCCCGCCGGCAGCGCGCACTTTTTATTCGCCATCAGGTGGCCTCCCTGTTCGAAGGCGAGCGCGTCCAGGTCGAGCACCGTCGTGCCGACGCGCGCCTTGGTGGGCTCGGGCATCGCTGCGAGGAGATCTGCGGCGGCGGCGCCGGCACCCTCGGCCTGGGCGCGCATCCGCGACAGCTCGGCGGTCTCCTTGCGCACACGCGCCTCGAGCTGCTTCGTCTGGGTGAATATCTCCTCGGTCTGCGTGCGCGCGCTCGCAAGCTCGTGGACGACCGCGGCTGTCGCCTCGTGTGTGTCGAACTCGGCGAGCAGGCGCGCGCGCTCGGCCTCCGACTGCGCTTGCGCGAGGCGTGTGCAGCACCCAATCTTCCAGCGGTGCTTGAGCAGCAGCCGGATGAACTCGAACTTGTCGTAGTCGAGCAGCACCACCTGAGGAGGCACGCCATCAACGAAGCCATCAGCGAGGCCATCAACGAGGCCATCAACGAGGCCATCGACGAGGCCGTCAGAGGCACTCCGAGGCCATCATCATCATCAAGGCCATCCACCACCAGCCACGTACCAGCCGGTTCTCACACTCACGCTCGTCCGGAAGCATCAACGTCGTCAGAACGTCCACGGCTGTGCGCTGCGCCACCAACGGATCGCCAAAGTACTTGCCGCACTCACGCTGCAGCCAGTAGGCGTCGATGGAGCCGATGGGCAGCTCGTCGCCGTCGCCGTCGGCGCCCGCCACCTCGTCGCCGCGCGCCAGCTGCCGAGGCGCCGCCGCATCGACGCCCACGTCATCCGCATCGTCATCGGAGACATCAACGTCGACCAGATCGTCGGCATCGTCGCGCCTCGCCGACGGGTCGTCGTCGTCATCGCCGCCGTCGAAGACGACGGCAACGCCGAGCTCGTCGTCGAGCTTCTCGTTCCCCGCCATGCCCTCGTACTGCATGTAGTCGGTGATGCGCTTGCCCACCTGCACGAGTGATGCGAAGGCTTCGGAGCCCAGGTGGTTGATCAGCTTCTCCACCTCGACCTTGCGCTCTGGGTCGGTGAGCGAGTCGTTCTTGAGGCACGCGAGCACCTCGTCGGCCGCGCCGCGCAGGATGTCGTGCGGCTGGTCGCCCAGCTGCTGCGAGATCGTCGAGAGCAGGTCCTCGTACGCGCTGCGCGTCTCCTTTGAGCGCGGCCGGTAGGAGTCGATGTCATCGGTGAGGCCAAGCACCGTCTCCGTGTCCTTTTTTGAGCGCTTGACTTCGATCACGCCCTTCTCTGAGCGTCGCTTCTTGCCCGCACCCTCGAGGTCCGGCTTCGAGTGGTACACGCGGTCGCCGAAGCGCGTGCCCTCGAGGTGCTCCTTGAGCGACGTGGGCTCGCCCGACGGCTCGTCGTTGCGCACCCGCGCCGTCTCCGAGGTGAGCACGAGGTTGGAGTTGGCGCGGTACTCATACTGGCGGAGGCGCTGCACCTTGTCCGCCATTCGTTTGCGGTGAAGTCAAGGTGAGTACCGCTTGCGCGTGAAGTCAAGGTGAGTCTCCAGCGCGTGGAGCTGAAGCGCGTGGTCGTGCGTGTTCACAGAAGCAAGAGAACGCGGTGTGAAAGAAGGCTGTTAACAGTCAATAGCAAACAAGAACTAAGGTACTCGCTCGCTCGGCTGTTAACACCCCAGAGCCCGCGAACTTTTATGTCCATAAGAACAAAATTGCCTTCTCAGAGTGGCTTGCGAATGTGGTGGGCAGCTTACACGTCTGCAGGTTCTGGAAGTTATGAGAGCGCACGACATGGCTGATGTTCTGGTCGAGGGGCAGCCTGACTGATCCTGCACGAAAGCAGGGCTGGAATTGCAGTACGCGCCGGACCAGGCCGCTATTTCGGGCCACCAGCAGCTGGCTGCCATTCGTAGGGCAACACCGATGCATTCCGCTTCTCGGCATGATGAACTTTCGTGAGCACACGTTGCTGCTGTGGCCAACAAAGGAAGGCCCCGTCGTATCGGGGCAGCTGACGGCACAGGAGCGACCTAATCCCACCACTTGGAAGAGTACATCGTACCCGAGCACATTTTTGGCGGCCGCAATGAGTGCAGGCCACGGGTTCTCAAACAGAACAACGTCCGCGTCCATGAAGAAAACGTGCGTCGCTAAGCTCGAGGCGATACGAAGCACGTGCCACTTCGTCCACGCCAACCTGTGGTAGTAGGGGGAGGGCCCGCCGGCGGCAACAATTGGCTGGGCAGACACACAACTTCCGATGCTGTCTTCGAACCCAAAGCAAAGCGAGACGAAGCGATCGAGCAAGCAGTTCGACTGATTCCTCGATCCGACTCCAGTAAATGCAACCCCTCGTAGCTGGCGATGCTGCTCGTTGGCCACGCTTACCATGATCGCACCCTCGGGCACGCACGAGCTCGGCGAGTTGAGCGCCTTGTGCACAGCTTTCGCAAAGCGGCTCTCCACCTCGATCGGGACCAGCGCCTGGGCAGCACGCAACTGCATGAGCGCGCGTTCTGTAGGGTCGCGCAGCTGCGCATTCCGGCAGACGACCGGGGGGAAATAGGGTGGCCCGTCCAGGATAGTATCTGGATCGGTGGTGCAACGCACATCCGTGGTTCCCGCGCCAAAGATAGACGGCCACATGCGTTCAAACGCATGACCGTACCAAGTCGCCGCTCCTTCTTTGCGCACAGCATCCCCGTACTTTTTGCTTCTCGAGCCTTTCCTGCTGCAGCCCTGGAGCGGTGGGCCTGGCAGCGTGTCCTCAGTGATCGCAAGCATCGCGCCGTAGGTCTCTCGCGAGTGGCGGAGGATGGCGACGCGATGCACGCCGAAAGCCCCACGGAGCCCACACGCAAACGGCGCACTGGGGCAGGTGCGGTTAAGAATCGAAAAGATCTTGTTCATCGCGGGCGCAAGGTCTTGGGGTGACCAGCAGAAGTTGCGTGTACCTCCGTAGCCGCAACCTGCCCCTCCGTAGCAAGCGTATGACTGGCTTCCCACAAACCATATGCTCGGATCGAGCACGCCGTCGATCGCGTCGAGCAAGTATTTGTCGAGATCGGAGAGCTCGTTCTCCTGGGTGAAGAAGGTCATCGTCGGAAGCGAGGTATTCACCAGATGCAAGGAGCTGAGATGGTGCACGTAGATGTGTGTCTCCCGGCCGACGTTTCGCAGCTTGTGCAGGCTGCAGCCTATGATGGCGTCGCACTCGAGCAAGTCGACGGGCACTCTGCAGTGTTCGATGCGCGACTGACAGTGCAGGTAGATCTGCGTGGATCGCGAACCCCCCGGCCACTTTCGGGAAGATGAAGCCCAGCGTTTCGCTCCGCTCCTTGCTCGGTGGCGTGAACTCATAAGCCGCGACCACGAGTGTGTATGTCGATGCAAGTGGAGACGTGCGTGGGGGTGTGAGGTCCGACGGACGGCACGCCCACTCTGTCTCGCGCATGGTCGTCACTCCGAAGCGAATTTCGCGAGACAGGAAGTGCGAGCACAGAAGAGCGACCCGTGAACCGCGAAACGTCACTACGGAAGTCCGTCAGTTTCGTCGCGGTCCCGGAGGGAGCGCCGCCGCTGCGCTCTATTCCGTTCGCGCTCTCAACAGTGAACAGTCAAACATTGTCCAGTTTCGTCGCTGTCCCTCCACCTTCGCTCGCAACACGTTTCAAAAAAAAAGTAAAAGACGGCTCCGCACACTTCGGTCAGCACTCTAAATACTGACAAGGAGATTGCAAGGAGTACTTAGTACAATTGCACTCGCTCTCTCGGGTCACTTCCAGCATTGGAGCCAAAAGCCGTCGGCATTCACGGCTCAACGTTCACAGAGTGTTACAGCGGCGACTCCGGTCTGCTTCGGATCTCATTCTCGAGGCATCGAAGGCCTCCTCTCTGTGCCTCGCTCCGTTCGCTCCCTCGAGGGCGCTTCCTGTGGGTGTTCCTGCCATTGCTGCTGCTGCCGCCACGGATGGCACTGCTTCTGCCCGTCCTCGCCATTTCCGCCAAGCTCGGCTGCGTCAACGAAGCCGGCGAAGCCGTCGACTGGTGGTTTCTCTACAAGCATCCGCGCTGGACGGACGCGAGCCATAAAACATGCATCGGCGACTGCACCGGCTCCACGTACGTGTACAGCACCTCTGCCTCGCCCACTTCATGGACCGTCGGCGCGCACACCGTCTTCCAGACGTCGTCGCTGTTTGGGCTGCAGCTCGCCGGCGTCTACGATGGCTCGGTCACCAACTACGTCTTCTACAACGACCAGTTGCCCGACGGCGGGGGATCGAGCTCATCCCACGGGCACTCCAAGGGCTTCTTCGCCTTCGACGAGACCTCGGCCTTCTTCGTCCAGCACAGCGTCCCCGACTTCCCCGAGTACGTCAAGGCAGGCTACCAGTACGGCGACGGCCAGACGTATTACGGGCAGCACGCGTTCTGCATGTCGCTCACGCCCAAGATGCTCAACGAGATCGCCCTGGTGATGCAGTACGCGTACCCGCAGGTGTACGACAAGCGCCTGGACATCACGAGCTGGCCCAACATTAACGCCGTCGCCGCGGAGCAGAAACTACCGGGCACGACAGTCACGACGATCGACGTCGGGTGGGCGACGCTTCACCTGCAGGGGAAGGCGAGCGCGGCGGAGATCGACATGCTCGACTTGATCACCGCGCCCGCGCTCAAGACGGACCTGTGGTCGCAGTCGTGGCTCAATACTGGCGGCGTCATTGGCGGCTACTGCGTACCGCCTGGTGAGGGCTACAACGTGACGGACATCTTGACCATTCAGCTTCCAGGCGAAGAACCGCCTGACGTGCATGCCACCCAGGTGGACCACTCGAAGTGGGCGGTCGCGAAAACGGAGAGCGACGACTGGTTCTGCGCGCTCGACAACAACCACGTCGAGTCGCAGTTCGGCCGCGCGGGGCTCGCGATTTGCATGCAGCAGCCGGGCCTTGTCGGCCTCATGCACGCGGCAGCAATGGCGGTGGGGCCGTGCGGGGCGCCCGCGCCGCCCCCCCCCAAGCCCGGCCCGACGCCCGGCAACTGCTGCTACCATGCGGACGCGACGTGCAGCCCGGGACAGACGTGCTGCTCCGGCTCGGGCGAGTCGTACACGAGCGAGGGCAGCTGCAAACAGTATGGCGCAGTGCACGGCTGCGTGTGGGAAAACGGCGTGTGCGACATCCCGAAGCCGCTGCCCCCGCCCCCCCCCAAGCCCGGCCCGACGCCTGGCAACTGCTGCTACCATGCGGACGCGACGTGCAGCCCGGGACAGACGTGCTGCTCCGGCTCGGGCGAGTCGTACACGAGCGAGGGCAGCTGCAAACAGTACGGCGCAGTGCACGGCTGCGTGTGGGAAAACGGCGTGTGCGACATCCCGAAGTCGCTGCCCCGGGGGGGCCCGACGCCCGGCAACTGCTGCTACCATGCGGACGCGACGTGCAGCCCGGGGCAGACGTGCTGCTCCGGCTCGAACGAGTCGTACACGAGCGAGGGCAGCTGCAAACAGTATGGCGCGGTGCACGGCTGCGTGTGGGAAAACGGCGTGTGCGACATCCCGAAGTCGCTGCCCCGGGCCCCCCCGCCCCCCCCCAAGCCCGGCCCGACGCCCGGCAACTGCTGCTACCATGCGGACGCGACGTGCAGCCCGGGGCAGACGTGCTGCTCCGGCTCGGGCGAGTCGTACACGAGCGAGGGCAGCTGCAAACAGTATGGCGCGGTGCACGGCTGCGTGTGGGAAAACGGCGTGTGCGACATCCCGAAGTCGCTGCCGGGCATCCGTGCCCTCGCGCAGGCCAACTGTATCCAAATGGGAGGCGAATGCTGCGCGGCGCCCGGGGGCGACGTGCACAAGTGCCCTGTGCGGACGAGCGACTGCGAACCGATTGCCTCGTGCTGCTGCGACTGATGATACCAATGACAGATCGTGGGCAGATCGAGCTTCTTGTGCATCTTGTCAACTCGCACTTGCGATCGGTTTGAGATGGAGTATATACATACCAGGCGTCAGATGGGAGCTGTCGTGTTGTGTGCCAGAGAGGGCACCACATAGCCGCAAGTGCGTTAACGAGTGCTGTTCCGCTTTGTACCTCGCCTGTGTTGTTCCGGATTTCGTGCGTCGTGAGACCATGGCGGGTCATGTGAGTTGTTGCTATCATGTCTTGTTCAGAAGCCCCGGCCCTTACCAAGTGAAAGCATCTCAGTGAAAGATAAGGCAGGCATCGGACGTTTCGATATGACCACAACGGCGCTCTACTCTCGTCTCCGTTGGCGAAAGGTACCTCTTTGTGCTGCGCCCATGGCGCAGGAGGGGTCGGCGCCGCTGTACGCTTTCAACATCGAGGAGCTGTACGACTATGACCTGCCCAACATCCGTCGCCCGTCGGAGTCGCTGACGGCGATGGCTCAGCAGCCAATGCAAGCTTCCTTCAAAAAGGCGAAGCTCGCGAAGAGCTCCGCCGGTGCGGGCGCATCGGCGGAGGAGGAGGACGCGACGGGCGAGGCGCGGCTGAAGACGGGCGACCAGGCCGCCAACTTCTTCGCACGCAATAGCAGCCACACCCCCGTCAAGTTTGTCTACCTCAACCGCGCTCGGACGGGCGACGAGTTCCGGCCGTACGACCTGACGGTCGTGTCGCGCGATCAGACGGATCCCGAGTACTTCACCATGTCCGCGTGCGGCGTGGTGCACGTGTTCGGCGGAAGCTGGGCCTCTAACGGAAGCAAGGAGGTCCCGCCCTCCGAGTTCACGCAACTCTCGTCGTGGATGCAGCAGTCGACCTTTTTCAACGTGCTCACATCGATCCGGTTCTTCAAGAGCTTCCTTGCGGCGAAGATCTTCCGGCTGTGGCGCGCGAACGTGCGGTACAAGCTCTTCGACGCGTGCCGGCGCCAGCTGTGCAAGCGCCTCTTCTTGTCAAAGGTCGCCTTCTGCGGCACGCTGCTCGAGATCAACGCGCTGTGCTACGAGCTCCGCTCGGGAGATAAGACGCGCCTGCTCGCGCCCGCGTCACCCAATTACCTGACGATCGACGCGTTCCTCGAGGAGCAGCAGCAGCAGCAGCTGCAGGCCGCGAAGGCCTTTGAGCAGATCATCGACAAGCTGCAGGCGCTCGTCGAGAAGGTGTGCAAGGACGTCACCTCGCGTTCGCGCCTCTCGGACGATAACCCGCTCTCCGCCTCGGTCACGGGCGGCGAAGGCGAGGATGGCAAGCGTGCCCTCCCTATGAAGACGCATTCGAAGTCGATGGCGGCGGAGCGCGAGGAGAAGCAGGAGAAGCTGCGCGCGGTCAAGCAGGCGCAGGGGGAGTCGCTCATGCTCGGCGACTTCATCCGGCTCGCGGATTACATGTCCGTTTCGTCCTGCTACCTTCTCACGGTCGCCTCGAATGAGAACCTGCTGAACACGATGACGACGCCGCGCAAGAACGGGCTCTGGATCACATCGGTCGAGTACGGCGAGGACGACATGCTCTTCTCGCCGCCGCTCAAGACCTTCTCGGCCTCGCTCGTCACCATGATCGAGGCGATGATCACGAACGTGCAGACGGTGCCGCGGCTCCTCTACATGCGCCCGTTCAAGCCGTGAGTACCTCTTCTAATGCCCTCCCCTAAGAGCCTCCCCTGATGCTAATGACCTCCCTGAATGAGATCCCCTAATGACCTCCCTAATTTGGCAGGTACTTCCACTCAGGACGCATCGAGGGGCCGGACGTGTCGAAGGTGGTGCGGCACGACACTCGCTTCATCGAGGTGCAGAAGCTGCTGCAGGAGGCCGTCGCCACCGACTTCGTGCGCGCGTACGCGTACGCGCAGGAGTTTGAGATGTACCGCGTCATCCACTTTTTCGGCCAGCACTTCAACTTTGACGCGTACGCGGAGCGCCAGCAGGAGGGCACGTCGTTCAAGGAGACCGTGCAGGCGTTCAAGACAGACATGGGCCAGATCAAGAAATGGGTCATTGATCTCGAAAAGATGAAAACCTCGGGCACCGAGCGCAACCTGCACGTCGACACGAAGACGCTCAAGAACGGTCTGATGCCCATTTGCCAAGAGACGCTCAACAAGTGCCGTACGCTGCTGCTGTCGGTGGCGCGCGAGTTCTGCGCCGAGGCACTCGCGTCGTACCAGATGCGGATTCGCGACCTGTCCGAGCAGCCGCGCTCACTGCGCGATTTTGCGGACTACTGCGACAACCTCAACCGCATCCGCATCGAGCGCAACGACATGGAGGACCGCGCGATGCAGGTGAACGAGATGTACGACCTGCTCGAGATGTACGAGGTCAAGGTGCCCGCGGCGGATGCCGTCAAGAAGGATGATCTCAAGGAGGCACGAGACAAACTCACCGAGCAGACGGGCTCCGCCGACGGCGCGGTGGGTGAGAAGATGGAACAGATGGTCGCGACACTCAACAAGTCGATTGCCAACCTCAACGAGGACCTCGTGTCGATCATGGCGAGCCTCTCGACCGGCGACTACGTCGACCCGACCGTCGACCCGAAGGTGGTGCTTGAGCGTCTGCATGCGACCAAAGAGCAGATGGCCGCCATCGCGGAGAAGGCCGAGGGCTACAAGGCGATGCAAGAGACCTTCAAGCAGCCTCCGCAGGAGTTCAAGCAGCTCAACGACACGATGGGGCAGTACGAGCTGCGCATGGAGCTGTGGTCCAAGCTGGACACGTGGAACGAGATGCTGTACGCCTGGAAGGCAGTCGACTTCAAGGCGCTCAACGTCGAGGAACTGATCAAGGAGGTCGCGCAGAACTACAAGGACGCGCACAAGCTCTCGAAGCGGCCAGGTCCGAATGGGCTGCCTGACCCGGTGGTGACCATGTTCAAGGAGAGCGTCGAGGACTTCAAGGAGCAGATGCCGTGCATCCAGGACCTCGCCAACCTCGCGGTCGTGGGCAAGGACCGGCACTGGGCCAAGCTGTACGACAAGCTCGGCCAGTCGTACTACCCGGGCGCGCCCTTCACCCTCGAGCAGCTCCTCTCGTACGGCGCCACGAAGCAGGCCGAGTTCATCAACGAGACCTCGAACAACGCAAGTGGCGAGTTCGGCCTCGAGCAGCTGCTCGAGAAGATCCGCAAAGGCTGGGCCGACATTGGCTTCGTCACGCTCAACCACCGTGACCAGGCGGACATCTTCATCGTGGGCGGTATCGATGAGGTCGTGGTTCAGCTCGAGGACTCGCAGGTGGGCCTGCAGACGATCCTCGCCTCGCGCTTCGTCGGAGGCATCCGGACGGAGGTGGAGGAGTGGGAGAAGAAGCTCTCGACGCTCTCCGAGGTGCTCGACGAGTGGCTCACGTGCCAGCGCTCGTGGATGTACCTCGAGAACATCTTTGGCGCCGAGGACATCCAGAAGCAGCTGCCCGCCGAGTCGCAAAAGTTTACGAAGATCAACAAGTTCTTCATCGACCGCATGCGCAAGTGCCACGACAATCCAAACGTGATCGCGCAGGTGACCGTGCCAGGGCTCCTTGACACCTTCCTCGACGCGAACAAGCAGCTCGACGAGATCCAGAAGAGCTTGAACGACTACCTCGAGCTCAAGTGCGCCGCTTTCCCGCGCTTCTACTTCCTCTCGAACGACGAGCTGCTCGAGATCCTCTCGCAGACCCGCGACCCGTACGCGGTGCAGCCTCACCTCATCAAGTGCTTCGACGCCATCAAGCGCCTGCAGTTCGGCGACATGGAGGACGCCAAGAAGATGCTCGCCATCATCTCGGGCGAGGCGGAGGTCGTCCCGTTTGTCAACTGCCCGATGGCCGAGGGCCCGGTCGAGGTGTGGCTGATGAACATGCAGCTCGCGATGATCGAGGCCCTCTACACCAACTGCAAGAACGCGTGGCTGAGGTTGCTCGAGATTGAGTTCGTCCTCCCCGACAAGTTCTCCGAGGCGCGCATGGGCGCCGAGAACGGGCCGCTCGACCAGTGGTTCTTCGGCTTCCCGGCACAGTCGATCATCATGATCGGCCAGATCGAGTGGACGTTGGGCGTCGACATGGCGCTCACACAAATCCATGACGAGGGGAAGCCGGATGCTCTCAAGATCTACTCGGAGAAGTGGATCCAGTCGATCGGGTACATGGTCTCGATCGTACGCCGGCAGCTCAAGCCCAACCAGCGCCAGGTCATCGGCGCCAAGCTGACGCTCGACGTGCACTGCCGCGACACGAACTCCGAGCTCGTGCACAAAAAGGTCGGCTGGGTCAACGAGTTCGAGTGGCAGAAGCAGCTGCGCTACCAGTGGGACGAGGAGGTCGACGACTGCGCGCTGCGCCAGACGAACACGTACTTCCGGTACGGGTACGAGTACCTGGGCAACTCGATGCGCCTCGTTGTCACGCCCCTCACCGACAAGTGCTACATGACGCTCACGGGAGGTCTCAACCTCGGCATGGGTGGCGCGCCCGCGGGCCCCGCGGGCACGGGCAAGACCGAGACGACCAAGGACCTCGCCAAGGCCCTCGCACGCCAGTGCGTGGTCATGAACTGCGGCCCTGACCTCACCGTGCCCACGATGGGCCGCTTCTTCTCTGGCCTCGCGCAGTCGGGCGCGTGGGCGTGCTTCGACGAGTTCAACCGCATCGACATCGAGGTGCTCTCGGTGATCGCACAGCAGGTGCTCACGATCATGGAGGCGGTCAAGATGAAGGTGGAGCGCTTCATCTTCGAGGGACGCGAGATCAGCCTCAACCCGGGCTACGGCGTCTTCATCACGATGAACCCGGGCTATGCCGGCCGCGCCGAGCTGCCCGACAACCTCAAGGCGCTCTTCCGGCCGGTGGCGATGATGATCCCCGACTACCGGCTGATCGCCGAGATCATGCTCTTCTCAGAGGGCTTCGGCGAGGCGAAGCCGCTCTCGACAAAGATGACGAAGCTGTACCAGCTCTCGTCGGAGCAGCTCTCGAAGCAGGACCACTACGACTTCGGCATGCGCGCCGTCAAGTCGGTGCTCGTGATGGCGGGCGGCCTCAAGCGCGAGAACCCGCAGATTGCCGAGGACATCACCCTCATCCGCGCGCTCCGCGACTCGAACGTGCCCAAGTTCCTGTACCACGACCTGCCCCTCTTCGTGGCCATCATCCAGGACCTCTTCCCGGGAGTCACCATCCCGAATGTGGACTACGGCACGCTCCAGAAGGCCATCGAGCGCCAGATCACGCTCAACGGGATGCAGCCGGTGCCCTCGTACGTGGCCAAGGTCATCCAGCTCTTCGAGACGATGCTCGTGCGCCACGGCGTGATGGTCGTCGGCCTCACGCTCACCGGCAAGACGATGAACACGAACATGCTCGCGGCGGCGCTCTCGCAGCTCAAGCGCGACGGTGACGAATCTCCAAAGTATGAGGTGACGAAGCAGCACTGGCTCAACCCGAAGTCGATCACGATGGGCGAGCTGTACGGCGAGGTGAACACGGTGACGCAGGAGTGGTCTGATGGCATCGTGCCCTACCTGGTGCGCCTGTGCGTCACCGACGAGTCCGAGAACAAGAACTGGGTCGTCTTCGATGGGCCCGTGGACGCGCTCTGGATCGAGAACATGAACACCGTGCTCGACGACAATAAGATGCTCTGCCTCTCCAACGGTGAGCGCATCAAGCTCGCCAAGACGCAGCACATGATGTTCGAGGTGAACGACCTCTCCGTCGCCTCCCCTGCCACCGTCTCGCGCTGCGGCATGGTGTACATGGAGTACGTGTACATCGGCACTGAGCCCTACATCAAGTCGTGGGTCGAAAACGTGCTGCCCAAGCGTCTGCCGCAGCACGGCGCGCGCCTGTCTAAGCTGCTCACAAAGTACTCGCTCAAGGCGATCGACTTTGTGCGCGAGGAGTGCAAGGTGGGCATGCCCGCGCCAGACCCGCAGATCGTGCGCTCGATGTTCAACCTGCTCGACGCGACGCTGCTTCCCAAATATGGGGTGAGCCCGGGCAAGAGCGGCCTCGAGAACATGATCAACCTGTGGTTCATCTGGTGCTTCATCTGGGCCATCGGCGGCAACCTGCAGGACGCGTCGCGCGCCCGGTTCGACAAGTACGTGCGCGAGTGCGGCATCCTCAAGGAGCTCGACCCGACGTTCCCCACAGAGGGAACTGTGTACGACTACTGCGTGTCGCCCGACAATGGTGCGTTCGTCAGCTGGGCCTCGCAGACGGCCTCGTTCACGTACCAGAAGGGCATGCCCTACTTTGGGATCCTCGTGCCCACGGGCGAGACCACGTGCTTCGAGTTCCTGCTCAAGGTGCTCGTGGACAACTCGACGAACGTGATGATGGTCGGCGAGACGGGCACGGGCAAGTCGGTGCTCGTGCAGGGCTTCCTTTCGCGCCTGCCGCAGCAGTCGCCCGCACCCGGCTCCCCCGGCTTCACCTCGATCCAGGCGGCCTTCTCGGCGCAGACCGCGGCCAAGAACATGCAGGACCTGCTCGAGTCCAAGCTCGACAAGCTGCGCAAGAACCTTCTGGGTGCGCCCCCCGGCCGTCAGAACGTCATCTTCGTCGACGACATCAACATGCCCGCGCTCGAAAAGTACGGCGCGCAGCCGCCCATCGAGCTCGTTCGCCAGACGCTCGCGCAGGGCGGCTTCTACGACCTCAAGAAGCTCTTCTTCAAGAAGGTGCAGAACACGTCCTTCCTCGCCGCGTGCGGGCCCGCGGGCGGTGGGCGCAACGCGATGACGCCGCGCCTCACGCGCCACTTCAACCTGCTCTGGATCCCGACGCTCTCGTCGGCCTCGATGCAGCGCATCTTCACATCGATCCTGGGCGGCTTCCTGACCGCGTCGTCGTTCCCGCTCAACATCACCGAGCTGGGCGAGCCGGTCGTCCGAGCCACGATCCACATCTACAACCGGATGCTCGCCGAGATGCTTCCAACGCCCTCCAAGTCGCACTACACGTTCAACCTGCGCGACGTCTCGCGCGTCATGCAGGGCGCGCTCCAGATCACGCCGGCCAAGGCGCCCGACCCAGATGCCTTCCTGCGGCTCTGGGCCCACGAGACCTGCCGCGTCTTCTGCGACCGGCTCATCTCCGACAAGGACCGCACCTGGTTCCGCCACGAGATCGTCGAATCCGTCAAGACCACGTTCAGCAAGGAGTGGGACACGGACTCGATCTCCAAATTCGTCTTTGGCTCCTTTATGAACACGTCCAACGGCGTGGCCGGGATGGTCTACGAGGAGCTCGATGTCAAAAAGTCGGGCGACAAGTTCGCAGAGTGCCTGAGCGACTACAACATGAACACGACGAAGCCGATGAACCTCGTCTTCTTCACGGACGCGACCCTCCACCTCGCTCGCATCTCGCGCGTGATCACGCAGCCGCGCGGCTGCGCGCTGCTCGTCGGCGTCGGCGGCTCCGGCCGCTCGTCACTCGCGCGCCTCGCTGCCTCGATGTGGGAGATGAAGTGCCTCGGCATCGAGATCACGCGCACGTATGACTTCAACGCGTGGCACGACGACCTCAAGACCTTCATGTTCGCCGCGGGCTGCGAGAACAAGCCGACAGTCTTCCTCTTCTCCGACACGCAGATCATCAAGGAGGCGATGGTCGAGGACATCAACGGCATCCTCAACTCTGGCGAGGTGCCCAACCTCTTCGCCGAAGAGGACATGCAGAGGATCCTCTCCGCGTGCCGCCCGCTCGCCAAGGAGGCGGGCAAGGGCGAGGGGCGCGACGACATCTACAAGCACTTCATCTCCCTCGTGCGCGAGAACCTGCACATCGTCATGTGCGTCTCGCCGATCGGCGATGCATTCCGCGTGCGCTGCCGCATGTTCCCGTCGCTCATCAACTGCTGCACCATCGACTGGTTCGACGCGTGGCCCAAGGACGCGCTGCTCGCCGTCGCGAACCGCTACTTCGAAAAGGTCGACATGGGCAGCCCAGAGACCAAAGCGGCCATCTGCAACATCTGCGTCGAGATCCACTACTCGGTCGGCCAGGCAGGCGACGACTTTTTCGCGCAGCTGCGGCGCAAGACGTACACGACGCCCACCTCGTACCTCGAGCTGCTCAACCTGTACAGCACCATGCTCGGCGAACAAAAGTCGCTCGTCGCGCGCAAGATCTCGCACTACTCGGGCGGTGTGAATAAGCTCATCGAGACCAACGCGGTGGTCGACACGATGAAGGACGAGCTGACGAAGCTGCAGCCCGTGCTCGTGCAGGCGGCCAAGGACACGACCAAGTTGCTCGAGGAGGTGTCGGTCGACCAGGCCAACGCCGACGAGGTCAAGCAGCGCGTCGCCAAGGAGGAGGCCGCCGTGGGCGAGGTCGCCAAGGAGGCCCAGGCTATCGCCGCCGATGCGAAGCGCGACCTTGACGAGGCCATGCCCGCCTTCTACGCGTCCGTCGATGCGCTCAAGTCGCTGAACAAGAACGACATCAACGAGGTGAAGGCGTACAAGCAGCCGCCCGAGCTCGTCGTGCTCACGCTCGAGGCCGTGTGCATCCTGCTCGGTGTCAAGCCCGACTGGGGTGAGGCGAAGAAGCTCATGTCGGCCATGGACTTCCTCGAGCAGCTCCAGAACTACGACAAGGACAACATCGAGGAGAAGAAGATCAAGAACATCCAAAAGTACATGAAGAACGAAAAGTTCCTGCCGGAGATGGTGGGCAAGGTGTCCACGGCGGCCAAGTCGCTCTGCATGTGGGTGCGCGCGATGGATACGTACGCACGCGTTGCCAAGACGGTCGAGCCCAAGAAAGCGAAGCTCTTGGCGGCGCAGAAGCAGCTCGCCGACTCCCAGGCCATGCTCAAGGAGAAGCAGGACGCGCTCAAGGAGGTCGAGCGGCGCGTCGCCGGCCTCAAGAAGAAGCTCGACGACACGCAGCGCAAGGCCAAGCAGCTCGAGGAGCAGGAGGCGGACACGAAGGTGAAGCTCGAGCGTGCCGATAAGCTCGTGGGTGGGCTCGGCTCCGAGAAGACGCGCTGGGAGCAGCTGTGCGTGCGCCTCAACCAGGGCCAACGCAACGTCGTCGGCAATACCATCGTGTGCGCGGGCGCGATCGCGTACGAGGGGCCGTTCACGGCCAAGTATCGCAACGCGCTCAACTCGCAATGGATCTCGAAGGTCAAGGAGCTCGACGTGCTCGTCGAGGAGACGCCGGCGGTGGGCACGCCCGTCACGGCCATCCTGGGCGACCCGGTGACCATTCGTGAATGGGGCATCGCGGGGCTCCCGCAGGACAACCTCTCGATCGAGAATGCCATCTTCGTGACGCGCTCGCGACGCTGGCCGCTCATGATCGACCCGCAAAGCCAGGCCAACCGGTGGATCAAGAACCTCGAGAAGGACAATAAGCTGCGCATCATCAAGCTCTCGCAGAGCGACTTCCTGCGCACGCTCGAGTCCTCGATCCGCGTGGGCGTCCCGGTGCTGCTCGAGAACGTGCAGGAGGCGCTCGACCCGTCGCTCGATCCCGTGCTGCTCAAGCAGGTGTACAAGTCGCAGGGGCGCATGCTGCTCCGCCTGGGCGACACGGACGTCGACTACTCGGAGAACTTCAAGTTCTACATCACCTCGCCGCTCGCCAACCCGCACTACGCGCCCGAGGTGTGCATCAAGGTGACCATCGTCAACTTCACCGTCACCATCGAGGGGCTCGAGGACCAGCTGCTCGCCGACGTCGCGTCGCTCGAGCGGCCCGACCTGCAGCAGAAGAAGGAGGAGCTCGTGATCTCGATCGCGGCCGGCCGTAAGACCATCCAGGAGCTCGAGGATACAATCCTCCGGCTGCTTGCCGAGTCGAGCGGCAACATCCTCGACGACGAGGCGCTGATCAACACGCTCGACTCGTCCAAGAAGATCTCCAAGAAGACCGAAGAGTCGGTCAAGGGCGCCGAGGTGACGACCAAGGAGATCGTGCAGACGTGCGAGGCATATCGGCCGGTGGCCACGCGCGGCTCGATCCTGTATTTCGTGGTCGCCGACTTCCGCGTCATCGACCCGATGTACCAGTTCTCGCTCCAGTACTTTAAGCAGGTCTTCTGCAAGACGGTCACCGACGCGCCGCCCAGCGACGACCTCGCGGTGCGCCTGCAGACTCTCCTCGACGAAATCCTAAAGTCGATCTTCGTCAACATCTGCCGCGCCCTCTTCGAGAAGCACAAGACGCTCTTTGCCTTCCTGATCGCCGTCGGCGTGCTGCGCCAGCGCGGCGACATCACCCCCGCCGAGTGGGCCTACTTCCTCAAGGCCGGCATCGGGGTCGACGGGCTGCCCGACGCGGGCGCCGCGTCCTCGTGGATCGAGCCGCGCGCCTGGGCGATGGTGCTCGCGGCCGACGCCGAGATCGACGAGCTCAAGGGGCTGCGCAAGTCGGTCATGGCCGACTCGGCCGCGTGGGAGACCTTCTTCACGTCCGAGACGCCAGAGACGGCGCCACTGCCCGCCGCCTGGGAGAAGAAGGCGACCGCCTTCCATCGGCTGCTGCTCGTCAAGGCCTTCCGGCCAGAGAAGGTCGCGTTCGGCTCGTCAGAGTTCGTGGGCAACTCGATCGGCAAGTCGTTCAAGGAGCCGCCTCCCTTTGATCTGCAGTCCACGTACAATGACTCGTCGTCCAAGGTGCCGATCGTTTTCGTCCTCACCTCGGGCGCCGACCCGACGCAGTACCTTCTCGCGCTCGGGCGCAAGTACGACTACTCGGTCGGAGACAATCTCAAGATGGTCTCGCTCGGCCAGGGCCAGGGTCCGATCGCCGAGCGGCTGATGGCCGAGGGGCAGGGCAAGGGATACTGGGTGTGCCTGCAGAACTGCCACCTGGCCGTCTCGTGGCTGCCCACGCTCGATCGGCTGCTCGAGCAGCTTCGCGACGCGTCGGGCATCGCCGAGGACTTTAGGATGTGGCTCACCACGATGCCCACGCCCGAGTTCCCCTCGACCATCCTGCAGAACTCGCTCAAGCTCACGCAGGAGCCTCCAAAGGGCCTCAAGGCCAACATCGGCCGCTCGTACATCGACATGGATGTGAGCACGCTCGAAGGATGCGCGCAGCCGACCGAGTTCAAGAACCTGCTCTTCGGCCTGTGCTTCTTCAACGCGGTCATTCAGGAGCGGCGCAAGTACGGCGCGATCGGCTGGAACATCGCGTACCAGTGGATGACCTCCGACCTCAACTTTGCGCAGGCGAACCTCAAGCTCTTCCTCGACCAGAACCCGTCGGTGCCGTGGGAGGCGCTCAACATCATCATCTCGGACGTCATCTACGGCGGGCGCGTGACGGACAAGCAGGACGTGCGCCTCACGCGCGCCATCCTCTCGTCGTACCTCGACCCGCAGACCATCGCGCAGCCGACGACCTTCTCGTACTGCCCGCAGCTGGATGCCAAGTTCCGGTACTGCGCGCCGCCCGAGGGGCCGATCGACACGTACCGCCAGTTCATCTCGACGTTCCCGCTCGTGGACCGTCCCGAGATCTTCGGACTCCACCTGAACGCGGACATCACTTTCCAAACAAAGGAGTCCGCAGGCATGCTCGAGACCATCATCTCGCTGCAGCCGCGCACGGGCGGCGGCGGCGGCGGCAAGTCGTCCGATGAGGTCGTCGGCGAGGTGTGCGACGATCTCGTGGCGCGCATGCCCAAGAATCTCAACCTCAAGGAGGCGGGCGCGTCGACCTTTGCGAAGCTCGAGGACGGTTCGATGAATCCTCTCGGCATCTTCCTCTCGCAGGAGATTGACAAGTTCAACCGAATGATCGGTGCCATCAAGACGATGCTCAACGAGCTCCAGCGCGGCCTCAAGGGGCTCGTCGTCATGTCCGCCCAACTCGACGCCGCATACGCCAACCTCCTCTTCCAGCAGGTGCCGGGGCCCTGGGGCGAGGGCGGCAAGGGCTACCCGTCGCTCAAGCCCCTCGCCTCCTGGTACAAGGACTTTGTCGGGCGCGTCGAGTTCATGCGCGGCTGGCTCACGGGCGGACCGCCCAAGTCGTTCTGGATCTCCGCCGTCTTCTTCCCACAGGGCTTCTTCACGTCCGCGCTCCAGGCCTACGCGCGCAAGTACAAGGAGGCCATCGACCTACTCGAGTTCGTCGCGTTTGTCAAGCCGTACGCGGGGCTCGAGGACGTGCCCGCGGCCCCTCCGGACGGCGTCTTCATCCACGGCATGTTCATGGAGGGCGCACGCTTCGACCCGAAGGAGGGGTGCATGGCCGAGTCGCACCAGGGCGAGCTCTTCGCGCCGATGAACGTCCTCCACTTGATGCCCGACAAAATCGGGCCCGATCGGGCCAAGGGCAACTACGAGTGCCCCTTCTACAAGACGAACGTGCGCGCGGGCACGCTCTCGACCACGGGCCACTCGACGAACCACGTGTGCAACTTCTGGCTCAAGAGCAAGGAAGACCCACTCCTGTGGACGCGCCGCGGCACCGCGCTGATCTCGATGACCAACGACTAAACGATGAGCACGAGGGCGCAGGGCGCGCGCGCAGCCGCCCGAGTCGACACTACTGTCGGTGCACCATGCCCACGCCATGGCGTCTCGCAAATGTCACAGTTCTGTGCGTGCCGCTGGGAGCATGGGGTGGCCCGCTCCCAAAATGTGTAGCAAATAATTCCCTGTAGTGAAAAGTGCCGCGAAGAGTTCATCGTTTGGGTCACGCTACGCCTAACCCTAACCCTAACGGCGGGCTCAACTCAACGGGCAGCCTGACGGCATCTGCTTTCCGTGTTGGCCGCCACTGGACTGGAAGCGACTTGAACTTTTGGGCGATGAGCTTGCCATCGGTGGCCTCAGGCGGCACGCGCGCGCCCGCGTGCCAGCTGTACTTGTCCAGGCCATCGGGCGTATGCGTCCAGAAGACGGCGGCGAGCCCCGCCTTGGGCTGGATGCACAGCCCGACGCCCTCCGCCTCCGCGGCATCCAGTAACGGCTTTCGCAAGTGGAGGGGTGGCCACTCGATGTCTTCACTCGGGCTGAACGCCGTGATGCCGAGATCCGCAAGGCGCTCGGCCGCAAGTCGAATCTCCGAGCCCTCCGCCGCGCCGACGAGCGGGAAACGGGTCTCGCCGCCGTGCTCGATGTCATGCAGGTACAGCAGCACCGTCGCGGCGCGGAAGTGGCCGCCTTGGTTCGTGTCGATGTGAAGCGCGGTGCAGTAGCGCTCGCCGCACTCGTCGGCCGTTGAGGGACTCGTATGGCGCACCTGATGAGCGAGGCAATCAGGGGGCATCCATGATTAGGGGCAATCATGTATATATCAGTGGTGGCCGTTGAGGGGCTCGTTAGGCGCACCCCTATAGGCTCCTCATCGGCGTGTATTGGGATGCCTGTCGCTGCCGCACAGCGCTCCTCGATGGCCTGGATGATAGGATCGTCACTGGGCGAGGGCAAATGGATGGTGATCGTGCGCCCGCTGCTCGCGGCGTTAATGGCGCGACCGCTGTCCCAAGAGACAGCAGGCGTCGCCGCGGGCGTGAAGATCGCAGCGGCCTCTGCCTCGAGCGCGCCCCAGCGACTTAAGTCGAGCAGGTGCGCTGTCTCCGACGCAGAGAGGAAATTGGGGTAGAGCACCAGCCGAGGCTCTCGCTCGCTCGCTACGAGGGCACCCTGGCGCCATCTGGGCAGATCTGGCTCCGATCTGGGTAGATCTGGCTCCGATTTCGGCAGATCTGGCTCCGATCTGGGCAGATCTGGCTCCAATCTCGGCAGATCTGGGCCGATCTTGATCCGGAGATGCGCGCGAACAGAGCCGGCCGAGAGTGCTGTAATCGAGAGCTGCGGTATGAGTACAGACGGCTGCGCAGAAGAGAGTGCATGCTGCGGCACTGTGGCTGCGGGCGCCGGGGGAGTGGGCGCCTCGCCTGAAATCACGTGTGTAGTGCTGTCTTGTGGAGGCGTCAGGCGCCATAGCCTCAATGGCCCAGATGATTCAACATCCGAGTGCGTCGCGGCGGGTACGAGCCCCGCCAGATAGTCAGCGTCGAGCGGCTCTGTGACCGCCAAGCCACGTGCGACGCACAAGGCTCGAAAATGAGCCTCACGCTCGGGGTCGCGCTCCCTGAACGTGAAGAGGGCACAGGAGCGCCTGCGCTGTGAGAGCGCCATGCAGAGCGTCTGCGCGAGCGGCTCGAGTGTGTCGGGCTCGAGCAGGTGCTTGCCGTGAAAGTAGATCAAGTCGGACATCAAAACAAGGTAGGTGGCATCGCCCGCACTCATTGGTGCTGGTGGCGTGCTGCCCCAGATGAGTGGCTGTGCGTACAAGCTGGTGCACTTGCTCTTGGCCGCGTTGGCTTCTATGTTGGCGATACGGCAAGCCATGTCCGTGGCCACGTACCGTACTCCAGACCAGCGTGACGCAAGAAGTGAGCAGGCCATGGCGCCGGTTCCGGCGCCCAGCTCTAGCACCTCCTCAGGAGGAAGCGAGACGCCGGGAGGCAGGAGGCGTGCACACGCATCCTCATTGACAAGAGCTGCAAGCAGGAGGTAACTGCTGTCCCACTCTCGGTCACCTGTAGCGTCGCCGTCGTCGTCAATGGGTGAAGGCAGGAAGGTCTCCATTTCTAGAACATGAGGTGTGAAGGACCTAGAGTAGGGGTTGTGAACGGCAAGACTCGGTCCCGTGGTGATGCAATGTGGACGTCGCAGGATATGTTCACTAGAAAATTCCGCGAAGATAACGTGATCAATAACATCAATAACAATCAAGTCCATCAAAAATTTGGACCCCCCTCCATGGTCTCCATCGACTCCCTTCCACCACAGCTGGCTTCCGGAGCACATTCAGTAAGGCTTCCTTTATTCACGGCGTTGTTGTCCTCTGGCTGACATGAACTAAGTTTAGACCGCGGCGCCTGGCGCCGATGCAGTCTGTAGCCTGATACTGTAGGACATTACTCGTATTTGCGTTTGCGCCATGCGCTCCGCGGTGAGTGAGGCAGCGAAAGGTGGTCGGTCAGTCACAGGGTGGTCGACGCGTCGTCATTGCTTTGGTGCGGAATTTGCCGATACCGGTACGTACCGGTAACGAGACCCCCGAGCGGAATCGGCGCGGACGGCGAGACCCCCGACGTCACCTTCCTTCCAAGCGCCTGCGCCGACACGATGCAGTACGCATCTATGGAGAATGGAAAGACATCTCTTCTCGGCGACGATGAGCGCGCCAAGCCGACCAACCTGGTCACGCCACTCGGAGGTATGGTACGAAATGGCACCTTGGTCATCGGAGGTATGGTAATCGGCGGCGGGCTCCTGAGCACGCTCGCCTACTTCATGCAGCCCAGCGCGGTGTCGATGGCGAGCGCGCCGTCTTGCCCGAGCGTCCACACTTCGACGCCGCCGCGATTCCTCGTCAGTGGCGTGACTCCGTCGTCCCATCAGTTGCTTCGTGGCGACTGCTATCTCTTCTCGGGCTCGGGCATCCTCGAAGACTCTTACCGTCGCTATGGAGTCGAGCGCGGCTGGTTTGACCCCGCAAAGTACATGAGGCTGAGCCGCCAGGCGCTCGGCATCGCGTACATGGAGACGTGCAAGAAGTACCCGATGAGCTATTGCCCTGCCGTGGAGGTCACGGTGGAGGGCGGAGCCACTATGATCTCGTGGGGCAATACGACCGAAGGCCGCGACGGTGGCGATGAGAAGATCTTTGCCCCCCTGAGCCAGATCTCGGACCTCGGCAAGATCGGCCCGCTGCCCGTGACGGTGTGCCCCTACACACCGGTCGCCGGCCTCGACGATGACTGGAAATGCGATGGCCTCGCCGAGGCGCGTAGCAAGAATCCACTCGAGTTTAAAGTGAATTCGTGGAAGACGCACTTTGCGCGTGACGACATCAAGCGGACGCTCGTCGAGCGCGGCTACCCGCTCTCGCTGGGTCTCGGCGAGGTCAGCTCGCACTTTCACGTGCCTTGCGACGCCCGTCGGGGCTGCGACAAGGAGAAGGAGGTTTGCGAGGCGTGCCCGCACGAGCGCGTCTACGAGGGCATCACGTGCTGCATCACCATCGAGCGCCCGATGGTGAGCATGAAGGGTGCGTCGCCCGGCAGTGCTGCTCAGCCTCGCCAACTTCGTCAGCGTCATCGCCCGGCAGTGCTGCTCAGCGTGCCCAGTACGGCGCCTACACTCAGCGTGCTGCTCGTGGCGTAGGCGCCGTACTGGGCGCGTCCTCTCGGCATCCGCCCGCCCCTCCGTCTCCAGACCTCTGACAGCTCTCCACCGGGCGTGCGCTCGCGCGCGCGTGTGTGTGTGTCGCAGGCGAGTGGTTTCACCAGCCGAATGAGCCGCTAGTGCAGATTGGCGGCCACGCCATCAACATCGTCGGCTACAATGACCACTTCCGCACCGTTCGGGGCTTTGACGGAGGCTGGATCGTGCGCAACACTTGGGAGGATGGCATGGGGCGCTCGCATGGCATGCGCGCTCGCGGCTCGCACTCCGCAGCGTACTTCCTGCAAGACGTGGGCGAGCTCGATGAGTCGTACGTGTGCCCAAACCCGCACTCGCCGCGCTCCTGGATGACGTGTGGCAGTGTGGCCGAGTGCACCTCCCCAATGACGCTCATGAGCGCCGAGAGCACACGCAAGGTCTTCCACCTCAAGTGTGTCGACGATGGCTCCTCCCTGCCGACGGGCGCGTGTGAGCCTGGCGAGGGCTACTACTTCCAGAACATCACCGACTTCGGCTCGGCCGGGCTCTACGTCGCATGCTTCCTGCGCGTTCAGGGCACGGAGGCCACCTCAAAGTGCTACCCGCCGATGCCCTTTGATGACCTTCCGATGATCTTCGGTCCGACTGACGAGGAGATCAAGCGCGTGGGCATCAACGACCCGGAGGTGTGCGGCTTCAACTTCATCCCGTACGAGACGTACGAGACGCTCCAATCGCGCTTCGGGGACGTCATCGCCACTTCGTACGGCATCGAGTTGGACCGTTCGCCCGGCCCTGAGCTGCCTCGCATGCGTGTGCTCACCACAGCGCCCCATCGCTCGTTCACAGGTTCGACATCGAGTGGACTGAGCGCTCATACGCATCGCGCCGCGAGCACGGGTATGATTACACTCTCATCGAGGAGTCGACGAAACCGCTCAAGACGGTACCCGAGTACGCGCCGTCGCGCTACGACCCGAACGGCCTGTGAACAGCGGGCATGCGGCCTGTGAACAGCGGGCATGCGGGCGTGAGGGCATGTGGGAATCTTGCAAATGGCAGGGAGATTGGGAGGAGATTGCAGCCGAAGATGCGCCAGCGCTGCTTTGAGCGGCTCGGGGAGATTTGGAGAGATTTGGGAGGGTGGGTGTTCACACTTGCGTCTCCTCAGTCCGGGCTGGGATCATGCGTGAATGGCTGGGATCATGCCGACCGCCATGTTGATCCTCGAGGCATCTTTTAAGTCACCAATGAAGCATCTTGATGTGGTGGACGCGAAGCTCGATTCCACCCACGGCGCTCGGCCTCGTCTCCGGATCTCGAGCCGGCTGGGAGAGGAGGCCTCCGCCCCCACGCAGGCGGCACGGGCACCGTGGCATATCCCATACGTACAAGGTCGAGAACCAGCGGTGCAGGGCACGTCGCATGTGCACGAATCGCTTTGCGTGTGCAGCAGAGTGTGCGTAGTCCGCGGCACCGGTCGCTTTTATTAATAGACGCGCGAGAGCGAAGAGGCGCGGCGAGTCACGCGCGGCGAGACGCTCACAACTCACTGAACTCACACGTTCGGTTATCTGACTCCGGACCGGACGGTCACATCTCTCTTGGTCTCGTCGCATCGCTCTCGGCCGCTCGGCTATATGGGGGCACAGGACAACTCTATATCATTCTCTATATCCTCTATACTATATCTTACGGAGATTTAATACCTTACGGAGATTGCGACTTGACCCAAAGGGGTAGGGGAGGGTATTCTTTCTGGATTCACACACTATCCCCACCACCTGATTTTGAACTCAGTGGTTGATCCAAAGGGGTAGGGGAGGGTATTCTAAGGTATTCTTTCTGGATTCACACACTATCCCCACCACCTGATTTTGAACTCAGTGGTTGATCCAAAGGGGTAGGGGAGGGTATTCTTTCTGGAGTCACACACTATCCCCACCACCTGATTTTGAACTCAGTGGTTGATCCAAAGGGGTAGGGGAGGGTATTCTTTCTGGATTCACACACTATCCCCACCTGCCCACCACCTGATTTTGAACTCAGTGGTTGATCCAAAGGGGTAGGGGAGGGTATTCTTTCTGGATTCACACACTATCCCCACCACCTGATTTTGAACTCAGTGGCGTACCGGTAGCCCTAATGACGAAACCTATTCTCTAAACAGTACATTCTACGCGGCAAGCGCTGCGTCCTATCCGATCAATACGATTCGTCTACCACTGCACAGCGTAGAAACCCTTTGGAGCCCTTTCAACAATCCCTTTCGGCCTTGCGCACGAGATCGGTTACAACTTGGCCGACGAGCGCGCTCACAAGCTCGAAGAGCTCGCTGGCCTCGTACTTGAGATGGCGCGCCCAGAGCTCGCACCGCTCATCGTTGTGGAACTGTACGGGAACGCCCACTGTGTAGAGGTAGGACGTGTGCGGGTCGCCGCCGAGGTTGAATTGGGTGTCCTGCCCCACCTGTGGGGAAGGGGAGGGAGGGCGGCGCCGTGATGAGCACTTGGATGCGGGCGAGGTTGAAGGTTGAATTGGGTGTCCTGCCCGACATTGTACAGCCGAAACTCGCCCTGGATCGTGTGTGCCGTCGTCTCGGGCGCGTGCCGAAACTCGCCCTGGATCGTGTGTGCCGTCGTCTCGGGCGCGTGCCCAGCCTCCTCGCCCAACGTCTGCTCCCCCAGCGCGCAGTGACCCGTCCAGTGCAGCACCAGGTCCAGATCGTAATATAGTGCGCGCCGGCCGCGACGCTCTTGAATGGATGCATGCACCTGCCATCATCATCAGCAAGCCGTCAGCCATCTGCACACCACAATCAGCCACCCCCCCTGCACACCACAATCAGCACCCCCCCATGCACACCAGCTTGAGGCAAGGGGGGTTGGCGGCCGGGGCGATGGTCGGGGCAGACGCAAGTCACCTCGGAGCGCTCATCGTCCATCTCGGACGTAATCAAGGGTCATCAAGGGTCATCAATGGTCATCAATGGTCATCAAGGGTCATCAAGGGTCATCAAGGGTCATCAAGGGTCATCAGAGTCACCTCGGAGCGCTCATCATCCATCCTATCCACGACGACAGTTGCGCCCGCGCGAGCGTGTCGAAGGCCCCCCAGTCGCGCCGCCAACGCCCGGCGCGCCCAGTGGCTGAAGTCGTGCTCAGCCAAGGCCGCTGCCTTCGCCCCCTCGGCCGCCCGGGACGGCGCCTCCGCCCCGTTGGCAGGCGCCCGGGACGGCGCGAGAGGCACGCCCGCCTCGCGCCTTGCCTGCGCCACCGCTTCCCGCCTCGCCTGCCGCTCCTTGTCCTCCCGAGCCTCAGTGGCGACACGGCGTGCACACTCGAGCCGCCGTAGCTCGTCTGCCAGCAGCTTAGCGCGGGCACTGGTGGCGCTCGCGGTGGTGGTGGCACTGGTCGCGGTGGAGGCGCTCGTGGTGGTGGCGCTGGCGGTGGTGGCGCTGGCGGTGGTGGCGCTGGCGGTGGTGGCGCTGGCGGTGGTGGCGCTGGCGGTGGTGGCGCTGTCGGAGGCTGCACTGCACTCGAGGCTCGATGGGTGGAGAGCCCCACGCGCCGCCTCGACTGCCCGAGACGGCGCCTCGACTGCCCGAGACGGCGCCTCGCCTGCCCGAGACGGCGCCTCGCCAGCCCGAGACGGCGCCTCGACTGCCCCAGACGGCGCCTCGACTGCCCGAGACGGCGCCTCGACTGCCTCGCCACGCGCGTGCTCCAGAGAGCGACGCATGGCCTCGATGGCCTCGTCATACCTCTGGAGCTGCTCGTACGCGTGTGCGAGTCGGTAGTGGATCTTACTCAGGGGCTCACTGCTGCGGGGCGGCGCGGCGGAGAGGGCCTCGAGCCCGGCCTGCAGCGCCTCCGCGGGCCGCTCAAGCCGCAGAAGCGCCGCCGCTGAGTTGCTCAGAAGCACGGCGCGCATCGTGCCCGAACGCGCGGCGCCCGTCGCCACCTTGTCGTCCTCGTCGTCCTCGCTAGCCCCAGCGGCGAGCGCGGCTGCCTCCTCGCTGTCGAGGAGTACGCGCGCGCGCGCGTAGCAGGCGAGCGCCTTGCTGTGCGCCCCCGCCTTGAAGTGCTCGTTGCCGGCCGCCTTGGCCTCCGCGACGGTCGCACACTGCAGCGCAGCCTCGACGTCGGCCGTTTGGATGGCATCGCGCTTCTTGATGTCGCCGACACGCTCGGCGGCGCGCACGTCCGCCTCGGTCGCACTGACACGATGGCCGTTGAGTACGCCCATGGCCTGTACCAGCCGCGGGTCGTGCTGGATCAGGCGCATGCCGCCCTCGTGTGAACTCGTGCGCAGCTTCGAAACCGCCTCGCGGAACCCAGCATCGACCACGTGTGGGCGCGTGTCGGGATGGCATGCGAGAGTCTCGAAGACATCGGACCGGCGAAAAGCCTCGAGAGGCGGTGCCGGATGACGGCGCTGCGCATGCGGAACGTGCCCGCGCCTAGTCGTCATGCTGCGGCAGTGCCCACGCCCTGCGTGATCGGATAGTTCGGGCTGACGACAAGAAGCCGCCGTGTCGGGTGGGACGGGCCCTGGACGGGCGTGAGCCGCGGAGCTTTTGTGCGGAAACAGAGATGGAACCATCAGTGTTAACGTTCACATCCCCGAAAAAACAAGAACTTGAAGATCTTTGATTTCGGTGCGGAAGAGTTGGCGGAAGGCGAGCGAGGCCGCCAGGCGATGAGTTGCCTGCGGCTGCTCTCGCTGCTGCAAGCATGGACGCTCGTATCGGCACAGGGTATTAAATTCAACCCGCCACCATCGCCTCCTAGCCCACCACCTCCAGAGGCTACGATGATCTGCACGTTCACCCCGGATGCAAGTCAGCCTGAGATCTACTATGATCTTCGTTTGGCCGATGAAGCTCTAACGGGCAATCTGCGTGTGGCCGTCAAGAATCAGGCCGGCGCCATCACCGGCGACATTTACACGCGCATCTGCAGGCCACCCACGGTGACGTGCGGCCAAGGCAGCTATGCCTGCGACTCAGCAAACCCACCGTGCATATCGAATCCAGCCGCGATCGACGTATACCAGAACGGTGCAAAGTGCGTCGCCCCGGGCCATCTGAGAAACCACGTCTGGAGTCTGCAGAATCCAAACGACATCAAAGGCGGTGCGCAAATCACATTCAGCGGTGGCGACCCTGCGCGTGGCGGCTCTGGCGGCCTGCAGCGGCAATATGTCATGCAGCTCGAGTGCGATTGGTCCGTGAACTATCCGCAGGCTGTGAGCGGGACGGAGTCCACTTCCGCCTCAGTGATCACGTACACGGTGGTGGTCCGCACGAGCGGTGCGTGTGTCCTCCAGCCGCTGCCCCTGTGGGTCATCTCGTGTGTCGTCGGCGTCGCGATTCTCCTTCTTGCCATCGGCCTGGCGGTTGGCGGTCTGGTGGTACATCTGCACCGCAGAAGGACGGCAACCCGTGCGATGACCAGCCATACTGTGGAAGTAGCGACTTCTGCGGCGCCCTTTTACGACATGCAGCCGAACACTGCCTTCCTTTCCGCTACGCAGCCATCAACAGCCATCAACACAGTCCCCGGTCTCCCCGTGTTTGGGCTCGATGGCAAACCCATCATCAACACAGTCCCCGTGACGACTCCCGTGTTCGGGCTCGATGGCAAACCCATACAAATCTGAGGGATGAGTGAGGTGGTGTATTTGAAGAGCTGCGGGGCATCGAAAGCGCTCAGGGAGCGAGGGGAGCAATGGCCCACGTGCAAAGGGCTAGGGGGGGCACCGATCGTGGTGCGGCAATAGGACATGAAATAGGACGAGTGGAACAACCAAGGTACAGCGGAACTAGTCCAACCGTACCACTCAAACACAAACTCTGCCCTCCCGCGCTCCTGGTGGAGGTGGTGTGGATGCCGGCTGCCTTCGGCTGCCTCGGCCATGCTCGGCCTCCCGGCACGGCAGCGGAACCGAACATGATACATGTATGATCGTTCCTGAAAGTCAAGTCTAAACATAAACAACTGAAGACGGAGAATGTGTCTTGACTTGACTACCACACAACCTGCATGCATAGCGATGTGAACGAAACCAAATTTGGCAGTGAACACTCTCTCTCTGTCGCAATGCTAGCTTTTTTTGCCGTCGCCCTGGCGTATCCCTTGGGCGGCGGCGTTGCCCTATTGAGACACAACGACAACGACAACGACGGCAAAGGTGGAGGACAACACCACGAGAGTCATGACAGTCCTCGCGGAGCCCATGCACCAGAACCCAGCGCTCCGTCGTTGAGATCCGTGGGCAAATACCATCGACCACAAGTGGGAGAAGACCTACAAATGTGGGAGAGGAATATTGACGACCTGCTATTTCGACGACCTGATGTACCTCTCGAAGCTCCGGCCAGCGATGACATTGACCCCGAAGATCTCGACGACCTTGACATCGACGACCTAGACCTCAAGAACAAAGGTGAAGATGTTCTCGAGGCTCCGGCAAGCGAGGACCGCGAAGGTGGAGACGATCTCGTGTCGGCGCCGCCCGCACGTGAGGCCGTGTCGAAGGCACCGATCGTGTGCGACAACGACAACGGCATCGTCAAGTGCGACTTTGCCGGCGACAAGGCAATTCCTCAGGACGAGCTTGAGCTCCAGAAGGCGGCGGACGAGAAGGCGGCGGACGAGAGGGATGCCGAACGGGCGGAGGACGAGAGAGCGGCGGCTACGAAGGCGGACGCCGAGAGGGCAGCGCGAAAGAAGCTGGCGGACGAAAAGGAGGCGAGCATGACGTTGCCGAAGCCGACCTCGCCGATCTTGGCACCACCGGCGTATGAGACCAACCATAGCAACGATTGGTACATCGATGAGCTCGACCTCGACAACAAATATGCAGACGAGCCCGAGGCTCTGGCCAATGAGGATCCCGAAGCTGGAGACGATGTCGACGACGTGGACCTCGACCGTTTCAACCACCTCGATATTGACGACCTGGACCTCAAGAACAAAGGTGGACACGACATGGGGAACACAGGTGGACACGACATGGGTCACGACCTCAAGGCTCCGGCCATCGGGGACCACAACGGCGCACACGATCTCCCTTCATCTCCGGCGCGTGAGAGCACCCCGAGTGACGGTTGGTATGCCAACAATCTGGATCTGCTTCAGCCATCGCCGCCATCGCCGCCATCGCCATCGCCGCCATCGCCATCGCCGCCATCGCCATCGCCGCCATCGCCATCGCCGCCATCGCCATCGCCTCCGCCTCCGATGCCACCGCCGCCTTCTCCACCGCCTCCTGCTGTGTCTCCGCCGCTCCCAGACAAAGATGGAGGTGACCTCATGACACCCGCGGAGAGGGCGGCGGCTGAGAAAGCGGACGCCGAGAGGGCAGCGGAGAAGGCCAGGAGGGCGGCGGAGAAGCAGCTGGCTGACGAGAAGGAGGCGAGCCTGTTATTGCCGAAGCCGGCCTCGCCGATCGCGGCCCAAGCGCCCGCGACCTCTGTCCCCCCGGCTGTGCCGGCGACGAATGGATATTGCAAGTCGTGGTGCGCGCAGCACACGGCCTCCTTTGAGGAAAAGTGCACCACCTTTGCAGCGTGCAACGCTTGTGCGGAATGCACGACGTTCAAGGCACCAGCCATGGCAGATGCGCCGACCGACATCGCCGCGCCGGCCCCAGCCGACGACGCGACGACGCCGAGCACTCCGATCACGGAGGCAGACCAGGAGGCAGCTGACCAGGCCGCAGCCGACAAGGCGGCGACTGACAAGGCAGCAGCTGAGAAGGAGGCGGCCGAGGAGGCGGCAGCTGAGAAGGAGGCAGCCGACAAGGCGGCCGCCGACAAGGCGGCAGCCGACAAGAAGGCGGCCGAGAAGGCGGCAGCAGAAGAAGCGGCAGCAGGCAACGCACTGTGCGCCGATGACCCCTCTTTCCCATGTGCCAAATGGGTCGCTTCGGGCCAGTGCCTCAGCATTCCAGTGTTCATGCACGCTAAGTGCGCGTTCTCGTGCGGCTGTCCTGCCGCGCCCGCTGCGGTCGTGCCACCGGCCGCTGAGGTCGTAGCCCCGCCCTCGTCAACCTTGCCGATACCGATCTCGCCGATCTCGCCGACCTCGCCGAGGATCTCGCCGATCTCGCCGATCTCGGTCAATGCGCCAGCCTTGACCGCGCCGGCCCCGCCAGCCAATTTCGACTTTGGCGCACCGACAAAGAACGAGGACGCACGCTCGTCGTGCATCGACGACGCCACCTTCCCGTGCGCCAAATGGTCTAAATCGGGCGAATGCGATCGCATTCCAGTGTTCATGCATGCAAAGTGCGCCTTCTCGTGCGGCTGCCCCGCCCCCGCTTCCGCCGATGCTCCGACCTCGCCGACCTCGCCGACCTCGCCGACCTCGCCGACCTCGCCGACCTCGCCGACCTCGCCGACCTCGCCGATCTCGGCCCAAGCGCCCGCGCCCTCTGTCGCCCCGGCCGTGCCCGCGACCTCTCCGACAGCGGACCAGGCGGCGGCCAACAAGGCGGCGGCCGACAAGGAGGCGGCCGACAAGGCGGCCGCGGCTGAGGAGGCGGCGGCCGAGAAGGCGGCGGCGGAGAAGGCGGCCGCTGACAAGGCGGCGGCCGACAAGGAGGCCGCTGACAAGGCGGCGGCCGAGATGGCGGCTTCCGAGAAGGCGGCTTCCGAGAAGGCGGCGGCCGAGAAGGCGGCGGCCGAGGAGGCGGCGGCCGAGAAGGCGGCGGCCGAGGAGGCGGCGGCCGAGGAGGCGGCGGCCGAGAAGGCGGCGGCCGAGAAGGCGGCGGCCGAGAAGGCGGCGGCCGAGGAGGCGGCGGCCGAGGAGGCGGCGGCCGAGAAGGCGGCGGCCGAGAAGGCGGCGGCCGAGGAGGCGGCGGCCGAGGAGGCGGCGGCCGAGGAGGCGGCGGCGGAGAAGGCGGCCGCTGACAAGGCGGCGGCCGACAAGGAGGCCGCTGACAAGGCGGCGGCCGAGATGGCGGCAGCCGAGAAGGCGGCTGTGAGGGAAGCGGCGGAGAAGGAGGCAGCTGAGAAGGCAGCGGCCGAGTTGGCGGCGGCGGAGGAGGAGGCAGCTGAGAAGGCAGCGGCCGAGAAGGCGGCGGCCGAGAAGGCGGCAGCTGAGAAGGCAGCGGCCGAGAAGGCGGCGGCCGAGAAGGCGGCGGCGGAGAAGGCAGCGGCCGAGAAGGCGGCGGCGGAGAGGGCGGCGGCTGACGAGGCGGCGGCCGACAAGGCGGCGGCCGAGAAGGCGGCGGCTGAGAAAGAGGCGGCTGACGAGAAGGAGGCGAGCCTGTTATTGCCGAAGCCGGCCTCGCCGATCGCGGCCCAAGCGCCCGCGACCTCTGTCCCCCCGGCTGTGCCGGCGACGAATGGATATTGCAAGTCGTGGTGCGCGCAGCACACGGCCTCCTTTGAGGAAAAGTGCACCACCTTTGCAGCGTGCAACGCTTGTGCGGAATGCACGACGTTCAAGGCACCAGCCATGGCAGATGCGCCGACCGACATCGCCGCGCCGGCCCCAGCCGACGACGCGACGACGCCGAGCACTCCGATCACGGAGGCAGACCAGGAGGCAGCTGACCAGGCCGCAGCCGACAAGGCGGCGGCCGAGGAGGCGGCCGAGGAGGCGGCAGCTGAGAAGGAGGCAGCCGACAAGTTGGCCGCCGACAAGAAGGCGGCGGCAGACACAGCGGCGGCTGAGAAGGCGGCGGCTGAAGAGGCGGCGGCTGAGAAGGCGGCGGCGGTGGAGCGGGCAGCGGCGGCCGCGAAGGCGGCCGCGGCCGCGAAGGCGGCCGCGGCCGCGAAGGCAGCCGCAGCCGCGAGGGCGGCCGCGGCCGCGAAGGCGGCGGCCGAGAGGGAAGCGGCGGAGAGGGTGGCGGCGGCAGAGAGGGCAGCGGCGGCCGAGAGGGCAGCGGCGGCCGAGAAGGCAGCGGCCGAGAGGGCGGCGGCAACGCGCGCGGAGGTGCTCGTCATCGTCTCGGACCACGGCAGCGGCACGTCGAACTTCGGGGCGTCGCTCAAAGCCCACCCTTGCATGTACGACATCGGGGAGCCTTTCGAGGCTGGCCTCTTGTGGGCGACCAACACGATCGCCGAGTGCGCTGGGAACGCTTGGAAAGCTGCTCCTCCTGCCGCAATCTTCCAAGATGGCACCCTCACTCACACGGACAATCCCAAGTTGACACTCAAGATTGAGAACGCGCTAGGGAAGATTGCCCATATCGAAAAAGCACAAACGCCTGTCAACGTGGCCAAAGCGCCTGTCAACGAGGCCAAAGCGCCCGTCAACGAAGCCAAAGCGCCCGTCAACGAGGCCAAAGCGCGGATCAACGAAGACAAGGCAAAGGATGACAAGAACTACAAGGACGGCAACAACGGCAACAACGGTAACGGTAACAACGGCAATAACAATGATCAGAGGCTAGTTCACGCGGCGCAGATCTCTCCTGGACTGGAAATAGCTCCGAAGGATAAAGGAAGCTCGAGCCCATCGAGAGCGTCATTCCGTCGATTGATGCGAAGGCGAGCACAGAGCCCAGGAGGCACTCCGAGCTCGGTCCACACGGCCCAGGTCGTAATCGACATCAAGGACTATCGCTCCCTGTACGCGAATCTGCCGTACGACCTCGGAGAACATTTCGTGCGAATCCGCGATCTCGTCTGCAAGAACGTGCCGGAGGACGTGTGCACGCCCGCGCAGTGCACGATCGCGATCAAGCTTTTCCCGCTCTACGTCAACGGCGATACGAAGGGTCAGCGCACGGCGATGGACCGCGTGCAAAGCTCGTGCGATCAAGCTCAGCAGGCGGCGGCGATGGTGGCCTGGAAGGAGGCGCTCACTTCGTTTGAGCGGAACCCCAAGATCACGACGTTCCAACTCGACCGCAATGAGCTGAACAGGCAATTCTCCATGTTCCACCGCTTCGATCCAGTCGCCGCCGAGTTCGACTGCAGCATCCCGCGCCCCCCCACCACGTTCGCCACCGCGTCCAAAGACTACGTGGACCTGCACATGCAGTCTGAGTACTGTTGGGACGAGCCTGACGAGTGCCTCACCAAAGCTCTCGCGCTGGTTGGGTTGTCGAAGGAGCAGATCGCTGCCCAGGGCACTCAGGAGAGGATAGGTGAGTTCGAGTTCGCCAAGTCAGGAGAGGCCGCCAGGCCGATGCAGAGGAGCTGCACCACCGACCCACTCGCCACGTTCAGGCGGTTGGAGAATAGCGACGTGGAAGTGAGTCACTGGAGCCAGGACTCATCTTTGGACTCATCGCACTCATTGCAAAGAGCGTCTCGCCGGCGTGCACAACATGTGTTGTAACTCAACCGGTACAATTGTGGGGAGGGAGAGGGGCAGGTAAGGGGAGGGGGCGTAGTGTGTGGTTAGTCATCCTTGTGAACGTTAACGCGACACGCAAACGTGGTAAATGTTGATCTTCATCGCTCGCTTTTGCATGCAATCCGAATACGGTACCTCTCCAAAATGAGACCTAATAAGGCACACAGCCAAAACGATGGTCGCACTCTGGACTGGGTCGTTGCTTCTAGGCGTGGCGCTTCAGGAGGGCGCGCGCGCAGGCGTATCTACTCAAGGGCTGGCTCTCTTGGAGCAAGAAAAGAACTTCCTCATGTACCTCCCTTGGAGCTGGCAGCAACTGGCTCTCCCCCTGGGCAGGGCGACGGCGACGGCACCTGCCGAAGCGGTGCCAGCACAATCACTGGCACGCGAGACGACGGACGCACGCGAGTTCGGGACTTACACTCCCGATCCGGCTCTCGAAAAGTGGCCCAGCTGGTGGACGCGCGACCATAACGCCGCATCGGCAACGCGCGCGCAGGTGCTAGTCGTCGTCTCTGACCACGGAAGCGGCACGTCGAGCTTGGGGAAAGCACTCAAAACGCACCCGTGCGTGTACGACATGAATGAACCGTTCGGACGAGATTACATGTTGTGGGCGACGAGCCCGGTCGCCGAGTGCGCGGAAGCCGATTTCGAGCCCCAAGCAATCTTCGACGCGGACTCTGGCAAGCTCATGAACACCAACAACCCAAAGCTCGTGATGCATCTGCCCTCGATCAAGAACGAGCCCCTCAACATCGACATGGACGATCCTTCGCTGTACAAGGGTCTCAAGTACGACCTCGCCGAGTACTTCGTGCGCGTGCGCGACCTCGTGTGCGGCGCCGTGCCTGCAGACGTCTGTCCGCCGTCGAATTGCACGATCACACTGAAGATGTTCCCACAGTACGTGAATGCAGTGACGGAGGGGCTGTTCACGGCGGACGATGTGCCGAGGGCGGCAGGAGCAGCGTGCGAGAATGCGCAGAATGACAAGGCGATGGAGGTGTGGAAAGCCGCCCTCGCCTCGTTTGAGAAGAACCCCAAGGTCGCCATTCTAACACTCAACCGAGATGAGCTCCAGAGGCAGTTTTCGATGTTCCACCGCTTCAGTAAGGCGGGTACCAAGTTCGACTGCAGCCTCGAGCGCACGCCCACCGAGTTCGCGACCGTTGCAAAAGACTACGCCGACCTCCCGATGCGCTCGGAACAGGTGTGGGAAGATCCCGACAAGAGCCTTAGCAACGTGCTCGCCTTGGTCGGGCTTCGTGTAGAGCCAATGGAGGGTAAGGGCACCCAGATCATTACGGCCGAGCTAGATCAGCGCGCTGCGCTCGGAAAGCTCGCGAGCCAAAGCTGTTCGACCGATCCGCTCGCCATCTTCGAACGCCTCAAGAACAGCGACGTGCGGATGACAGCCCACGCCTCGCCTGGGAGGGGACTCGCCCGAGGCAAGCAGGACGAGAACGCACTCCTTGCGGAGCAGTCCTCGCGATTTGCCGAGGCCGTCAAAGAGGCCGTCAAAGAGGACGAGGCCGAGCGGCAGGCGGCTAAATCGGAGGAGGTGGAGAGGTCATCGGCCGAGAAGGCGGCGGCGGAGAAGGCGGCGGCGGAGAAGGCGGCGGCCGAGAAGGCGGCGGCCGAGATGGCGGCGGCGGAGAAGGCGGCGGCCGAGAAGGCGGCAGCAGTAACAGAAGCGGCTGACGCGACCGAGGCAGCAGCGACCCAGCGCGAGTTGGTCGCTGCATCGGACCAGGACCAATACTTGTTTTGGCCGTCTTATGTACGCCGTGGATCGGCGTACATACGTTCCGCGGCGATCGCTCCATAAGCCCGGACTCGACAAACTGGACGAAAACTGTTATCGGCCCACTTGAGAGGTGTGGGCATACGACTTTAGACGGAGTGAATGAGGAATTCCGATAGATGGCCGCATACAATGTGTGGAGGGGTACCGGTAACGAGCCGCCGGTCCTGCGGGAGGGCGTCCACGCAACCAAGGCCTTTCGGTTTAGTCCGCCATCCGGTCGGTCGTATATATTTTCCATTGCGAGGCCCGAGGCACTCTATCTATTCGACTTTACGACCTACCCACCCTACGACACTACGAAAAATTGAGTGTGCATCACGATTCGGACAACGTACCGCGTGCGGTAGCGGCCCGCGCAACCGGCCCATTGCTCTCGTCGCAAGCCGGCGTCAAGGGGTCGACGTCCACATACAGTACCTCTCAGCAGACATTTACAGGCAAGACGAGCACTTCCATGTTGTGGTCATGCCCAAGGGAAGTTGGTTGCATCGTGCCACACGATGGGCCTCTCGGGGCTCGCGCCAAGCACCGGGCACGCGCTCCAGCCCATGGCTACATTCTTGGTGCGCACTTCCTCGCGGTAGTCCGAGCCGACCACACCCTTGGGGTGCGGCAGGAACGCGACCCCTTTCCGAGCGATCAAGAGCAGAGCATGATAGTAGATCCAGATGGCGACCCGATGGGCCATAAAGAGGCCCCACCATTCCGGGTCGACGACGGCGGGTACGGCGTGCGCCTCGAGCGTGGCGACGAAGAAGCTGCCGAGCATCGGGTGCCGACAGGCCACGCTCACGCGGAGCTCGTCGTCAGGTATTGTTGCTACCAGCGTCCAGCTAGAGGCCATGTCTTGCATGGGCGACACATGCATCGGCTTTGGCATCGTGTCACCCTTGGGCGCGAACGGGAAGGCGACGCGGTCACCCCACGGCGTGTTCGTCACCTCCGCTAGGCAGCAGCGCAATGTTTGGTCGTCGTCCGCGTCGTAGCAGTAGTAGACGACGATCGGGTTCTCCTCGAAGCCCGCACTCGCGGGCAGGAGCAGCACGCGCACTCTGCCCTTGCAGCCGCTCAAAGCGCGAGCCTCGTTGGCGTCCAAGCGCTTCCCGGCCGCAAGCTGATGCGCCACATACGGCGGATACGCCGCGGGCGGCTCGTCAAGGTCGATGAGGCAGTAGCGCACTGGGTAGGAAAAGGAATGCTTCGCAGGCGCGAGCCGCGTGTGCCGCACGGTGCCCTCGTAAAAGGTGCATCCATCAACGCGCGGCCGGCGCAGAGAGAGGGGTACAAAGAGTAGGCGGCACAGCTCGAGAAAACCCAGCACGATTGCTCGCGCTTGGCAGAAGAGAAGAGACGCGGCCTGCGCAATCGGTGTCGCGACGGACATCCACACACTTCCGCGGAAGGTGGGTGTCGGCGAGACGCGATCTCGATGTGTTCACAGGGGTGAGTAGGAAGTCAACACGCGACACCACACCACGAGGCCGCGCTGGCATGAGCGCCGATGTATTGTGTCGACCCGTTTTAATTTCCGTCGATGCGCGTGCGGTCGGAGCGCACGGCGTTGGACTGAAGAGGTCGAGTGCCTGCTTGAATCCACAAAACCCTACCGGTCCCTACCGTACGTTACTGAAACGACATCGGGCCGTGCGATACTCTACACACACTAGTGCCGCGTTCGGACGCCCCCCCTCTGAACGACGTGGGTGGCACGGAAGGGCAGACTATCACCGAAGCGGATAGAGTAGGTCATCACGGCTCGTT
>Ga0210244_100055_pt1 | contig 81021 bp, 55 predicted proteins | sample ChrtobMetaP3_0mM_FD_155473 | JGI IMG/M metagenome (GOLD analysis project Ga0210244, IMG submission 155473) | Chrysochromulina tobin associated microbial communities from unialgal haptophyte culture, Seattle, Washington, United States - P3_0mM | ecosystem: Host-associated > Algae > Haptophytes >...
GGCTTCCTTTTGTGAGACGCTAGTTCTGACGGCATCCTTTTGTGAGACGCTGTGGCTCGACCAGTTCGGACGACTTTCGTTTTGTGAGACGCCAGTTCGGACGATTCCTTTTGTGAGACGCTGTGGCTCGACCAGTTCGGACGACTTTCGTTTTGTGAGACGCCAGTTCCGTTCGGACGACTTCCTTTAATTCCTTTTGTGAGACGCACCTGTGGCTCGACCAGTTCGGACGACTTTCGTTTTGTGAGACGCTGCGGTTGAGGGACCTTCGTCATTTACCCCTGACCCTATAACCTGTATCCCTTAACTTATGGAGCCTCCGAGTTTGGACTTTCATTGCAGTGACACTTAATCCTTAACCCCTAACCCTAATAACTCTTAACTCCTAACCCCCAACCCCTTACCACTGACCCTTATCCTAATTTGGGGTTGCCAAGAGTTTCGCGAAATTTAGAGAAAAATTTGCCAGCGGCGCCGCAGGCGCCGAAATTTCTCGAAATTTGCCACTCACCGCTCCACTTGCCTCCCAGGCACACGCAGTACACATGTACCGCAATTCAACCCCGCGGGGGAGCGTAACAAGGGCTTTCGGAATCCCCCCCGGCCCCTCACAGAGGAGCTGGGTGCTGGGAAATGGTCTGGTAAAATAGTGACATTGTTATAGTGTGAGCCGCGCTGAGTCTGGTGCCTCTGTGCGCTTCGACTGTGCGCTGCGCCCGCTGCGTGAGTGCGTGCCGGGTGTGGGGTTCTGTAGATCGTCGCTCACGGAACAAATTCCGAAGAGGGGTGTGAAATCCACGAAATTTGCCATAGCGGGAGCGAAGGGAAAAAACCGAAATTTTATCGAAATTTGTCACACACGGTTCGAAATTATAGCCTCGAAATTTCCTATGGCAGCCATTCGAAACTCTTGGCAACCCCAAATCCTAATCCCTAACTCCTAACCCCCACCCCTAACCTACCCCTAACCCTCTTAAACCCCACCCCTAACCCCTCTTCACCCCGAGACGCTGCAGACTATTGACTTCGTTTTATGTGACGCTGCTGTTTCTTTTGTGAGACTCTCGACTTCGTGCTCTTATGAGACGCTCAACGGCTCAACTAGTTCGCTTTGTGAGACGCTGCGGTTCGTTTTGTGAGACGCCGCAGTTCGCTGTTCGTTTTGTGAGACGCCGCAGTTCCCAGTTCGTTTTGTAGTTCGTTTTGTGAGACGCTTTCACCGGTGTACCGGTATATACCCGGCGCTCGTTCTTTTCATCGCCATGTCGTAGTCTAAGATCCACACAGGAATAGATGTGGCTTGCTACTAGGAATTCAAGCATGGCTTGTAATGAGGGTTTACACAATGAAGCCAAGGACGTTTTCCCATGTGAGATGTGTGTAGGACCGACCGACACATATCAGTAGTTCCCGGGGCAACGGGAGCACCACCTCCAACGACAGGCCAACTCTGAAGTTTCAATTGTGAGATGCTGCAGTTCGTACCGATAGTGCACGGCGCCCGTGGCCGTGCGCGACTTGTCGATTTAAAGAGCTGTTTCTATCGAGCATGCATGCGAAATGGGCCCAAATGGCTCGGTCGGAAAGAAATATCCGATTAAAGGGCCTCTTCACGTCTCCGAGTCTGCACGCGCCGCGCGCCGTCAACCCTTAGATTCTGCAATAATGCTGAGCTACCGAAGCCGCCGTCGTCGCAGATGCCGTCCTCGGCGTACTCAAGCGGGTGAGAGTGGGAGCAGCGAGGGCGGCGGGGCAGCTTTCGAGGTGGAGCTTATCGTCGTGCTGTCTGCTGAGCTATCTGCTATTGCATAATTGCGAAAATGTAACACGGTGGCGCTGTGGTGCTCGAGTGCGGTGTCGGGTTTGCGACCAGGTGCCAACGCCACAACTCGATGTAGCACAGCGGTTGCACAGCGGCCGCAGGAAGCGGCCTCTAAGCGGCCTCATCGCGATCTGCAATTGCACAAAATGCGTCTGTCGACCATGCACAGTGAGATGGGTTGCACAGGTCGCAACAATATTGCTCATGCGTAGGTCTTGCGCGAGGACGTTCGACCTTGTGCGAGCCTACACGTGGATCTCATTCCAACGCTTTTCCTGCTGATGCGAGACCACGCGTAGCTGCGTCTCGGACGGGCGCTGCGCGCGCATGTGGAGCGATGCTTGGTGTTCCAGAGCGACGGCACACGGACGCAAAAGATCAGTCGCCTCGCACCTACTCGCATCAGCATAGATGCTGCTGCCTGGGTCGGCTTGATGACACATCAGCATGCTCGATGACGCCGCGCGATGCTCGTGCACATCAAGGACGCCGCGTCCTGCGCTCACTACCCCACGACAAGATGTGCGACCGCTGCGTTGAGAGGCCTTGTTTTGCACAGGAGCATTTACAGGAGCATGAGCAAGGTTTTGGCGCGACCACCTTCTGCATGCTCGACGACGCGCGACGGTGCACAACGAGGACGCCGCTACATTCGTCCACCGCTACACTACCGCTTCACTACCGCTTCACTACCGCAACAGTACACGACTAGATGTGCATAGCACGACGCACCGCTGCGTTGAGTGGCCTTGTCTTACAGAAGCAAAGTCTGTGCCGCTGACGCGTGACTGTTCAGAAGATGTCGACAAAAGAAGATTCGAAGAAGATAGGAGGGTCCGAGAAAGGGGCCGAGAAAGAACGTGCAAATCGCGCTGCCGTGACGCAAAAGCATATCGCAATCATCGATAGCGCGCGACGGCGCACAGCGGCCGATGGTGATGGAGACTGCGAGCTGGGCACCAATTGCGCTAACTGTCAGGGCGTTGGCCTGCTTGTGGCCTCCGTCACCGCCTCCTCCATCGCCACCGCCGCCTTCCCCGCCCCCACCATCTCCGCTCCATTCTCCATCGCCTCTGCCGCCTTCGCCCCCTCCGCCTTCTCCGCCCCTGCGGTCCCGCCGCCTCCATCGCCGACGCCACCCTCGCCTTCGAGCCGACGCCCTCACCACACCCGACCACTTCCGCCGCCACCCTCGCCTCCACCACATCACCGCCACCCTCGCCTCCACCACATCACCGCCGCCCTCGTACCGCCCTCGCCGCCTCTCGCATCTCTCGCCGCCTCCTTGGCCGCCTCACGCATCCCCGCCGTCGAGCGACGGCGCACGGTGGCACTTGGCAGCACAGCGGCACAGGTCGACTAAGGTCGACAGGTGGAGGAACGGCCGCAGGATCCATGAAGCGGCGGGATGAGCACCCCGCAGTTCGACATTCATTCACGTTTGTGAGACGCTGTGTTGTGTGGGTGCGAGTTGCATTTGTGAGACGCTGTGTTCGTTTCCCCCTTTTTTGTACATTTGGTTGCTCTCGCGTGATTTTCTTTCTTTCATCGCGGTGTGGGCTTACCCACACTCGTTGTCGGGTGCAGGCGCAGGTCTCAAGACGGCCGGTAGCCGGGGGGCGCTGGCGCACATCATGCCGCGCAAGCTGCCGACGGAGCAGATCGCACACGCCCACACCATTCAGCCGCAGCTCTTCCAGCACAAGGAGATGTGAGCTCAAGCCTAGCTCCAGCCGAACCCAGCGGTCCAAGCCACTTACCAGCCTATAGGCGCACTTCTTCACATGTTCAACCTGCACGGCGTGTCCAAGAGACGCTCGCGATGCTCTGGGCTCACGCATTAGGCGCTGCGCGTCCTCTCCGACCGCGTCTGATCAACCACGATAGCGTCGACGATGACGACCGCAAGTACTTTGGCGGTACTTTGGCGGCACATGGTCGTCGACTCACACTCAAGGTGCACTTCAAGATGAGCAAGAGCTCAAAGGACATCTTTTTCTACGAGCAGAAGCTCGTCTTCGGAGACTACACGAACATGGGCGTGCCGCGCGACGATCGCAAGAACGAGAGAGATGGTGCTTGACTGCTGATGTCATCGTCCCCGCCCGGCCCAATAGCGTCATCGAGTTCTAATCGAGTTCATGTGCACCACGCGGCTCGCCGCACCCAGCGCTTTGTTTGCGCTTGTTTGCGCGCGGCTCCCTCGATAACATCAAGTGGTCGGTGCTCCTGGTGGCGTGGAAGAAAACATCATGTGTCACAGCCGAAGGCTGGTTCGCCGCCGTGCCCGCCCATGTGGCGAGTGCCCGCCGGCGCTCGCTGGGCATCAGATCGGCGAGGTCACTGTCATACACGCTTCATACACGCCACGCCACGCCCTGCCGAAGAAGGTACGATTTGCAGCGGCACGTGGCCTCGTCTCCAGCATGCTTGCCACACATGCTCAGCAGCTCAGGTGCGACTGACTTACCAGTCACTGATATCTGTGTGCCTTCCGATGTCTGAGCATAAGTCTGAGTGCCTACTGATCATCTCTGAGTGCGCCTGATGCGACCTGAGTGCCTATTGATGATCTCTGACTGCCTACACAGATGATCTCTAAGTGCTCCCTGATGCGCTCCGAGTGCCTATTGATGATCAATGAGAATGATGAGCCCTGGGTGCCTTCTGATGATCTCTGAGTGTCACTGATGCACCCTGAGTGCTGAAACCTGATGAGCTCTGAGTGCTTTTTGATGCCCTCTGTTTGTGCCTACTGATCTTTGAGTAATCTTTGAGTGTCACTGATGATATCTGAGTGCTCTGCTCATTAATGCGCTCTGAGTGCCTACTGATCTTTGAGTGTCACTGATAGGCTCTGACAGAGTCGAGAGTGCCTATTGACGATCCCTGAGTGTCACTGATGATCTCTGCGTGTCACTGATGAACACTGAGTGAAACCTGATGAGCTCTGAGTGCTTTTTGATGCCCTCTGTTTGTGCCTACTGATCTTTGAGTAATCTTTGAGTGTCACTGATGATATCTGAGTGCTCTGCTCATTAATGCGCTCAGAGTGCCTACTGATCTTTGAGTGTCACTGATAGGCTCTGACAGAGTGCCTATTGACGATCCCTAAGTGTCACTGATGATCTCTGCGTGTCACTGATGAACACTGAGTGAAACCTGATGAGCTCTGAGTGCTTTTCAACCTGATGAGCTCTGAGTGCTTTTTGATGCCCTCTGTTTGTGCCTACTGATCTTTGAGTGTCACTGATGAGTTCTGATTGCCTACTGATGATACATGAGTGTTACTGATGATATCTGAGTGCTCACTGCTCATTAATGCGCTCAGAGTGCCTACTGATCTTTGAGTGTCACTGATAGGCTCTGACAGAGTGCCTATGTTGACGATTCCTGAGTGTCACTGATGATATCTGAGTGCTCCCTGTGATGCGCTCTGAGTGCCTGTTGATGATCCCCGGTTGCTTACTGATGAGTCCTGAGTGCCTACTGATGATACCTGAATGTCACAGATCATCTCTGAGTGCTCCCTGATGAGATTTGTGAGTGCCTATTGATGATCAATGACACAATGAGTGCCAAATGATGAGCCCTGGATGCCTTCTGATGATCTCTGAATGTCACTGATGAACCCTGGGTGAAACCTGATGAGCTCTGAGTGCTTCTTGATGCGCTCTGTTTGTGCCTATACTGATCTTTCTTTGAGTGTCACTGATGAGCTCTGCGCCTACTGATGATAACCGAGTGTCACTGATGATATCTGAGTGCTCATTAATGCGCTCAGAGTGCCTACTGTGATCTTTGTGTGTCACTGATAGGCTCCGACAGAGTGCCTATTGACGATCCCTGAGTGTCACTGATGATATTTGTAGAGTGCTCCCAGATGCGCTCTGAGTGCCTATTGATGATCCCTCCCTGATGAGCACTGATGAGCACTGATGAGCACTAATGAGCCCTGATGAGCCCTGATGAGCCCTCCTGATGAGCCCTCCTGATGAGCCCTCCTGATGAGCACTGATGAGCACTAATGAGCCCTGATGAGCCCTTCTGATGAACACTGATGAGCAATGATGAGCACTGATGAGCACTGATGAGCACTGATGAGCACTGATGAGCACTGATGAGCACTGATGAGCACTGATGAGCACTGATTAGCCCTTATAGAACAGATTTGAACCTAACGAGCCCTGATCAGCCCTGATCATCAATGGTTTCAATGCTCATCAGGCCTTATCAATCAAGGCTAATCAATGCTAATCAAGGTTCATCAAGGCTCATCAAGGCTCATCAGGGCTGTGAATTGAGGTCATCACGGAGATCGCACCGGGACGGCGTCTCACAACCCGAACTGTACCCGAACTGCGGCGTCTCACCGCCCGGGACAGCGTCTCACAACCCGAACTGCGGCGTCTCACAAAAGGAACTGCAGCGTCTCACAAAAGGAACTGCGAACTGCAGCGTCTCACAAAAGGAACTACAGCGTCTCACAAAAGGAACTACAGCGTCTCACAAAAGGAACTTAAAAGGAACTGCGGCGTCTCACAACCCGAACTGCGGCGTCTCACAAAAGGAACTGCAGCGTCTCACAAAAGGAACTGCGAACTGCAACGTCTCGTCTCACAAAAGGAACTACAGCATCTCACAAAAGGAACTGCGGCGTCTCACAAAAGGAACTGCAGCGTCTCACAAAAGGAACTGACTGAGAACTGCAGCGTCTCACAAAAGGAACTGTGGCGTCTCACAAAAGGAACTACAGCGTCTCACAAAAGGAACTGCGGCGTCTCACCGCCCGGGACAGCGTCTCACAAGTGGAACTGCGGCGTCTCACAAGACGTGCAAATACGTCGCAGAGTGAAGTGTTAAGGGTTAGGGGTTAGGGGTAACGGGTTTAGGGGTTTAGGGGTTTTGGGGTTTTGGGGTTAGGGGTTAGGGGTTAGGGGTTAAGGGTTAGGAGTAACGGGGTTAGGTGTTAAGGGGTTAAGGGTTAGGGGTTAAGGGGTTAAGGGTTAGGGGTTAAGGGTTAAAGAGGTTAAGGAGAATAATTAAAGGTCTGGAGTTAAGGGATAGGGATATGGGGTAAGGGTGAAAGCCTGTGGGACGGCGTCTCACAAAACGAACTGCGGCTTCATCGAACTCAGCGTCTCACAAAAGAAAGCCGTTTTTCCCGCATCAGCGTCTCACAAAAGGAAGCCGTCCGAACTAACGTCTCACAACAGGATTTAGACGAACTAACGTCTCACAAGAGAAATTCGTCGAACACAGCGTCTCACAAATGAACTGCTCTCAATTGTAAACATTGGCTGTGAACAGAATGAACAGAAAAAAGTTCTTTGCTTTTCTGAGCAAGGTGGGCGAGTCGACCGAGGACCCGGCCGGTACCAAAAAAGGCGTCAACGTCGTTCTCCCTTGTTACCTTACGAACGTCCACCGGCCCAGAAGCGCCGGGACGGTCAAGGAAACCATCAGCACAGTCGAGTGAAGTTTTGTCAGGGAAAGCCGGGGAAGCTTCTGGGAAGCCTCTGGGAAAGCCAGGGAAGCCGAAGAGAACTGGCCGGTTGCGCCTCGCCGTGATCTCATCACAGGCCCGAGACGACGTCGAAATACGCCGTGTTGAGCACCGGCCATGCACAAGGAGGTGCGCGCATTTACGCTGGCCCGGCGCCCCCCGCCTGCGCCTTCTTGGCGTAGATGCGCTCTAGCACGCGCTTGGCCTCGCACTGTGGGAAATGCTTGAGGTCATAGTAGTGCGGAGCGAGCTCTACGAGCCACTCGCCACGCACGTCCGTCACCATCCGGATGTAGTTCTTCGAGGTGAGCACGAACCTGATGAGGGAGGCAATCATATGTCATCAGAGGCAATCAGAGATCCGGATGTAGTTCTTCGAGGTGGGCACGAACTCGTTATACAGCGCCCATTCGGGCTTGTGCTGGAGAACTGTCGACGGATGGAGCGCGACGACCTGATTGTCCTTGACCGTGAGGTAATGGCCCGTGCGCTCGAGGTGCGCCACCTGATGAGGGAGGCAATTAGCATGCACTCAGAGATGCACTCAGAGATGCACTCAGGTAAATGGACCTGCATGAAGAAGCCGGTGAGCAGGCACTCAGAGATGCACTCAAAGATGCACTCAGAGATGCACTCAGGTCATGGACCTGCATGAAGAAGCCGGAGAGCAGGCACTTGCGGATGTTGGGATAGTAATCTTTGCTCTGGAAGTCCGCTGACTTGAGCTCGAGTTGCTGACGTGTCATCACACGCAGCAGCTGCGCGCGCACGGAGTCTGCCGACTTCATGCTACGATGATTGAGGAAGTTGTCGTAGCACCAAGCGGCTGACTCCTGGTTATTCTTGTACGCGTGGTACGTGTTGAGCAGCGACAGGTGGTCGCCGTCCGTGTGCTGGAAGCGCGCTTTGGCCTCGTCAGCCGCCTTGGCAGCTTCCTTGGGGCGTAGATAGGGGTTGGGCGTGTTGAGCATCGCGACGATGGAGAGGATCTCGTTTGAGCAGTTGAGCTGTGAAGAAGTCGAGGAGCCGTCAGCTCGCACTCAGATGGCACTCAGATGGCACTCAGATGGCACTCAGATCGCACTCAGATCGCACTCAGATGGCACTCAGATCGCACTCAGATCGCACTCAGATCGCACTCACCTGCGGCGAGTACAGGAGCATCTTTGAGAGCTCGGGCTCCAGTGGGAACTCGGCCATGAGGGAGCCGAGCTCGGTCAGATTGCCATCGTCATCGAGCGCCCCCAAGTAGTTGAGCAGCTCGAGCGCGCGCATGAGCGTCTCAGGCGCGGGAGGGTCCATGAAGTCAAAGTGCACGAGATCGTCTATCCCAAGCTTCTTGAGCTCGAGCACCACGTTGCCCAGATTGGATCTCAGAATCTCGGGGTACCTGCAATCAGCCGCAATCAAGAGCAATCAGCCGCAATCAGGAGCACTCAGGAGCACTCAACATGCAATCAGGAGCACTCAACATGCACTCAACATGCACTCAAAAGCACTCGGGCGCACTCAGGAGCACTCACGTTTTGCTCCATCAACTCTGCGGAATGCCTTCTGCATCGCAATCAATCGCAATCAGCACTCACGTTTGCTCCATCAACTCTTTGCGGAATGCCTTCTCCGTGTAGAGCCTGAAGCACTTTCCAGGCTTGGTACGACCGGCGCGGCCCGCCCGCTGGTGGGCGGAGGCCTTGGAGATGGGGGAGACGAGGAGCGACTCGACCCGGATGCGAGGATTGTACACCTAATGAGGGAGGTCATCAGATGCACTCAGATCGCACTCAGATCGCACTCAGATGGCACTCAGATGGCACTCGGATGGCACTCGGATGGCACTCAGATGGCACTCGGATGCACACAGATGCTTCAATCATGCGCGCACCTTTTGCTTGGCGAAGCCAGGGTCGACGACATACACGATCCCATCGATCGTGAGGGAGGTCTCAGCGATGTTCGTCGAGAAGATAATCTTACGGCCGGGCGGGCCGCCGGGCTTTCGGGGCGGCGGCGGCGGATCGAAGATGGCGCGTTGGCGATCCATGGGTAATGTGGAGTAGAGTGGGAGCACGACGACGTCGGGCACCTGGTCGCCGAGCGCCTCGATCTCCGATTTGGTCTTCTTGCATGCATCCTCAATCTCCTGCTCGCCGGTGAGGAAGATGAGAATGTCGCCCTCGCCTTCGCATAGGTGGATCTGCACCACGGTCCTGATGAGGGAGACAATCAGAGAGGTCATCAGAGGCCATAGGTGGATCTGCACCACGGTCCTGAGGGCGGCCTCGAGGGAGTCTTCGTTCAGCTTGGGGCGTCCATCGCACACACCCAGAGGGCGCTCAGAGGGCGCTCAAGTGGGCACGCAGAGGGCACGCAGAGGGCACTCGCCTGATGGCGGCCTCGAGGTAGTCTCGCTCGGGCTCGGGCGTGTAGAAGATCTCAACTGGGTGAAGACGGCCCGGAACCTTCATGAGCGGTGCCGAGTCGAAGTAGGCCTGGAACTTGCCCGCATCGAGGGTGGCGGACATGACGATCAGCTTCAGGTCCGGGCGCTGTGCCGCCACCTCCTTGATCAGCCCAAACAGGATGTCAGTCGCGAGCGTGCGCTCGTGCGCCTCGTCGAGGATGACGGCTGCGTACCGCTCGAGCATCGGGTCATGCATCGCCTCTCGAAGGAGCATGCCGTCAGTCATATACTTGAGCACGGTCTTCGGGCCCGTCACGTCCTCAAACCGGATCGTGTATCCAACCTCCTCGCCCATCTCGACGTCGAGCTCCTCTGTCACGCGCTTGCTCACGCTCATGGCGGCGACGCGGCGCGGCTGCGTGCACGCGACCATGCGCTTGTTGCGCACGAGGCCGGTCTCGAGCATGAAGGCGGGGATCTGCGTCGTCTTGCCGGAGCCCGTCTCGCCCACGAAGACGAGCGTCTGGTTCTTCTTGACCATCTCGAAGAACTCGGCGCGCTGCTCCCACACGGGCAGCTTCTTGCGCGCCTCGAGGATCTGGAAGTAGCGCTGCGAGTACGGCCGGTTGGTGAGCGGGTTGATGCCCGGCGGTGTGCTGCCCGGGCCGCCCGAGGAGCCCACGCCTGACGCGTCGAGGCTGCGCTTCATTGTGTCCGGCGCTCGGTGCACGTCGTCCCCGAGCGTACCGGTAAAGTGACCTAAGTTTTACCGGTACGGTTTACGGTGCGAGCAGAGCAGCAGACAGGCGTGAGGCGAGTCCACCGCGCCAATTTTAAGGAAGGGTTGAAGCAACGATCGTGTTGCGGTTGCGCGGCGGAGTTACGTTCTCTTGTAATTTACTCTCTCTCAAAAAGGCATGCTACTACTTAAATCTTAATTTGTTAATTCCGCGTCCGTTTTACGTTTAGATTTAAATACGCGATCTTTCGCGTTTTAACCGTTTCGCCGCTCCGGTGAACTCGCTCTCGTACAATCTCGTCGAGAGCGAATGTCCCCCACAAGCAGCTGCCAAGCATGCATCACTCGCCCGCGGCGCTCGCCGCCTCGACGAGTTTGCTCAGGCTCGTCGGCTGGAAGCCGCCGCCGCCCATGCCGCCGCCGCCGGCCGCCGTCTGGCTCGGCAGGCGCGCGCACACGAGCTTCTTATCCGGATCGACAAAGCACGCCACCTTCCCAAAGAGGAAGACGCGCTTCCCCTCATGCTGACTGCTCGTTGGCAGGAAGACGAGGCCAGCGCCAGCAGCGAGCTGTTCGAGCGATTGACGTAGTGAGAGCTCCGCGTCGTCGTCGACGGCCGCGCCGCCGCCAGCAGCGGCAGCGGCGGCGGTCGCGGCTGGCGGCGGCGGCGGCGGCGGCGGCGGCGGCGGCGGCATTGGCGGTGGCGGCGGGGCCTTCTCCGCCGCCGTCCCGGTCACACTGGGCGTCGTCATGGGCGGCGGCGGCGGCACCGCCGCCATCGCACTCTGTGCCTCCTCTATCCCGACTGCGCCCTCCAGGAGCTTGAGCGCCCGAGACAGCGCGCGGCGCACGTCGGGGCAAGTCGCCAGCAGCGCCGGAGATTGCTCCCGCAGCAGCCCCGTCCACCCCTCATACCACGTCGCGAGCTCGTCAAAGTCGGGCGCCGTCTCGGGCGCCGCCTGCCTAGTGGGTCGCGTCGTCTCGGGCATCTGCGCCAGCCAGTGCTCGAGCGTACCGAGCCATCGCGGGAACAGGTGTTTCGTCAAAAGGGCTCCGATCTGCTCCGGTGAGAGGACGCCCTCGCCGCCGCGCCCGTTGCCGCCGCGCCCGTCGCCTCCCCACGCAAGGACGAAGAGGAGGGGCCTCACATCCTGCGCGGCCGGGTTGATGACCAAAGTTTCGTCAAGAACCTTTTCGAGGGCCGGGAGCAGCTGGCGGCCGAGAAGCGCTCGCCACGACGCTTGATCGAGCACGGTCCGCCAGGATGCGAGCAGAGACACCGGAGCGGCGGAGGTAGGGTCGAGGGCGCTCACGGCCTGCGCGAGCTTGTGCCGGAGGGCGGGGTAGAGGTCGGACAGTCCGGGCGGAGGGAGCAGCGGTAGCCAAGGGTGCAGCCACAGATGCGGGGGGGTCCGATCGACGCGGGGCTGCCACGCCGCAATCTCGGCCGCGAGGCGCGGCATCACTTGGGCTCGGAACAGCGGACGCCAGAGCGCGTCGGAGAGCATCGGGCGCCACGTGGACAGGAGCGTGATGGCCTCGTCGCTTTGACGAACCCGCCACTCATTCGCGAGGGCGCCGCGGAGGGCGGGCATGATGGCGAGATGGACCAAGGCGTCGTATGCGCCGCCGCCGCCGCCGCCGCCGCCGCCGCCAGTGCTGCCAGTGCTGCCGAGGGCAGACTGCCAGCTCGTCATGAGAGTCACGCCGTACGACGGATTCCGCAGCGGGCGCCATTGACGAAAGATGAGGCGCAGCGCGTCAGCGACCGTCGCGGCGGCCACGTCGGCGAGGCTCCACGCACTGAAGCCCTCGGGATGCTCCTTGCGCACCCGCTCCCACTCACGAGCAGCCTCGATGAGCGGCGTCATCAGCGCCCTCTCGGAGAGGCGCGCCGTCACGGGCACATTCTCCTCAGCCGGAGCGCGGCCGTCACCAGACTCGCCTTCGCTGCCGAGGCCGTCCTCGTCGGCGCCGCCGTTGGCAGCGGAGCGGCCTTCGGCGGCCGCGGCGGCCGATCGCACACGCCCAACCGCCTCTTGCGCCGCCGCGGCCGCCTGCGCCACCGCCTTCGCCAACTGCGTGCTGGCCTGCAGCCGGGCACTCGCCTGCCGCATCGCGCCGGCCTGCACGTCACGCCGCGCCACGAGCGCCGCGAGCGCCTCCCGCTCCGCCCTCAACGCCCGGTGCTTTCGCTCCAGGTCAGCCTCCGCCATCTCCACTGCCATTCGCAGATTGTGCTTAAGCTCGGGAAGGAACGCGCCCTTGTTTGGCGGCGGGTGTGCACCGGCCGCCTGATACGCTGCTGTGGGGCTGTACTGGTCGTCGTCGGCGGCGCCGTGGGGCGTGGCCAGCAGGGCACTCGTCATGCTTGCATGCACTTTCGCCTGAGGACCACGCAGGTCGAGGATCGGCGCCGCGTTGGGCGCGACGCCGACGCCCACGCCGCCCGCGCCCAACACGGCGCCGCCCACGCCGCCCACGCCGCCGCCGACCGCCTCAGCGGCCGCCCACTGCGCGCGCAGCTCCGCCGCGCTCTTCACCTTGAGCTCGCGCCTCTCATGCTTCTTCCAATGCTGCACGCGCGGCTCCAGCGCCGACGGACCCTGCGCCGTCGCCGCATCGGCCTTGGCGCGCGCCTTGGCCTTGCGGCGCGCGGCCGCGTGCTCATCGTCCGAGTCGTCGTCGTCGTCGTCGTCCGCCGCCGCCGCCGCGCCGTCGCCCGCGTGCAGGATCCGCTTCTGCTGCTGCTTCGCCTTCGCGGTCGTCTCGTGGTAACCACCGAAGCCAAGCCCGAGACCGGTCGGTCGCAAGCGGGCCTCGATGGGGTTGACGACGCCTTGCGCGCTCTTGCCGATCGCGCGCCCTTTGACCCAGCCCATCTTTTGCAGCATGCGCGAGCCGAACCCCGACCCATTCTTCTCGAACGAACCAAAGTCCTTGTCCACCTTTTCGGCAGGCAGCGCATCCGCGGGAGCTGGCCTGCGCGGCGGTCGAGGCGGCGGCAAGGACGGGCCCATGGGCGTCGGCGCAGCCGTTCCGGTGCTCACGAAGGACACTGGCTTTGCGGCGAGCGGCCGCTTGTCGCCGCCTCCTCGACCGCGGCTGCTGCTGCCGCCGCCGCCACGCTCCTCCTCGTCGGACTCGTCGCCGAAGACGCCGAGCATGGCATCTTCGCGGCTGCGCTTGCCGCCAAAGCGCGGCCGAGCGCCCTCGTCCTCTTCCTCGTCGGAGGACATCGGATGGCGCGGCCTGCCCTTCCCGCCGTCGCCGCGCGCGACCCAGCAGCCACAGCTCACACGGGTGCGGAAGAAGACCTCGTGAGCGCCGCCGCGGGCGTTTTTGTCACGTTCTTACTTACCTGTCCTTCACAAGAGGGGCGGGGTGGCGCAGTCGACGCTCGTCTTCGCTCCCAGCTCGACGCGGCGGCTTGTCCTTCATGCTGTCCTTCACAGGGGGCGATGGCGCAGTCGGCACTCGTCTTCGCGCAGCTCGACGCGGCGGCGACATCGGCGCCACCGCTCGATGTGGCATCGGCTTGGCTTCTTGACACTCAGAGCGATCCGTGCGTGTCGCTTCCGTCCTTTGATGACGTATGCCGCACGCTCCGTGTGCCAGCTGAGCGCACAGCCAATCATTCGCCATTGGCGAGGCTCCCACATCGCATCTTGCAAGGTACGGCCTCTGACCACGAGCGTGGTTTGTGGCGCGCGTACGCTACAATGGGACTGCACGAGTGGATTACCAGGGAGCTCGTTGAGGAGCTCGCCGAGCGCATACAAGCTCGTCTCAGCGACGTGGTGTTGAGTGGTCTCTCGGGTCGGGTGGACCTCAACGGGCAGTGGGCCACCGTGATAGGCCGCCAGCTCGAAGGCGGCCGGATCCCCGTGCGCGTCGTCGCCACCGGCGAGTGCATCCGCATCAAGCCCATCAACATCTTCGGCGGCGACGGTGGCCTGCCCGTTTGCCTCGAGGTTGGTGCCGGCCGCGGCGCGCTCGCCCACCACCTCTCGCGCCGCCTTTATGGATACGCGCGCGTGGTGGCGACGGACAGCGGACGCGACCCTGCGGCACGCTGCTGTGGTGCTCCCGCCTCCGCCGCCAACGCCGCCGCCACCACCACGACCTCCTCTTCCTTCTCCTCCGCTTCCGCCTCCCCCGTCGCCGCCGATGACGTGCCCACGGGCGCGTTCGCCGTGGAGCGGCTGGATGCGGAGGCGGCGCTCTCAGCGCACGCGCCACGGATCGTCCTCTGCAGCTGGATGCCTTCTGGCATCGATTGGACATGCGCGATGCGCGCCTGCCCGAGCGTCCACGAATACCTCCTCTTAGGTGAGTCAGGCGTCCGTTGAAGACCTCCGAAATGAAATGCCTCCTCTTGCTCACCGAATGAATGCCTCCTGTTGCTCACCGAATGGAATGCCTCCACTTGCTCGCCTAATGAATGCCTCCTCTTGCTCACCGAATGAAATGCCTCCTCTTGCTCACCTAATGAATGCCTCCTGTTGCTCACCTAATGAAATGCCTCCTCTTGCTCACCTAATGAATGCCTCCTGTTGCTCACCGAATGGAAAGCCTCCACTTGCTCGCCTAATGAAATGCCTCCTCTTGCTCACCGAATGAAATGCCTCCACTTGCTCACCTAATGAATGCCTCCTGTTGCTCACCGAATGGAATGCCTCCACTTGCTCGCCTAATGAAATGCCTCCTGTTGCTCACCGAATGAAATGCCTCCTCTTGCTCACCTAATGAATGCCTCCTCTCAGGCGAGCCAGACGGCTCCACGTGCGGCGATGGGTGGGCGACGTGGGGGCAGCTCTTCGACGGGTATGAGGAGTATGGCCTTGATGAGGAGAGCGAGCCGCCGTTCAAGGAGGATAGTTTCGTACGCGCGCCGTGCGACGAGGTGAGCCGTTACCAGCTGTGTCGCTTCGATAGCGAGGTCGCACGCAGCTTCTCGTCTTGTGTGGCCTTCACGCGCCGCTCCGCCATGCCCCCCGAGGGCCTGGCTGCTGCTGCTGCTGGCGAGCCTGCGGCGGCCGGGGAAGACACCTTCGGCAACGAGGAGGATTTGGCGGCGTCATGGGAGCGCATGCAACGGTCGGTTGCGGCGGGGCGCGCGCAACGGCTCGACGTGCAGATGCAGATGGACGTGACCAAATGAAAGGCTTGTCCCGCAAAGGCTATTGAGGTTGACCTGATCCGCCGCGCGCGATCGCCAACGATATCGGAGATTGATAAGCGATGGTTGTCTCCGGTTGCGCGGCGGGCATACGTGCCGCACGCGGAGGGTCCGTGGGTGGCTGCGGGTGCGACCGTTTCTCGCGTCCGGTCCCGCTCCGTCCCGGCAAGAACGTAGCGAACGTCATTGGTCAAGAACATCTTCGATTTTCAACGTGTGAGAACCACTGTGGTATTAGTCTGGGTACGGCCACCAGGCCGGTAAAGCTACGGTCTATATGAGGTCGCCCCTCTCGCCGCTCTCGCGATCGCCTCTCGAATACGCGCCCGACACGGCGCGAGGACGGAGATGAGCGGCGCTGATCGGTCGCGCCATGGCGGATGTCTCGTCTCGCTCGGAGACGGGCGGGAGCGAGAGGGTCTCGGCAACCTCGAGCTGGCCCGCAGAGGCGACGGCCTCGAAGAAGCGCTGCTGCTCGCTCCCGAAGCGCGTAGGAAAGCCGAAAATCACCTGACGGCGCGCAAATGTCTGCGCTGTCTTGATGAGGGCACCGTAGCTATCAGGATTGTACAACAAGTCCGAGCCGACGACAAGGTCGAATCCCGCTGGGTGTTTTCGCCGGAGCGCTTCCATGTCGTCACTGTCGCCCCACGTGAGCTTCTCGACGCTCGCGCGCGATCCCACTGCATCGCGGTTGAGCTCGACATTCATCGCAAGCCATTCGAGCGTGTTGCCGAGCGGCTCGTCATCCGCAAAGGCCACTGGCAGCGCTGGATCGGTCAAGACCACCTCAGCGTTGCAAGTGGCCGCCAGTCCGATGCCCAGCAGCCCGCATCCGGAGCCGAGCTCGAGTATACGTATCGGACGAGCCAGCGGTGCGGCGAGACGTCCTTGAAGGTGCATGAGCAGTGGCAAGGCAGTAGGCCACACCTTGAGACCGGTCGCATCGGCCTCTCTACGTGAGCCACGCGGCTGCCGCACCGGCGTGTCGAACCAGAACTGATGCAGCGAGACGCTACGGCCAGCTCCGACTGGAAAGCGTGCAGCTTTCATCGGCACTCGCAAGACCTTCCCGTGAATGTGAATGAGAACGACCCAAGGTTTTCGCAGCGAATAATTCATTTCGCAGCCACTGGTTACCATTCGACACTCATTCACACACAGTCCCTCACAGACAATTCACAGCCAATGGTTTATTTCGACACCCAAGACACCGGACCGGCGTACATACAGATGCGGTTGCCACTAGCTCGGGGACCCCTGGACCCCCTGGCCACAGCCATACTCGATGAGCCGCCGGGCCAAATTCACACAAACAATTGACCCTTTCTCAAACAACCGTTGGCGATGATGAGGTTTAATTTTTTCCCTCGAGCCGTCGCGCGATCCTTGGCACACCGCCCGCCGCGCGGCGCGCGTCTCCTCTCCCACGCCCACTGCGCCTGAGTCAACATGTCACTTGCCACGGAGGGGTATCTGTAACCAGTCTTCGACACGCGGGGAGCGCCGGCCTGTGCCCCACCACTTCGAGCGGGTGGGCTCGCAGATCACCGGTTGCTCTAACCTTTACCCGCTTAACGCTTCCCGCGTGTCTAAGATTCGGTTGCAGCTCTTCACTGTGTCCTGTGCCCACCGTAAATCAGCCGGCCCCGAGTGTGTGGGATGGCCTTGTTCATCGGCCATGTCGCCTTGGCCTTCAGCGGTTCAACTCTCCACACACCTGCTGACGAGTTCGACGAGTTCGAGTGTCAGGCAGAGGCGAGAACCTCAAATGAAGCAAGGTGCATCAGTATACCATGCCCACTGCAGCACTACGTTGTCCCCTACACCTATTCGAGCTGCAGGGCCGCGTGTGCAGCCCGCCGAGACTGCCTCTCGTTTAGCATCGATAAGGAGGGGAATTGCATCCTCAAAGATCGGGCGCTGGTCGTTCCACTGTTGCCATCCGATCCACTCCATGCGTTGGAGCCCAAAGCGTGCGTGCGCACGGCGATCGACTTCCCACAGCGGTGGCTGAACGCGACCGGGATGATTGGGCAGTACCGGCTCGCGGACCTAATCGGCTGCTTCGGCGAGCGTGTCGACGCTTTCTATTGTGCCGGACTCGATCCGGCGAATGTGCGCAAGCAGTGGCCGGGCTCAATTGGCGACTACTACACGCGCTTCGCCAAGAGAGTGAACGACATGAAAGCTCTGACGCGGTCGGTGGATGCGCTGCGCTACCGGGGCATGCGGTCCATGCCGCGCAGCTCTGCGCCCCAAGGGCCGCATGCATGCCCGTTCGCGAAGCCCGCGCGAAACGAGTGCGTAGTGCACGTGCGTCTCGGCGAAATCTTCGGCAACGACGTGTGCAATAGGAGCGCCGACGAGTTGTGGCGCGGGCGCCCAGGCACAGGGGGCCCATGGGCGATCCACGAGGAGGTCGGCAGCGCGTCCGTGTGCGATCGGTACGCACGACCCGAGAAACTCATACCGCTGATTGTGACCGATTGCGACTGATGGGGACTCATGGCCATATGGAACGCGGGGATATATGGCAGGTATGTGCGACCCGAGAGCTATTACTACGGGCTGCTCAACGAGCTACCCAAAGGTGCCACTGGCCTTGTGATCGTGGCCAAGGTCAATACGCTGCTCGACGACGGGCGCAGCTTCTATAAGGCTGGATTTGGGCATGGCGCGCTGGGGCGCAGCCGCAGGTACATCTCGTTACTCTGGTGGCCTCTGATTGCATGCTGATTGCATGATGATTGCATGATGATTGCATGCTGATTGCATGCTGATTGCATGCTGATTGAATGCTGATCGCCACACCGCCGCCATAGGTACATCTCGCACTTGCGCCGCTGGCTCGAGTCGGCGAAGTCGCGCAGCGGCTCATCACTTCACGTGCGCTGGATCAGTCCGGCAGGCGCTGGACAGCTTGGCGTCGATTGCGACTTCGCGTTCATGTCCGAGGCGCGCTTCTTCGCGCCGAGCGGGGGCAACTTTGGGCGCCTCATCGGTGAGGTGGTGCACGAGCGTGGAGGCAGGGTCCTCGGTCCACTCGGTGCCGTGCTCCGCAATCGCGCGGAATCGGTGACGGCGCGGCCGAGCCACTCAGGGCAAGTCAAGTCAAGTCAAGTCAAGCCAAGCCACTCTGGCCACATCACGTTCTCGATCGCCTACAGGCGCCACGCAGGTCACCGAACATGGTAAGGGCGGCGTGGTGGAGGAAGGCGACTGCAGTTACACATTACTATAATCACAGGCCTGCATCAGCAAGGGCGGCAAAAGAAGCAGGCCTGTAAAATGTGTAACTACGCTGCGCAGCAGCATTGGTCCGTGGCTTGGGGTGGGCCAGAGTTTCGAATGGCTGCCATAGGAAATTTCGAGGCTATAATTTCGAACCGTGTGTGACAAATTTCGATAAAATTTCGTTTTTTTCTCTTCGCTCCCGCTATGGCAAATTTCGTGGATTTCACCCCTCTTCGGAATTTGTTCCGTGAGCGACGATCTACAGAACGGCCACACCCGGCACGCACTCACGCAGCGGGCGCAGCGCACAGAGGCACCAGACTCAGCGCGGCACACACTATAACAATGTCACTATTTTACCAGACCATTTCCCTCCTCTGTGAGGGGGGGATTCTGAAAGCCCTTGTCACGCTCCCCAGCGGGGTTGAATTGAGGTACTTCAGATTCAGCCAACCGCACGCTCGTTGTACTTGAGCATGAGTGCCGCCTGGATGTAATCCCCAAGCGCGGCCCACTGTTGGTCACCGAACATGAATTTCAGAAGTGAGAAGACGCGCTCGCACGCAGCCGAGTTTGGCGTGAATGAGAAGACGATGCGCGCCGCAACGGCCCACGCTGGGAACTTGGACTTGTCGGCGAGCGCCCACCATTTGAGAACCTTAGTGGTGAACTCCTTAACATCCCCGTGGTCCACCACCAAGCTGGCGGAGGAACAGGCGGATAGGTAGAAAGGGAGCTCGGCCTTCATCTTGTCAATCAGGTCATGCTCGACGAGGGGGTCAATCGTGCGCAGAGCGTCGACATAGTTAGCATCCACGAGGCCGCTGGCGAGCGAGGGGTCAAAGGCGCGGAGGAGCTTGGTGGCCTCGTGCTGCACCTTCAGGTGGTACGGCGAATCACAGTTGTTGGTCAGGCGGTTCTCGAGGTAGGTAAATCCCCCCTTGAGTTTGGTGACAAGGGGCTGCCACTGCTCCATCTTGGTCACGTCAAGCACCTGGCGGATCTCAGGCTCCGTGTCGTAGTCCAGCTTGTTGCCGTCGGAAAAGGTGACCTCCCACACACCAGCATTGGTGGTGGGCAGCTTGGTGATCGTGCCTGTGAAGTACGCGTTCCACGGTGCCTCAAAGTAGTCACGCACAGGGGTGCCGAGGATCAGCTTCTTCTTGGCACGCATCAGACCGGCGAGGATGGGTAGCGAGGAGGCATCGTCGCCGAGCGTGCGGCCCTTGTTGCGGATGGCCTCGAGAGCGTCATACACGAGGAGGATCTCGAGCCCGTCACCCTCCATCTTGTAGGTGGTGGTGCAGAGGATCTCCATATCCATGGCCGCCGCGAGCTCCAGCTGCAGGGCCACTGTCTTGGTCGTGTACACGTGCTTCAGCTGGCGTGTGGTGGCGTCGCCGATGCCCCGCTCGATCAGCGTGTCGATGAACTCGGAGAGGTGGTGAAAGTACGTGCCCAGCATCTTCATAACCTCCCAGCGCGACCACCAGCGAATTGTCGAATAGGCTACCATCGCCGTGCCCGTGAGCTGCTTCCAAATTGATTTGGCTGACTCCGAGTGTGAGATCAGCATGAGCAACGGCGTGAGGAACTCCTCCACAGTGTCGAGGCCCATGTGCTCGCCCGTGTGGTGCAGCGTGTGTGAGACGCAGAGGAAAGAGGACATGCCGGTGCACAGCGTCTTGAGCGAGCGCCTGGCGACGCCGTTCGTGGAGCAGCTGTCACACCCACCGCAGACCACCTTATCGTATGAGATCTGCAGCTGCTTCGCGATGATAATGGAGAGCAACTTGAAGAGGCCAGTGCCGTCCATGTGCTTGGCGACCGTCTTGAAGGCTACGAGGCGCTTGATGATTGCCGAGAAGTCTGCCGGACAGAAGCGCGTGCAAACGTTCATGGCCTCACCGAGGCGCGTGGTGCCATCAAAGATGATGGCCACAAATTCGTCCTCGTGCTCCACCCTCAGTTTCGCGAGCTCGCGCTCCTCAATCTTCGGGATGAACATTTTCAAATGTTCGCTACCCGTCAGCGACTTGCCAGCGCGCTCCAGCAGCGGGCGCAGCCCGTTGATCTTCTCAATCGGAATGCCATTTGCCATGCAGCTCTCCACTGTCCGGTAGCGGTAGAGCAGCAAGTCTGCGTCCAAGGTGCCATACGCCTCATCCTTGTGCTGTTCAAAGTACTCAGTGAGGTACTCCTTGATCTCTGAGTCCTCGCCGTGCTTGGCCAGCCACTGCTCATGATTGACCTTGTGTTTCTCGGTCTTGAGGTGGTGGGTGATGGAAGACTTGATGAGCGGCAGCTGCACTTTGCAGCAGCGGCAGAAGAGCTTCCCGACGGAGTTGTAAAGGCTGCAGCCCGGGAACTCGTTGACACGCATCTGCGCAGTGATCGAAATGGGCTCGGGTGCGGTGCGCTCTGCTGATGCCCGGCCACGCTTGCCTGCTGGAGGCTTCTGCGCGAGCGCGCGCCCACGCTCAAACCCTGCGAGCTCAGGAGTGTTGCTGTCGCCAAAGGCAGACGGTGACCTCAACGGCGTCGCGGCCATCGCCTCGGGCGAGATGAGGGAGCCGATGATGTCGGACGCTAGAAGGGTGCGTTCCCTTACCCGCTACTCCAAGAGACTTGCCGACGCCTTGCTGGCCACTTTCGTTGACTGAAGGTCAGCAGTGCCTGCTCGAAACCTTGTGGTGCTTGATCAGTGTGCTCGCACGACTCAGCCTCGCCCACTGTGATCGATGTTCGCCTCTGCGCAGTACAACCACTGGGAAGACGACGACTACAACCGCTACCTAAGCGACCTCTTCTGGGACGACATGTTCGATACGGCACCATGGATGCGCGAGGCGTGAAGCCTGCCCATCGTGGGCGGCCGAGCCCGCGTGTCGAAGGACACTGAGCGAGCGCGGCGCGGGTGCGGCGGGGCTGGGGACGAGGGTGGGGCCCGATGAGCGAGCGCGGCGCACGGCACGCGGGGCGCAGCGCGGCGGGGCTATGGGGGGCTGGGGCTCGGAAGATGGCGAGACAGTTTGAGGTCAGGCACTGTCGAAGTCCACCTAGTGACCGGGAGCCATACAGACTGTATGCACCTTTTTATGCTGATCCGGTACATGTGTACTGCGTGTGCCTGGGAGGCAAGTGGAGCGGTGAGTGGCAAATTTCGAGAAATTTCGGCGCCTGTGGCGCCGCTGGCAAATTTTTCTCTAAATTTCGCGAAACTCTGGCCTGCCCCAATCCGTGGCTCAAGGAAGTCGACCTGCGAGTGCAATCAGTGACACAGTCTGTGAGATAGGTGAAGACAGCACAGAGGAGATGAGTGTAGAAGGGTCCTGCTTTCGGTATTACGTCGGCGTCACATCGCAAATACGTGAACGTTGTTGGTTGTACGTGTTCATGCGCCACTTTCGCTCGCATGGGGGGTCTCACGCTTCGATCTTCAGATGTCATTTCGATCGCGCCGTGTCGGTGGGAAGTGGGTTGGCTCACTCCTCCCCGTTTTCCCCACAGGGGAGTCGGCCCGGCGCGCCGGTCTCACGCTCGGCGGGGGAGCACCATTCACAATGAGAAAAGAGAGGGGCTGGGGTTGGCACGATGAAGACCCGCTTAGCTACCGGCTCCCGCGGGTCGACGGTAGCCGCCTCCTCCACCCGGGATTCTCAGCCGCGTGGCTTGACGGTGCCGTGCGGGTCGCAGTACCTCAACCTCGGCTCGCCCAACTTGCAGCTCGAGCGCAAGCCGCAGCCCAACAACGGCCGCATCTCCTCTCCGACGCTCTCGCAAACGTCGACGAGGACCGCAAAGTCATGCTCGACGATCGTCGACGCGACCTCCGCGGTTCCTTCTGCATTTATGATCGGTTCCTCCACTTCAGTCAGCCGACGTGCGGCGGCCGTACGCGACAATCCGCTCAAGGCGCTCATCAAGGCCTCCGCGCAGCGCGTCGTCTCGTGCCACGCGGGCAAGTCATCGGCGCACAGCCTCGTGAGCTCCGTGAGCGCGCCGGCGCTCGCGCGGCACGACGAGCTGATGCTGTCGACGCCACCGCGCCGCGAGCACCCGCCGCCGGACCAGCGCCTCGACAATGCCTCCACTAAGGGCGACGACGACGGGCCCGAGTCGCCGCTGTGGGTGGCACACGCGCCGTCGGTGGCGCCGTCCGCATCTTCGTCGCAGCGCGCGCCGGCGCGCAAGAATGTGAGCTGGCAGCCGCCGCCGCCCTCGCTCGCCGAGCGCTCCGCGGCGGACTTTGAGCGGGTGCAGCGCGAGGGGCGCGAGCGTCTCGAAACAGCTCTCGAGGAGAGGCAGCGGTTGAGGGAATCGGTTTTCGCGCTCTCGCATGCCCATCGGGGGCTGAGCGACGTCGTCGAGGCGCGCAGCGGGGAGCGGACGGCGCACGCGCCGCCGCCGCTGCAGCTGCCCGCCGTTCCGCGTCCGCTAGCGCAGAGTGAATCCGCTCCAGTGATCCTCCGCGGGCGTCGCGGCATGGCGGCGGCGGCACGAGCAGCGGCCAGCGGCAGCACGGCCAGCGGCAGCGGTGCGGCCGGCGGCGGCGCGGGCGGCGGCATGGCCGGTCGCAGCAGCCTGGGCGGATGCGGTAGCCTCGAGACTCCAAGCTTCGAATCCAACGACGCCACCTTGCATGCAAGTGCTCGCCACAGCGCGCGCCTCGGCTTCGAATCCAACGACGCCACCTTGCATGCAAGTGCTCGCCACAGCGCGCGCCTCGGCTTCGAATCCAACGACGCCACCTTGCATGCAAGTGCTCGCCACAGCGCGCGCCTCGGCCTCGAATCCAACGACGCCACCTTGGCAACGTCGTCGGCGCTTCGCTGTTCGCATGGAGCGCCTACGGTGGCGCCGCCCGCGCTGACGCCCGCGCCGCTGGCTCAGCCTCGGCCGTTGCGCCTCCGCTCGTCGCAGAGCGAGGGAGCTCTCGAGGGAGGGATAGCTTTGCCGCGCGGCCCTCCACCTTGCATGCAAGTGCTCGCCACAGCGCGCGAGGGAGCTCTCGAGGGAGGGAGAGCAGTGCCGCGCGCCCACTCGGCTGCTGGCCCACGACGGCCCAGCGGCCCACCGCCCGCCCAACCGTCGCGCGGACGAAGTGCGGGGGCACGCGTGCCCGCCACGGCGCTCGCCCACCTTGGCGCACCCACTCTCAATAACGGCGGCTCCGACGGCCGCGGGCTCGAGTGTGCCCTCAGCCGTATGGCCGACTTGGCCAACGCCGCTGCCGACGACGCTCACGACGACGCTTCGTCCATCACCGGCGCTTCTGTCGGCGCCGGATCGTGCCGAACCGACTCCTCGCTCAACTTTGCCTCTGCGGGTTCGTCTCGATACCACCCCCGCCCCCCCCTCAAGCCGAGCGCCTCGCTCCCCGCCCTCTGCGGCCGTCGAACGCTCTGGCGGGACGCCTGCGATCGCATCGGCGGCGCCGACGGCGGCGCGCTGCGGCTCTGGACCGCACTGACGCTCAAGGACAAGCACCGTTCCGAGGCGGAGGGGGCGCGATGGGGGCGGCAGAATCCAGAGGAGGCCGCCGAGATAGTCGGCACGCTCTTCGACACGTTACGTGCGCTTCTCATCCCGGCGGAGCCCATATTAGGCAAGCCCTCGCAACAGCCCATATTAGGACGCGTGGCTCCTCGCGCCCCGCCACCGCCACCGCCCTCGCAGCAGCCCACGCAGCCGGCGCAGCCCGTGGCGCCGCCGCTCGTGGAGGCACTCTTCCAACGGCTCGCTCCCTTGATGATCACTAGGGAGGGTGCACGCGAGCTTCTGCTTCCCTTGCTGCGGCTCGCTGCGAGTCACGCGGGGATGCCGACCGACGACCTCAAGCGGCTCACGATCGAGTATGCCTTCCCTGCGGCTCCGAAGGTGGACGCCTTCGAGTGTCTCCATGGGGAAGCTGCTCTCGCCGACGCTGCCCTCGCCGGCCTAGCCGCCGCCGCCAACGACGCCACAGCCAACAACGCCGCCGCCCTCGACGCCGCCGCCAACGACGCCGCCGCTGCGCCCGTCGTGGCCGCTACGTCGCCCGTCGCACTCGGCGGTCGGCCATTCGGCGCCGCCGCCTACGATGGACAATCTGACGTGGAGACGGCGAGGACGCCGTTGCCGCCCTCGCTCGCGCGTGTGGCCAACGGGAGGGGGACGCGGCCGAAACTGTCCGCACTAGCGGCGGCGATGGCGGCCGCGCAGGGGGAGGCGGCCTCCCCTGTTGCAGCGCTCACATCCACCCCCGCCTCCGCCGCCTCCGCCTCCTCCGCCTCCTCCGCCGCCATCAGCACCATCAGCGCCGCCGCCTCCTCCATCAGCGCCGCCAGCAGCACCGCCATCGCCACCTCCTTCACGAGCAGTCGGACGGCCGCCTCGAGCTGTTCCACAGACTATTCCGCGCAAATGTCTTGGCTGGCGCGCGCTGAGAAGGAAGCTGCCGAAGAAGCCGCTGTGGAGGAGGAACACAGCGCCATATTGGGCGCCGCCTCTCCGGACTCGGCGCCGCGCCCAGTACGGCGCTTGCATGCACGCCTGCGGGCGGCGCTCGCCTCGTCGCCACTGAGCGCCGCCCTGAGCGCCGCCACCCCCCCTAGCCACGAGTCGCGCGAGAGCACAACTGCCGCGAGCAGCTCCACGCCACCGAGCCAAGACAGCTCCACCTCCTTTGACTGCAATCGCCCCACCCGTTACCTCTCGCCGCACCCGCCGCACCCGCCTCGTCCACCGGCCGATGCACCAGCGCCGGCCCAGCAGGAGCACGCGCCCTTGCGCCCAACACAGCGCCCGGGCAGCGCCGCCCGGCACGCATCCGGCCACATCAGCTCCTCGTTGGTGGTGGCGGCGCGGCGCGGACTCGAAGCGTACCACGCGGCCGTGAGCAGTCCCGCTGACAAGGGCTCCGAGCGCACCCCGATGCGCCCGGAGCGGCGTCCGCTCGTCAAGGAGGCCTCACCGGCGACCGGCTCGGAGCACAGCACTGAGACGAAGCATCGCTCGCGACTCTCGCAGATGGCACGCGAGATCGGGGCGGCGGCAAGATCGAATATCTCGGCGCCGAGGATGGATCTCGCCGCGATCTCGCGCTGAGTCGACCTCTCAGGGCCCTGCTTAGAGGCCCGTGCCGTATCGCTGTGGGAGGTCGCGCGGTCCGTGTGCAAGTTAGAGGCCACGTGCGCGGGCTGCCGCAGCGGCGGGCGGGGGCTGATGGCTGATAATGCCTTATGGGTGATCCAACGACCGCATCAGCACGTCTTGGTGTCGATCACGAGCCCAGGTCACTCATGTCGGATGGAGGATGGAGGCCATGGAGGTGCAGCGCGTGCCGAGAGCCGAGCTGCTGCACGGCAATTTGCGCGTGTCGTTGTATGGTCCCCGATCGACTGAGTATCAGACCCAGATGGAACAGATGGAGAGCTGTCGTCCTCCAACCACGTAGAATCACGTTGGTCGGTGCCACGATGCGGACGGACAGCGGACAGGTGTCCTGAGGTGTGAGCTCGGCTGTGAGGAGAGAAGTCCAGAAGAACAATTACATATCGTATTATCGACAATCGCGCAAGATTGAAGATACTAGATTAAGAGACGATGCGCGATATCGATTGGATATGTATTATGTTACAATGAGACGCCCGAGCAACACAGCGCGTCGGCGATCGTCTGCTATACAATACTGGGTCACACAAATTACGGTGGTCCTCGAGTCAGTGGGGGATTGGGGATTCGCGCGCTGCACCGCCCCCCGTCGAGGGCCGTTCCGCCGCAACGCGATACGCGAAAGAAAGCGCCCGCCGCGCGCCGGAGAGCCTAAGCTTCTCTGCACCAATACAAATCATACACGCCACCGGCATCGTGCACTGAGTGCGCGTGCGGCAGCACATCTTCGCTCGCGCTCGCCGTCGTCAGCGGCCCATCGCGCCTGAAAGATAGAGCTTCCTCACAGCCTCATCCTGCGCTGCGAGCAGCCGGTGGATGACCAAGCCACGAAGGCTGGTGCATGTCGCCGAGAGCGTAAGCTGCGTGCGATGGTCATTGGCGGCGATGACCATCGCCAATAGGTCCTCACCCGTCAAGGTTATGTGGTCTGTGAGGCCAGCCGGCCAGCTGCGCTGCCACACGGAGGCTTTCGTGCACGCACGGCGCCAGAAGGAGAGCCAACGAATGGCTCGTTCTTGCATGGCGAGCTGGCGCAGTGCGTGCACATCGGGCTTGGTGTGCGGAACGAGCGGGTAGTTGGCGATCAGCGAGGTCGTGCCGCCGTTGGGCGTCATGTGTTTTTCGGGGTCCACCCGACGCAGTCCTTCATGTAAATCCGTCCAATCCGTTCGTTCGAAAAATCTCCCGGGAGCATGGTGTGAATTGTATGTGAAAGTCGATGTGACCAAACTTCTAGTTAAAGTTTGTGGCGTAGCCTGAAGGTTGACTGACCGGGGCCGGTGTGGGGCCCTTGATGATGGCCGGCAGGGCGAGAGGGATCTCAGCACTCAGGCCATGGCCGCTTCTAAGAGCATCGGGCGCGCGAGCAGCCGGTCTGTGCGGTCGACGGCAAACGGCGGCGGCCTCGCAATGGGCATACTGCCACGATGCTGGTAATAGCGCGCGATGGCCATTGCGTCGGCCTCGCGGAGCCCTGTCGGCCACGCATGCACCTCGTCGGGCGGCGTAGCGGCGTGCTGCTTCGCCTTCGAGTCGTCATCGGCATGCTCAAGAGGATCAGGCGTCGACGGCCGTGCGCGGCTGCCCGGGATCTCCCCGCGATCTCCCCACGATCTGTCGGGCGAGCTGGATGCGAGGGAAGGACTCTCTGGGGCGGCGGCGGCGGCAGCGGCGGCGGCGGCGGCAGCGGCGGCGGCGGCGGCGGCGGCGGTGGCGGTGGCGGTGGCGGTGGCGGTGGCGGTGGCGGTGCTGCGCGCATGCACTCGTGGCGCGGACGTTGGCCGATGTGCACGACGCGCACTGCCCGGGCTCTTTGGATGAGTTCGCTGCTGCGCACTGCTCGGCCGGTGGGGCGTGCGCGACGTCGGCGGTGGCGAGGTCGACCCCGGAGTGTGAACATTCACACCCGGCGGTGGCGAGGTCGACCCCGGAGGTGAGGACGCTCGCGACGTTGAGAGCGTGCCGCCCACCTGCCCCGCCGACGACCGTGCGCTCAGGCTGCTTCGGAGGGCAGTGTGAATAGTCACAGCGCTCAGGCTGCTTCGGAGGGCGGCAGTTGGAGCAGCAGCGGCCGCCGTAACAGGACTGGCCGAATGGGTGTGAATATTCACACTCTGTCGCGGCGCTGCCTCGGGCGGACGCGCAGCACCCGCCATAAACGCGTTTATGAGCTTCACCGACGCTCCGGCCGCCGCTGCCGCGTGCACGGCGGCGGCGGCCACGGCGGCGGCAGCGTCCCCTATACCTCCCTGACGGCTTTCCCACAGGGGCGGAGGCGGCGTCGTCGCCTCACGTTGCAGCACACGCTGCACCAGGTGGAGGTCGTCGTGGGCGGTCGATGCTCCCTGAGCGCGCCTCGCGAGGGCCATCGCACCCCCAATACGCGTATACGGGTCACCCGCCATCCCAACCGTCAGCACTGCGCTCGGGATCTTGGACACGGGCGCGGCGCGGTGACGTGGCAACGCAGCCTTCCAAAGAGCGACGCTGTGGAGTGCGTCGTCGATGACGCTGGGGGCGCCAGCGCCGGCGCTGTTCATCGGCCTCGCTGTGCCTTCCGCGCTCGCTCCCTTCGCCGCCTCCCTTGCCGCCGCTTTCGCCGCCTCCTTTGCCGCCTTCGCCGCCTTCTCCGCCTCTGCTTTTTCCGCCCAACGCGGCGCTGGACGAACGACCGGCACGCCGGTCAAGGACGCCTCCGACTGTTGCGGGTTTGGGTGCAGCGGCAGGGGGAACGGCGACGGATGCACGGTGCTCGAGCTTCCTAATTTGGCAGTCGAGCCTCCGAATCCGACGGCCGCCGCCTCCGCCAGCATCGCCGCGCGGGAAGCGCCACGCGCGCCGCCCGGCGCGGACGGATGCGTTCCACAGAAGCGACCGCTCGAAGGGGCGTCGAGTGTGATGGCGCAGGCGGCGGTCGACGCGCTGTGATGGGCATACACCGTGATCACCTCGGCGCTCGTTCCGAGTTTCGTCAAGTCGAGTTTCGTCCACTTGACGCGCCGACGCCACGGCGGCGGGGGCGGCGGCAGCATGGCGGCGACGGCGGCGGCGACGGCGGCGGTGGGGGCGGCAGCGACGGCGGCGTCGCGCGCGGACACCACAGTGCCAGTGCCGCGCGGAACGGCGGTTGCGGGGGCGGAGGCGCAGGCACCAACGGCGGTTGCGGCGGCGGAGGGAGCGCCGGTGATGGTCGAGGGGGGCGCCGTGGTGAGCACTTGCATGCCGAGGATGGTCGAGGAGCACTCACCACTCATGGCCGCACTCTTCGTCAATGCAGCTTCGTCAATGCAGCCGCCAGCTTCGTCAATGCACTCACCACTCATGGCCGCACGGCGCGGCCTGAACACCGCGCCAGCCTCGCCACCCTCGCGGGCATCCCTCTCGGCAGCATCTCTGCCGACGGCCTTGCGCATCGGCGGCGCGGGCATTGTGTCGGGCGCTGCGTCGGGCGCTTCGTCGGGCGAGGCGTCGGGCGCAAACAAAATGGTCGGCGACGAAGCTCGCGACGGCCGCGTGATGCGAGCTGACGAAGCTCCTGCGGACGAAGCTGGCGAAACTGACGTAGCGGGCGGCTGCATTGACGAAACGGGCGGCTGCAGTTGAGGAGTCGGCGGCATTGACGAAGCGGGCGGCTGCATTGACGAAGCGGGCGGCTGCATTGACGAAGCGCGCGGCGGCAGTTGAGGAGTCGGCGGCGAGGCGCCCCCACAGTAAGAACAAGAGAGATTCCACATAGTTGTCCGCGGAGTCTCGCTGGAATGAGCGCGCGGTCGGCGCGCCGTGTCGGGCACCATGTCGGCGGTGGATACAGTCGCGCTCGTCGCCATGGTGCCCGATACAGCGCCTGTTCGCGCCGCCGCCGCAGCAGCAGCATGATGTGCGACGGGCCGTGCCTGCAACGGCATGCGCCGCCACAAAGGCACGAAACCACCTTGGTCGGACCCAAGTGCATGCAAGGGCGGCGGCTGCTTGGTCAGGCGCGCGCTCGCGACGACGCGCTCCTGCTCGACGACCCGCTTTGCGGAAGCCGGCTGCCGATCGTCCGGGTAGATCCAGTGCCCGATGTACTTTCGTGTCGGGCTCTCGACCTGACAGATGGAGGGTAATCAGTGGCAATCAGTCAGGTTCGTCACAGATTCGTGTCGGGCTCTCGACCTGACAGAAGGAGGGTAATCAGTGGTAATCAGTCAGGTTCGTCACAGATTTGTAGCCATGGGTTGCGAAGGGTGGCACTCGGTGGCAATCAGTGGTAATCGGTGGCAATCAGTGGCAATCAGCGGTAATCACGCACCTCGAGATACGGCACCTTCCACGCAGGCAATCAGTGGTAATCAGTGGTAATCAGTGGCAATCAGTGGTAATCAGCGGTCATCACGCACCTCGAGATACGGCACCTTCCACGCAGGCATCGGCGGCGGTTGCCACGGGCGCTTCGGTCGGGTCGGCGTAACGAGGCGCGGCCCCTTTGGCACCGTCACTGGCGCAGACGACGGTCGGCGAGGAGACGCGGGGATGGACCAGCTCGACACGGCGCGAGGCGAGGCGAGGCGAATCATCGGAGGTGAGCCGTCCGGCGAGGAGGGAGGGGGGCGAGTGGGAGGTCGAGGCGGCGCGCGGCTATTGTCCCACTCCAGCTCCGCCTCCTCCGCCGCCGGCAGCACGATCGAGACCGGAGGAGGCGGCGCCGCGGCTGGGGTCGGCTTGGCCCTTTTCGAAGTGCGCGTGTCCATCTTTGGAGGGTCGAGTAAAAATGCGGAATTCCAACTCTTGAGTCTCGCATGGAGGCGTGGGTCGCGCTTGGTGACGACCTTGAGCTCATCGAAGAGCGAGTCGTCCGAGCGCCATTCGCTCTCGCCGCTCAGGATCGCCTCCAGCGTCCCGGCCACCCACGCCTCGTAATCATCGGCCACGACAGTCTCCGTGTACGTGTCCACAAGCTGGAACCAGCAGCGCTTAAAGTCGTCCTCGTTCAGGGTCGGCTTGCCGCGGGCGTCTTCGGTCCAATCCGCCTGGAGCGAGCGGTAAAAGTCGTCCACGTCCACGTCCGCATCACGCGCCACGATCTTTTGCTGCAGGTAGATCTTGCGCATCATGGTGACGTAGTCCTCGTAGTGGAGCTCGCACTGGCCGCTCCCGTCGCCACACGCCTTAGAGACGCTCTTCCACGCGGCTGCCATAGCCCGCTGCACGGGCCCCGACTCCATGAGCTGCTTGCGCACCACGAGCGCTGAGTTCGTGTAGAACTGGCTGTCGAGCGCGCCGGCGTCGAGGGCACGCTCGTCGAGGAAGAGCTCACGGGCCTCGCGCACAATCTGCTGGAAGCGCAGCCTCTGCTTCTTCCGTCGCGCCCACGCCTCGAGGACAATGTGGGCCAAGCTCAAACGGTCCGACTCTGAGTCGCCGAAGGCGGGTGGCATGGCCAAGACCGGCCCGACGGCCGGGGCGGGCTTCGCAAACAGGCTCGACTTTCGAGTGACGCCGCGCGAAACGACACAAAACTTTCATTCACATGCAAAAAACTCGGTTGAAGTTTACCGGTACTGCTCATCAGCATCTTCATCACCTAAGATGTCATCCGCAGCGCTCGGCACCACCACTGGCGCGGCTGCCGTCACCTTGCGCTTGCGCCCGCCTCCGCCCGCGCCGCCGCCGCCGCCGCCGCGAAGCGATGGTGGCGCGCGTCCGACGGCAAGCCACCGAGGCGCTAGTGAGCTGCGCAGGGCCAGCACGGCCGCCACCACGGTGAGCGCGATCGCAAGTACCCACTGCCAAGCGAAGCCGAGCCTTACCACAAAGCCGAGCGCCACCAACAAGACGCTCCGCGGCGCAGCTGGGGGTGGCAGTTGCGGCGGCGGCGGGGGCGGGGGCTTCGGGATCTCCGACACGCGCAAGTTGCTGATCGAGAAGCTCGTCGACTCGAGGTCGCACATCCCTCGTCCCTGCGCGATCCACTGCTCGCAACCACCATCGAGCCAGGACAGGTCCTCAGCCTTCCACAACGAGACGACAAGCGCCACACCTGGGTTGATCAGGGCGTCGCGAGTGCGCCGCTTATCCTCTTGCGGAATGGGCTTCCGCTCGTTGGGGGCAGCGTGGCTGCCGCCCACCGCGGCTCCATCGAAAAAGTGCACACTGCGCACACGCCCATTGGGTCCCACCTGCGACAGAGAAACGTCCATTTGGACACCGAGAGTGTGCTGCTGCGACTGCCAATCCTCCATCTCCTTGAACGAGGCCACGACCTCAAAGGGGCGACTCGAATCGACGCCTTCCTGCGCCCCGGGCCCGTAGAGATGCGCCGTGTGGTGTGCCTTGCCCCAGTTCGCCACGCACCCGTCCTGGTTGCAGCTGCCGTCCATGCCATGGCCGCGGGACGTGTGCAGCGTCGTTTGGATGGCCTTGGCGTTGCCCTCGAGCACATCGAGCTCGACGCAGGCGGGGATGCCCCGATCATAGCCCTGGATGTCGCAATACGCGGCGGGATTCTTCGGGTCGGCAGAGCCGCGCGCCGGCATGGCCACCAAGTACACGGCCGCGTTGCACCCGCATTTCACACCGCTGAGGTCGACGCTGAAAGAGAGCTGCTTGTCGAGTATGGGAAACTTGTGGTAGCGAACCTCGGCCCAATCGCGCACGTTGATGTCCTCCACAGCGTAAACTCGGTTGTTGCCTCTCACTGTGATCGTGCGGTGCTCGTCGGTGCTCTCCGTCTGCACATTATTCGTGCCCCACTTTTCTGCAGTGAAGCCAGGCTCATCGTCATTATTCGTGCGCGGACCGCTGCCGAGCATGAACGGCCAAGGACGAGCCAACGCGGAATGGGCTCCTTCAAGTTATACCTTCCCCGCCCGAGGCCTTTTGGTCGGCGCGCGAGCTGCGGAGGGTCGCGCGGGCGCTGGGCGACGACTTTGGCTCTTCGTCGCGCTGTCGTACCGGTGGCTCACAAAGGAGCACCCCGATCCCGACGGCACGCAATGGGGGGCTGGAGGCGCAAACACACTCCAGCCCCGCACTACGTGCCGCGCCGTGCCGGTGCCGCCTGCCGCCCTGGTTGCCGGGGCTCGCGCTGAGCCGAGCGCTTACATGGGGTTGACATCGCCCTCGTCGGCGTGCATCTCGAGCGCTGAGACTGCCTCCATGATCTTGGCGACGAGCGCTTCGGGCGACACGAGCAGGTGGTGCAGATCGCCGTTGTCCATTTCGAGGAGCATGCCCGTGATCTTGCCGGCAGAGGCTGGCTGAACCTGGGAGATGAGCGGGAAGAGGCGCTCGCCGAGGAGCTGCTTCTGCTGCTCGGGCGGCGCCGCCGCGATAAAGGCTGCAAACATGTCCAGCGGCATCATCTGAGGCGGCACCTGAGGCAGCATGCCCGGCATGCCCTGCATCCCCTGCATGCGCCCCTGCATGCCAGGCCCGCCCTTGCCGCCACGCATCTGGCCGCCGGGGCCGCCGCGTTGTCCCTGCAGCATACGGCCGGCGCCCGCGCCGCGCCCCATCTGTCCCATCAGGCCATACTGGCCCATCGGGGTGCCCATCATCCCGGGGACGCCGTAGCCGGGTCGCATCATCATCTGCTGCGGGTACATGTACTGTCCCGGGCCGCCCGGGCGTGGCGCGCCCATGCCCATCTGCTGGGGTACACCGCCGTAAAAGAAGGGCTGGCCTGGGTAGGCACCCGGCATGGCGCCCGTCGCCTCAGGGCCGCGCGCCATGCGCATGCCGGTCATGTTCAAGCGCGGGACGTGCTGCTGCTCGAGGATGTTCTTGCGCTGCGCGAGCGCCACGTACAGCGGCTTGTTGCCCAGCAGTTGCCCGTTCATCTCCGAGACCGCCTTGGTCGCCTCCTCCGTGGAGCCAAAGCAAACGAAACCGAAGCCCTTGGAGTTGCCCTTGTCGTCGGACATGACCTTGGCAGACGAGATGGAGCCGTAGGGCGCGAAAGCCTCGCGCAGCTTCTCGTCGTCCACGATATCGTCGAGGTTCTTGACGTACAGGTTGACGCCAGTGAACTTGTTCGCGCGCTCGAGCTTGAGCTGATCAAACTTATCGCGCAGCTCGCGCTCGCGGTCCCTCTTCTGCGCGCGGCCGACGTAGAGGGTCTTGCCGTCCGTCTCCTTGCCGTTGAGCTCCTCGATGGCCTTGGTCGCGTCGTCGTGCTCGGCGAAGTTGACGAAGCCAAAGCCGCGCGACTTGCCGTCGCCGTCCTTCGTGACCACGGCCGACTTGATCTCGCCGTACGGCGTGAACATGCGCATGAGCTTCTCATCGTCGTCGACTTCGGCGGGGAGCGACTTGACAAAGACGTGGGTGAAGGTGGCATCGGCGGCGGCGCCCGACTCGGCGCAGTCCTTGCGCGGAACGAAGAAGCCGACGAAGACCTTCTTGCCGTTGAGGAGCATGCCGTTCACCTTGGACACAGCGAGTTGTGCGGCGTCCTGCGTCTTGTAGCGCACAAAGCCACAGCCCTTGGAGGCACCCATGTCATCGGTGGCGACCTTGCACGAGAGGATGTTGCCAAAGGCCGAGAAGGTGTCATAGAGCGCCTTGTTGTCGATCGACTTGTCGAGGTTCTTGATCATCACCATGGCCACCTTGATGGCATCGTCGCCAGTCGCCAGATTCTGCAACGCGCCAGCGGCGTTCGCCTTGCCTTGAGCGTCGCCGTCGCGCACGAGCGCCGCGAGCGGCACGAGGGCGCCCGCCGCTACGATGACCGCCTTGTTGGCAGCGTTGCGCGCTAGCTTCCCCAATGCCTCCGCGGCTGCGGCCCGCTCGTCTGCAGTACCATCTCCGAGCATCTCCACCAGCGGCGGGAGGGCGCCGGCCGCGGCGAGTGCCCCACGCATCGGATCCGTCGATTCTCCAGGCGGTGCGTCGGCGAGGATGGCGATGCCTCTCGCCACCGGCGTCCGCGCACTGATGGCGTACGCTTGGAACAACGCCACGAGCGCGGCTGGATCCGCGTCGGCCACGGCGCGCTCCACCGCGGCGGCGCTTGCAGGTGGAGCCATCGGCAGCGGCGTGGCTGGCGCATGCGGAGCGTTCGGCGCGTGCGGCGGCGCGACCGGCATGGCCGCGACAGCCTCATCGAGCTGCTTGAGCATCACCATATCGGGGTGGCCGCTCTTGCTTATGTCGCGCTTCTCCTTGGCGTCGATGATGTTGCACACGGCATCGGTGATGCACAGCTTGGCCAGCGGGCGGAAGAGTACCTCCGCCTCCTTCTCGCCATGGCATGAGAACGCCACGATGCTGTACGCGCGCGTCGCCTCAATGACAAAGTGGGTGCGCGGCCCCGGCTCGTGCCCACAAAAACTCGGCTGGCTCATCAGTTCGCGCTTCGTGCTCGAACTCTTGAACTCGTACCAGTAGATGGTCGCGCCCTTTTGGAAGTAGCGCTCCGGGTCGTGGTTGTCCGGGCTCGGGTAGACCCATTGGACCTGCGCGCCGCGCAGCCGGAAGGAGAGACGCAGGGGTCGGGGGCTTGGTTCGCGTAAGGGTCCTTGGGGGGTGGGGGTGGGGCGAGTGGAATCCCTACTCAGTCACTCTGCGGGGGGGTGGGTGGTTCCGAGTGACTCAGTCAGTCCGGGGTGCGTGCGCGCTCGGCGGGGCGGGCTCCTCACGCCGCGATGGACTCGGCCGCGGAAGATGAATGCCTCGGGCAGCCGCTCGAGCGCCGTGTCGAGGAAGCGGATGTATGGTAAGCACGCCTGCAGCTCCGGGGAAAGGTCTTGGCCGGCATACCGCTCAGGGGTGTGCATGGCGCGGTTGACCGCCGTGTATACGGCCGGGAACGTGAGCGTGTACACGTAGATGGCCAGCGCGAAGTTCATGAACGAGTCTGGCAGGCCGAGCCCCTCGAGCTTCTTCTGCCGCCGCCAGTCGAGCTCCTGCTCGCAAACGATCCCCTCGAGGAGATCAGTGTCGATGCCCACCCTGGCGAGCGACGCGCAAGCAGCGATGAGGCTGCCAGCGAGCGGCTCATCCGCGATGGCTCGGCGTAAACGGCGTGCCCACGCGTGGTCGGCAAGGACTTGGCCGTCCTCCATCACGACGCGTCCAAGCTTCCATTCTGTCAGCGTCGCGCAGTCGTGTGAACGTTCACGCTCAAGCAAGCAAGCAAACAAGCAAGCAAGCTTGCTTGTTCACGCTCATCACGACGCATTCACGACGCGCGACGCCACGAGTTCGCAGTCAACACCACGAATCTCGGCACGGGTGTACTTTTTCACGGGTGAACTTTTTTCTGCATTAATTCTCATCAGCATCTTCATCACATAAGATGTCATCCGCAGCGCTCGGCACCACCACTGGCGCGGCTGCCGTCACCTTGCGCTTGCGCCCGCCTCCGCCCGCGCCGCCGCCGCCGCCGCCGCGAAGCGATGGTGGCGCGCGTCCGACGGCAAGCCACCGAGGCGCTAGTGAGCTGCGCAGGGCCAGCACGGCCGCCACCACGGTGAGCGCGATCGCAAGTACCCACTGCCAAGCGAAGCCGAGCCTTACCACAAAGCCGAGCGCCACCAACAAGACGCTCCGCGGCGCAGCTGGGGGTGGCAGTTGCGGCGGCGGCGGGGGCGGGGGCTTCGGGATCTCCGACACGCGCAAGTTGCTGATCGAGAAGCTCGTCGACTCGAGGTCGCACATCCCTCGTCCCTGCGCGATCCACTGCTCGCAACCACCATCGAGCCAGGACAGGTCCTCAGCCTTCCACAACGAGACGACAAGCGCCACACCTGGGTTGATCAGGGCGTCGCGAGTGCGCCGCTTATCCTCTTGCGGAATGGGCTTCCGCTCGTTGGGGGCAGCGTGGCTGCCGCCCACCGCGGCTCCATCGAAAAAGTGCACACTGCGCACACGCCCATTGGGTCCCACCTGCGACAGAGAAACGTCCATTTGGACACCGAGAGTGTGCTGCTGCGACTGCCAATCCTCCATCTCCTTGAACGAGGCCACGACCTCAAAGGGGCGACTCGAATCGACGCCTTCCTGCGCCCCGGGCCCGTAGAGATGCGCCGTGTGGTGTGCCTTGCCCCAGTTCGCCACGCACCCGTCCTGGTTGCAGCTGCCGTCCATGCCATGGCCGCGGGACGTGTGCAGCGTCGTTTGGATGGCCTTGGCGTTGCCCTCGAGCACATCGAGCTCGACGCAGGCGGGGATGCCCCGATCATAGCCCTGGATGTCGCAATACGCGGCGGGATTCTTCGGGTCGGCAGAGCCGCGCGCCGGCATGGCCACCAAGTACACGGCCGCGTTGCACCCGCATTTCACACCGCTGAGGTCGACGCTGAAAGAGAGCTGCTTGTCGAGTATGGGAAACTTGTGGTAGCGAACCTCGGCCCAATCGCGCACGTTGATGTCCTCCACAGCGTAAACTCGGTTGTTGCCTCTCACTGTGATCGTGCGGTGCTCGTCGGTGCTCTCCGTCTGCACATTATTCGTGCCCCACTTTTCTGCAGTGAAGCCAGGCTCATCGTCATTATTCGTGCGCGGACCGCCGTCGAGCATGAACGGCCACGATTTGAGCACACCTGAGGCCGGAATGGGATGCGGATGAAGCAGCAGCAGCAGCGCGACGACTCGCGCGGACGTCATGAGAAACCCGGGGCTTCAGGCCTTGTGTGAACCAATGGCTGTGAACCCTTTTTTGCTCACGTACAGCCAGGTCGTCGCTTTGGGAAATTCATTCTACCGAAAGCTAAGGACGAGCCAACGCGGGCACAAGAGACAAGTCGCTTGCCGTGACATCCGAAAATTATCAGATGTCGGATTCATGTTGTCAGTGGTTGTTTAGGAGCAACGGACCGCGGCCTCTAGGGTCTATGCATGTGCCATGTCCAAACGCGGCAACGACGCGAGAAACCGCTAAGAAACCGTGGGGGCTCATTGTAGCCTGTGTGCCGACCACCTCCAAAATCGGACAATATCCCGCGCGCTTCGCCTCCAGCCGATCGCTGCCATGCCTGATAGACTCGTCGCCGCGCCTAAGGATCACTCCTCCAGGTTGAGCGCCTTTCTCGCGAAGCTCAGCTGCTCAGCGGGGGCGAGTTTGAAATAGGCGTCGAAGGCCTTCACCGTCGACGCCAGCAGCTCCTGCGCGTACTCCACGTCGCGCTGCTCGGCTGGCAGCCCGCCCTGGTAGCCCAGCTCGTCACGTAGATCGGTGAGCTGCTTGAGCGCCTCGTTACGCTGTAGGTACTGCATCGTCTGCGAGGTAGAAGGCGTGGCACCTCCTAGCAGGTACGCGTTCGCCTCGGGCGTCTCACTGCCGTAGTAAATGTTGTCCGAGAATGCGTTGAATATCTTCTTGAAGGCGACCGTTTCGAAGTTGCCTGAGGAGAGCTCCAGCCTCATTTCCGTCCACGTGGCGCCGTCGTAGCGCGTCAGCACAGGCCCAAGGGCCGCAAGCCGTTGGCGCATCTGGAGGATTGGGATGAGCAGGATGCCCGTCGCTGGCGGCGCTCCGCCGGGCGCGAGCCCTTCGCTGCCGCCGTATTGAATCGCATCGGCCTCGTCCTGCAACAAGATTCGCAGCTGCTCCAACGGGCGGCTCTTGAGGCCAGTGCGGTCGGGCGGCTTGAACGGATTCTCCCACGTGGCCGCGACTGCGGGCGGAGCGCCGTGCAGCGCTGCTGTGGCCGCGAGGATGGCAGCGCGTCGGCCGAGGTGCGCGAGGACCGCCGCCTCCGCCAGCATTGGGGCAAGGGCTAGGGCCGCGAGGACGGCAGCGCGTCGGTGAGGGTGGTGCTCCCTCATCAGATTGAGGAAACTTACGGGCACTTCCCTGCAACCAGTGCACCCGGGGGATAGGGGTTTGTACATGTTATCCGAAATCGGGGGGGGTGGCGCACGAAACTTTTCGGAATCGCGAGAGAGCGCGGTGGGTCCACTCTGGCGGCCTTGCTGCCCTCGCGGCAGAGGGTCGGACGCCCATCCAGATGAGCCATTCAGTGGCACCCGTGGTGGCGCCCGTGGCCAGCACCTCGCCATCCGTTGGGCCTGTCGGGCTGCTCGCCAGTGCAGCCACTGCTCATTGGACCGCGGAGAGCAGCTCACCCGACAGCTACACCTCTGCGCACGGCGGCCCGCCGGCCGCTGTGCCTGAGCCGTGCGTCGTGGCACCGTCGAAGAGTGATCTTCAGGTCGAAGGTGCGATGCGGCGAGCTAGCGGCCGACAGCGCGCTCCTGTAAGCCACTACGAAGCCGGTGCTGCACCGTGTCCGCGTGCGTTGCATGCAGCCGCGGCGCAGCACAGCGGCCTGAGCGTGCCGCCGTCCGAGCTGAGCACGCACAACATCGCCGAGCTAGCGCGCCTCGCCAAGTGGGCTCCGCCCGATGCTCCAGCGCTCAGGAGCAGGCAGGAAGGGCCGGAGACTGCTGCCGCCGCAGCAGCTGGCTGGGCGGCGGCCATCGCTGAGCACGCCAGCCTTGCCATTCCCGAGGGATACGCTTCGGGTGAGGGCGAGGCGGAGGTGGCCGGCGCGCTGTCTAGCGACGACGTCGAAGGCTCCGAAGCCGACAGCGACGAGCTGCCGCTCTCCGCGCGTGTCGCAAGCGCGCAGAAGCAGCAGCAGCAGCAGCAGCAGCAGCAGCAGCAGCAGCAGCAGCAGCAGCAGCAGCAGCAGCAGCAGCAGCAGCAGCGCTCCGTGTGGTCGCGGCCATGGACCCTCGGCAGCAGCAGCAATGGCGGCTGTGGCGAATCTTCCACAGCCAGGCCCGCGACACGCGGTGCGGAGCCCACACCAGCGCATCTGGCAGCGGGTGGACCCACGCCATGTGACGAACCTCTGGCAGCGGGTGGACCCACGCCATGTGACGAACCTCTGCCCTCTGCCTGTGACGAACCTCTGCCATGTGACGAACCTCTGCCCTCTGCCTCCGCCGCTGACGACGCCTCCATGTCCACCGTGGTGGTGGAAGCGGCCGTCGAGAAGGGCGCCGTGCTGAGCGAGCATGGCGCCGTGCTGAGCGAGCATGTCGCCATGCTGAGCGAGCATGACGCCGTGCTGAGCGGTATTGGCGCCGTGCTGAGCGGCAATGGCGCCGTGCTGAGCGGCAACGGCGCCGTGCCAGCTGAACCGCCGGGCGCGTCATCCAGCGACGTTGCTGCGAGCGTTGCGACGGCGGTCGGCCGAGGCGCCGTCTTGGGCAGTGGCGCGGCCGCTGCGGCCGCGGCCGCCTCGCGTGCCAGCCCGTTCGGCGGTGGCACCGGCGCGACGGCCGCTTGCTCGAGCTGTTGCGTCAGCGGTGGCACGACCTCGGGAGGAAGTTTGGGAATGAGCTCGGGGATCTCGGGAGTGAGCTCGGGAGTGAGCTCGGGAATCGAGCTGCACTTGCCTAGTTTGGGAGTGAGCTCGGGATTCGAGCTGTCCCGCCTGGCAGGTGCCCGCTACGACGCCCTTTATGGCGATGAATGATGGCCTGTGAATGATGCCCTGTGAATGATGGCCTGATGAGCCCTGATGATGGCCTCCCGATATGGCAGGTGGGCTCTTCGACGCTCTCCATAACGATGAAGGGGACTCTGATGACGATGATGACAGGGTCTTCCTGGTGGCCGACGATAGCCCGAGCCCGCTCGAGCAGCTGCCTAATATGGACGTCTCCGATCGGAGGCCGGGCGTCGTGTCGGGCGTCGGGCAGTTCTCCGTCCCGTACACAAGTACGGACGTCGGGCATGTGCCCATCGCGACGCCTGGCAGCGGCGGTGCGCCGTCTTGGGCGCCGGGGACAACGAACCAGGCGATGCCCTTCCCTCCCGGCGGGGTCGCGCACAGCCCCGCGTCGATGCACGCGCCAGGGGGCGCCTGGCCACTCACCGCCGCAACAACCGCCGCCGTGGCGCCGGCGCCGGCGCCGGCTGCGCCGTCGGCGGCGCTGCAAGGGCTGCAAGGGCCCATAGGTGAGCCATTACTTCCTACGAGCGGGCCCGGTGCCGGTGGTACCAGTGCCAGGAAGGAGAAGACAGGCAAGGAGTCGAAGAAGGCCAAGGAACCCAAAGCGCGTGCGCAGGGGGCCAAGGAACCCAAATCTGGCAAGGAACCCAAATTTGGGGCGAGCCGTTGGCATACAATGGGACCCATATTAGGCAACTGCTCGACCTTGCCCGAGCCGCCTCCAGGGCCTGCGTTTGCGTACGCGAAGCTGCCGCCGCCGCCGCCGCCGCCCCGTGCCGCGGCCCTGGCGGCGATGCGCGCCACGGCGGTGGCCATCGCGGGGCCCGTCCTTGCGCCGGGACCTATTCTACCTCCGCTGGCGCAGCAGCCGCCGCCGCCGCTGACAGCGCGCAGCGGCCTCGGCGCACTCGACGGCGCGTCGCTCATCGGCGGTGCGCATGCGGCCGCTGGCGCCCCCGCCGTTCCGGGCGGCTTGGTCCTCGAAGACGAGCGCGCACTCCGAGCGGTTGGACTAGGGCTGCGAGCCCGCAAGGCGAAGCCCGAGCCGGCCGCGCCCGCCGCCACCCCCATCGCCCCGGCTGCCCCCCCTGAAGCTGCCCCCGCCCCCGAAGACGCTTCCAACAGCGGCGACGGCGGCAGCGGCGGCAAGGGGCGCGGCAGTGGGCGAGGCCGGGGCCGGGGCCGCGGCCGCGAGGGCGCCGGGGCGACCAAGGACGCCCAACACGGCGCGACCGAGGACGCCCAACACGGCGCTACCGAGGACGCCCAACACGGCGCGCCGATGGCGACGAGCAGCAGCGGGAGCAGCGGCGGCGGCGGCGGCGCCACCTCTGGCGCTACCAGCAAGGGCCGTGGCAAGGCGAGCGCCGCCGCCGCCGCCGCCATCGCCGCCGCCGCCGCCTCCGATGCCTCGGCACCGCCACCGGTCAAAAAGCGCGGCCGCCCGACCAAGGGCGAAGCACCCGGGGATGGCGACGGCGCGCCGGCGAGCCAAGGCGCCGTCTTGGGCGCCGCCAAGGAGGCTGCGGGCGCCGAGTTGGGCGATTCGATCTCTGTGAGCCTCGCGTCGCTGCTCCCTGGGATGATGGTCGGGGAAGGTGAAGCCTCTGCCGGTGAAGGCAGGCCGCGCAAGCAAGGGAGAGGGAGCAAGGGCAAGAGCGCCGCTGCTGCATCCGCCGACGGCGCTGACGCCGCTGCATCCGACGCGCCGCCGGCCATGCTGCACTTCACCTTGGCGTCTCTCCAGAGGCTGGGGATGCCGCTGCTCGATGCGGACCTCGCGCCGGTGGTGGCCACGGATGTGGCCATGGAGGATGCGATGGCTGGCGACGGGGGCGACGGGGGCGACGGGGGCGAGCGCGGCGAGGTGGTGTTGTTGGCACCGATGGCGGAGGGCTCGGCCGCCGCCGCGCCCCTGTCCGCCGTGCTGAGCGCCCAACACGGCGCGGCGCGCCTGAGCGAGATGGACATCGAGGCAAGCGTCGTCCTGGGCGTCGCCTTGGATGGCGCTGCGGCGGGCGGCGACGCCAACAGCGATGGCGCGGGCTCCAGTACCGCGACGGCCGACGCCGCCGCGGCAGCAGGCGCGGCGTCGGCAGCTGCCTCGGCGCGCGACGCAGCCAGCGCGATTGCGCTCCTCGAGGCCGACCTGGCGCTCGCGGGCGAGGTCGCGGGAGAACGACGCTCGTCAGGTCGAGAGCGCGGAGATTCGACTCCCTGATGACGCCCTAATGACGCCCTAATGACGCCCTAATGACGCCCTAATGACGCCCTAATGACGCCCTAATGACGCCCTGATTGCCTCCCTCATCAGGTCGAAAGCGCGCCATTGGCGGCGCCAACGGCGGCGGCTACTTCACCGCGAATTACGAGGACGAGTCGTTACATATGCTCCGGTGTGACCCGTATGCCGATCTGCATCCGGGCTCGGGCCTGCCCGGTGCGCAGCCCTTCCGGGTGACGGTCGACCCACTCGTGCTCGCCGTCGTCGACTTCCACGCACACATGCTCTCCTCAGAGATCATTGGCTTCCTCGGCGGCCACTGGAACTCCGCCCAGGTACGTTGATTGCCACTGATGGCCTGCCTTGCATGCAAGCGCTCACTGCAGCGCTCGGGGTCTCCTCGCAGCGGCTGCTCCATCTACGCGAGGCCTTCCCGTGTCGCTCGATCGCCAACGATACCGGCTCAGTGCACGTGGAGCTCGATCCCCTGGCCGAGGTCCAGGTGCGCGCGCGCGCCGATCGAGGCGCGTCACTTCAAGGGAGCCGCATGCAAGTGCTCACTACGGCGCCCTCTCCCCACAGGTGCGCGCGGCGATCGAGGGGCGTAACATGAAGGTGGTCGGCTGGTACCACTCGCACCCGCTCTTCGCGCCGCAGCCCTCTATTCGCGACGTGCAGAACCAACAAAACTACCAGACGCTCTTCCATGACAGCGAGTGCCACATGTTCCCCTTTGTCGGCATGATCGTCTCGCCATACGACGGCCGCCTCTCGTCCGCCGCCTCAGCCCTCACGATGTTCTACGTGGAGGCGGCGGCGGCCTCGACCGGCGGCGGGACTCCGAAGCGATGCATCTACGAGGTGCACTCGCTGCCGCCGCCACCGACCCCCGACCAGCGACCTTCGGCCGCCGGCGCCCGACACGACGCCTTGCCGCCACCGGCCGCCGCCGACGGAAGCGCCGGCGCCGTCGTGGGCGCCGTCGGAGACGCCGTCGGTGGCGCCGTCGTGGGCGCCTGGCTGCCCGAGCGCGCGATACCTCCGATGAAGCTCGCGGCGGGAGATCCGATGCGCCGTTATTGGGAAGCCCGGCTGCTCACGGCGGGACACACGCTCTGCGCTCTGGTTCAGTACTACCGCAAGCACCGCTCGCGCACGCAGCTGCGTCAGCCGTGGAAGCGGAAGATAAAGGGTGGGGTCGTCCCGCCCGAGGGCGGCGCGGCCGGCGCGGGGGGCGCACCGCCGTACACGAAACTCGATAAGCTCATCAAGAGCGTGCGAAGCCGTATTGTACTGGCTTTTGGCGGCGAGGCGGTCGATGCCCTGCTCGGCGGCATCGTCGAGTACATTGACGCCAACGGCGAGTATGGCACGAACCAGCCCGCGCCCAACGGCAAGCACTGAGAGCCTCCCTTAGGTTCTCCCTTACTCTCTGTCTCTCTCGCTCTGGTGCGTCCAATCGTCCATGCACGCGCTCTCGCCTTCTCTTCAATGCCCATACGATAAGATCATCTTCCACGTGCCTCGGGGGTCCGTCGCGTTTGCATGTGTATACCGTAAATCATGTGGACTCACAAGGATTAATGAATCGCTCAAAGCAACGCGGCGCGGTGCTCGCCTTCCAGACAGGACGCGTCGGTCAGCACTCGTCAATGGCCTCCAGGGCGCCCGGTGGAAGTGATGCTCCGGCGGAGCCTCGCCCTCTGCGAGCGACGCCTCGTCTCTGCGGCACGGCACGGCGTGCCGCCGTCGCGCACTGCTCAGCTTTTCGAGACGGCCGCCGATGGCGACTCGAGGCCTGAGCTACAGCATCGCCACCTGCATCGAGTGCCGGCGAGCGCAAGCTGGATGGACGGCCACTCGGCACGGCACTTGAACAGAGCGATCAGAAGAGCTGTGCGCACTCTCCGAACATCGGCAGTGGCGACGGGCCCAGAGAAGATCAGCCCTGCACCCAAGGCTGCCATCAGTCCTCCGCTACTTAGTCCGAGGGCTCATTGGCTGTTGGGGCGAACGCCCTCGCACATATACGCCCAATTGACTCTGCTGACTTCCTTGTACAGCGTGCAGCAGTTTGGCGCGGGCGCGGTCGCTGCGTGCGCTCCCGCGTTGCTCACCGGCCTCGGCATGCAAGAGTCGCTGGGCTTCGTCGTCGCCCTGCCGAGCTTCGCCGGCTTGCTGTTCAACTTGCCAGGCGGCATCCTCATCGACCGTGCCGGCAAGAAGAAGCCCCTGATCGTGAGCACGTACGTGCAGGGCGTGAGCTGCATGGCGATGGCTGCCTCCCACGGGCTCATGCTCCTCGTTCCGAGTCGCTTCGGCATGGGCGTGAGCTTCTCAATCTGGTCGACAGCGATGGACGCTTACCAAGGCGACATTGTGAATCGATGCGACCCTCACTTCAAAGGACGCGCCTTGGGGATCGTGGCGATGACCTCGAACCTGGCGTATGCGGTGGGACCACTGGCGGGCGGCTGGCTCGCCAACGCCACTCCCTTCGGTGTGACGGCGCCCTTGCTGTTTGTCGGGGCGAGTTCGCTACTCACAGTGCCCATGATCAATGTGATCATGGAGGAGACACCGTCGGAGCTGCTGCGACCGACCCGGCCCGTGCCCAAGACCGTCTCCATCCCCCTCCGCCCCCTGCGCCTCTCGTGGCTGCAAAAGAGGATGAGAGAGGAACCGACGTTTGTGCTCTCTCCCCGCTCCGAACTCCCTGACGAAGCTTTCATTAGCTTCGATGAGCTGCGCGAGATCGAGCAGATTGCGAAGACCAAAGCCCAGGGCTCGTTGCTCGACCCTCTCCCCGCGGCGAGCGTCGAGGACTTCAGGGAGCTGCTCCGCGACCCGAACCAGCAGGCTATCTTCATGACGCAGGTGAGAGCCCTTGATGACCTCTCATGACCTCTCATGACGAAGGTGATCCTCCAAGTCGGCGGCGCTGATGGCCTCTAGATGGTCTCTTGAGAGCCCTTGATGACCTCTGATGGCCTCTCATGACGCAGGTGATCCTCCAAGTCGGCGGCGCTGATGGCCTCTAGATGGTCTCTTGAGAGCCCTTGATGACCTCTGATGACCTCTCATGACGCAGGTGATCCTCCAAGTCAGCGGCGCCGCGTACCTGACCATCGTGCCGCTCAGCGCCATCGCCGCCTTCGGATCGACGCCCCTCGAATTAGGCTCCCTGTACGCTGATGACCTCTGATGACATCTCGAATTAGGCTCCCTGTACGCTGATGACCTCTGATGACATCTCGAATTAGGCTCCCTGTACGCTGATGACCTCTGATGACCTCTGATGACATCTCGAATTAGGCTCCCTGTACGCTGATGACCTCTGATGGCCTCTTGATAGCCTCTTGATGACCTGCTGATGAGCGCGGATGTCGAATTGGGCTCCTGGTACTGGAACTCAATTGGAACTCAATTGGAACTCAATTGGAATTGGAACTCAATTGGAACTCAATTGGAATTGGAATTAATTGGAACTCAATTGGATGTCGAATTGGGCTCCTGGAACTCCGTCCTCGTGGAACCATGATCGCCTCTTGATGACACTTGATGGCCTCTGATGGCCCCTGATGACGTGCGGATGACCCCTGATGAACCTGATGACCTATTGATGACCCCTGATGACCAGTGATGACCTCTGATGATTGCCTCCCTCCCAACAGGTACTCGGTCCTCGGCGTCATGGGCATCATAGGGGGCCCCGTCGGTGGCCTCCTAACCGATACCATAGGGCGCAAGCGCACCATCTATCTTGGCGCCGCAATGATGGGCGTCGCGTTTGGCTCGATGCCGTTGTGCGGTTCACACATGGGCTTCCTCCTGGCTATGTCCTTGTCTGGGCTCGGGGATTCGATCCTTGGGAATGCATCGGCGGCGATGGTGGTGGATGTGACTCCCGAGAATCGGCGCGGGATCCAAAGCGGCATGTCCAGCCAGGTGGGGGACATGATCTACATCTTCGCACCCATTGGGCTGACGGCCATCGCGACAGCCACATCCTATGATGCTGCCTTTGCCACGGTGGCAGGACTGCTGACGCTCTCGACGGTGGGCTTTGCACGCACGGCATCCGGCTTTATCGAACGAAAGTCACGTAGGGTCTAAGGTAGCGTGTGACGGTCGGGAGCATGCACCGCTACTCGACCGACACCGAGTACTCATCTTATTACTGCGGTATAGGCGACAGTACTACGCAACTCGCAAGAGATAGGATAGTTTCCTATGATAAATAATGTGTCATGGCTCTCCGCCGTCCGAGGAGCAATTCTTCGCGATCCGTTTATCGCGTTACGGTGTGAGGCCGGGCTGCGACGCCTATACGGTGGCGCCTAACGTCGGTTCGTCACGTTGTGGCGCCTCTTCCACTCAATCCCGTCTCTTCCGGTCTCCTGCCGGGACACACTCGGACCGGACGAATGGAAGGCTGACTCGCTTGTACCATGTACTATAATGAGCTCAGGCCTCAGCAGGGTATCGGAGGGGGGCCGCCGGTGTATCTTCAATCTTGCATGAAGCCGCCCGCATTCATGGCGGCGGGTCTTTGGCGTTTCTCTTGTGGCATCGAGCCCCGCGCCCCACGAGGGTGCGGCTCAGACGACGGCCGCCTTCGAGTCGACCTCGCCCGCCATGCCCAAGATCTCGACCCAAGATCACAGTTGCATGTCCAAGCCCGTCATACTGTTGGCGCCGCGCCAGTCGATAACCAGTCGAAGGCCTTGTCGACGTTCAGGTCGTTCGAGTTGGTTAGAGTTGGTCCCATAATCTGAGCCGTTGGCCGAGGTGTCTGTCGAGGACTGCTCGAATTTGGCGAGACGCGCCGTCGGAGGCGCCATCTGCAGCGACGGCACGGTCTTTCCGGAGTGCGACTGCTCCTGCGACGGGGAGGCCAACGACGAGGGAGTGCTCGAGTTTTTCTCGTAGTGGCCTCAGTTCTTGTCGGAAGCGCACGGTGCCTTCTTGGTCCGCAAGTGCGACGCTCCCGACGGGTCCGAGCACGGCCGCATCGCAGTGGTCGCTTGCCTCGTCCCTCTCCATGGACTCGTCGCCGTCCTTCGCCGAGCGGCTCGCGATGCCGGGGCGCTGCATCACCGACGACTCCATCTTGGGGTAGGGCTTCTTGGACGCCTTGATGAGGTTGCGGTCGCGCCGGTTCGAGCGCCGGTTCTGGAACCACACCTGGATCTGCGTCGCGTCGAGCGAAGTGAAGGGGCGTGGCAAGCCAGGTCAGCAAAGGTGTAGAGAGGGAGAGATCTGCTGCTAATCTGCTGCGGTACTGCTGCGGTGGAGCCCCCGGGTACGTCGCAAGTAGGAGTGGTTAAAAGGAAGGTTGAAGGGAGCCAGGCCGCGCTCGCAAGGACGGCCGTGCGCGCGCAGATACCTGCCGCTGCGATACTTCCAAGTCCGTTGCGAGCCTCTGGCGCATGTGCAGGGGAGGGTCGTTCTCGATCTCGTACATTTGCTCGAGCAAGTAAAGCGCCGACGACGAGATGATCCAGCGCCCACTGATGGGATTATCGATGGCGCTCAGGAGCTGAGGGCTCGCCGGCTGCACGCACACGCGGCCGCAGGGGGGCATTCCGTAGATCGGGGCCTTCATCGTCATTTCATCGCACATCACACAGACCTGGTTACAGACCTGGAAGGACGGATGGAAAATTTTGTGGAGATTTTGTGGGAAAATTTGACCGGAATTATACCAAATGAAAACCCGGATTTATCGGAAGACCCGACTTTTCGGGCGGTCCGAGGTCCGATATATGTACACTGGAAGCGTACATTGAATTCCTGTACGCGTACATGTAGTCCGAAGGATCGACCCTGGTATCTCAATTCATACAAGTCTGTTTGCGCGCCTTTGTTAGCGCCTTTGCGATTGGTCGATGGACGTTGCCGCAAATAGATGGTAATAGATGGGTTCACCTAGGGTTCATCAAGAGGGGAAGGAGGAGCGACCTCAGGTAGACAGGAGGTCTTGGCGACTGAGCGGCATGACGGCAGCGCCTTGAATCTCGCGCAATCTCAGGTTGCATGCCAAGAACTCCTCGTAGCCTCGCTCGCCGTGGTCGTCGTACGTGAAGCCATCGCCCCTGAAGAGGCCCTTGAGGCCCAACTCGTCCCAGAGGAACTGCCGCACCTGGACGAGAGACGGCGACGGGCCGAGTCGCAGGAAACGCTGAAGGCTCATGTAATGCTCGCTCGGGGATTCTCCCGTCGAGGGATCCCGCCCAGCGAGGTTGGCCCCGAGCATGTCGTAGCCCGCCTGCGCTTGAATGTCGGCAAATGGCATGCTCTGGATCGTGGGCAAGTGGTGGTGCACACGCTGCCAGGCTTCGGGGTACTGCGATTCCAGCACCCGTGCCACACCAGCCCACGTGGCGCGCTCGGCTGCCACCGACGCGGCTGGGAAGATACACAGCTGGAAGAGCTTCGGGCGGGGTCCGTGCAGCTTTGCATCGAGCCACGACTGGCCCATGCCAAGTCGCAAGCACACCTCGCGCGCCGAAAGCCCGAGGAATCCCTCGCGCAGCGCGTCGGCCCCAAACACCCAAGAGGCCCGCTTCCAAGAGTCTGCAGAGAGGAGCTCGCCAAAGCTCGGGTCGCCCAGCTCGCCGTGTATCACGCGCCCGGCGAGTGGGCACTCGACGAGGATTGCCTCGAGCTCATCGCGCGCCGTCTGGTCGCTGGCGCCGGCCCGCCACAGCAGGAGGAAGCGGTCGGCGTGGCTGACTGCCGCGCCGCTGCCGCCAGCAGCGGCCGCCGCAGCTGCAGCCGCCTGTTTCTCTCTCTTTGCCGCCTCCTTGGCGGCCAGAAATTTGCAGATGGCGAGGAGTGGTTGGGCGGGGCGTGTGTGCAGGACCTCGAGCACCGCCGCGGCCAACGCCTCGTGGACGCCGTTCGCAGCTAGAAACTCGCGGCCCGACATGAGCAAAAGCGTTCCCAAGCTGGAACCGTGAAGAGCCAAACCTACGGAATACTGTAGGAGCGCGATGTGCGAAGGCCTTGCTGCACTTGTAAAGACAGCTCGCCTTTTCCACGCGCGATGTTCGCTCGCAAAGCGTCCCTCCGCCGCCTTGAGGCAATGGCGGGCAAGACGATCGTGTTCACCGGCACCTTCACGATGACGCGCGATGAGCAAATACGCGTGCGAGCGCGAGACGGAGAGGAGGTCACGTTGTCGCGCGATTCAGCCCGACTCATGTGCACCTTGAAGGATCTGATGGATCTCGCCACAACCGAAGATGATGTCTATCCCATGCCCAAGATCATGGCCTCCACGCTTCAGATGGTGTGCAAGCTGAACGACCCAGACTACACGTGGCCGAGCTCTGACGAGCATTCGGTCGTGCAACTGATCCAGCTCATCGAGGACGCCCTCTATCTCGACGCCCCCGTGGTGGCGCTCAAGCACATCCAGGGCGCGATCGCTACCCGGCTCAACGGCAAGCGCACTCTTGAGCTCGGCCCGCTACTCGGCGCGGGTGGTGACTTTGGCAGCGCGGAGGAGCACGCGGCGTCAAGCTGCGAGCCGGCGTTTGCTCCAGAAGACTTTGAGGCGCCGCAGCAGCCCACGGACGACGAGCTCTGGGCGCTGCTCGGCGCGGGTGGTGACTTTGGCAGCGCGGAGGAGCACGCAGCGTCAAGTTGCGAGCCAGCGTTTGCTCCAGAAGACTTTGAGGCGCCGCAGCAGCCGGGCAGCTCCACGGCACCGCCCGCACTGCTGCAGCAGCCCTCGTTCTCGGCAGACGCCATGGAGGCTGCTCTGGGCCTGGTGGACGTGGCCACGTTGGCCGAGCTCAAGGGCGTGACTCGATCTTGGAGGGCGCTGGCGCAACGTGTCCTCTGCTCGCGCCTGTGCCGCCGCGACGGGCAGCCAGTACCCACACGTCTGGATGAGATCACCGACCTCGACGTCGAGCAGCTCATCGAGGCCGGCCGGCCGTGGGAAGCCGCCATCGCGGGGCGGATGCTGCCCGGACTGGCACGCCTCCATGGCTACGGCTATGTGGTGGACGTGGCCACCGTTCGGGCCGCGAATCTGCAAAACGGCATTGGCGACTGGCGCCGCCCTTCATTGCTAGATGGTGCTGCTAAGGATGCTCTAAACAGCTGCATCTCAGGCGAGGGAGAGCCACCGTTGAGGCTGACGATCGCAGCCGTTGCCTGTGCGGGCTCAGGAGTCATTTGCGGCATTCCAGTGCAGCAAATGCGTGAGGACAGCGTCACGGAGATCGACTTGTTCACTAGGGGGCTCCATGTGCCTGCGGCCATGCTTGTCGCCTATCTCATGCCTGCTACGCAGGTGTTGACCAAGCTGGAGTTGTACAACAACAGGATCGGCGACGACGGTGCCAAGGCGATCGCGGAGGCGCTAAAGGTCAACACGGTCCTGATCATCATGGACCTGGGGATGAACAACATCGGCGACGACGGTGCCAAGGCGATCGCGGAGGCGCTGAAGGTCAACGCGGTCCTGTCCACCCTGGGCCTCTACAAGAACAGCATCGGTCCAGAGGGAGCCATCGCAATCATGGAGGCGCTGAAGGTCAACGCGATGTTGACCTTCCTACGCCTGGACTCCAACAACATCGGCGACGACGGTGCCAAGGCGATCGTGGAGGCGCTGAAGGTCAACCCGAGAGCGCTGAAGGTCAACCTGAGCCTCGGGTTGAACAGAATCGGAAATGCAGGGGGGGAAGCGTTGCTAGACGCGGTGAAGGACCGCAATTCGGGGGGACGATGTTTTGGGTTGGAGCTAGCGACGGCAGGCCGCGACGTCGAGGTCCTGCCGTTTGAATGTCCTGGGACTCCTCGCATACGCCACCTCCGCGCGCCCTTAAGTTCGTATCATGCGAGGTGCGAGCTGCGCGAGCTCGTGCTCGAGCTCTGATCCTCAGATGGCCTCTGCACCTCTCTGATGGCACCTCCCGTCCCTACGAAGATCTTGATAAAATAGACTCGCGGTTGAGCCGCAGCTCATAGAAGATGTGTTTGTATGTTGTGATTAGTCCCCGGATGGCCAATGTCGGGTCGAGACGCAATGTGCGAGTCGGGGTAGTCCGGTCCCGGCGCGCATCCGGCCCGGACGTAACTCGTAAGCGACGAGGTCGACGTGAAAAGCGCCGTGGGTCCCGGTATGCGCGGCGGTAAACGCTCGTGAGGTGTGTCCACGCGCGAAGCGAAGAGTACGTGTCTCCAGTGTGACATCTAAGAACCTCCTTCAGCCTTCAACCCGTCCGCGTGAGAGGAAGGAACCACAGGCGGCTACTCGCTGGACCCTCTATGCAGGCCGAGCATCTTGCTCCTAGGCCTGGTTATTTAGCGTTGGCCGTTGACGGCGCCACGCCTCAGTCCCGGTTTGGCCGCCTGCACCGACGGCGGCATTCCGGCACAATGCCGGTAAGGGTTGTTGGCCGGTTAATCCCTCTCTGGGATTCGAACCGCGTGCAGCACGTTCCGTGTTACCTGCACTAACCACTCGGCCACAATACCGACAATGTGAATATAGACTAGTGGTTAAGCGACCATCTATACTTGCATGCATAATTGCCGTCCGGAAAAGAACAGAGGTTCGAGTTCCGCAAACGTGTCGGTCGGGTAAAAGATAACTGGGGCGCTGTTCAGCGCTGTGACCAGCATAACCGAGATCGTTGTGAGGACTCCGATTTTGCAGGCCGAGCATCTTGCTCCTAGGCCTGGTTATTTAGCGTTGGCCGTTGACGGCGCCACGCCTCAGTCCCGGTTTGGCCGCCTGCACCGACGGCGGCATTCCGGCACAATGCCGGTAAGGGTTGTTGGCCGGTTAATCCCTCTCTGGGATTCGAACCGCGTGCAGCACGTTCCGTGTTACCTGCACTAACCACTCGGCCACAATACCGACAATGTGAATATAGACTAGTGGTTAAGCGACCATCTATACTTGCATGCATAATTGCCGTCCGGAAAAGAACAGAGGTTCGAGTTCCGCAAACGTGTCGGTCGGGTAAAAGATAACTGGGGCGCTGTTCAGCGCTGTGACCAGCACTCTACCCCGGACCGGGTGCCGGGTCCCGGACCGCGCGCGGTGCCGAAGGGCGTTCCCGCGCCGCGGCGTGCGGGCTGCTGCGCCGGCGCGCGGCGCGGCAGGCGTGCGAGGCGAGGCGCGCCGGACGGGCCGCGCGTCGGATTCCCCTCCGAGCTCCGTCGCGCAAACCGCAATCTCGAATGAATCATCCCGTCCGATTCATCTTCATCTGACATCTCACCCACACATCGACGTAAAAGCAAGCAACCAACAAGCAACCTGTCACCGCGGCCGCTTCCAGCACGCTCACTTTCACACCACTTGCAAAGAGCGCACATTTAACACCAAGCTCGTCACAGTGACGTTCATCGTCTCCGTCGCGTGTGCACCATTCGCCACGGCTTCATCGCCACCGTCGGCGTCGGCGCTTCTCACGCGAGCTCGTGCACCTCGGCGCCCGCCTCGGCGCCGTGGAGGCGCGTGAACGCCTCCTCGACAGACATGCCCAGCATCGACGCCACGTCGACGCCCTGCCGCGCGAGCGCCGAGACGAGCACTTGCATGCACGAAGGGTCGCCGCTCGCGAGCGCATGCACGAGCTCCGGGCAGCCTGCGAGGACGGTGGCCGGGCTGAGCAGACCCGGCGAGAGCGTGAGCAGCTCGGCGGCGCAGTCGGCGTGGCCACAGGCGCACGCCAGTGCGAGGGCACTCAGTCCGTCCTCCGTGATCGACAACACGTCCGCCCCAGCCGCCACGAGGACCGTGAGGCCGTGGAGGTTACCGGAGGCGGCTGCGCAGTGGAGCGGCCGCCACCCCGCCTCGGAGAGCGCCTCCAGTTGTGAAGCCCCCACAGCGCTCGCGAGCACCCTCGCGAGCACGTCCGGGTCGCCGCCTAGGGCGGCGCAGTGCAGTGCCGGCAGCCTGCTGCTGCTGCTGCGCCATGCGCCATGGGAGAGAGCGGTGGCGACGCACTCGGCATGGCCACCCAGCGCCGCGCACTCGAGCACACTCAGCCCCGAATCGGTCTGTGCCTCGAGGAGTCCAGGCGCCGTCTCGAGCAGCCGTTCGAGCAGCCGCGGGGCACCTGACCAAGCGGCAAGGTGTGCTGCGCTCACGTCACCGGCCATCAGCACCGTCGCCGAGGCGCCGGCATCGAGGAGCGCGTCCGCGGCCGCCTCAGCACGAGCGCCGCGGACGGCCGCCAAATGGAGCGCCGTCGCGTCGCCGAGCGCCGTCGAGGGCGCGTCGAGGGCGCGGGCATCGAGCGCGCCGCAGAGCGCGCGCACGCCCTCGGCGCGCCCGTTGAGAGCCGCGAGATGGAGCGCCGTACTGCCGAAGCGATCAACGCCGGCGGCGGCCTCGGGGCCAGCGGCGACGGCCGCCTCGCGGATGGCGTGAGCATCGCCGTGCCATGCCGCGCGTAGGAGGACGGCCAGAGCGGGCGACGGCGGCGCAAACGGCACCGTCGCTGCGTAGGCTGCTGGTGGCGCGGCCTCGAGGGCATCGAAGGCGGCAAATCCCGACAGGCCGCTTTTGTGCTTTGAAGGTAGGATCTGGATTGCGCAGCCAGCGTCCCCGGTCGCGGGAGGCGCCTTGGGCGGTAGGACGGCGAAGCCGCCCACGCCACTGTGAATGCTCATGTCATGGTCGATGGCATCCAGGGGAGCACTGTGAAGCTTGGCTGAGCGCATGCGCACGATGAGATCGTCATCGTCGTCTCCCAGGTCCATGTCCACGCCGCCGCCGCCGCCGCGGAAGGTGCCGAAGCCCAAGTTGAAGCCGCCGCCACTCCCATCGGTGCCGATCGCGGCCAGTGGCTCGAGCTCCGGCGACGAGGGCGAGTCATCGGACGAGGCGAGAAGCAGCAGCTCGTCCATGCTGAACTCGGGCTCGGGCACGTCGACGGCAGGGCCGAGGCCAAAGACGGCGCGCGCGCTGGCGGTGGTGGCGCCCGAGACGACGCCGAGGCTGCGCTTCTTGTAGGCGACGGTGCCGCGCACGACGCCCGTCGCGGTATCGATCATCGACTGCAGCTTCTGATCGTTGAGAGAGTTGCGTGGGTTGTCCCCCTTGCAGAGCTTGCACAGCGTCGCTTTGCCCACCTCGGTCGCGGCCATCGCGGCAAACTGCCCAATGGTGCTGACGCCGTGGAGCTGCAGGCGCGAGACGTACCGTGCGCCCACACCCGGGATCTGGGAGATCGAGTCGTCGCCCGTGAGCTCCGCCTCTGACTTGCGCCGCTTGGACCACATCCGACCCACTTGGATGGTGATGGGGCCGACTTGCAGTTGCTCGATCGTGACGCCGGGGGGCGCGCGCTCGACGTCTATGAGCATGGTGAAGCTGCCATAGTGCTTGGAGGAGGGCTCGGCGATGCGCAGGTTGTCCCACTCGGCCAGACCCGCGAGCCCCGCCCGCGCGTTCCGCTCGCCGACCAGGAGCTCACCCGAACCGTTTGCCTTCTGCTCCTCTGGCAGGCCACGGCCGTTGAGCATTGAGACACGCAGCGTCACGTCGGCGTGCGGGTAGAGCTTGCCCGACGGCAGGCGCAGCTGCACGGCGAAGCGCGGCAGCGTCTTGTGCTCGTACCACGCCGACTCGGGCGGCGGCATGAAGCTGGCCTGCAGTGTGACGGGGGCGCCGTTGCTCGGCGTCGGGGGGTCCGCGTCGCACGTGCTCGCCGACGATGGGCTCGACGGAGGGAAGGAGCCGCAGGTACTGCTGCCGCTGCTGCCCGAGGCCGCCATCTGCTCTTTGAAGCTCGCCACCTCCAAAAGGTAGGACTGGATCATGGATTTCAGCTCGAGCACCTCCTTGCGATACTCCATCACCTGCTCGGGAGCCGAATTCATGATCTCCAAGCACGTTACGCGAACCATCGACTGCATCTTCGCCATGGAGACGAAGTCGGTGCGCTCCGCGAGCAGCGCCTCGACCGCCGGCTCCATGGGGCCGTGGAGAGCAGCGCGCGTCAAGACGAGTTCCGCCGCCGTGAGGAACACAGCTCGTGAACGTATCCTATGTGAACGTGAACACGTTTATTTATAATTTCACCATCTTGTGCCTTCGGTCGACCCCCCGCCCAAGGCATCCGGCCGGAAATCGCTGCTCACGCGGTTCCGCCTGGCGTTCATAGGAGACTTGGGTGCAGCAGGGTCCACCCGCGGAGGCATGGTCGGAGGGACCACAGGGGCCGCCAAATCCATCACTGGCGCACTCGCAGGAGAGGCCACAGCCAGAGAGGCCACCGCTGGAGACGCGAGGCTCGTTGAAGTGCGCGAGGCGAGGAGGATACGATTCATCGGAGTGATGCTCTGTGGAATGGCCTTCCAACGGACCTCGTAGCCGTGCATCTGAAGATCATACGTGCGCTGCACATCCGACGCGAGGGGCGTCCCGAGCGACTGCACCAGAGCCGTGGGAGCTTGGGCCGCATCCGAAGGGTAGCAGCAGGGCATCAGAGCGATCGAGCGAGCCTCGGCCTCGGCGGCGGCGGCGATGATCCGGTCGGTGAGCGACTTGCAGCCGTGCACGCACACCACTGCTGCGCCGCCGCGGGGCAGAGGGTCCGAAGGCAGAATCTTCTTCTGTTCGTAAGTGATGCGCCCACTCACCCAGGGCGCGACCTCCACCGCGGCAGATACCACCTCGTCAAAGGCCTTGGGGCGGCGCGGGTCGCGGATGATGACGCGCTCAAAGTCTTTCGATTTGAAGAGGGCCACGAGCGTGCCAACGAGGCCGTGGCCACCCGCCACATCAATGAGCAGCCCGTCATCAGCTACCAACGTGCCCTGCACCTGCGCAAAGAACTCGCAGGCCTCGAAAAACTCCTTGCGGTCGATGCATCTCCTCGTGGCCACTGCCATGGCGAATCGGCTCATGAGCGAATCGCCGTGAAAGAGCTCAACGGTCGGGTCCACGACACGCGAGGCATTCGTGTCAAGGTGGAGCCGGAACCGTCGGCCAGCATTCACGGTTCGCCTCGTCGTCTCGTTGTTGAGCGCGGGCCAGGCCTTGAAGGCTGCATCCGAAGATTGTGCTACGCCCTTTGTCGGGAACGATGGCGCCGTCGTGCGACGCGGTAGCCGTAGATCGGCAAGCGCCGCTGATTCGGCAGGAGCAGCCAGGAAGACGAGAGAGAGCAGCCAGGAAGACGGGCCGACTGCTCTCATCATTTTTGTGCGCAATCAAGTCAAGTTGCAAAGTCAAGTCAAGTCAGTCAGTCACGTCGCGGTCCCCCACGCTCACTCCACAAGTCACACACCAACCCAAAAATCCTTTTTAACACACACCTCATGGCGCCAGCATTTTGGGCGCCACACTGCGAGCTCTCACTCTCTATATGGTAACCAGCTGTGCTGCCCATGGGCCATGTGCGGGGCGTTGCAGCGCTGCTGTCTGCGGCCTGAGTCAAAAGGACTTTCACTCGTGACCATCGTCGAGTTCTCCATCCGTTCTTCTATCGTGATAGGAATCCGTGAGTGTGTCGCGTTTCGTGTCAGAAATCACAAGACACAGTGAGACCATTCACACGGCACACTCAATCGTGGGCACAGCAGAGGGGAAGGGGAAGCCTAGGGGAAGCCGGGCATGGTGCGCGCGATAGCCGATGCGGAGGTAGCGCTCCAGTCGTAGAGTCACCGTACTCGTCACTCGATCTTCTTGGGGCTGGTGAAATTACCGTACTTGGTCTGTCCGTTAACGTGTCGTGGAGGTCGAGGTGCTCGGGGAGCACGTTGATGATGTCCACTTGACGTTTCGAATTCCGTGAAACGGCTGTGACCAACCACTATTACGCCGGGTTATTCACGGAATTGGAAACGTTCTGCAGACCCAATGAGGTGCCATGAGGTGCCTCTCGACCCGCGTCGCGCTTGCTTGCAGCTGCTCCTCCGCGTCGTCTCGGCACGCGTACCGCGCTGGCCCAACCTTCATCACGTCAGCGTGCCGTGCGTGGCTCAGATCGGCACGGAGCCACGCCTCGTCCGTGTCTTCCGCCGCGACTAGCTCGCGCTCGCTCGCGCGCTCCGCCACGCCGCGAAAATGCGCCGCCTGCGCGGGCGGTAAGGTCAGCTGAAGGTAGCCGACCAGATCAGTGATGCGCTCGCGAATCTTGAGGGTTCGTTGTGCGACGAGCACGGCGCGCTCGGCCGCCTTGGCATCGGCCTTGGCGCGCTGCACCTGCTGCCACTGGCGCATCTCCGCTGCGCGTTCGTAACCGCGACGGCGTGCATTCGCGTGCGCGAGGTGCTTGAGAGACGAGCGCCATTTCTCCTCGTGCCCATGCTCGTCGTGCCTGTGGTTCGTAAAGCTCCTTCCATCCTGCCCGAGGCTGCTGCGGTGTGAGGAGCTGTAATGCTGCTCGACGGGGGTGCTCGTGCGCGCATGGCCAGGGGTGCGCAAGAGTGGTGCCGAAGAAAGCCCCTCGTCGATCCGGATGCTCTTCGTCCAGTCGGGCGGCAGCACGCGGCCTGGGACGCGGCTTACCACGCTCGGGCCAACGTGAGCAGCCGAGGAGCTCGACGACGTGTACAGCCGAACCCCCGAGGGCGACTCCACGAAGCCGAATGAGTCATAGAATGAGCCCGCGGACCGTGTGTGGAACTGAGGCGTCGCGCTCTTGAGGGTCCTGCGCGGGCCGTCACGTCCCGTCACGACACGCTGGCGTGCTAGCTCCTCCCGCGTCAGCATGAGCGCTGGCGCAGGTAGCCGGTAAGAGCCCGGGCCGGGAAAGCCCTCCGAGCCCTTGACCACATAGCTTGGTCGGGCTCCGCTCATACGGAACGAGGCCGAGACCAACGACGGCGCGTGCTCGCGCGCATATTTTCCATAATGCCGTTCGGGGGACAGCGAACGCCTCGGCGACAGCTCGAGTAGCTCCGAAGAAAACGTCGAGGACAGCTGATCCGATGAGGACATGCAGACCGGGAGGTTCGCCCATTTCTAGTTTCTACAGTCGCTTCGTTTCAAGAAACGGCAATCGTATAGCGCGGCGCAAATAAGCATGCATCCAGCGGGGAGTAGGCCCGCAAGGCTCTAGAGGCGCGCCAGGGCCAGTCAGTATTTCCCAGCTATTTCCGCCATCACTTGCGTTGTATCTGAGTTTCACGACACTCGGACACAGTGGTACAGCCCTACAGCCTGTCAGCCTGGCACCCTGGCCCTCAGCTGTATATCCGTCTTATACGCTAGAGCTGTGATTTCCAATGGTGGCCGTGAAGGGGCGGCGCTTATGGCGGCGCTCCTTCGGCGACCATCAATAATAATGCGCGCCCCTCGCTCGAAAGGAGCCAGTGGCTTGGCCTGCAAAAGCCCTTGTGTCGAACTCTCGCGTCAACCGCCGTCTGCATCAATAGCATCAAATAGCATGCATGTGGCCGATTGGTCACGCGGCGGCGGGCGGCAAGCCGCTCACCTTCCACGTGGCCAGCAGCTCGCTCGCGAGCAGCTCCGCCCAGACGACGTACCCCGCGTCGTTCGGGTGCATGCCGTCCGACGCAAAGTAAGGCACCCCGTCAAGCAGCCTCGTCACCAGACTCGGGGGTGGCGCCACAAACGCTATCTTGCCGCCGCCGGTGCCAGCGGCTAGCTCGCGCGCGTAGGCAGCTTCGGCCGCACGACGCTTCTGGTCCTCCCACAGCCGCGTGATCGCCCGCGTCGCCGCCGACATCGGCCAAAGGTCATTGAAGCGCGGCACTGCCTCGATGGGGCAGCCAGCGAGGAGGAGCGTGGAGGGAGATCCCGCCATCTCGTGGACCGAGCACAGGAGGGACTCCATGAGCTCGCCTGCATGCAATCAGGGAGGTAATCAGAGCGTAATCAGAGTGCATCTGGGTCGCTGAGCTCGCCTGCATGCAATCAGAGGGGTAATCAGAGTGTCATCAGAGCGCAATCAGAGGGCATCTGGTCGCTGAGCTCGCCAAATCTCCACGGGTGGAGGCGCGGGTTGGCGAAGAGCAGGCACTCCTTGATGTCGTTCAGGCCCGTCATCACGATCACCGCGTCCACCCTCTGCCCCTCGCCGCTCGCAGTCACGCGCTGGATCTCCGACTGCAGCATCGGTAGCATTCGCGTGCGGAGCATCGAGACGTCGGCACCCGTCTCGCCAACGCATGACCAGGCGACGGAGGTGCCAAGCTGCTGCGCGAGCAGCTCGGCCACGCGCCGCGGCAGCACCGGCCCTCGCGCCTCTGACGCCTCCGCACTGCAGCCCACGCCCGTCACAAGCGAATCGCCGAGGAAGACGATGTTGAGTTGGCGCGGGGGCGGATCCGCGGAGCGCAGCCAGCCGCGGCCGGCGGCAGCGGAAGAGACGGCCGTCGGCTGCTCCACGCCCGCGAGCGGACCGCGCGCGTCCGGAGGCAGCCGGAACTTGGCGCGCACGTATAGCATCTCGCCCACGAGGAGTGCGGCGCCGGCGCCGGCGCCGTAGAGCGTGGCGCGTCGCGCCATGCTCCAAATGCTCGAGGCTGTGGGGCCATGCGCTGCTGCCGCTGCGGTCGTTAGGCCGCGGCTCGGGACCCGAAGCAGTGGCCGGAGCTTGAGCGTGAGTGCCGCGTTACGATGCAGCATTTTGCAGTTCTTGCGACGGCGCCGCACAAAAGTTTACCGCGACGAAGTTGAGCGGCTTGTCAACCACTGTAACGAGATGAACACCAGCATCGATACTACGAGACGAATAGGCATCACGATTTGTTGGGTTCGGCTCGCCTTTCGTCCTATTCGCGTCTAGGGTCTCGACGGCCCACAAAGAGGCAGATGGCCGGATCAAGCTCTCACCAGGGATGCCACTTGCGCCTGATGTACGCGGCAGACCGCCACAGGCCCTGCGCACGCCGCCTGTGCGACGCGTGGCGACCTCCGTGCTCAGCCCCACACCGCCACGCCCCACGCCACACTTCCCGCCAAACCTGACCCCTGCGCTTGACCTGTGCAGGTCCGACCTGCGGACGATGAAGCAGCAACCGCCCGAGGGCGTCTCCGCAAGCCCGATCGGCGATGACAACCTGCTCGTCTGGGGCGGCACCGTCTTCGGTCCCGATGACACGCCGTGGGAGGGCGGCATCTTCTCGCTGAGGATGACCTTCACGGAGCAGTACCCTGACAAGCCGCCGCGCGTGCGCTTCACCTCCGAGATGGTGCGTGCCCTCGCTACCTCGCGCGCCCGCTCGCGCCGCCGCGCACCTGGCTGCATCGTACCCTGCGTGCGCCCTCGCTTCCCACCTGCCGCGTCACGCATGCGTCGGGATCCGCGGATTCCATGACCCTCTCCTCGCTCTCTCTGCGCTCCGCCGCTTGTGCAGTTCCACCCGAACATCTACCCGGACGGGACGTTGTGCATGGACCTGATTCAGGACAACTGGAGCCCCGTTTACTCCGTCGGCTCCATCCTGATGGCGATCCGCTCACTGCTGACTGACCCGAACTGCGCGAGCCCGGCCAACCCGGAGGCTGCCCAGCTCTTCCAGACGGACGTCAAGGGGTACGGCCGGCGGGTAAGAAGGGTGGCCGAGAAGTCGGTCGCCGGTTGAGACGGCGGCGCGTGCGCGGTGCGTACTGGGCCTATCACCGGGCCTATTCGATGGGCGTATGGCTCGACATCCCCGCTGAGGAGGGTGTACAGTTACAGGTGGGCAGTAGCGGAGGGATGAAGAGCGCCTGGGCAGCTGTGACCTCGAAGGCATCACTGTGTGGTGGCGGCTGTGCGTGGCTGAGCGAATGTGTGCGTGCGCGCGCGCGCGTGTGCGCACGGGGAATGGGCTCCGGGGGCGCTCCCTCGCAACAAGCGAGCAGGCTAGAAATGATGGGAGCGAGCGACGACGAGGACGCGCCTGTCGTGCGGGCTTGTTGCTCGCGGCCTCTCTTGCGACGCAGACGCACCGCCTGACGTCGGCTCCTGCAATGTCCTCTCTCAGAGGAGGCGTGTGCGCATGCACATGCACCCAAGCTCTCGATAGGGCGGCGCGGCGGCCGGCGGAGCGTGGAGCGAGGACGGCCTGCGTGGGCCCCTCCGCCCTCGTTTCGAACAAGATCCGAGACTCTCATAGTAAGAGGTGCACAATAGTCCAGTAACAGGGAATGATCACGGTGACTGTGTCTGAGGAAAAGCTCTAAAATCAGGAAACGAATACGTATGCACCGTGCCGACGGGATCGACGCGTGTGGCCGTGTGCCGTGTGCTGTACTCCAGTGCTGTACGAGTGAGTATCCGCCGGACGATCACAGATTCGTTCGCGCATTGTGGAGAGCGCGCCGCGGCGCCTCCACGCAGAGCGCACGTGTGCCTATCTGCCGCCATGCGTATGGCGCTCAGAGCAGCCGATCCGCGGTGGGCAGGTCCTCGAGCGCGAACGAGGAGTTGCTCTCCACGGGCAGCACGCGCTTGGCGCCGTTCTCGGCACGCAGTTTGTCCATGTACGGGTCGCGCTCGTCGAGCTCAGGATCGTGCCAGTAGGAGCCAATTTCGGAAGTCGTGGAGCGGAGGGGACCCCTGAGGCAGTCGGGTGGCTTCCCCTTGCCTTTCGTGGACGCATGGTTTTTCATCTCCTGGAAGACGGGGTCTGTCCACCAGCTACCAATCGCCTTTGATGACGTGGGCGCCTGCCGCTCGGGGAACATGCCCGTTGTAAGGCGCGCGAGCGCGCAGCCGGCGACGGGCACCGCCGGCGACGGCCGCTGCGGCTGCGCTGTGAAGTCGTAGACGTAGCCGAGGCCCGGGCCCTTCTTACGCTTCATGTTGTGGCACTTCTTGTACTCCTCGACGAATTCTTTTTTGGCGTTCTCCTCGAATTGAATGGCAGTCGAGCCGACCATGGGCACGTGGCCCGTGCAGAAGGTGCCCGTGTAATATCGTGGTGCGCTCATCCCGCGAAGGGACAACAACGTGCGGTCGGAAGGTCGCTTGAGGATGTTTGCGCCCTCAGATGCGGAACCGAAGCGTCGTAACGGGCGAAATTGAAGGAATGCCGCCTTTCAGCTGAGAGGAACGCCTTTCATATGTAACGCGAAAGCAGCCCACTTACCCGCCAACACTCAGTTGTAACTCTTCGGTCTAGGACTCGGTTCACCCGACGCCCGTACTCGTATCTTGCCGACCCGAGCCCCACCCCCCCAGACCTCGCTCTCTAGCCCGCTACACGGGCCCCGAACCGACTCACTGTGACACGGCACTAGCTGACTCTTGTGCATGGTCTCTCCCTTTTCCAACGGCGGCGCTCATTATGATGATCCTTGCCGCCCTTCGTTAGGGCAGCCGCCGCCTGTCCCCACTGCCGTGCCCCTGTATGCCATTTGCGTCCGTGGACTGGTCCGTTCACTGTCCGTGCATTCTTGCCTGCCTGCCAGCCTGCCAGCCTGCGCACTCTAGGCTCGCGCCCAGCGACCTTCATCCTTACGTCCTTTCCTCCTCTTCCTCCCCCCCGCGGTGCCAGATGCGTTTCACCGACCCTTGGTTGTACTAGTCCCGTGCAATGACGCCATCGGCGCGGCGGTCGGGAACTGCCTGAGGGACGCCTCTCCTTGCTCAGCCCCTGCTCGGCGGTCTTGGCGGCCCGAGGCCCGAGAGGGAGAGTTTGGAGGCGAGCGCCCCCGTGAGCCCGATCACACCGCGCCCCAGCATCGAGCTGCCGCCGCCCCCCGCCTCTTGTGGGGATTCCTCATCCGCCATCGCTTGCTGCGCGGCGGCGGCGCTGGCGGCTTGCATCCTCTCCTTGTGCTGCGCGGCAGCAGCGGCGTCGATCCGAGTCAGGCACTCGGCGGTGGCCAGCACGACCGCATCCATCGCCGGACGCGCTGCCGGGTTGGTATCCCAACAGGCGGTGATGAGTGGCGCGTACTCCTTGAGATCCTCCCGCAAGTGGATGGGCGGGCGCGCGTTCTCCATCGCGACGGCAAACGCGGCTTGGAGCGGCGCGAAGTCGGTGAACGGAATCTTGCGGTGCAGCGTCTCCCACAGTAGCATCCCATAAGAGTACACGTCGCACTTGTAGTTGTATGGCTTGTGCAGGATCACCTCGGGCGCCATCTGCCGGTACGTGCCCGTCTCGGCCGTGTACTCCGAGCGCCCAAAGCGCGTCGAGATGCCAAAGTCAGTCACCTTCGCATGGCCCGACTCGTCAAGGAGCACGTTCGCGGTCTTGATGTCGCGATGCATCACGCCGTTGTAGTGCAAGTAGGCGACCCCCGAGGCGACCTCCTTGACGATGCGCGCGAGCAGAGGCGCGTCTAGAGGCCCGCTGCCGGCATTTTTGATGCCGTCACGGCTCGAAGGCCTCGGAGGAACGTCGCTGTCCCGGCTGGGGGGTCTCGGAGGGACGAGCGGCGGCTCTTCCGGGTTGTGCAGCAGGTCGTGCAGGGAGCCGCCTTGCAGGAACTCGAGCACCATCGCCGGCATCTCCTCGAACAAGCACACGCCAAGGAGCGAGCACACGCAGGGATGGCGCAGCTGGCGCCAGATATTGACCTCGCCCAAAAAGGAGCGCAGCGCTTCGTCCTCGCGCAGCACCTTGATCACCACGCGCGCGCCCGCCCATTCCGCCTCCCATACCTATCCAGCACAGCACGCGGCAACGTCCCGTGGTCAGCGTTCGCGTGGTCGACAGGAGGCACGCGCGCGAGCGTGCAAGCCGGCCGTGCAGCCATCACACACAGCGGGGTCTCCTCCCGAGAGACTCGCGATGGGTGATCATAAACACTGTGGGCACCCTATGGGCACCCGATGGGCACCCTTTGGGCACCCTATGGGCACTCCATGGCACTGGGCATCCTATGGGCACTCCTTGGGCACTCCTATGGGCACTCCTATGGGCACTCCTATAGGCACCCTATGGGCACTCTATGGCACCCCATGGGCACTCTTATGGGCACCCTATGGGCACTCCTTGGGCACTCCTATAGGCACCCTATGGGCACACGCGTACCTTGCTCGACGCGCCCTCGTCGATGAGCCGCCGCACGCGCAGGTTGCTAAACTGTCCTTGGAGCCCCTCGAGGGTTTGGAGCTCCTCCCTCGTCAGGTCGGCCATGGCACCGCCATATGCGGCGGCGCCCCCTCTTGGGCTGGCGCTCGTGGCGGCTCCGCCTGCACCAACGCTGCTGCTGCTGCATGCTCCGCCTGCGCCGCCGACCGCGCTGGTGCTGCACGCGCCCGGCAGCGGCGGCATGCTAGCGGGCGTGATCGGCAGCGGCGGCGGCTCTTCCATCATCGTGTCCGGGTCCGCGGCCGCTCTACCGAGCGAGAGCCCTGACCAGTCGGTGATCGCAACGTCGGTGACGTTGTGCGCCGCCGTCCATGGACCGCAAAAGGCTGCGGAGAGGCGCACGCGCATTTTGGCCGCGAGCTCCTCGTCCATGCGACTCACCGCGAACGAGTCCACGGCGACGCCGTCGGGCGTCGAGAAGGCCGCCACCTTCGAGATGTCGATGCCAAACTCGGCGAGCACCGATGTGATTACGCCCAGTGAGCCGCGCCGATCGTTAAAGACGAGCCAGAGCGAGAAGCTGCGGGAGTCGTAGGGCGCCCAGCTCAGGTGCACGTTCTGCGATTCGCGGCCTTCTCGCTGCTGCTCGATATGCAGGTTTTGTAGCAGCTGCGCGTGCTGTGCGCGGTCTGATGGCAGGGTCGACAGGGCATACTGCGCCGGCATCACGCTCAGCAGCTTCTGCACGGCGGGCTCGGCCAGGCTGTGGCCCTGCTGCTCGCGGAATGGCGAGCCCATGTTGTAGGGCACCGACGAAGAGCGGAAACCCATCCCGTCCTTCATGGCCGCGCGCGCGGGATGGACGCCGACGGCAAAATGCCACGCGACCTGTGTTCGTGTCTTGGTCGGTTCTGGTACTGTTCTGGTTGCAATCCAATCGCCGGCGGCGTATCTCCCCGGTTTGGGTGGACCCGCAATCGACGAAATCCTCTTTTTCTTCGAAGGTCGCGCAGGATTTCGTCTGCGTACGTGCACGTAGGCTCAGTGGGCGTCAGTGGGCGGTCGGCACCCTTCTTGGTGGGTACTTGGTGGGTGCTCGGGTCACGACCGCCGACCGGTCGCGAAACTCGCGAAGCGCCTCACTGTAGAGGGAAGAGGCGGAAAAACTGTGTCTCGGTGAGCCGTGAATCCGCCTCTGGGAATTGCTCTGTGATACGGCAAAATCTGACTCACTGTGAATGGATCAAGGGAATCCGCTAAATGGCTAAATCCGCCTCTACAGTGAGCCGGATTTCTTAACGGAACATTTCTGACTCAGTGACGAGTGAGGCACACACCCCAAGCCACATCCGCAACTCAGTGAGGCACGAAACACGTCTCAGCGCACACGTCTCAGTGAGACGTGCATTGAGGCACTTTGGGTTGGTCCGTCCCTTTGGACTGGTACCTCCGATGTCCGATCTCAATGTTCGACCTTCCCCATGCTTCCCTAGTTCCCTACATGTACCTCTTGGCACCTGGGTTAGGGGGGGGTTCCTACATGTACGTATCCTGATGTATCTTGCATGTATCCTGCATGTATCCTGAAGGATAAATACGTATCCTGAGTGTATCCTGATGTATCTCAAAAGTATCTTACATGCTCTATACATGCTCTGTTACATTCCAAGAGAATACATGTATCTTGACATTTTGCATGTATTTTACACGTAGACTGTAACCCCAAAGAGTCCAAGATACATTTTGGGATACACATCAGATACATCAAGATACATGTATCTTGCGCGCTTCCTTGGTGTCACACTGGATACATATCAAGATACATCAGGATACGTGTATCTTGGACTCTTCATCACGATACATCTTATGATACATCAGGATACACCCTGAGATACAAAATCACGATACATGTAGAGCAACTGGGAACCAAACCTGGACCATCCTAACCATCATCTCATTCAGCCTGCAATAGTATTCTTAGAACCAGATCCCGTTCAGACGGTTCAAGTTATGCAAATCGCATGTCACGAGCTCACGACGGAAGTTGAACCCCGTCGCGATGCCTTCTCTGCGAGAATCTTTCGTTCGGACGGGGTATCGGTATGCGTTAGGTAACTATGAGGTATGCGTTAGGTATGCGGACGTAAGGATGAATGTCGCTGGGGCCTTCTCGCGAGCCTGAAGTCTGCGCAGGCAGGCAGTGCCAGGCAGGCAAGAATGCACGGACAGTGAACGGACCATAAGTTCTTTCTAACCCTTCTTCGTTTTTCTGGATTCGCATTAAAGCGATGTACATGTATGTACATGTAGTGTCGTCCCACAATTCGTTGATGAATTGAATAGCAATTGACTTCAAATCCAGTGCGCAGTGGGCGCCATGTAATATGTGGTACCCGGGGAGGCACACATGCCACATGGTCGGAGGGCTTCTTCGGAAATATTTCTGCAAATTGTCTGGATTGACACACTACACCCAAATTTAGGCAAAAGGGTGGGCGGTTTAGCCCGCGGTTTAGTCCCCTTGGTTTAGTCAAAAGTGTCCCTCCACAGCTGGTCGACTGGATTCGCGTGGTAAAAGTTGCGCATGTTGCCTTCCTTGACCCTTCCCCGCTCGATCCAGCGGGGTAAAAGCCACGTTTGCCGAATGAACGAACCCATTAGCATTACCATTGCCCTTTGCCCAGTACACAGTACTCGCTAAACCACGTTAGTAACGAGCCGTGTTGTGTCATTCACACCCAGCTCGTCGCCAATGGCCCTTGGAGGTGTGTGTAAGGCGGCCAAAATTTTTTCAGAGGAGCCATGGTTGCTGTGAAAGGTGTGATGTGAATGACGAGAAAACCGTCCATTTCCGAATGCCAGCAGGTGGCGCTCCCCCGCGGGCTGCCCGCGTGCCTATGGTCAACACGAGCCGCGCTTCCGAACAGTACTACATCGATGCGTTGAGCGCGGCCCTCAAAAGCCTCGGCTGGGAGAATGCCACCGGCCCGCTCGCCGCGGGCGTGGACGTAGTCTGGTCCGAGGATCCAGCAAAGAAGCCGAGGCTGCTCGCGCTGCCGCCGGGCGCACGGACCAATAGGTTCTTCGCGATGGTGCGCGTGTGCCGCAAGGTGAACCTTGCCATCCTGCTCGACGCATGCTCGCGTCTCCACCCGGCCGAGTTTGCGCAGCTCGCGCCGCGCACTTGGTGGGTTGGCACGGGCCCGACGTGGGCAGAGCAGCTCGAAGCGCATCGCGCGTACTGCAAGGAGCAGAAGCAGCAGCGCGAGGGCGGCGGCGGCGGCGGCGGCACGCTATCCTATCCGCGCCCCGCCTACATCGTCAAGCCCGACAATGGGTGTCAGGGCGCGGGTATCGAGCTGGTGACGAGCCACGAGGCGCTGCGCCTGCTTTTGGAGCGTCCCGAGGCGCCCGAGCGCGCGGTGGTGCAGTGCTACCTGCCAACCCCGCTGCTCATCGACGGACTCAAGTTTGATTTGCGCCTCTACGTCATCCTCACCTGCGCGAGCCCGCTTCAGGCCTTCCTCGCCACCAATGGCGTCGCGCGCTTTGCCTCGCATCCATGGCGGCCGGTCGACGACGAGAACGCGTCCGACATGCTCATGCACCTGTCGAACTCGTCGATCAATCAAGTGGCGAGCGGCGTGAGCAACAAGTGGGCGCTCCCGCGCGTGTGGGACCGCCTCGCTGCCAACGGAGCCGACGTGTGCGCGGTGCAGGCGGACATCAAGTCTCTCGTAGCACGGACCCTCGCGGCGATACAACCAGTCGTGGCCCATAGCTACTCGACGGCGTTCAATTTGGGCGCGGCGCCGAGCCGGCGGCCGCTTCGGCCGCGGATGGCGCCGAGCTCAACGGCTGATGGCGAGGACGGCGGCGGCGAGGGCGGCGAGGGCGGCGGCGGCGGCGGCGGCGGCGGCGGCGCTGGCGGCGGCGGCGGCGGGGGCGGCGGCGGCGAGGGCGGCGGCGGCAGCGAGGCGGCGGGCGCGGGCGCGGCTCCTGCCCGTCCCGAGCACCGACGTTGCTTCCAGATCCTGGGCTTCGATGTGATGCTAGATCGGAGCCTCAAGCCCTGGCTGCTCGAGATCAACCATTCGCCCTCGATGGCCCTCGCGGGCAACGAGGAGGAGGAGGTCGAGGTGAAGACGAAGGTGGTGCGCGCGGCTCTGCAACTTGGCCTCGCCGACGTGCACACGGCCGCACTGTGCGCGCAGTGCGAGGTTGAGCCGCTCGGCGAGGCAGGGTGGCCGCTCTGTGCCTTCGAGGGCGCCAGGCTGCTCTTCGAATCCCATGCGACCTCCAAGGCAGGGGTGCAGTGGACGCTCAGCCAGGCAAGCTTCGAGAGGCTGCTTCGTCCGGCGTACGTTACAACGCCCATCACAACGCCCATCACAACGCCCATCACAACGCCCTTCGAGAGGCTGCTTCGTCCGGCGTACACAACGCCCATCACAACGCCCTGCGCCGCCGAGGTCGCTCCTGCTGCCGGCGGTCATGCCGGAGGTGATGCCGGAGGTCATGCCGGAGGTGATGCCGGAGGTCATGCCGGAGGCGGCGGCGCGGCGGCCCTCGCACCGGCCGCGCTATTCGCAGCCGCCTGTGCGGCTCGGGCTGACGTGGGCACGGGATGGGACATGCCGCCGCCCGGCCAGATGACTTTCTTCGGCTTCGTTGAAGCCCTGCTGCGCCTCGCCGAGGCGCGCTGCGCCGAGAAGGCGCGCTGTGCGTCGGTGCCGGCTGAGGCGCGCCGTGCCGGGCAGGTCCTCGTGGCCCTCAAGCAAATCGTCGAGACATGCGCCGCGGCCACCGCTGCCGTCGGTGCCATCGGCGCCGCTGGCGGCGGCGCGTCCGGGGCGGCGCGGGCGGGCATGAAGACGCTGCGAGAGCGCCTTACGGTTCGTCAACCCATGGCGGAGCGTCCTCCCGAGCGTCCTCTCGTATCTTCGAGTGACCTCGGCGCCGCATCGCCGCCGCAGGTGCACCAGGCTCGCACTGCGCTCCATCTCGCCACCGCCAAGTTTGGCTTCGCGGACGAGTGAAATAGCATATGGTAAAGCAACGCGCACCAGAACAAGGGTGCGCGTTCCGGTAAGAGTTTCGGTGAACAACCCCTTAGTTCCGGCCTCATCCGCGCGCTCGTGGCTCTCGCGTGTGTCAATCCTGTTTATTTGTGTCCGGCGCAGCGGCCAGGAGCCCGCGGCGGCGCACGCCGCGATGCGGCACGCACCCACGCACCCACGGCCACGCAGCCGACCAAGCCCCACGACGCACGAGCCCAGCGCAGAGTTGAGAGTAGCACTCGGCAGTACTCAGAGTCGACAGATACGAGATAGTGTGCAGGTGCACACCCAGAGAGCACCGCGACCGTAAAATTACGGTTTGAGACACAACGTAATCACATACAGCTGTTCTCGGCTCTCCCACCGCGTACTACAGCACACATGTGTTACTAGTCGAGAGATGATTCGAGAGGCCAGCAACACGACAGACGACGGCGACCACGGCGTTAGGTGACCGGGATCTTATGCGAGCCATCGCAACCACCATCCGTGTTCTTGGTGAGCTTACATGTGCAGAGCATGATCGGCTTTGACTCTGTCGGCACGACTTTCAACGACTTCAAGCCCGTGCCCTTGTGTGACCCATCGCATAATGGTTGCTTCTTGCTCAAACCACACGTGCACCAGGAATATGGCTTGTCCTTCACAGCATCAAACTTGATGGGCGCGTTGCCTGCACGTACGGGTGTGTGCACAGCGTCCGAAAGGGCGCGCCGAAAAGCGACGCTCGGTGCTCGAAAACGATGCATGGCACGTACACACCGGAGTGTACGACGACCGCGAGAGTTACGCGCGACGCGCACGAAACAAAACTTGAAAAAGGTCAGAGGAATCTTCCCAAGAAAATGTGTGTGAATACACGTGCGAAACCGTTTCATGATCAAAGGGGGTGAGCTTGAAGCCCTTCGTATGGCTGCGGCGCGGTATCGAAACTTCGTGAGCGTCGCATCCATATCAGTCATATTTGTATCATTGGTCCACCTCCATCGGCATCGCGTTTCGCGTACAGACCAGCCAGCGGCACTTGCGTTCAGAGACCTCAATTTTTCCAACGGCATGGCCGAGTCATCCTGCAGTGAGAGTAACCCCAGGATTACCGCTGCCTCGAGCACTGTTATCTACGAGAAGGATCATGGCTGTGGCTTGGCATCCGCACACAAATCCTCGACTGCTGTATTTCAGGAGTTTAGGGATTGCCTTCATCGCAGCGTCAGCAGGCAAATCGCGTACGTCCTCCGTTCGATCTATGTCTGCGATGACATTGTGCTGAGGCATGGTGACGTCGCGTCCATGGTCTTCTAACTTCTGAATCAGGAGATCATATCCTATGATGTTGGATGTGATGCGAAGAATGGTGAGGTGCATGCTGCTACAGGGTCTAAGAGCCCAAGTGGGAGCTCACCCGACAGATTGCGGTACAACTGCGCGTTGGTCCACGGTGCAAGGGAGGAAGTGGCGTTTAGCGATGCAGACATCCTGCATCCTGCGCACCTGACCACCTGTCCCGGGACCTGCCCTCATCGCTCATCGATCATCCGATCGCCCGTCAGAAAGAAACGGTGCCTACGCTTAGATCTCGTGCTTTGTGAATGCCCGCGACTGACTGTAGCGTCGGTACATAGGATAATTCAACTTTGTAACAATCAGAGACGACGATATGTCGATATCGAGATTATCGTACCGACGGGAGGCGCAAGTGGCAAGATCTTCACCACATCACCTACACCAATACGCGAAGCCTTACACGAGAACATTGCATGGGCGTGTAGATGTAGAGCGCGTATTGCTGCGCGAGCGTCGCTCTCGCTACGTGTACCTGCTTGCTTGCTTGCTTTACCGCTCTCGACGTGTGTCGTGTGTCCCGAGCTCTTGCCCGTGACGTGTTGCATGCCGGGGTGAAACCAAGCGCGTCGCTTTCCGACAAATGAGTGAATGCGGGTCGTTAGTAAAGCCTACACACGTTACTGATGCGTGTACCTCCAGCCCCAGCATGTACGAGGTCGGTACAATACTCGTTTGACCGGTCCCAAACGCCCACGGCGGACCCTCACGACTGGCGCGCGGCCCTCTCTCAAGGGCCGGCTAGTGAGCGTCGCCGTCCGCACGCCGCCAGAGCTCGCGCACGCGTCGCCGTGCCCGCGCTTGCTGCTGGGCTCCTCCTTGTCCACCACGAGGATGCCTACCAATGTGTCAGAACCTGTCCGGGAGCACGGGGATGGGGTGAGGCGTGGGTGGCGGGTGCGGAGCCATCAGAAATGGCTCCGCAAGTGGTGGTGGTGTGCAGAACGTGCCAGCCACGGCCCGCGGCCGGCGACGGCTGGACTATGTCAATCATGGTGGACAAAGAGCTGCCGCACCTTATCCAGCCGGTGGCGCAAGCTTGGACCGCTGATAGGAGCCTCGGTTCGAAGCGCACGCGACAGCGTGTGTGCCATGAGTGGTTCAAAGTCGCGATGGTACCTGCACAGTTCGGGTGAGCACACGGTTGCACGTGGGCGATGAGTGGTGCACATGAGGGGTGCTCACAGGGCAAGAGTGTGAGAGAACAAGAAGGCAGCAAGCACTCCACTGCGGCCACTCTGGAAAGAGTGGACAGCGAGGCCGCCGTGTTGCCACAGGACTTCGAGGATACGGTGCATGCGAGGCAGCTGAAGGCGTTGTGCAGAAGAGTGGGGCGAAGGATGATTCGTCAAGGTCCGGGTCGCTCACCTTCAATAGGACTCACGCATCTGAACGCGGCGCGGCCGCGAGAAAAAGTCGAGTGTGGTCCCGCATTGCTGAAGTCGAAAAGTTTGTCGGATCTCGTTTCACGCACGCGTGCAACTCGTCCCGTGCGAGCTCTCCCGACTCCCCCACACTGTTCGCGCTTCTCGGTTGGTCAGATTTCCCTTTTCCCTTCCCCTTTGGTCTGGTAGGTATGCTTATGCTCGCACTGGTCGATGTGGCTGCAACCCCCAGATCGTGTGAGCGCTCTGGATAATGAGAACGAAACCACGAGATCGACGAGACTGCGTATCTTCGCCCCTTGAAAGATTCACAAATCGAAGATGAGGCCCCTCTCATTCGCTCTGACGCTCGGCGCCGTGGCGGCTCTACGCGTGGCGCCGCTTCGCATGTCAGCGACGGCCACCGAAGCGGCAGCCAAGGCTAAATGGCTCGCAAAAACTGCTAAACCCACCTTCACTGGCAAGGTTGTGGCAACAAACGCCATCGCTCCTCCGGCACCGCAGGCCGCGGCCTATGCGTACGAGGATCGCGTTCTCGGGCGCACCCACGGCGGCCCCACGGCGTACGAGCGCAGCATGCTGCATCCGTCCACGCACTGGGGCGTTGTGGCTACCGCGGGGACGCGTGATGCGGCACCCTTCGTGGAGCACGCACCGTCCTTCTCTGCTGCTACCCCAGGGTCGGCCGCCGCTCCAGCGGCGAAGCAGGCGGCCTATGCGTACGAGGATCGCGTGCTCGGGAAGGCCCACGGCGGCCCCACAGCGTACGAGCGCAGCATGCTGCACCCATCCACGCACTGGGGCGTTGTGGCCACGGCTGGAGTTGTGCCCCCCCCAGCCACCCCAACTATCCCCTCCTTCACCGCGCCCGCCGCCGCTCAGGAAGCGCAGCAAGCAGCCGCGGCGTACGAGGACCGTGTGCTAGGGCGTGCCCACGGCTCCCGCACGGCGTACGAGTACGGCATCGAGCACCCGAGCACTCAGTGGGGCGTTAGCTGGCGCTAAAGGCGAGGCTCATGGGATGGAAGATGCTCAGAACATGAATTCTGGATGCTGCGTGGTGCGTGAAGCCCCTATGGTGTCCTCGCTCGAGGCAAGTTGCAAGTTGTTGAGGCAACGTGATGACGCAATCAGACAGTATGCGAGTGGAGATGCGACGGCCTCACTGTTGGGGGTCTTGCGTCCGGTCAGGTGTCTTATGACTTATGTCGCGCGCCGGTGGCTCCACGGCGTTAGCCGTTGAGTTACCTCTTAACATGTGGTCGACCTGGAGATCTTGACACAAGGTATGATGGTTTGTTGTGTATCCAGTGCAGCTTTACAACTTGCACCGTTCGGTGTCATACTCATTTCTATAACGTAGTGCTGCGCGAGAGTTACCTATGAGCTATGGGTCGTGTCCACGTCGGGTGCGCGCCACTCGCCCAGGGCGGCCACGTGATCGAGAAGCGTCGCGAGCAGCGGGTCGCTCCCCACCGTGGATGGATCACACACGAGCGCTAGGTGACGAGATGCGCGCGTCACCGCCACGTTGAGGCGACGCGCGTCCGCGAGAAACCCAACAGCACGCCGGCGATTAGATCGTACGAGAGAGACAATGACGGCCTCGGCTTCGCGCCCCTGGGACGCATCCACCGTGGCGACCTCAACCGCGGAGAGCGCATGCATCGGTTGGTCGGGCCGTTGGGCAGTCGCTGCTGCGTCGAGGAGAAGTCGACGCAGCAGCGCCACCTGCGCGCCGTAGGGCGAGATGACCAGCACGTCGCTCGCGGGGACACCGGCACGAAGCAGCGATGCCACGTGGCTGACGACGGCACGCGCCTCGAGCTCGTTTGAGATCTCGCCGTTGGCTCCGCGCCGCTCCGAGTTGCCGCCACCCACACTCACGCCTAGCAGTGGGCTGGCTGTGAGGCTGTTGCGGGAGATGCCGGGCAGATCGGCGAGCACACGCGTCGCGACGCTCGGGTGAGAACGCAGCCGCCCGCCGTAGAATTGCGCCGAAGACCACGCCGCGATCGCTGCATGCATTCGCCACTGCGTGTCCAGGAGCGTCGCGGAGCCTGGCTGCTCCTGTTGGGCCCACTCCATGAGGGAGGTGCCCAGGCCAGCGGCGGCTGCGTCTCGTGAAAGGAGCGTGGGCGGAAGCTGCTGAGGGTCGCCGAGGAGCACCGCCCGCCGGCCGCGCAGCAACGCCACCCACGCATTCGGAGCGGTCGCCTGCGCCGCCTCGTCCAGTACGACCAAATCGAGTGTTGGTACGCGGAGCACGCACTTGTCAGCCGCGGCGGTGGTGGTGCAGAGCAGCACCTGCGCGTCACTCATGGCCTCCTCGCTGCCGCGTGCCAATCGCTTTTGAACCAGGCGCCGCGTGTTGCGGCGCACATAGTCGCGCATCTGCGCCTTGCGCTCCGGTCCCATCCGCCGGTCGGCGCGGAGCTCGTCGAGCCTTCGGCGCAGCTCCATCTGCGCCTCCGCCTCCACGAGCGGCGCGCGCCGCCCGGCGGCCGCGTCCGCAGTCAGGTTGAGAGCCGCAGCATCGATGCGCTCCGGGTCGCCCACTCGCACCAAGCGCATCGAGGGATCGGCAGCGTGCAGGCGCAGCGTCAGGCCATCCACCGCCATGTTGGACGGCGCACAGACGAGGACACGGAGCCCTGCCGCGACGGCACGCTGGACGATCTCGACGGCGACCGCAGACTTGCCCGAGCCGGGAGGGCCTTGCAGCACGCTCACTGGCGAGGCGCCACTGATGGCCGCCTCGACCGCGTCGAGCTGAGCACCTTCGAGACGGCCGTTGAATGCGGGGAAGGCGGGCGCGGCCGTTGCGGTGGTAGCAGCGGGCGGGCGGGCGGCGACCGGAGCTCTGGGCGCGTTAAGGAGGGCATTCATCATGCCGAGCGCGGGTGCGGGCTTGCCCCGCTCTGCGGCATCGACCGCGATGCTCTGGAGTTGATCGAGGGCGGCGAGGTTGCGAGCATGGGTCACGTCGGTTCCGATCCAATCGAGCCGGACCTCTGCTCCTAGCAAGCCGCGCGCCGCCGTCGCCAGCTGTGCAGTCGCCGCCTCCTGTGCCGCCTGGGCCGTCGCCTCCTGTGGGAAGAGCGCACGAAGCGATGTGAGCGCGGCGGCCGACAGCAGCGCCGCCGCCGCCGCCGCCGCCGCGTCCGCCGCCGCCGCTGTGGGGGCAGCATTGAAGAAGGAAAGGCGTTCCGAGGCGGCCGCCGCCGCTGCGCCGTCGCTGTTTACATCCGTCTCGTCGCTCATAGGCAACTCGAGAGTGATCGTCAAGGTGCCCTGCGACTGCTGCGTGATGATGCCTCGCAGCCGTCTGCCGAGTGCCGCCGCCTCCTTCCGAGCCGCCGCCACGGCCTGCGAGCGGGCGACCGCCGTAGCCGTGCCCTGGACCTCGGCAAGAATTGCATTGGCGGCGGCACGGCGCGCACATGGTCGGACCATCACAACGTCGCCCACCGCGAGCTTGGAACGCGGCAGGCGACGTTTCGTCAAATACCGGTCCGTGCTCGCACCAGCGCCCTCGCTCGTGTCGAGTGCGGCGATGGTGATGACCGCGCGGGGTCCGAGCTTCCCATTGACTTGCTGCACATTGCTCAGGCGGACACCGCGCAGCTGACGCAGCCTCGCCTCCGCCCTCAACTCCACCGACTTCCTCAGCGCCGCTGCCGCCGTCGCCTGCTCCTGCCCCGTCGCCGCCGCAACTAGCGCCTCCTCCTCGTCTTCCTCCTCTGGGCCCGCGTCCAGATCCGCCGTCGCAACAGCCTTCTCGGCAAGTTCAAGAGCCGCCTCCCTCTCCTGCCGGAGCAGACGCGACAGTCGCGTAGTGTACGGGCCCACGGCGGCCAACAGCGCCGCTGATCCTGGTAGCGGCGCGCCAGTAGGCAGAGGCGCAAGGGGCGGCACGTCGACGTCGGCCGCGTACCACGAGGGCACTGCCCATGCCTCTCCGGCCTTCGCGCCCGGCGGCGCTTCCAACGCCAGCGCGGCCAGATACGCGCTCGCACTCAGCGTGGGCGCATTCGGCTCACCGGCCGCGACGAGGGTGGCCGCCGCGACGGCGCGCGCGGCCGCGACCTCGGCCTTGGTATCGGCCGCGACCTCGGCTTTGGTCGCGGCCTTTGCCGACGATTGCGACTTCGACTTTTTAGCGTTGGCAGCTGGTTGGCGGTTGGCAGCTCGTTGGCGGTTCGCCTGGCGCTCATTCACACCAAGGCGCTCATTCACACGCCATCGGAACGCCTTGTCCTGCTTTGAGCTCGCGTACACCTCGCGGAGCAGCAGCCACGCGCTCGAGTTACTCCAGCGGCCGACACTGCCGCCGCCGCCGCCGCCGCCGCCGCCGCCGCCGCCTGTGCCAGTGGCGCTCAGGCCGAGAGCGGCGCTCGACTCATATCGTATCTGGAGGAGGGCGCGTACGGCGGAGGAGAAGGAGGCCCACACGGTGGGGACATGCTGCCGCACGCGCTCTGCATGCTCCGCAGCCGCCGCCGGTGGCGGGCCGCTCATCGTGAGGATCTCGTCCACACGACGGACCAGGGGCACGATGCCAAAGCGCGCTCGCAGCGCACGCAGGCTGCCCTCCATCGCCTGCTCCTCGTCCATGGGCGCCGCCTTGGGCGCCGCCGCCTCGCCCAGCTGGTCGGCCATGGCGAGGTACTCTACCGCGCAGCGCTCGGTGGCGGTGCCGAGCCACTGCAGCGTGGGCGCCCCAACCTCGCGTCGGCCCAGTGGCTGCTTCGCGTTGGGCTGTGGCGCGGCCTTGATCGCCTTGGCCTGAATCTCGGCCTGAATCTCGGCCTTAATCTCGGTCTGAATCTCGGTCTTAATCTCGGCGTTGGGCTGTGGCACGGCCTTGGCACCGCCGCGGCCTCCCGCCGCCACCGTCGCGACCGTCGCCGCCAACGCCTCGCCTTTGGCTTGTGCTTTGCTTCTGTCCTCGGCAGCAGAGGGCGGCTGCGCCAGCTGGGCCGGCTGCAGCTGCGCCTTGGGTTGCTTCGGTTGCTTGGACGGGCGCTGCGCCGGCGCTGGCGTTGGCGGCGCCGGCGCGGGCGGAGCCTGCAGCGCCGGCTGCGTCGAAGCCCCTTTGGATTGAGGCGGCTGCTTCGAGATCGTGGCCTGCTTCGGTGGATCCGACTGCATCGGTGGCTGTCGCGGCTTGGGTGGCGCAGCACCCTGTCGCACAGGCTTGACGGAACCGGTCGGCAGCGCAGCAGCGAGCGAAGCTGCCGAGTCGGCCACGTCGAGGCCGCCGATCTGCTCCAGGAGCACCCATTCCACATCCGCCCGCCAGTCGAGCGAGCCATCGAGCCCATCGCTGGCGCCTATGCCGCCCTCGCGCCGGACCTTGGCGACGGGCTCGAGGCTCTGCGCGCGCTCGGTGAGCAGATGCTCCACCCCAAGCTTGAAAGCCGCCCAGACAGTCGGGTTGTGCCGACTGCCCACCTCGGCGCCTGCGCGCGCTGCGGCCACGTCGGCGGCGGCGAGGCGAAGGCCGGCCTCGGGCGGCGCCTCTGCCACTCGGCGCTGCAGGTGCAGGCGCAGCGCGGACGCTGAGAACCGATCGCGCAGCAGCGCGAGCAACTCTGCCTCCTCGGACACCGAGATGAAGCCGAGCGTCTCCTGCTCGATGAAGTAGAGGTAGTTCTGCGCCATCCAGCGCGACTCGCGCGTGATCCAGCTCATGCCCCCGCGAGTGAGCTGACTTGATCCGAGCGGCCGCTTGGAGCGCAGCAGGTCAGTCGATGGCAGCAGCAGAGACATGCTGCCGCCGCTCGCTGCTGCCGTCGCTGCCGCGAGGCTGGTCACCGCCTCGATCCCGAATTCGCTCATCGACGCCACGCGCGCGGCCGTGCGGAGTCGCCAATGCGGCCCGCCTTGACGCGCCGCCGAGGTCGTCGGTGCATACACCAACGGCGCCACGGAGAGCAGAGATAGGAACATCGAGTGCGAAGATTCCTTAGCGGAAAAAGATGCGCGTCCCTGGCGAGGTCCTATGGACAGCCCATGTACAGTAGCAATACAGTAGCTCGGCCCACGTCTTACACGGAGCAAGCGTGCATCACTGGCGTTTGACGCGGACCATGACTGGTTCAGAGGTTTCCTAAAAGGGATCGTGGGAGCCGCGCTCGGAAAACAAGAGGCGAGCTTTCCGATAACACCCTCGTCCTCCTCGTGTGCGCGGTGCCGCCGTGCTCGGAAAACAAGAAGCGGAGCGAAGGCGTCCACGTACCTCTCCAAATTGATGTCTGACATAAGCAGCGCATTCCAGCTCAGCCTGAATGGCAAAGAGGCGGAGCTCGGCTCGATGCTGCAGTCACGCATGATCGACGCAGCCGCGTGCCAGACCACCGGCATGTACTCTGGCTGGAGTCTGCTGCATGCGGCAGCCAGCAAGGACCACATGCGAATCGTTCAGATGTTGCTGGCTGCAGGTGCGCCGGCGAGCGCGTGCACCCCGAAGGGCAAGACGCCCGCGCAAGTTGCGAAGGAGCACTCTGCGGTCGCCGCACTGCTTCAGCAGGCGGAGGCGTCGCCAGAAGCTGCCAAACGTGCCGCGGCGGCAGCCATGGCAGCAGCTCCAACGGCACAGCCCCCGCGCCAAAGCAGCATCGGAAATGGTGGCGGCGGCGTCGGCTTCTTCATTGCAGCCTTGGCGAGCAACGAGGCACAACCGCCGCCGCCGCAGCCGCAGCCGCAACCGCAGCCGCAGCCGCAGCCGCAACCGCAGCCGCAGCCGCAGCCGCATCATCCCCCGCGCCAAAGCAGCATCCGAAGTGGTGGCGTCGGCTTCTTCATTGCAGCCTTGGCGAGCAACGAGGCACAACCGCCGCCGCCGCAGCCGCAGCCGCAACCGCAGCCGCAACCGCAGCCGCAACCGCAGCCGCAGCCGCAGCCGCAGCCGCAGCCGCCCGATGAACCGCTGCGCGGATACTGGCAGAATGCTCCACCACTCGCAGCACCCGATGGCTGCGACTGTGGCCAACCTCGGAATCCTCGGAATCTGGTAGATGGCATTCACGTCTGTCGGTACTTTGGCCACTATGAGTGCGACTACTGTGGCCGACGGTGGAAGAGCCCGTGGTGCTGGAGGGACTTAGCAGTGCCCCAGCAGGGTATCGGCACGGGTGGCTCGTCCCGCCTTCACCTTGGCCATGAGAGCTTCGTTGCGCCGGATTGCCAAACCCAGCAGTGCCAAACCTGCGAGACGAGCACGTGGCCGTACCAAACAGACCAACTTGACCCCGGCCGCCTGCACGCGGGTGCCGTAGTGCGAGTGCTCAGCGCATCTGACCAGGAGACAAGCCCGTACGTGGGCGAAACCGGCAGGCTAGTCGAAGTCGACTACCAGTCGGATCGCCCGTTCAAGGTGAAGTTCGATGACGGCCAAGAGTTGTGGTTCATGGAGAGTGAGCTCGAAAGGGTGGTTTCCGTGTCGCTGCAGCACGACTCGAGTCGCTGCAGCATGTGCCAGCGTCTCGGTTACGACTGCAGCGTGACGGGTAGACGAGGCATCTGAGGTGACCATTTGACTTTTAGGCACGTGCAGAGCACGGGCGCGCGGCTCTCGGCCCGCGGGGCGGTGGCCGGTGGGGCGGGCGTGTGTGGCGTCCGAAGGAAATGCCTGAGGCTATTCTGAGGCTGCCCTGTCAGACGGTCTCTGCCGTCTTGTGTTAGTGTGTGGCCCTTGCCCTGGCTTGCGGCCCCCGGAGCGTGGCACCGCGCCCCGATTTCCTAATCGGGCGCGCGCTCGTGTTCGCCTTGTGGAATAGTGATCGCTTCTCGCGAGCGCGATTTCTTTCCTCGGGCGTGAGTCGCACGGGGGCTGCTCGGAAGCTCGCCTGTTGTAGTTCTCTGCGCACTCCGCGTGCAACGTCTAAGGTTACTCACGACTACTCAAGCAGTCACTCTTTCCCACGTGTGGCGACGTCCGGCGTTGTTGTTGCTCGGTTCAGACTGAGACTCGCAGCGTGGCCGTGGTTAAACTCGCAATATGTAACGCTCGATCTCGATAAACGTAACGATAACGATCTAACTGACATCCCCGTACACGCCAAAGCAGGAAGCCGACTCTCGTAATCGACGCCCGCCTCGCGCCGAGAAGCTCGCCACGGACGCGACCCGATACTCCGATCTCCGAACTCCTGTGTAGTGTGTACCGCGAATTTAAAGTTTTAAACCGCGAATACATGAACATGTAAAGTTACGTGACCTCGGGATTCGGGCGCCCGATCGACCCAAACTGTCAGCCGGAAGATACCGGGTACGTTCTTCCTGAACGCGTTTAGAAAGCCATCAACCGTTCAGAGGTTTCCTAAAAGGGATGCGGATTCCAGTAACACACGTTACTACCGGTACAAGTATCGAAACGGCCCGGGCGAACACGAGCCGCGCTCGGAAAACAAGGGCGACCAGAAGGTAGCGGAGCGAAGGCGTTTACCTCGTACCTCTCCAAATTGATGTCGGACATCAGCAGCGCATTCCAGCTCAGCCTGAATGGCAAAGAGGCGGAGCTCGCCTCGATGCTGAAGTCACGCATGATCGACGCAGACGCGTGCCAGACCACCGGCATGTACGCTGGCTGGAGTCTGCTGCATGCGGCAGCCAGCAAGGGCCACATGCGAATCGTTCAGA
>Ga0210244_100061_pt1 | contig 79162 bp, 34 predicted proteins | sample ChrtobMetaP3_0mM_FD_155473 | JGI IMG/M metagenome (GOLD analysis project Ga0210244, IMG submission 155473) | Chrysochromulina tobin associated microbial communities from unialgal haptophyte culture, Seattle, Washington, United States - P3_0mM | ecosystem: Host-associated > Algae > Haptophytes >...
ATCTGCGACTGAAGGATGTCGGGCAGGTCGCGCCAGAAGGGCTCATCGTCGGAGACGCCCGCCAGGAAGGGATGCGGCGGCGCTTGGCGGATGGCCTGCTCAGCGGCGACCTCGCGGAGCTTCCTCAGCTTCTTCATCTTCGCGCGTTGAGACGACGAAAAGTTTGGATCGCCACGTGGCGAGCGAGGAGGCGCTCCGGCACCTTGGGGAGTGCCCCTGCTTCCTCCTCCGGGTTGTATTGTGGCATTGTTCCGCGTTGCATTGGGCGTGTCCGTGTCCACCCGGTTGTCAAGAAAGCCAGACAGAAACCGCGTAGCTACAACGGTCCTCACTGTACAAAAGGAAGCTATCGAATGTGCTCCGGGTGCCTGCTGTGGCGGAAGGCTGATTGATTTGGCGGAGGGGCGACGACAATCGTTTAGGAAGCTGATTTGACTTGACTTGTCTAGACTTGGTTCGCCGCGCTCCTCCAGGCGCCGCACGGGATCATGACCGATTTCGGCAACATGCTCTCGCGCGCATCGGTCACTCAGCAGCTCACGGGCTGCGACGTGCGCAACAAGAAGGTCCTCGTCGTCGGCGCCGGTGGCATCGGCTGCGAGCTTATCAAGAACCTGGTCCTCACGGGCTTCGCGGATGTCACCATGATCGACCTGGACACGATTGACTACTCGAACCTGAACCGGCAGTTCCTGTTCCGCGCGAAGGACGTCGGCCGCTCCAAGGCGGAGGTCGCGCGCGATGCCGTGCTCAAGTTCCCGATAGACGAGGGTAACGACATCAAGGCGCAGCACGGCAACATCAAGGACGAGAAGTACTCGCTGTCCTTCTTCGAGGGCTTCGACATCTGCCTGAACGCGCTCGACAACGTCGGCGCGCGGCGGCATGTCAACCGCGTGTGCCTCGCCGCCAACCTGCCGCTCATTGAGTCGGGCACGCAGGGCTGGCTTGGCCAGGTGCGCGCCATCCTCAAGGGAAAGACGCAGTGCTACGAGTGCGACCCGCCGCAGCCACCAAAGACGTACCCGGTGTGCACGATCCGTAACCACCCCGACAAGCCCGTGCACTGCATCCACTGGGCCAAGGAGCTCCTCTTCCCGAAGCTCTTTGGCGGAGAGGATACCGACCTCGTGGACTCAAGCGAAGGCGCCGCCGCCGAGCCCACTGGCGAGCCGACCGCCGACGGCGCCGCAGCGGCGACGCCATCGGCGGAGGAGAAGCCGGCTTCGGCCGTACCCATGGTGCGCGCTGAGGGCGAGAGCGCCGCCGACTTCGCCGCGCGCGTCTTTGCGACAGTCTTCGAGGCGGATGTCGAGCGTCTGTTACGCATGGATGCCATTTGGAAGGAGCGCACGCCACCCACGCCTGTCCGACTCGCGGATCTTAAGGCGCTCGGGCTGCCTGAGGCGGCCGCGCTGCTCGAGGACGATGCAAAACGCTGGAGCATCGCAGAAAATGCGAGCGTCTTCGTGCACACGATCGTCGCCATATTCGAGACGCGCGGGCGCGAGGTAGGCTCGATGCGCTTTGATAAGGATGACCCTGACGCGCTCAATTTTGTAACGGCTGCAGCCAATCTGCGCTCAGCGTGCTTCGGCATTGAGCTCAAATCTCGCTGGGACGTCAAGGAGATCGCGGGCAACATCATCCCGGCGATCGCGACGACGAATGCCATTATCGCAGGCTTCATCGTCCTTGAGGCGTTCAAGATCCTCTCCGGGCGGGAAGCCCAGTGCCGATACTGCGTGTGCAACCAGTACGCCGGCGGCAAGAAGCGCGACCTCATCCTGCTCGGTACGAAACTCGATCCTCCGAAGGCCGAGTGCTACGTGTGCGGCAAGTCGGCGGCCACGCTCACATGCGACACGACCACCTTCACCGTGGCACTGCTCATCGAGGAGGTGATCAAGAAGCACCTCTCGTTCAACCGCCCGTCGATCGACGTGACGAGCGTGGGCGGCGATAGAACGGACCAGATCTGTGAAGGCGACGAGAACGTCGATGCCGACGAGAAGGCCAAGTATGAGCGCTATCGTGGGCTCACGCTCGCGGCGCTCCCGGTGCCCATCGTCGACGGGGCGACTTTGGATGTGGAGGACTTCTCGCAAGACATCAAGTTGACCATCAGCGTGCGCCACGACACGCTCGATGCCGAGAAGGTGCCCGCCGGCTTCCTGTTTGACACGGGCTCCGCCTCGCCGCAGGCTGTCTTTCCGTCCGCCGACGGTGACGGTGATGGTGGCGGGGGCGGGGGTGGCGGTGGCGGCCGCAAGCGCGCCGCCGACTCGGACGACGGATCGGCTAAGCGCGCGCGATCGGACGAGCCTGACGATGTCGACGACTGCGTGATGGTCGGCTGAGCCATGGAAGGCGCAGCGTAGGGGTCTCGGGTTGCCCATACAGTGAGACAGTGCATGTGGAGCGCATGTTCACGGGGTGATTGTCAGTGAGCTGCCACGGCGAGGGCCGACGGTGACTGACGGAAACTGCTCACGTCACGCCACAGTACTTGACGTTGTTAAGGCCGGCCGGCGAGGTGTGTAGTATGTTTGGGTTTTTTTGCTTGCCCAGTTTGGAAATTCGTTTCGTTGACGCACGAACGAGGATCGGTCGGTTGCGACCGTGCCAATCGTTTCGTGCGGCGTGGTGGCGGCCTCCTGCAGGATGCAGCGACAGCCCAACTTTGAAGGGGCAGCCACGCCACAGGTGCTTGTGCGGCCGGCCAGCTACAAAGGCTTGTCGAACGACGAGCTCGCTCATAGGCTGCAGGAGGCGGAAGACGAGCTCACTGCTCACCGGCTGCAGGCAGCCAAACGGCTCTCGCTGCACCTGAACAAGCGGCTGATGACATTGATCCAGCAATGGAAGGATGTGCAGGCGCAGCTCGGCTCGGTGGAGCTGGACAAAGCGTCGTCCGGCGCGCTGCATGCGAAAGCCTCCAAGATAGCCACGTCGATCACGGAGCAGCGCCGTGTCGTCGAGGAGGCGCTGCAGCTGATGATCACGCTGCAGCCAATCGGCCATATGTCGCCCTCTCCGACGATGAGCCTGTCGGCGAAGGCGCGCTTCCAGGGCACGCCCGTCTCCACGCTCAAGGCGGTGCCGGTTTCGGACGCATGGCTCCAGACGCTGGTCCAGCAGGACGTGCGTGACCCCAAGTTGAGCATTGGCGCTGGGCCGGCACAGTACTGGCGGTTCCGGTTTGCGACACTCTCGGACGGCTCGTTGGCACCCAAGCCGCCGACGACCCCAAGCCGCAGGTTGAAATCCGTGGGGGTGCTCAAAGAGGGGGAGGCCATCGCCCAGGACATCCGTGTGGCCTTTGCGACGTATGACGTGGATAGCTCTGGGGATATGGACCTAAAGGAGCTTGAGCAGGCGCTGCAGCATCTCGGGATCGAAACGCTGCCCTCTGGCAAGTTCCACCCGGACGCCGCTGAGATTATGGCGCGCTACGACACAGAGGGCAAAGGCCTCGGCTTGGGTCGGATTCGGCTGGCGGAGTTCAATGCGCTATGCCTGGACGCCCTGGCCGCGGGTGAGGAGCTTGCCAAATCGGGCTTCACCTCGGACGTGATACAGCTCAAGGTGAGCGACGAGAGCTCGCCGTCGGAGTTGCTCATCGAGGCGGTCGATGCCGAGGGCAACGTCGACACCGACTTCTACTCGAGCACACTACTCGAGCTCGACACCGAGGCGACAGAGAAGCACAACGGAGCCGCCGCCGTCGCCGCCCAAGAGCCGCGGCTCCTTGACCTCTCGGCGGGCACTCCAGTGGGCAGGTGGATGCGACCTGCTACGCGGCTACACGGGCTCGGCTTCGTCAAGGTGAGCGCGGGCGTCGGGCGCGCCTTCATCTCGGCGACCGAGGCGGGGACGGTGTTCTTGGCATTGCATGACGGCGCGGCGTCTGTGCCCGCGCTCTCAGTTCTGCCCAAGCCGCCGCCTCTCGCGATCCAGTTTGTGAGCGGCCACGCAGTACGCATGCAGCTGTGGGCGAGCGCGTCGGAGTGCCACACGGGCGCCGAGGTCACCGTCACCGCCGTCCTCGTTGACGAGCACGGCAATTGCGTCACGTCCGTGAACAGTGGCGAGGTAGAGCTCGAGGCCGCATCCTTGTTGCCTTCAGTGTCTGATCCGGCTCGCCCAGCCATTGAGTCCGAGCTGGTCGGGCTGGGCGCCCTCGCGTTCGTCAACGGCCAGGCGAGCACGCGCGTCTCGTGCAAGACGGCCGGCGAGCTCGTCATTGCAGTCGCCCACGTCGAAGGCTTCCCTGATGCGGTCCCGATGATGGCGAGCCATCCAAAGGCCCTCTTGGCCGCCTCGGGGGGGAAACCGGGGGCGCCAAAAGTAGCGCCTCCCAAGAGCGCTGCCCCGGGCGGCGGCTCGGCTGAGGCGGTCTTCCCGACGCTGCGCGTGCGCGTGCTCACATGCGAGCCGGCGGAGGCCTCGATTGTTGTGTCGCCCGCGTGCTCGCCGCTCGTGGCCGGCCGGCCTGTGGTGCTCGAGGTGCACCTGCGCGACGTTTACGGCAACCTCTCGGACGACGCGGCGCAGTACGCACAGCTCAGCTTGTTGGCGGTGACAATTGAGAGTGCCAAGCCCGTCGAGCGTGCTTATGAGATCACCATCACAGACGGCGGTGGGGCGACGGCGGCCGCGGGCGGCGCCGCGGCAAAGCCGAAACCGCCCCCGGGCGGCGCGCCCGCGACGGCAGGCAGCACTCGGCGCTTCGTGGTGAATCTCCAGACGGAGTCGGCGCCGACACCGATCCGCGCGTGGCTCGTGGTGCGCGATGGGTCGAGGCTGCCCGCGCGGCTGCGTCATCGGAAGGTTGACCCATGCTTCGTGAGCGTCGTACCGAGCGAGGCGGCTTCGTACGTGTTGAGCCTGGCGCAGCCGCGGCTGGTTGAGGTCGCTGATAAGGCGAAGCTTGATGCCGAGCTTGAGGCTGCCGACAAAGCGGTGCAGGAGAGGGAGGAGGCGGCGGCCGCGGCGGAGAAGGTGAAGGCCGAGGCCGAGGCCGAGGCGGAGAAGCGCGCGGCACTATTGGCCGAACGGGCGGCAAGTTTGGTGGCCAGCAAGCAGGTCGAGGCAGACGCGGCAACCAAGGCGGCCAAGGCGGCGATCGACGCGGCCGCGGCCGAGGCGGAAGCAGCAAAGGCGGAGGCGGCATCCAAGGAGGCGGCGGAGATTGCGGCGCAAAAGGCAGCCGCGCACAAGGCCGCCGCGGAGGCGGCGGCGGCGGCCAAGGCGGCGGCGGACGCGGCGGCCAAGGAGGCAGCGGACGCGGTGGCGGCCATGGAGAAGGCGACCGCCGACGAAGCCGAGGCGGCCAAGGCGGCGGCCGAGGGTAAGGACGCGGCCGAGGCGGCGGCGAACGCGATGGCGCGCGCCCGGGACGACGCGAGCCAGGCGGCGGTCGAGGCCACGAGCTTGAAGGAGCGTGCAGACGCCGCTGCGGCAGCCGAACCGCTCGGCGTGCATGCGCCGGTGAAGCTGCGCGTGACCGCTAAGGATAGGTTCGGCAACGACGTGGGTGCCTCCCCAGTGGGCGACGTGTCCGACGTGAACTTGGAGGTCAAGGGCCCCGCGCGCTTCGCAGCATCGACCAAGGTGACGAGCAAGGACAGCGACAAGCTGCCCAAGCTCGCGCTGAGCGAAGGCATTGTGGACTTTGAGCTCTTGTGGAATGAGGACGCCAAGGCGCCCAGCCCGACGCCTCTAGGCGCCGGGGCGAAGCCGCGTCCGATGGGCTCTGACGGCCACGGGACGCTCCACGTGGTCGCAAAGAGTAACGGCAAGGGGTCGGGTCCCAAATCGGGGTCGGAGCTGCAGGTGACCATCCGTCACTCAAAGCCTGCACGCGTGGTGCTTGGCGCGCGCAAGGGTGCACCGACCGAAGGCTGGGAGGGCGAAGGGCCCGATACCCTTGAGGCGCTGGCCGGCCGGCCGCTCACCGTGCCAATCTTGATAGTGGATCGATTCGGGTGCGTGTGCTCGCATGAGGATCCTCGCACGGTCAAGCTGAAGATGGTCGGCAAGACGTCTGGGCTCGTGGCCTTCGAGGAAGTCCAGTGCATAGGCGGTGTGGGCGAGCTCATTGTGTCGAAGACCTTGGCAGAGTCCGTCGAGTTCTCGATCTCCGACGACACCTGCGTTCTCGACCCTGAGGAAGATGCGGAGCTTTCAAAGCGGATCACGGAGAATAAGATGCCGCTGCTCAAGTTCTTTGTCGTCTCAACCACGGTCGCCTTCCGGCACTCGACGCCGTGCGCGCTGCAGGTGCTGCTTGATCCCGTCACGCTCGCAGCCAACCCGAATCAGTCCAAGCCCAAGCCCAGCACGGCGCCTGCCGCACTGGCCGCCCCGACGCAGCCAACGCCAGCCAACGCGGCGCTGCCCAAGGACCTTAGTGCGAGCACGGGTGATGCAAGCGCGGCGGCGGCGGTGGCACCCGGACCCGAATCCCCCGGTAAGACGGGCGAGCAGGGCGAGACAACGGCGGCCGCGGCGAGCGGCGAGAGCGGACCTGCGTTTGAGCGCCTCGACCTTGGCACCACCACCAAGCCGACGCCGGAGGCGCCCAAAGCGCCGCCGCCACTCGAGGTGGTCGCGGGTAGCAAGCTGACTGGCGTGGTGCAGGCCGTGGATGCTTTTGGGAACCCGGCCACCTCGGCGGTTTGGTGGAAGGGGCGTGCCGTCGCGGAGGTCATCGTGGAGCACGAGGCCGTGCCCAAGAATGAGGATCGGACGCTCTCGGGCCGCGGGCTGCTTGCCTTCGAGAAGACGCCGATGAGGCTCCCCACCACCAACGGCAGCGTGAAGCATGATGTCGATTTGAATGATGGCGTGCTCAAAAAGGTGCAGACGCTCAAGCTTGTGGATGGGCAGGTGAAGCTGCCGATCAACGCGACGATCGCGGGCGAGTTGCGACTGAGCGCGACACTCAAAGACGACGCCAAAAATACGGGGGCGGGCAAGCTCGTGCTCGCGAGCGGCGCTGTCGTGGCGAACGTGACGGCTGCGGCCGCCGAGATGTTCGATCTGGTGCCGCTAGACCAGACGGGCGATGGGCTGCGCGTCATGGTGCATGCGCGCGACGCGTACGGCAACCTGGACGAGGCTTGCGATCGTGAGGTGCTCATCGAGATCGACCATCACGGCTCGGAACCTTTCCTGACAGTGCCGAACAGTGGGCTCGTCAAGCTGAGCGGCGGCGTGGCGGAGCTCACCGGCATCCGGCGGCGGGAGGAGGGAGAGCAGTGAGAGAAGAGCGGAGTCTAGCCCGGAAATAGTCTCGAACTCGATCGTCGGTATCGGGACTACATACGCGGGAAGCGTGAGAATCATGCATGAGCCATGACCATGTTGGTCGTGTGTCTGCGCTGTGTTATGACCTATGTCTTGTCGCGCAGCGTCTATTAGCGCGTCGGCTAGTGGGTACTAGCGTAGTAGTGCAGCTCTTTGTGGGGAGTGCACCGCGCACAAGCGCGTTCCGAGGTGGGTCATATGTGCTGCGCAAGATTGCACATATTTAATTGAACACATTGGACACCGCACTCAAATAGGCAAAGCCTTGCTCACTCCTTTTTACCCTCCATCTCTTCTCCATCCCTGCCACCTTCCGTGCCCGTGAGCATCGCATCGGTAAGCGCCATGGCGACGTTGAGCATCGCCGTCTCGACAGTGCCAACCACCTGCTTGATCGTGCTGCGCGTGCGCCGCTCGGTGCGCGTCATGCCGTCCCATTGATTGAGGAGATTGTGGAGCTCCCTCTGCGACTTGTTGTACGTCTCCACCTGCTTGTCCAGCCGCGTGAACTCGATGGCCGACTTGCACACAAAAGACACCGCCACAGTGAGCGCAACGTACGGCGCGAGTTCCTTATTGAGGCCGACGAGGACGGCGCCTGCTGAGGAGATGCAAAAGATGACCACTTCGAGGCACTGCAGCTCGAAGGCGCGCCACGGCGCTGTCTTTTCAAAGTAAGACAAGATCGGGCGGGCACGGTACTGCATGTAATCGTCGATGTTCATCGAGGTCATCATGTCGTCCTTGACGCGAACCGCGCCGCCACCCTGTTCAACATCGGCGCCCGCCGCGGCAGCGTCAGCGCCGGTGCCATCCTCCTCGAGGTAACGCGTCTCGAGGCGCTCCCCGCGCCAGGTTGGGTCCTCACCGTTGCTTTCTGCTGCCTCAACCAAGTGGGCTGAGGCTGCCGCGGGAACGACGGACACGCCTGTCTTACTTTTGAGGTGCCAGCCCTTCATCTGTCTCACCAGGCGCTCTGCCGATCTTCCCTCAGAAGAAAGTTCGGTGATTCGCTGGTCAACACTTTTGACCTCGTCCCCCTCTTTAGAAGCCGCCACCATCTCCATCTCGACCACTTCGACCTCACCCCCGGAGATGGTCATCTGGAGACGCTTGGCTTTTGGGATGAGTCCGTAGATGCAATCGGAGCAGCGACCGATGCTCAGGATGACCGCCCCCACCATCGAGACGAAGATCCCTACCACGGTACTCATCAGTCTCATATGCGTCCTCCGCAGATAGCGACGCGTTGCAGTGCGTGACACATCGTTCGCGAGTTCCTTCTCTTTCCTGACGACCTCCGCCGTGAGCGCCCACTCGCGCAGTGTGACGAAGTAGATCCTCGAGGCCACGTGATGCTGCAGCGCCTCCAGCGTCTTGCGTTGAGCATCGCCGTCCACCTCGTCGACGAGAAGCCGCGACGCGTCCAGCCCGCCAGTCGTATGGCTCACCGACGCGCCCTTACTCAGCTCCGACCCTGTGTTCAAGTAGATGGACTGGACGCGCTGCACGAACAAGGTGCGAGCGAGCTTGTCCTTTACCTTGGCGGAGATGGGCGCGACCGGCTCATCGTCGCCCTTCTTCTTCTTATCGGTGGGCCCTTCCTGCGCGGCACGCATGGACTCTGCGAGTGCTTGCCCATCATATTCCATCGAGCGCGTGCGGAACTTGTAGATCTCGGAGACGATCTCGTACGAGGCCATCTTGGCGACCGAGAACTTTTGGCGCTGGCGCAGGCGTGTTGAGACGGTGCCGAGCAGCGCCACAAAGATGGGCAGCACAAGCATCCCCGCGTTGAGGATCCAGATGTCTGACAAGGCCGGGATCTGTGTGATGACCGAGAGCATCGTCGTCAGCAGGCCGCAGATGTAGAGGATGCATTGCATCGACCACGAGCGCAGGTTGTACACTTCGGCATTGTTGAAGAGCACCAGATGCCGGCTCCACGCGGTGGCGACCACCTTGGTCTCAGCGTTGCCCAGGCCGAGCTCGGGAGGCGAGCCGGCGCTCGAGAAGCAGCTGGTGAACAAGTCGAGGAGCGACTCAGCCGAGCGCTTCATCACATCGGCCGTCTGGAACTGCTTCATCACAAAGTCGGGCGAGCGCTGCCAGATCTCGAAGAGCATGAGCGCCTCGGGGAGGCCAAAAGAACGCATCCAGTGCTCCGAGTGCTCGCCCGCCGAGAGGAGCAGGTCGACGCGCGCGAGCTCCTTGTCGAGCAAGATGATGTTGTCCAGGGCGAGCTTGCGGTTCTCCTTGGTCATGCGCTCCTTGCGCACATTCCTGGCCGCGCGCTGCTTGTACTCGGTGATCAGGCGCATCACGAAGTCGATGTCCCACTTGGGCTTCATCAGGCGCACGGCCTTGATGATGTAGCTGAAGGCCTGCGCGATGCCGCCCGTCGATTCGAGCAGCAAAAAGGGCGAGCCCTCTTGGATGAAGTCGACGATCTTGCGGTGCTCGGCGGTGCTGCCGTGCATGAAGATGGCGCCGATCGTGCCGAGGACCGAGATGATGGGCTTCGCCTTGAAGTCGACCGAGTCGAAGATGATGTAGTTGGTGCCGCTCGCGAAGAGCTGGGCGTCGTAGAAGATGCGCCAGATGCGCCCGATGATCGGCCGCCGATCGGGCTGCAGGTCGACGTCGTACTGGTACTCGCGAAAGATCTCGATGACGCGCTTGCACATGCCCGGGTGGTTCGGATGCGAGTCGATGAGCTGCACCGTTCGATCGAGCTCCTGCGCCGAGGCACGCAGCCACGCGAGGCCCGCGGGCGTCACCAGCCTGCGCAGGTCCGCACGCGGCGTCGCGTAGTCAATGCTGGTCAGCTTGTACTCGGTGACCTTCTGCTCTTCAGGCGCGTCCAACTTCTTGTAAGCGAGCTCCTGGTCGATGAGAAACTTGCACTCGATGAGCGCCTGGAGCATCGCCGCGGCGCGCTCGAGGCGTGGGCGCGAGTCCATCACGACCACCTTCGGGTTCAACCCCGTGTTGCCGCGCAGCGCGATCTCGATCATGAGCTCGGCCGTGGGCGACGAGTTCTGATTCTTGTCGATGACCAAGAAGACCTGGGAGAAGGTCGCGTAGTCGATGAGCACGGAGAAGACGTTCTTGAGGCGCTGGAAGGCGAGCTTGCTCGCTAGGGACGGGTCGAGCATCGCCGCGTTGTCCTTCTCGATGAGCGGATCGTACCGATCCCATGGCAACGTCGCCGCCCGCGGCAGCAGCGGCGGCTCGCCGTCATTCTCGACACCGAAACGTTCCGAGCCCGACGAGCTTGGCTTCTTGGACGACGACGGGCGCGCCGCCGGCGGCTTCTTCGGTGCGCTCATCGGCTGCGGCGCCGGACGGTACTGGCTGAACCCGGGCTTCCACAGGGGGTAACGGCTTTTCGTCTCAATCCAGAGCTCAAGGATCTCGTCCTTTGTCAGGTCCCGTGGCCAGATCCACGCCTGTGCGAGCAGCCCCGCCCCCTTGCTCGACGTGACGAGCCGGCGGATCTGCACACTCGCGTCCATCTCGGTGCTCACATACGTGGCGGGGCGCTTTGGCTCGGGCAAAAGAGCGCGTGCCGGCTGTGGCGCCCCCTTAGTGTCGATCGAATGGTACCCGATCCAGAACTGCGATTCTCGGCCGTCGTTGGTGACCACAAGCAGGCACCAGTTGTCGCCGGCGAGGCGTGGGTCGAAGTCAGTCGCGCAGAAGACGTTGTCGACGAGTGCGCCGAGTTGGTTGTTGCGCACGAGCGCGGGCATGTTGCGAGTCTCTCCGAAGAAAAGGAGTTGGTCCGAGAGAGATTCAATCGGCCGCCATTTGATCCAGTATGCGAACGTGTAGCAGAGCGTGTCCTTAGTGGGCATGTACGCGAGCGCAGTCGACATGAGCCGCATCGTCGTCCCGCCATTGCCGGCAGCGTGCATCCCCGCATCATTCCCTGATGAGAGCGTCGTCGGTTGCTGATTCAAGTGAGAGGCGACGGGGGCGGCATCGGCTCTTTGTTTGCTCGCTTTCTCACTTGTATCGGCCGAGTCGGCAGGCACATTTACCGGCCTGGGCGCGCGTACCCCCGCCGTCGTTCCCACGACGTCGCGCAACGCCAAGCGGCTCCACCGGTTCGACTTGGCGTTGATCGGCTTGGCGGGATCCTCGCCTGCAGCTGCCTCGGCCGCCTCTGGAACCGCCATAGAGTCAAGCGACGCCTTGCGGCTCCGGCTCGGCTCGGCTTGATCCTCGCCTGCAACTGCATATCTGTAAAGGGCGGGGGTGCTCATGAGACTTGCCTCGACCGCCTCCGGGACCGGAATCGACGGTGCCGTGGGTTGCAGTGGCCGCGCTCCTGTTGGCTGCGGTTGACTGCCGGATTCCATATCGGGCGTCTTCGAACATGAGGAGGAGGCGTTCGACCCCTCGCGTGATGCGTTCGCGTTCGGCGATGGCGTGCGACGGCTCCTCGCGTTCGGCGGCTCATCGGGTGGGCTGGGCGGCGGCGTGGGCTCACTCCCACTTGTTGATGTGGGCCATCCAGGCACGACTGGTACCGGGCCACGTCCCGCCACCACGTCCCGCCAGCCGGGCTCGAAGAGCGACGGCGGCTCACGCACGCCCGACTGGCTGAGCGGGTTGTCCTCTGCCATGCTCGCCATGCTCGGCTCTATCGACTCGCCATCTTCGTAGGGTGATGTCCACTGCGTCTTGGTACTGCCGTCCTCCGTGCAGTAGTAGTAAGTTCGCCCATCCGGGGCAGTCGCCTCAGACCATTGCGGAGAGAGCCCGTACTTGCTGCGAGACGATGAGGATGCCGTGGCACGCAACGCACACCCAGCAGATCCACCGCGTGTAGAGCAAGCCCCGACTCCAGCGCCAGCATCATTAGTTGTGTCGTCCTCTCGAGGGCTCGGGAGCGTGCTTTCCATCTTGCTCCCCTTTTTCCGAATCCCGAGACTCTCGGGCGGTCGGATGGCGATGCGCAACATGACGACGCCCACTGGCACCTCCACTCTGGAGATGTCCTCCTCCTCCTCCTCCTCCTTAGTGTCCTCGAGCTCCTCGTCAATGGGCCCCACTTTACTCAGGCTCATACGTCTCAGACTGGCCCAGCCACTGCCAGTGGCACTGGGTGAGAGGCTCACGACGCTCCCGACGCTCGAGCGTGCGAGCTGTGGAGGAGCCTTGTGGGGTGGAGGCAGCGCCTTGGGCGCAGGTGAGCCCTTGGGCGCCATCTCCTCAAAGCCCATCAAGTCAAATGCCATGTCCATCTCGCACGTGCCGTTATTGTTGGGCTTGCCGTCGCGCAGCAACTCCTTGAGGCTGATCTTGGTGATGCCGATGAACCCTTTGAGTTGGGCCGTGCCCTTACGGTCCGTGATGTACCACTTGCGTCCTTGCTTGTTGGCCACGATCAGCTTGATGGTCACGTCGGAGCTCGATGGGTCGACATCTTCGAGGATCTGCGTGAGCTCGAGAGTCTCGGCCTCGCTGTTTTCGGTGCGGTACCGGCGCTCGATTTGATCGTGAGCACGCCCCTTGAAAGTGCTGAAGCCCTTCCTGAGCGGGTACGGCTCCGAAAGGTGCTCGGGAGGGTTGTCGCCAGGGATCATGCTCTCGACGAGAACGAGCGCATCGCCGGCTGCAAACTCGGGGCCCATGGCGGCGAGGATCTTCAAGCCTATCTCGTTGAGGCGCGAGCTCTTAATCTCAAGGCGCACCTCACCTCGCTCGAGCTCCCGCTCCTTTTCGTTCTCGGCGCGCCGAATGTCGTGGATCAGCATCAGGTTCGTCATTCGGAGCCAGCTGCGCAGATTCTTTGGGCGTGTCGTCTTCACGAGATGCTTCGAACGCGCCTGGAGCATCGACTGCATCGTCGGGTTGTTTTCCTTGAGCGTGATCCATTGGTCCTTCATACCCTGGTACCACTCATCGTAGCTCTGCCGCATGTTGCCCACGTATTGCGTCTGCTGCGGCAGCACGCCCCCCGGCGTGACCGCCTGCTTCACGTTCAGGTCCCAGTAAAACACACCGTCGTCGTCCTTGATGGCCACCTGCTTGCCCAGGGGCTGATGCGTGACGGCGTCCATGATCCACTCGTTGTTGACGCGGTCCATCTTACCGATGAGCTCGGCGTCGTCCTGAGCTTGCAGCGACGCGTCGATGAACAGCGTGTGCGGTGGCTTGAATGTGAACTCAGGCATCTGGTAATGTGGGCCAACAAAGAACGCGGGGTAGCGCCACGCGTTGACCGCTGCCATCCAGCCCTCCACAGGGTCGCGCTGCCCATCAAAGTAATCATCGTTGAAACGCGGACGCGACTGGAGAAAGTCTTTTCGCTGCTCGCGCAAGCCTTTGTCCTGAATGAGGTGCATCGGATGCTGCGAACCGCCGTGCACGGTGAGAGACATGGCCGGTATCTCCAGCTCCCACACCTTGATCGCATTGAGCATCCACAAGCTGTTCTGTCCCTTGGGATTCGTTTCATGATTCGGGTCCGTCTCTGGCACCCAGTACATTGGGTGAGGCATGTCCTTGATGGCCTCGGTTGGAGGATTCTCGTAGTCGAGGGCATTTGCACGGAGCTCTGCAATGAGCTGCGCCTTGAGCGACTTGAAGCGCTTGGTGTTCTGCGACTCGAACGAGGACTGGAACTCTTCGACCTCTTCGACCGACATGGTAAGGAGCGGTCGGCCTGCGCCTCGGATCGCTGCTGCCCCGCGCTAAGCCCTGCGCCACGTGCACGAAGCGCGCGGCGGCGCGCTGAGCGCACGACGGGTGGTTGGCCTGTTTGCGAACCCGCTACGCCCGTTAGCGAGAAAATTGCATGCCATCTCTTCCACGCACCCTCACACACCAACCCCGTTTCTCAGCGGGGTTGTAGACTCACTGAGCTCTGGGGTGTGTCTGATAACTGTCTGATGACGGCTGATGACAATCGAGAGTGGGCGTGAAGCTTTTGAGCGAGCGCTTCTTCGGAAGGCTCACGCCGGGGAGGATGGTTGGCACTCCGTTGCACATGGACACGTCACTGCCGCGCACGATGGCGCGCATCCGCCGCTTGGTGCGCGAGAACCCCAACGATCGCGAGCTACAGCGGCTCCTGCACACCCTCCTCACTTCGATGTCATCTGAGCGCGTCGACGAGGGCGAGGTCAACAGCGTGCTCGCTCAGATGGAGCAGCGCAAGAGTCGTCAATCTCTCGAACCGCAAAAGTCGCCGCCACTCACGGGCTGCCTAAATGGCCTTCGAGCGCTCGGCGACAGCCGTGAAGGCAGGGCCGTTGCCTCGCCACTTCGCTTGGTACCGGGGCAGGCTTTGACACCCAGCCCCGGCTTTGGCACCCACTCCGCGACCATCACGCCCGCGCAGCCGCGCCGTGCCAACTGCCACCCCTTCGAGGAGGACACTTCGGGGACGATCGCCCGTGCTGCAGCTGCCATCGCCACCGCTGAGCGTCAGCAGAGGGCGTACGCAGACGAGGTACACACTCTTCACGGTCGACACGGCGACACCTCGTCGGCCTTTGCGCCTTTACCCTCACTCGCGCCTGCTGCTCCAGCTCCTCCGGCGTCTGCCGGCGCCTCGCCGCTCACGACGGCGCCTCTAGCGCTCACGACGGCGCCTCTAGAGCCTTCGCGGTCGCAGCCCACGTGCGCATCTCTCCGGCGGCTCACCGGTACCGCCCCGACCAGCAGCGCATGCGTCCCGACCAGCAGTGCATGCGCCCCGATCAGCAGGGGAAGCGAGCCGTCAGTTGGGCCGTCAGTTGGATCGGCAGTTGGCTCGCCAGAGAGCCAGAGTGTCTGCGCGCACTTTGCCTCTGGCGGCGGCGACGACGGCGATAGTGGCGGAGGCGGCAGCGCCGAGCTCGGCACAGCAGCGCCGGAGGAGGCCGCCAGCCTCACCCTATTCGAGCCCGGTGCGGCGCTCAGCGGCGGCTACTGGTCAGCACAGCGCCATGAGCAGTCGCTCGAGGTGATGCGCCGTCGGCAAGAGCAAGCGCTGACGGCGCTCCGCCAGAAGAGCTTCCGCGACGCGCGACAGGCGCAGGCGCAGCATGAGTACGCGATCGCCCAATTGCGCCGCCAATCGGAGGAGCAGTTGGGCGCCGCGGCCGAGGCGAGGCGGGCCGAGGCGAAGCGCGCCGACGGGCTCGCTCAGAAGCTCGGCGAGGTGCAGGCGAGATTGAGGCGGCTCGAGGCGCAGCAGCCGTTGGCCGTTGTCGGCGGCAGCAGTGCCCGCTGGAGCGGCGAGAGTGTGGATGTGAAAGGTGCCTCCGCCGGCGACGTGCCGGGGCTTGAGGGAGAGCTAGCGGCGGAGCTGCGCGCGATGGCCCATTCACACCGTATCGAGCTCGGAGCCAAGGAGAAGGCCGCCGCCGCCGTCCTCGAGCGCGAGGTGGCGCATCGGGAGCGTGCCCTCGCGAGCCTCGAGGCGGGCTTCGCCGAGGAGCGGGCGGAGCTCGAGGGGAGATCGACGAAACTCGGGGCTCGTGTCAAGGAGCTCGAGGCCCAACAGCAAAAGGCGCTCGAGGCGTTCAAATCGCGCGCCGAGGTGGCCGAGAGGGCGCTCGAGGCTGAGCGATCTGAGCGGCGCGCGCTCGAAGAGAACTTCAGCGCGGCGCAGCGGCAGTGGAAGGCGGGGCAGGCGGAGGAGGCGCAGCGGCGCCAGCGGGAGGATGACGCGCTCGTGGACGATGTGATGACGCGCAGGCGGCAAGAGATGCTGGCCGAGGCGCGCAAGCAGGCGCGCTCGGAGCTGTGGGAAGAGGCGCGACGATCGGCCAAGGAGGAGCTCGAGGGTGCGAGATTGGAGCTCGAGGCGGAGATGCTCGCAAGGCGGTCGCTCTACCGCGAGAATGAGGAGGCGCGCGCGGCGGCGGAGGCACGCACCGAGGCGGCCGAGGCGGCGGCGTCGCGTGCCAAGGCGGCTGCGAGGGAGGAGGGCTTCGCGGAGGGGCGCGAGGCAGCGTGGCGCGAGGCGCGCATGATCGCTCGGCTCGAGATGGAGGAGGAGATGAAGCGCGCGGGGGCCGAGCAGGCTGTGGCGGCCGAGGTGAAGCTGCGTGAGCTCGAGCAGGCACGTACCCAGGTGCATCTCCAGCTCGCCGAGGCTGAGAGGGCGATGTCGATCGCGGTTCAGGATGCAAGGGAGGAGGCGATCGCGCAGACGCGGGCGAAGGCGTATGAGGAGGCGAGGGAGCAAGTTCAGGCCGAGTGGGCAGGGCAGCAAGGAGGCGCGCAACAAGGTTGGCCCTCCGCCGAGGGCGCCGGCGTGGGCGGCGCCGGCATGGAACCCTCAAGCCCAAGCGCGCCTGCGACCCCAGAAGGGTCCCATGCTGGTGGCTTGACCGGCCCCGCGCCCAGCCCTGGGCCAAGCCCTGGCTTCGGCTCGAGCCGCATGCTGGACGCGGTGAGTCGTCTCGCCGAGAGCGAGCAGCGCGCGTGGGTGTCGGAGGTGGAGAGGACGGTGCAGCAGCGCCAGATGCTCAGCAAGGCTCAGGAGGTCTCGCAGGCGATCGGCGCTGAGATGCGTCGCGCCAGGGAAGCCATCATCGCCGAGTATGGTCCTGGTATCTTCGACAGCGCAGCCGCCTCCGGGGCCGTGGCAGATCTTCCCACACGAGCCCTCGGCCTCCTCGCCGCCGCCGCCGCGCCCGCGGCCCGCAACGCCGACGAGCTGCAGCTGGAGCATTCCTCGGAGGTGATGGAGGAGCTCATTAAGGCGAAGGGCAAGCTCCGGCAGCGAGATGAGGCCCTGCGCGAACGAGATCTCGAGCTCGCCGAATTGCGAGCGCAATTAGAGGGCCTGCGGCTCAAGGCGGCGCGTGCGGAGCGCAAGGCGTATGCCCACGAGGTACAGGTGGCGATGCGCGACCAGAGCGCCGCCGCTACCACCACCACCGCCACCGCCGCTACCACCACCACCGCCACCGCTCCCGCCGCCGCCGCCGCCACCGCTCCCGCCAGCCCCGCCGTCGGCGGGTTTGCCATCGCCGCCTCTCCCTCCGCGGGACCAGAAGCGGCGCGTTTTGGGTACCCTAGCCTCCCGGCGCCACCCCCTGCCTACCCAGAGCCTACGCCTGACACCGAGCCGCTCGATGCGCCGCTGAGCTCTGGGGTTGGCGAGGTGCAGTCGGCCGCGCCGCCGCCCGCTGCTGAGGACCCTTACGGGTACGCGACGACCAGGGCGGCCGCAGAGGCCGTGTTTGCCGACGGGTACGCCGAGGCCGAGGGTGGTGCTAGTGGGGACGCCGTGCCGGGCGTGTCGGATGGCTTGGCCGGGCTGGGTGAGCCACCCTCTGAGCTCCCGCCCGTGCCTGTTGTGAAGCCGCGGCTGCCGCCGCCGCCCCCGCAGGTGGTGGCGGCACGCGGCGAGTTCCCAGCCCCTGGCTTTTTCTGCGCCCCCGCATCGGATGCTCCTTACGCCGCCACAGCGCCCCTTACCCCGGCTGCCGCTAGCGCCCTGGCCGCGCCGCCCTCACCGCCTCTGCCCGAGCAATCACCATCGCAGAAGGTCTCCGACTCCCCCCCTGGCTCCTCGGCCGCCCCGACCGGCTCCTCGGCCGCCCCGACCGGCTCCTCGGCCGCCCTGACCGGCTCCTCGGCCGCCCCATCCGGCTCGTCGGCCGCCCCGACCGGCTCCTCGGCCGCCCCATCCGGCTCGTCGGCCGCCCCGAAACCCGGGAGCTCCGGCCCCACTGCGGCGACGCGGCCAGCCGCGCAGAAGCCCTCTCCCAAACAGTCCAAGCCGGACGGCGGACTCAGAGCGGCCATCGAGGCAGGCGCGTGGATGGCCGAGGTGCTCGGCATAGCGCCTCCCCCCGAAGCGGCCGACGTGGAGGGGCACCATGCGCTGCTGCATGCCTGGCTACGCTCGGGCGAGCTCCTGTGCGAGCTCATCAACAAGCTGCAGCCCGGCACAATCTCGCGCGTCTCCTCGAGCGCCATGCCCTTTAAGCAGATGGAGAACATCTCGAACTACATCGAGGCATGCGCGGCGCTCGGCGTGCCCAACCAGGACTGCTTTCGATCCGTCGACCTTTTCGAGGGCAAGGACCTGCGCGCGGTCGTGCGCAACATCCATTCGCTCGGACGCGTCGCGCAGCGCCTCGAGGGCTTCCACGGGCCCACCCTCGGCGCCAAGCTCGCTGAGAAGAATGAGCGCTCCTTTACCGAGCAGCAGCTCAGCGAGGCGAAGGCGATGCCCGCGCGCTGGTCCAACGTTGGAAAATCGATGCCGTCCGCGGACGCGCCAGTCCAGCCGCGGCCACAGGCGGCCGGCATGCGGCGCGGGCCTTGAGCGCCGGTACTCGTTGTACCCCATACATACAAGCACGACCACGGCACAGAACCGAACCGTTCGCTTCGTGACAGTGTACCGTGTTTACCTAGACGGGCTAGATAATATTATTAGAACGTAAAAACCCGACCCGACCGCTTTCGGCTTTCGACCGGACCGGCGAACGTCTACGTGATACGAAAGTCAAAGTGCCGGCAGCCGATCGCACCATGCAATTAATTGAATCGTCAATCGTTCACGCCCGCGGGGGTCTGCGAGCCGTCAAGCGTCAACCCGTCCTAGGGGAGACATGGGCCCGCGCGGGCGGGCGGGCGCGCGCAGGCTCGAGTGCGGAGTGCGAGTCGCACGAAGTCGAACTGAACTGAACTGAACTGAACTGCAGAGTCGGACGGCTCACTTGACTTCTTTCCAAAAGAAGAAAGTGTGCCTTCGATGGCAGTTTCGATTACTTCTTGTTCTGGACGACTCTCAGATGCAGGCCCCATCCGGTCTCTGCGCAATCGAGGAGGAGATTCGACTTGCGCACGAGCGCTTGGTGCCACTCGCAAAGGCTGTGAAGGATGCGGAGGATCGTTGGACTCAAGCCGCTGCACATGCGAACACCGCGCAAGTGGTGGCAGCCACCGCCGACAAGAAGTCTAAGAGTGTCAAGGAGACTGCGGCAGAGGAAGCCAATGCCGCCGCCAATGCGGCTGCGCAATTGCTTGAGGAAGCAAGGATTGCGGCAGAGGCCTCGATGGCGGCGTTTACTCGCGCGGTTCTCACTCTGCGCCGTGAGCACACCAAGCTGACGGCCACGATCTCGCACGAGGAGATCTCGCTGAGTACGTGCCGTCAAGTTGTCTCCGAGACCATGCACGCTGTCGAACAGGCGCTGGCCACCGAGCGCCGCTCTGGCACATGTGCGGCGGCTCTTCGCGACGAAAAGAGCACACGCGCTGCCGAGGAGCGCGCCACCTTCCTGGCCGTGCGCGAGGCAGTGGAGGGCAAGGGTGCGACAATTATCCGAGGAGCTCAAAGTGGACTGTACGTAGTGGGTTCCACCGGCCACCCCGGCCAGTTTTGGACCGACTTCCGGCGCGCCGTGTGGCTGCAGGCGTTCGAGTCCAACCCGCCGATGCAGCAGCCACGCGCCATGAAGCTCGGTGGATCCCCCGAGCGCCCAAACATCTTGGCACCGACTGCGCGCCGACTGCCACCCGACGTGCGCCTGCATCAACTCGCAAAGTTCAAAGCGGGCAACTGCGCGTGGCTCTCTCCGCGTGGCTCTCGCTCGCCGCATGGCGGGCCGACCGAGCGTGCGGCACCGGCAGAGCCGATTGCGGGCGTTCGCCAAGGTGTGATCATCAAGCACGTTGAGCTCGGAGACCGAGATCTCCACCCGAGATGGCTGAAGGCCGACGACGAGGCCGTGTACCTGGTCGAGCAAAATTCGACGCTGACCACCACCCTGCGCAGCAAGCCGGCTTGGGTCAACGAGGCGCAGCTGCGGCCTCGCCCGCCGATGGAGAGGGTCGGAAGTTTTGGCCACGCGCCGCCATCCGCACGGCCCCGTTGGCGCAAGAACTTTGGCGCGGGAGGCGAGGACTTGAATGACGTGGCAGATCGCAAGGCGAAGCAGCAGAAAAAGGAGCTGGCCGTCGTCGACGCGAGCCTCAAACGTCAGCTGGAGGACGAGAAGACAGGTGCGCCTGCGACGCGCCGGCTTCCCCCCCGCCCCTCGTCTGCGCCCGCGTCCGTCTCCAGACCAGCTTACTTGTGGGTCTCGCCGCCACCTACGCCACCGCCGCCGCCGCACGCGTCGCCGCGGCGTGCTGGAAAGCCTTATGGACAGCCGATGTGAATTGTGCGTGACTTTTTCTGAAAGGTTACGACTTACGTGCCCCCCGTTTCGTCATTTATAGAGAGGCGGTCCACGCAACGGCGTGTCATGGAGGCCGAGGTGGCAGCGCTCGCTCGCCGACTCATCACCGCACACTCCTATCTGGCTTAAAACCATTGGCGGTATCGTTGGCGGATCGCGCGCAGCCGAGCAATGCTTGAGAGATCGCCGGACCTGGAAGTGGAACCATCCAAACCGAGCCACAGTCGCGCAATGCTGCTTTGCTGCTTTGCTGCTTTGCTGGCGGCGCCCGGCGCCGCTCCGACCCGTACCGGGCCAACGTGCCCTGTCTTCGTAGCCGTCGTCAACGACAAACGAGACGCCCCTCTGGTAGGACGCCACCTCCATCGGCCTCGTGCCCTTACTGGTCGTCCTCCTTGTCGTAGTAGGTCATGGTTTGCGCCGCGGCGCCTCCGCCGCCCATTGCTGCTATCCTCTTGAGGGCGCCGAAGCGGGCGGTTGCCTTGGCACTCTTCGCCGCGGCGACCTCGTGGTCTGCGGCGACGACGCCGTTGGTGAGCTTCTCGGCCTTAGCCAGATGCTCTCGCATGTTGAACAGGGTCGCGTCGGCGATGTTGCGCAACGCATCCTCGGTGAGAAACGCCTGGTGGCCCGTTACAATGACATTCGGATAATTGACGAGCTGCTGGAAAACATCGTCCTCCAAGACCTCTCCGGTGTGGTCTGTGAAGAAGAGGGACCAGGTGTGAAGAAGAGGGACCAGTTGGCACCAGGCTTAGGGTGAGGCTCGGGGCGTAGTGTGCAAAGGCCAGGGGTCGGGTGGGGGTGTGAAGAGGTGACCACACACCATGAAAGAAGAGGCCAGACTCCTCCTCGTACACGTCGAGCCCTAAGGCGCCGATGGTCTTGTTTTTGAGGCCCGCAATCGCCGCCTTCGTATCTAGCAGCCCGCCGCGCGACGTGTTGATGATCATCACTCCCTTCTTCATCAGAGCGATGCGCGCCTCGTTGATGCAGTGGTGCGTCTCCTTGGTCATCGGCGCATGCAGCGAGATGATGTCGCATCGTTTGCACAGCTCGTCGAGCGTGACGTACTCGACGCCCTTGTCCGCGAGCTCCTTGTTCACGCTTCGCGATTGCGCGATGACTTTGCAACCAAAGCCAAGGAAGATGTTCGCCGCGATCACACCAATATTGCCCGTGCCGATGATGCCCACCGTGCGCCCGTGCATGTCAAAGCCGGTCAGACCACGCAGGCTGAAATTGCCGTCCCGGTTCCGCAAGTATGCCTTGTGAATCTTGCGGTTCAAGGTCATGCAGAGAGCCACCGCGTGCTCTGCGACCGCGTACGGCGAGTATGCCGGCACACGAGCCACGGAGATCTTGTTGACCGCTGCCGCGGCCAGGTCCACATTGTTGAAGCCGGCGCAGCGAAGCAGGATGAGTCGGCACGACGTGTATCGGCCTAGCCAGTCGAGCACTTCCTTGGACACGCCGTCGTTTACAAACACGCACACGGCCGCACAGTCTTGAGCCAGCTTCACGGTCTGGGGGTTGAGCTCCGCTTCGATGTAGCGCATGGCGTACGGCAGTTTGCCATCGGGTTCGGCCGCCTTTTCAGCAGCAAGCGCGGCCTCAAAAGCAGCCTCCTCGTACTCTCTCGCTGAGAAAACCGCGATGATCGGCTGCTCCGTGGTGGAATCTCCGTGCTCCTTTGCTTTGGCCACCTCCTCGCGCAGCTTCTCGGGTGCAGATGGTTTATCTGAGTCCATCAGCACAAAAGGAGCTGGGCGCAGAGCAGTCGCGGTCGGCGGGACGAGTTTTGTAACGTCTTGTGAAGTGTTCAAAGTTAGTGAACTACTACTAACTTTGAGTCTCTTGTACAAAAGTCTCGTGCATCTCTCCGCGTGCCATCATCCCACCCACAGTATGATGAAACACAGATACACAGCTATATTTTCTTCGGAGTATAAATGTATCAACCACCACGCCCACGCGGCACCTCGCCACAAAACAGCCCCGATCTTGCCATGGTACCCCCCCCCCCCCCCCCCCCCCCCCCCCCCCCCCTCCCCCCCCCCCCCCCCCCCCCCCCCTCTCTTCTCCGTGCATACACCGCCGCGTTACCGCCGCGCGAGCGATGAGCTTGCGATGAGCAATACGAATCCGCGCGCTAAAATCTCCCGCCTCTCAGCCTCCTCGACCTCGTCATACGTCAACACGGATGGCCACGTGGATCCATTTCCGATTTCGAACCTCGAGCACAACGCGAAGATTGCTGCCGAAATCTATAGTCTCACGCCGCCCTTGGAGTGTAAAGGCACAAGGGCTTTGGGCGAGTGCGGAGTGGCTGCGGAGGCTCAACTCAAAGAAGACATGAGTTCCTCCTGTTTTTGCTGTTGGGCTTCACGCGAAAGGGTTTTGCGACGACGCTGGGGCAGCTGGAGGCCTGGCAAAGAGATCGTCCAACAAACTTGTGCTAAGCGACGGCAGCGCTCCTGGGATCGTGGGTGCACGAGGCTCCAAGGCTGGCTGTTGCGGCGGCCGCTTTGCGAACAGATCGTCCATAGTCTTCTTGAGCTCGACGTCCACTTCTGATACAATCCGTGCGCTGTGGCCCAAGGCGCCACGTGCTTCGGTTCGGGCGAATAGGCCACCAAACGAGTCATCGAGGCTCGGCGCCGATACTCGCACGGAAGAGGCAGTACTCTGCACCTTAGCGTGGCTCGTATTTCGTGCTGGATGGTTGACGCGCGTGAGACGAAGCAGCGCGTCTAGCCGCGTCGGTGGGCGCGGCCGATGCTCCGTAACCTCAGTCGCAGCCCCCTGTGCCCCTGCTTCCGGCTTCGGCGCCCTGGGCGCCTTGGCAAGGAGCCGTCGGAGCCGTCCAATCTCCGCTCTCGCTGCCTCCAGCGTGTTCACGTCTGACGCGTCCAGTGGGCCATGGGAAACGTCAGCCACTTCTGAGCCGGAGGCCAGAGGCGACCACGCCTGCGGAGCAGATGGCCGCTTTGCAAAAAGATCGTCCAAAGTCTGCTTGAGCTCGACGTCCACTTCTGATACATTCCGTGCGCTGTGGCCCAAGGCGCCACGTGCTTCGGCTCGGGCGAATAGGCCACCAAACGCGTCATCGAGGCTCGGCGCCGGTGTTTCAACAATAGCATCCGACGCTGCCAATGCGGCAGCAGTGCCTTCTTCAAGCTTGGCCTTGACTGCCACCTTCTTGCTCATTCGAGTTGCCACTTCATTTGCCAGGCTGCCCACGCCTTTCCAAAAGCTGATCCCATCTGAATATGCATCTGTGGCTGCTCGTACGCCTTCCCGCTCGTTCCACAGTCGCAGATGTTCGCAATCTGGAAAGGTCAGGCGATTATCGAGGGTGCAGTTCTCCGGGTGCAGGACGCCAATCCAGCCCTCGAAGGTTGCTTCTCTTCCTATCCTCTTGATGTACCAATCGAGGTGGTCGGAAATGAGACGTCTGGCCTGTTCATTGACCAGCTCCATCTCTGCCAGAATTTCGAGGTCATCCGCTGTCATCTCTGGCTTCGTGAGCGGAGGAGGAGTGGTGGGAGAGGCAAGACCAGCCGCGATATGCATGTTACTCCAGCAGGATCACCATAAAACGAGTCCGCAAGCGTGTTCGACTTCGAAATACCCGAAGAGTCGATTCAAGACAAGTCGAGTCAAGAGTCAAGGGAACGGCCTCCCATATCAGCGAACTGCTTTAGGGTAAGGTTCGTCCCTAATTGGGTGGTTTGGGAGAGGCGAGTGCCAAATTAGGTTGTGGTTGGCCAGAGAAATGCTAGGTACGACGACTGCGTGGAAGCCATTCTTGTTCGTGGCCATTATTTTTGCCAAGCCCGAAGATTCTCATGCCGCAGCTGGACCAGGAATCACGCTGGAAGTAGACCCCGACGCGCTGTGGATGAACAACATGCCGATCGCCATGGGAGGCTCCAGAGAGGACCCATTGGACAACTTACTCGCACCGGACTCGGGCTCCGGCGACGAGGAGGCTTCAAGCCCCGGCGACGAGGAGGCGCCGTCGCCACCACCGTCACCGTCGCGGCCACCGTCATTGCCACCGCCGCCGCCGCCGTCGCCGTCGCCAGCAGCGCCTCCGCAGTCTCCTCCTCTTCTCCCGCCATCCTCGCCACCACCCGCAGAGAAGAAGCCCACAGAGGCCCCATCAGAGGAGCAACCAGAGGAGATGGAGGAGGACCCCGCGAAGGCTGCCCGAGCACAGGAGCTCAAGGAGAAGATGGACGCGCTCAAGGAGGCCAAGGTTGCGGGTGACATCACCATCGTCGAGTACGCGCAGGCGATCAGCAAGCTGCGGCACGAGCATCAGGCTGCGGAGCAGGCGGCGGCGGCGGCGCGAAAGCGCGAGGTGTTACAAGAGTACGAGACCATGATCGGCGGCACGTTCACGTCACCATCTCTGCAGGCGCCAGCAGCGGCTACAGAGAAGCCCACCCCAGCTGAGAAGCCCACAGAGGCGCCAACAGAGGAGAAACAACTGCAGGAGACCCCGGAGGAGGTAGAAGCGTCGCCACCGCCGTCGCTGCCGTCGCCGTCGCCATCACCGCCACCGCAACCGCCACCTCCTCCCCCGCCATCGCCGCCCCCCCCTGCAGAGAAGAAGCGCACGGAGGCGCCCGCTGCGATGGCGGATGAGCTCGCGACGGAAGAGGCGCCCGCCATGGCGCCCGCAGAGGAGGCGGAAGAGCTCGCGACGGAGGAGGCGCCCGCCATGGCGCCCGCTGCGGCGGTGAAGCCGCCGCTGCTGGTTGCGACGGACCATCCGCAGGTGCTTGTGCTGGTCTCTGACCACGCAAGTGGCACTACAGAGTTTGGGCGGGCGCTCCAAACACATCCGTGCGTCTTCGACCTCGAGGAGCCTTTCTCGTTTAGCTCCATGGTGTGGTCGACAACCAAGGTCCACGGATGCAATGCGTCGTCCTTTGCCGATGCGATCTTCGACGCGGACACGGGCACCATCATGAAGAAGGCAAACCCGGTGCTGTCGGCACAGATCTTGGGGCTGAGTGACACCAAGAAGCCCGGCTTTCAGCCGGTTGGTCTCACCGGTGATGACCCCTCGCTGTATGAAGGTCTAAGCTATGACTTCGCGGAATACGTCGTCCGCATCCGCGATCTCGTCTGCAAGGGCGTGCCCGCCAACGTGTGCCCCCCCTCGGACTGCACGATCACGCTCAAGTTCTTCCCGCAGTTCGTCAACGCCAATACGGCCGGCCAGCTCGTGAAGGAAAGGCCGCCGACAAAGTGCGTCAAGGACCGTAACGACAAGACGATGGTCGCATGGGTGCATGCGCTCAAGACGATGGCGGAAAACAAGAAGGTCGCGATGATGGCCATCATGCGCAACGAGAGTGACAGGCAGTTCTCCACGTTCCACCAGTTTGCCCCTGCCGGCACTCAGTTTGACTGCAGCCTGCGACGCGAGCCCACCACGTTCTCAGTCATGTCGCGAAAATACACCGACGGCCTGATCAACATCGAGGACTGCTGGACGGGGCCTGGGGGTGCGGGCAAGTGCCTTCGCGACGCCCTCGAGCTTGTCGGCCTGTCCGCCGATCCGATGGGGGACATAGGGACGAGGGTGATGGCCGGCTCGAGCCTCGATTGGGCTGCTCATGGCAACGCGGCGGCGCCCGCAACGGCGCCCGTTCTGGCGCCTGTCCCGGCTGCCTCCATTGCGGGCCCTGCACAGCTCGAATTCAATGCAATGGCGCCCGCACTGGCCGGCGCTGCCGTTGCTGCCCCCCTGCCCGCATTCATGGCCTCGTCGGAAGGCTTCAAGGGCTTTAGGAAGGGCTATCACTTCGGTCTTGGTGCGGAGGGCCTCGGATATTACATCAACAGCGCTCCGGTGACGCACATGGCCGCGCCCTTGGGATTTCCCATGCGGCACGAGCCGTTGGGATACCCCACGCGGCACGAGCCGCAGCCTCTGCCTTTGCAGCGAGCGCATCGGGTCGTTTCCTTTACGCAGGTGGGCCAGCTCGCCATTGAGCAGATGCCGCCCAAGCTGCCGGCGTCGCTGCCTTTACCGCCCACGACAACGCGCGAAGCTTGGGCGGCATGGGCAGCGACGCCGGTGTCTCTACGCGCCCTTCCAGCCGAACACCCAGACCAGTACGAGTATGCAACAGCGAGGTCGAGCTGCGCCACCGACGCCGGCGCCATGTTCTTGTCGAAGGGGAATGGCGTCGTGGAGAAGAAAGCTGATCCCGCGCCGCCGCCCACGTCACCCGCGCCGCTGCCGCTGCTGTCGCCTTCGGCGTCCCTGCCGCCAGGCAAAGCCGGTGCCAAGAAGGCGTCGGCGGCCGAGAAGGCAGCGGCCGAGAAGGCAGCGGTCGAGAAGGCAGCGGCCGAAAAGGCGGTGGCCGAGAAGGCGGCGGCCGAGAAGGCGGCGGCTGAGAAGGCGGCGGCCGAGAAGGCGGCGGCCGAGAAGGCAGCGGCCGAGAAGGCAGCGGCCGAGAAGGCGGCGGCCGAGAAGGCGGCGGCCGAGAAGGCGGCGGCCGAGAAGGCGGCGGCCGAGAAGGCGGCGGCCGAGAAGGCGGCGGCCGAGAAGGCGGCGGCTGCGAGGGCGGAAGCTAAGCGCAAAAAGCTTGAGCAGTTAGAAGAGTACAAGACCGCGATCGGCGGCACGTTCACGTCACCATCTCTTCAGGCGCCAGCAGCGGCTACAGAGAAGCCCACCCCAGCTGAGAAGCCCACAGAGGTGCCAGCAGAGGAGAAAGTGCAGGAGAAACCCGAGGGGTCGGAAGAGCTCGCCAAGGAGTCAGCGGCGGAGGAGGAGCTTGCAGCGGCGGAGGAGGAGCCCGCAGCGAAGGAGGAGGAGCCTGCAGCGAAGGAGGAGCCTGCTAAGGCTGCCCGAGCAAAGGAGTCGAAAGAGAAGATGGACGCTGAGATGGCCGCTCTCAAGGCGGCCAAGGATGCGGGTGACATCACCGTCGTGGAGTACGCGGAAGCGATCGCCAAGCTGAAGGAGAAGACGGCGGCGGCGGAGAAGACGGCGGCGGCGGAGAAGGCGGCGGTTGAGCAGGCAGCTGCCCAAAAAGCTGAGGAGAAGGCGAAGGCGGAAGAGGAGAAAGCGAAAGCGGAGGCGGAGGCGGAGGCGGAGGCAAAGGAGGAGAAGGAGACGGCCGAGCGAGAGATTCGGATCGCGGCCGAGAAGGCGGAGGCCGAGAAGGCGGCGGCCGAAAAGGCGGCGGTCTCGTCGGAAGAGCCTGTCAAGGAGCCAGCGGAGCCGAAGGCGGAGGAGCCCGCAGCGAAGGAGGACGAGCCCGCAGCGAAGGAGGAAAAGCCCGCAGCGAAGGAGGAGCCCGCAAAGGCTGCCCAAGCCAAGGAGTCGAAAGAGAAGATGGACGCTGAGATGGCCGCTCTCAAGGCGGCCAAGGATGCGGGTGACATCACCGTCGTGGAGTACGCGGAAGCGATCGCCAAGCTGCGGCAGGAGCAGCAGGTTGCCGAGCAGGCGGCGGCGGCGGCGGCATCCGGCGGACAAGACCCGCCGGACCGCAAACGTAAACCAGCGGAGGCAGATGGGAAGTACTCATCACAAGGAGAAGAGGAGAGGGAGGAACCCTTAGGGGAACCCGCCGCCTTGCAACCGGCGGTCATCACTTCACAGGTGCAGCTCGAGCGGAGGATTGACGATCTCGAGCACGAGATCGCGGCGGCGCTTAGGGTCGACGAGCTCGAGCACAATAGTGAGGAGGCGCAGCTGCTCATGGCAGGTCGCGCAGAGGTGGCGAAGAAGGAGGCCTTGTTCGCATCGCAGCTGCCTTGGTCAAAGAATGCTCGAAAGAGAAAGGCAAGGAGGAAGGCACTACGGTAATAAGGTTCGCGCGGCGGCAAAGAAGGGGGGGAGCGCTACCTTAACTACCTACGCGCTCGGTAAGGGAATGCACTCTAAATAGTATGCATGTCGTCGCACGCTGTGTTCGATCGGTCCGCGTCGTCCGCATGTACGGATTAGCATGACTGGGGAGATTCTCGAACGCGAACGGTTGGTGTTTGCTCGTTCAGTTACAAATATCACTCTCGAACGGTGTAGCTCTGTTGAACAGCAATTCAAGTCAACCACGCGCTCGAGCACAAAAGAGATAGATTAAACTCATCATCATCAGAAGTTCACATGACATCGCGCCCACAGAGCTTGCTTGTGCACAAGACCTCTCGCGGCGGCGTAGATCTTCCTTCGCGCGACCACGTCGGTGTCGAGTCTGGTCAAGCGCAATGCTGGCGCCCCTTGACCCGAACCAGGCCGGCTTTGGGTTCTCACCCAAGCCGCAGTATTCCACAGGTGACACGCCCCTCTGGGAGAATCCCATCTTCGCCGACGTCGTGCTCGGCCGCAGCCTCGATGACGGCAAGAGGGGCTTGCCGCCTCCGCCGAAGCTGACGGTTGGGTCACTCGTCGAGTCGATCAACCTGGTCATGTTCCAGACCCGATTTCTCTTTGAGGACCCGCAGACCGCGGGCGCGCTCAAGCAGACGCTCGGCAGGATCTACTCGGCGCTCGAGCGCGCGGCCGGGATGACCAAAACCTTTTCGGCCATTTCGGACATGTCAGGCTTCTTCGAGCTGCTCACGACCTTTGTGGCGCAGGTGAAGACGCTCACGCCTGGTGCGAGCATCATCGTGCCCGGCGGCTTCCAGGAGGGCTCGCTCAAGCGCGGCACGCACTCGCTCATGATGTACGTGCTCCACTGCGACTCATTCGAGGAGTTCACGCTCGCCATCTGCTCGACGGGCGACGGGCTCGAGTACCACCCGGCGCGGATCGACCCAGCGACGGGCGCGACGCAGTACAATTCGCCGCTGCTCCTGCGCAAGATCCCCGCGCACAAGATCCGTGACGGCTCAGTCTGGTTCGTCCTGCTGCGCGCCGCCCTCTTCCCCGACGCGAAGTACACGAGCGCGCTGCTCTACCAGACCGTGTACCCCTTCCTCAACAACCGGCCCATCCTCGCGAACCTGAGCTCGGTGGAAGCGACCGGTGGCGCGCAGCCCTCTCCTCCACCCTCCCTCCAGCAGGCCGGGCGCCCGCCGGTGCCGCCGATCCCCGCGCGTTGGCTCACGCCGCCGGCGACCGGCGACCCCTACGGACACGAGCTCGTCATGCTCGCGGCGACGGTGGCGCTCCAGCTCGCGGCGAGCGGCCAGTTTGGCGCGATGCCCCAGTACGGCGGCGGCTTCGGCGCCCCCTTTGGTGCCCCCCCGGCCGGCGGCGCGCCGCCTCTTGTGCCCTCGTACTCGTCCGACGGGGTTGAGCTGCTGCTTAAGCAGCAGCTTTTGAATCTGGGCGCGATGGACCTCAGGATGGCTCTCGAGAAGCACGGCAGTGTACCCGTCTCGGCCATCGAGCTCCTCTCCCGCGCCGCACGGCGCCTCTCCGCCTCGTCGCCGCGTCTCGCCTCTGGCGCGGCCACGCTGGCGCCATCGGACTTGCACGCGTTGCAGGGGGCTGTGGAGCGACTCGATGCGCAGCTGAACGCCGCCAAGGCCGCGGCGAACCAGCGGATGCCGCTGCCGCCGCCCGCGTCGCCTGAGCTCAAGGGCTCGGCGCTCTTCCCACTGCTCGATGACGTGGCCGCCTCGCCGAACGTTGAGAATCTGGCGGGTGACGCGTACGAGCCACCGATCGTGATGCCGGTCGAGCTCACGGCGATCCCAGAGACGGTGGCCAACTTTGCGGAGGTCTCGAACGCGCTGCAAAGGGCGTCCGAGGTGTGCACGATCCTCGCCAACCAGCGCGAGCTCGTGGCCGATTCGTACGCGCTCCGCGCCTCGTTGCTTGGTCACCTCTTCCTACGCGTGCTGCCGCTGCCGCTGCCCATCGGGCGTGCGGACCGCAAGATGCGCTGCTTCTGGGCCAAGTCCGGGCTGAAGATCACGCACGACACGCAAGCCGAGATCCTCCGTTGGCTCTTTGTGCTCGCGCGCCACTACTCTGCGGCCTCGCTCTCCATCCCCCTCGCGCCTCAAGCCGACGCGACGCGAATGTTGGTCTTCGCGGCCATCGTCGCGATCGCGGACGCGGTGCTGCGCCTGCGCGCGTGCGATGTGCCCTCGCACCTCTCGCTGCACTACGCGGGCGAGAATGAGGGGCCGTCTAAGCCGTTTGCCCTCGAGATGCGCCACCTCGAGATCGAGACCGAGCGCGCGCAGTTCCCGTACCCGCACCTGGCCGCCTCGCGCACCATCCTTCTCGACTACTTCCGCTCGTGCTCGGTTGCGGCGTCTCCGGATCGGCACATCTTCCGCTTCGAGCGCACGATGGGGCTGGGCGAGGGCGAGCGCCAGCTGCTCACGCAGCTCTGCGCGCAGCTCGCCTTCCCTCGCACCGACAAGCACCTGTCCGCGTACCTCTCGAACGAAGATCCGAGCCTCGCCGAGCTCTACCCGGAACTGCTCGCTTTCCGCGACATCGTGTACCTGTGCAAGCTCATGACAGCGCCGTCTGCGGACAACCTGCCCGAGCTGCGCGCATGGACGCCCGCTGACGCGCGCCTCTCGTGGCGCTTCAAGGAGGGCACCCCCCCGGAGGAGCCCAAGAAGGGGGGCAGCAAGAAGGCGGCCTCCGACCCCCCCCTCACCGGTGAGTTCATCGTGACCGGCTTCGGCGCCGAGATGAAGTCGATGACGTGGGTCGATTCCACAGGCGAGTACGCGGCCGCCAAGAATAAGTCGTTCCTCGACCGTCTGCTCGGCAAGGGTGGCTTCCGTCCGCGCCTGCCTCCCTCGTCCGCGGAGGCGAGCGTCCTCGCGGGCGCCAAGGTCGACACCGAGGATGACGTGCTGCACCTCCGCCACCTGCCGGATTTCGGGGGGGCGCTGCGCGCCTCGGATGTGGAGTACATGCTTCAGGCGCTGCTCGCTCCCTATTTGCGCGTGCCGCTGCTGCTTCGGTTCTTCGCCGACCCCATGCGCACTTCGGCCCTCGCAAAGCCCGAGCTGCAGCAGATGCTCGATGCGGCGCTGTACGAGCCCGGCGAGTGGCATCCCGATGTGCCCAAGGTGGCGCCGACGACGGTGCCCACCATGGATCGCTCGGTGCTCGCGACGCCCGCGGGCTTGCTCTTCAATGAGCTCACGCACTCGCCCGCCGCCTCGGTCGCCGCGATCGTCACCATCGTCGAGAACGCACTCGACCTCGATGCTGGTCGTTACGTCAAGGCGGGCTCGTCCTCGGCCATCCTGTACGCCATCCGGCTCGCTTGCCGCATCGAGGCGTTCCTCACGTACCTCCTCTCGCCAAAGGCGGATGAGGTCCGTGGGCTGCGCATGATGAGCACGGCGGACTTTGGAGGCGTTTCGCCGGCCAAGACGAAGCTCCTGGCCGCGGCGAACACACTGCGCCGCAAGCTCATGGACCACGGCCTGCCTGTGCTGCAGGGCTGGTACGCGCGGCTGCGGCGCGATGGCATGTCCCGCGACGCGTGCACCGTGGCCGCACACATGGCCTTCATCTACGGCGACTACCCGGCCGTCAACGACACGCCCGCTGCGGCGCTCAAGACCGAGCCACTCCCTGGCACGCCGGAGGCGGCGGCGGCGGCGGCGGCGGGCGAGCCGTGTCCGGTGGACGCGCGCTTCACGATGATGATGCTCTCGACGCGCGTGTTCCTCAACGTGAACCACGACTTCGAGATCGAGCCTGATGTGATGACGGGCTTGATGGGCGCGAGGACGCGCAAGGACCGTAAGCGCAAGGTGGAGGTCTCTGCCATGATGAACACCGCCATGGGTGAGCTCGGCTACGCGCCGCTCGATGTCTTCGACCTTTGGCAGCGCCACCTGCATCGCGTGCTCGCGTGGCTCAAGGCTAACCCCGAGCAGGCGTCCGACATCATGGAAGCCATCGTGCGGCTGCTCTCGGGTCGGGACAAGGGCATCAAGACGCAGGGCGGCACTCGCCTCGTCACACGCGAGTGGGCGTCCATGAAGTTCACCGGCTGCGACGGCCGCTACATGCCCAACTCGGCGGCCACGGTGGCCAACCCCGCTCGCGCGGCCGTCGCGCGTGCGGGCTGGGGCTCGGAGAACGACGCGGAGGCCGACGCAGCGGCCAGAAGTGGCGGTTACGTCGCGTGGCTGCGTGTCAAGGTGTCCGCGGCTGCGGAGACGGAGATCAACGTGCAGCTCGGCGAGATGACCCTCAAGCGCCACCACATGCAGCTTCTGGACGCGAGCGTGTGCGCACACCCCGACTTTGCAGCCGTCTTCGGTGACACCTCGACGCGCGGCCGCCATCAGTGCGCCGAGGTGAAGCGCTCGCAACGGCGCCGTTGGATGCGGCTGCTCGGCACGCGGCACGACGTCCAGATTTGGGATGCCGACGACCGCCCGCCCCCTTCGCCCGGCACGGCGTTGGTATCGGGGCTGCTCGCGCAATGGCTTGAGGAGACCCTCCGGCCGATCAAGGTGGCGGTGCCGTTGCTGGCCCACCCCGAGGCCCCGAGGCTTAACCTCGTCGAGGCGCACGATACGTATGCGAAGCTCTCCGTCGTCGTCGAAGGCGTCCTCAAGGAGCTCGTGATCTATCGATTCCCTGCCGTATTGAACGTGTTCAACGTGACCGAGCACGGGCGAAAGTGGGTTCGTGAGCTCGTGTACACCTCCGACACGGCGCGCTGCTACGGCGACCCGATCGCGGGCGGCGGCTTTCAGGGCGCCGTGGTGCGCAAGCCTCGTCCGCACTGGACGGCGGGCGATATGGCCGTGAGATCAGAGCCGCAGTCGACGCTCGTCATCATGCGCCAAGCGGCCAATGTCCAGGCGAACGCGCCGAATGCGACGCAGATCTTCGTGCCCACCCGGCAGCTCAACGGCATGATGCCCGAGGCTCTCCTCTCCCAATACCTCTTCTGGCGCGACTCGGCTGGTCAGACGCTCGTGGGCCACCCGATGCCAAAGGGCGACGAGGAGCAGGACTACACTGGGAAGGTCGTCGCCAAGGCCGAAGCGGCCAATGCCGCCGGCGGCGCGAGCGGCGCCGCCGCCGCCGGATCGCCAGAGCGCCCGATGCCAAAGGGTGATTCGAGCCAAAACCAACGGCTGCACCTCGCGGGCAAGGAAGAGGTCACGGTCACTTGCCAACGGGGTGGCTCCGTGATCCGTCGCACGCTGTGCGACGAGAAAGGCTCTCCGATCGCAGGCGAGTCCCGCCGACTCATCTCGACCCTCGGGGTGGACGCCTCGTCGCCCTATGGAAAGATGGTCGCGCTCCTCGAGAGGGTCGAAGACCTCGCGCACGTCCTCGTCTGGTCCCTGCCCCAAAAGGAGATCGTGGACACCGCCAACAACCCGTTTGCGAAGGCGAGCCAGGCCATCGAGGCGGCCGCGACCGACACCCCCAGCGACAGCATGGCGGCAAACCCCTTTGCCAGCATGGCGGCCTCGGTGAGCAAGGGCGTCGCGGCCATCGCAGAGCAAGTCCAAGGCCCCGACAGTGAAGTGCCCGTCGGCCTCATCGAGCTACCTCGGCTCAATCTCGCCTTCGAGGCGAAAAAAGGACCCGACGGCCTCGTGCGCATGTACTCACGTGAGAACCCCGGCCTGTACATAGGGACGCTCGAGGGACCGCGCGCCTCGCACCTGCTCTCGGGACTGCCGCACGCCCTCGTGCTGCTCAACGAGGAGGGCGATGCCTCGGTGCTCCTCTCGGCGCTCGCCAAACCGATCCGGCTGGCCGACCCCGATTCGGCCCTCTCGGCGCAGATGCTGCTTGCACGCGCCTCCAAGAAATGGCTTTCGAACCTGCCGACCGTCACGCACTTTCTGTACAGCGTGCACCGCTCGCAAGCCTTCTTGACGCCGCCCACGCTATCGGCCACCCTCAACCTGCTCGTGCTCAAGTGGCTGGCGCGCGACTTCGAAGCGGTATTCCACTTGGCGCCCGCGTGCGCCGTCGACGGCGCCCTCTCGCCCGACGAGCTCCAGCTGTGGCAATGCGTGATGGCGCTCGAGGACGACGTCGAGCCCGAGGCGCACGCGTGCCGCCTTCGTCTCTCCCTCGCGACGCGATCGTGTGCGGCCATGGTGGCCGAGATCAATTGGACGGTGCCTCAGCAGCTCGCCCTCTACCTGAACAAGCTCCAGTTCATACCGGCGTCATGCCAGCTTGCGGCGCCCGACGAGCTCATCCTGCTGCGTGACTATGGCGCCGAGCTGCCCGAGACGCGCGCGCGCATCGCCTTCCTCGACGCCGCGATCGATGCGACGCTCGCCAAGGAGGCAAGCGCCAACAACCCCTTCATGGCGGGCCAGATGCCCGCACCCACCCTCCAAGCCAACTACCCCGCGCGTCCCAAGTACGTCGAGTTCGACGTCCAGATGGACGCCCCTGCGCTGATCATGGCCCCCGAGGCACTCGCCGGCTGGCAGAAGAAGCTCTCGTCCATGTCGTACTCTCGGCCGGATGAGGAGACGGGCTTGAAGGCGCTCAAGGTGATCTCCGACTGGCTGCGGCCAGACGTGATCCGACTGGACTCGGACTCGAAGGGCTTCTGGCTGCTGTACGAGATGTTCACGAGCTCGATCAATCTCAAGATCCTGATGGACGACTCGACGTTCGCGCTCGGCTCGCTGCTGCTTCGGCTCGCGGCCAAGGGCGCAGGCGATGAGCTCCTCCCCATTTTACGACTGATGGAGACCAACCAGGCGTTTGCCAACGAGATGCCCAAGTTCAAGGACACGCGGAGCAAGGGCATGATCACGGGCACGATGTTCAAGGGCAAGGCCGGCAAGGGCATGCCCGAGGAGATCCACAAGGCGCTGACCAACCTGCTGCCGCGCCTGCCCGGCGGTGGCAAGTTTCTGGAGTACCCGCTGTACTCGCCGCCTCAATCGGTGCCCATGCCGGCGCTCCGCGATCTGCGCACCATCCACCGCACGTGGCTCAACCCGACAAGCCTCGGCTTCATGCAAGAGCAGCGCCCAGTGCCCCCCGCCTTCCTCGCCGCCGCCGCGCCGGGCGCCCTCGCGTCGCTTGTGCTCGCGCCTCTGGACCCGATGAGCTTCATCAGCCAGGCGGCTGCGGCCGGCGCAGGCGGCACCGCCCCCGCGCGGCCGCCGACCTTAACGGTCGAGCGCCACCCGTCGGCCACGACGGTCGTTGCGCGTAAGATGAACAAGCGCATCCTCGAGGACCTGCAGTGGTTCTTCGCCCAGGGCAACTCCTCTGGCCCGCCGAGGCTCTTGACGTTCGAGGTGGATATGGGCACCGGCTTCGGCGGCCAGCTGCCCCCCGTCGCCGACTTGCAGGCACGCGAGAATCTCGTCAAGCGGCTTTTGGCGGCGCTCGAGCAGTTGTACAAGCAAGACATGAAGAGCGCCGATGAGCAGTTCCCTCACGTGCAGGCGCTCGTGATCGAGGGCGGCGCGAGCGCGCCCGAGGCCGTGCGGCGCGCGCGTGCCCTCGCGCAGCTGGCCGGTTGCGAGCTGCGCCCCTCGATGGAGCTGCTGTGCGCCCTCCTCATGAGCACGCAGGCGGAGGCGGAGATCAAGGTGCTCAACCCTCTGCTGAGCGATGCGGAGGTGGAGCAAGTCTTCTCGGCGCTCACGGCGCTGCTACTCCTCTACTCGCGCGCTCAGCTGCTCTCTCGGGCGATCGTGCTGTGCAAGAAGCTCGTCGACTCTCTCGCGGCGCTCGTGCGGGAAGCAAGCCGCGGCGGCAAGCCGGCGCCTGAGGCGCTCGCGCTCGCGGCAGACGCGCAGGCAATCGGTGACCAACTCGGCGCGATGATCTCCACCCGACGCGCGCACATGCAGCTGCCCGGCGCCAGCACCCCCGGCGCGCCGGCGCCCACAGCTCGGCTCGACCCGCGGATCTTGGTCTTCGAGTTCTGCGCGGGGATCGTGCTCCGTCCACCGCAGGTGCACCTGCTAGATAAGCTCGTGCGCTGCGCCCGCTCGGGCGGCTCGGTGTGCCACCAGATGCTCATGGGCGAGGGCAAGACCACGACGGTCTCGCCTCTTCTCGCTCTCATGCTCGCTGATGGCACGCAGCTTGTGATGCAGGTGGTGCCCGCGCCTCTGCTGCGCTTTACGCTGCAGGTGATGCGCGGCGTCTTTCGCTCCGGGCCACTTCGCAAGACGGTCGCCACCTTCGCCTTCGACCGGCGCACCGTGGTGGATGAGAACCTGCTGCTCGCCGCGCACCTCGCAATCCAGCAGGGCGCCATCATGGTCTCGACGCCCGCGTCGGTCAAGGCCTTCCTGCTCAAGCTGCTCGAGCTGCTCCACCTACTCGACACGGGGCAGTACCCTCGCATGCACATGTCGCTCGGCCAAAAGGCGCGAAAGCTCTTCGGCTTCAAAGTGCCGCCCGAGGCGGGCTTTGACAAGCCCTTTCTCAAGGCGCAGGCGGCACGCGCGGTGCAGATGCTCCAATACTGGCGCGGCGCCGTCGCGGTCATCGACGAGGTCGACATCGTGCTCCATCCCCTGAAGAGTGAGCTCAACTGGCCCCTGGGCGACCGCCATCCGCTCGATTTCAACCCTACGCGCTGGGAGATGCCGTGGTATCTGCTCAACGGGCTCCTGATGGCCGTCGACTGGAAGAATGACGCGAGCGCCGCTTCGCCTACCGGTACGTCTGGCGGCACGTCGGTGGGCGGCAAGGAGGCGACCGTGCTGGAGCGGCTGCACCATGCCATCAACACAGGCCTCCAACAGCGCGTGATGCAACGCGTGCCGCACGTCATCCTGCTCTCCGACATGTTCTACGTGAACACGCTCAAGCCGATCCTGGCCGACTGGCTGATGCTCTATCTGCGCAAGAATGGTCTGCGCGACGTGACCGACGAGCAGGCGATCAAGTGCCTGCTCAATGGCAAGATCACCGTCCAGGTGCAGTCGGCCCTCTCAGACCGTCACGTCAAGATGCTCAACTTGGGCTGCGATTGGCTCGGGTTCCTCATGCCGCACGTGATCCGCAAGATCTCCCGTGTGCATTATGGGCTGCTCAAGCCTCAGGAGATGGCGAAGATGAAGGCGGAGGGCGGGCTCCCGCGATCTCGCCGCTATCTCGCCGTCCCCTTTGTTGGCAAGGACGCGCCTTCGCACGCCTCCGAGTTCGCGCACCCGGACGTGGCAATCGGGCTCACGATCCTCGCCTACCGGTACGAGGGTCTGCGCCTGCTCGACTTCGGGCCCGCTCTGCAGCTGCTCCGGCAGGTGCTCAGCGAGGAGGCGGGCCCCATGCTCAAGCGCCCCTCGTCGATCATGTGGATTCAGTGGATGGGTGCCGTAGGGCGCAAGGTCCGAGGCACTAAGAAGCTCGAGGATAATGAAACCGCGGCTGGACGGCTCCAACAAGCGGCCGCCGGCGCGGCGGGCACGACGGCGCCCGCCACGGCGAGGAAGGCGTCCAAGTCGATCGACCTCAACAAGGACGGCATGGTGGACTCGATGGAGCGTGGGCACGCGCTCGACGCCGTCGTGGGCGTCGACGTGTCGGAGGGCTCGACGGACATTTTGCCGTTGCACCTGCTCGATGTGAGCGACGTCGAGTACATGGCGATGCTCTACGAGCTGCTCAGCCGGAAGCCTGAGCCGATCAAGTTTTATCTCGAGGAGCTCGTGTTCCCCGACACGACGGCGCATCAGCCGATGAAGCTCTCCGCCAACGGCCAGGATGTGGGCGGCGCGATGCTCTTCTCGCGACGCATCGGCTTCTCGGGAACCCCTTCGGGGCTGCTGCCACTCGAGATGGGCGACTGCGTCTACTCGATGGGAGACGACGCCAAGATGCTCAAAACGCTCACCGACCCGCTCATCGTCTCGCAGCAGTTCATGCCGGCCGCGTGGGACGTGCCGACGCTCCTCGAGGCCGTGGTCGCGCATCAGCCGCCCGCGCATGCCCTCATCGACACGGGCGCGCTCGTGACCGGCATGTCGAACCTGGATGTGGCCCACTTCTTGCTCAAACGACTGCCCGCGGACAAGTACGATGGCGTCGTGTACCTCGAGCCGGGCGGGCACAAGAAGATCCTGCTGCGCGGCACCGCGGGCGCCTCCTCGACGATGGACATGGAGCGGTGCGGACTTCCCAAGGAGCGCCGCTTTTCGTTCTTTGACCAGGTGCACACGACGGGCATGGACATTCCCCAGGGCGCGAGTGCGTGCGCCATCCTGACGCTCGGGAAGGACATGGTGTGGCGTGACTACGCCCAGGGCGCGTACCGCATGCGCGGCATCGGCAAAGGGCAGACGATCCTCCTCTTCGTCATCCCTGAGGTGCAGCGGCTCATGGCGTCCGAGACGGCCCTGGGCGCAGGCACCACGCGCGACGTGCGTGCGGCGCAGATCGCGGCTCTCCCGGAGCAAGAGCGACGTCGACAGGAGCTCGAAGCTGTGGCGAGCTGGCTCGTCATCAACTCGATGAAGAGTGAGCGCGTGCAGTTCGAGCTCTGGTGCCTGCACTGCTCCCAGAATGTGTGGCGCAAGAAGGCAAAGAATGGTCTCGTCGCGGGCCACGCCAACTTTTCGGATGCGCGCGAGGGCAAGGGCGCGTCGGCTTTGGAGCGGCGCATGCTCGAAGTCTTCCGGGAGGGTGTCGAGCGGGACATTAGCAACTCGGTGCCTGTGGCCACGGACACGCGCCAGACGATCGCTTCGCTCGCGCAGCAATACGCCGAGCTGTGCGACGAGATGCACGAGATCAAGGCCATTGAGTCTGTGCAGGCGATGCTCGCCGGGTACGCGCCCGAGCTTGACGTCCCTACCGAGTCGCACACCGAGAAGGCCAACGAAGCCGCCGCCTTCGACCAAGAGCAGGAGCAAGAGCAAGAGCAAGGTACGATCGGCTCCTTGCCGCCTTCTCTGTTCCTGCCTTATTTCTCTGTGCTCGCCTTCTCTGTGCTCGCCTGCTCTGTGCTCGCCTGTTCTGTGCCTGCCTGCTCTGTGCTCGCCTGCTCTGCTATGCCTGCTCTGCGCTGCCTGCTCTTCGAGCGCACCCTGCACCACGGATGATGAGCAATGTCCTCCAAGATCGCTACGGCCAATCGGATGCTGCCCCCCTCGGGCGGCCGACGAAGAAGGGCGTGTGCTCTGACGAACCTGACGAACCTGACGAGAAGAAGGGCGTTTGCTCTGACGGCTGGCCGCCCGTCTTCTTGTCACCCTTGCTCTTGACGCACCCCCCTGAGCCCACCTTCCCGCCTGTGCCTCCCGCCACGCAGAGCAAGAGAAGGAGCAGCAGCAGGAGCAGCAGAAGGAGCAGGAGCAGGAACAGGAGCAGGAGGACGAGGAGTATAAGAAGGAGAAGTACACGCGCGAGGAGGAGTTTGGCAAGGTGTGGGAGCTCGCGGCGCTGGCCCAGAACCCGCCCAAGCAGGACGTGCTCGGCTTCTTCCAGGTGTCCGAGTTCTCGGTGCACCGCTCGTTCCTCAACCAAAAGGGGCCGCTGCGCTGGCCCAATTACCTGCAGTTCTCGTCCGACCACACGCACCCACGCTGGCGCTTCCAAGGGCACCATCGGCTCAAGAACATAATCGCCGTCATGGAGTGGGCGCCCGACGTGGCTGCGGCTGCGAAGAGTAGCTCAACCTACACTGGCGGCGCCGCCGGAGGCGGCGCGGCGATGGCGGCGCTCACCGACGGGCAACGCCAGCGGCTCTCCCGCGTCTTCCAGATGTATGTGCCGAGTGGCTGAAGGACGTTTTGAGTGCCACTGAGTGAGCTTCTGAGTGCCTCCGATGGCCTCCCTCGTCAGGTACGATGCCGAGGGCCGAGGCGCGCTCGGCGAGCAGCGGCTGCGCACCATCCTGTCCGACATGGGTCTTGAGCCCGAGACGGTCGCGGCCGAGAAGCTCGCAATCGAGGCGCTCTTTAGCAGCCTGCGCGCCTCAGGCGCCATGAACTGCGACCCGAGCAACGGCGAGCTCCGTGTGCCCAGCATGGAGTTCCTGCGCGTCATGCAGGCGCAGGAGTTCCTCGTGGGCGAGATGGGCCGGTACTGGGTCGCCCTCTCGCTCCGTGAGGCGGAGACGCTGCGCGGTGCGCTCCACGCGGCCATGGACGGCGAGACGGCGCTCGTGCCCAATAGCAAGGTGGCCGTTGGGCTGCGCATCGGCGACCTGCTGCTCGATGCCGTGGGCGGCGCAAAGGGCGACACGGACGGGCGACCCGACGACTACCACCAACCGCCGCGCCTGCAGCTGCAGAGCGCCGTGCAGGCGTTCCGTCTGATCGACTGCCAGCATGCCTTCTCGCACGCGCAGACCCGGCTGCTGCTGCGCATGCTGCGCGCAGATGCGCCCGAGGATCGGAAGCGATGGGTCGTCGACACCTCAGCGTGCCGGCGCCGGCCGCAGGCACGCATCGAGAACATGCGCGGCTCGGGCCTGATTCAAATCCTGACCGTTGAGGACGAGTACCACCTGCTCGTGCATGCGGCGCACGTGTGGCGGATCAAGCACGAGCTGCGCCGCAAGCAGCTGGGCGTGCACGACATCTTCTTCGCCTTCAACCAAACGCGCAACGGGCTGCTCTCTTGCGGCGAGCTTGGCGCGGGGCTCACGTGGCTCGGGTTGCCGTTTGGGGAGAGCGAGCTGATCGCACTGCTCAAAGGGCTCGACAAGGACACCGACGGGCTGCTCTCCCTCGAAGAATGGTCCGCCGGCTTCCCCGAGTTGCCCTCATCGGAGCCGGCGACCCAGGAGAAGCTCGCAGAGCTCGAGCTCAAGCCGATGCGTGTCAAGGAGCTCTATGAGGGCTCCGTGCTCAAGCGGTTGGCGATCCCGGTACGCCCCGAAGCGCTCGCCAAGTTCAAGTTCAAGCTCAAGCCCCATAAGAGCTTCACACTCGTGTGGTCCAACAAGGGCTCAGGCGCCCTCCACGACGTTTCGATCTGGGCGCCCGAGATCGAGGCACGCATCGAGAAGAAGTCGCACGCGCGCGTGTGCTTCGGCCACATGCCTGTGAGCGGCTTCGAGTCGCCGTCGAAGGCAGGCGAGCCGCAGCTGCTCGAGGTGACCGACACGGCTGTGGGGATGCTCGCCTCGTCGGAGTCCATGTCCGCTGTCGTCGATCAGCTGCTGCCTCATCCGCTGCGCTACCGGCTCGCGTGGCACGACGCCCATGCGAAGCCGCCGCTGTACATTTGGCGCGCCGTGCCGCCCTCGGCCGACTTTGTGGCCGTGGGCATGATCGCGACCTCCTCGGATGATCAGCCGGAGCTGACTGCGATGCGCTGCGTACCAACTCGGTGGCTCTCTGCAGAGAAGGAGGAGCCGAAGAAGGTGTGGCAACACGGCGGACAGATCGGCGGTCGCACGGGCACGTTCTGGAGCACGAATCAGCTCAACGTGCTGCTCGCCATGCACGGTCAGGAGCCGCCGCCGAAGGATCAGCGCTGGTTCTTTACCACCGATCGATTTATGGCGGAGCCTAATAAGCTCGCCGACCTCGTGCCCGCGCCACCGCCGCCGGAGGGCACTCTCGCCTCGACCTCCAACCCCAACGTACCCAATCGCTCCAAGACGTCCTTTTTTGGTGGGAAGAAGGAGGTTGCGAAGCCGCAAGCGCCAAGTGGGATGCCAATCGCGGCTGCAGCCAACGCCGCCGTCAAGGCGCCGCCGGCCGTGGACAAGGCGGCCGAGATCGCAAAGTGGCTTGAGGCCCGTGCAAGTGGCCACGCGACAGGCGGCGGCGCGACGGGCGGCGGCGGCGGCTCGCTCGAGCCTGCGGTCAGCAACCCGTTCGCCAGCGTGGCGCCGGCGCAGGGGGCGGCAAACACCAGCAACCCGTTTGCCAGCTCCATGGGGGGTAAACCTGCTGTGTGGGGCCCCGAAGGATATAGCCCGCCAAAGCTGAACCCGACGCCGGCGCCCGTGACGGCGCCAACGCCCGTGACGGCGCCGACGCCCGTTGGAGGCGTGTTATTTGGGGGCAGCGACTCTCCTCTCAAGGGCGGGCCAGCGATCATGCCCGGAGCGATGCTCAAGCCGACGCCGTCGCCGCTCATGCCGACGCCCGCACCGATGCTCGCGCCGACGCCCGCACCGATGCTCGCGCCGACGCCCGCACCGATGCTCATGCCGACGCCCGCACCGATGCTCGCGCCGACGCCCGCACCGATGCTCGCGCCGACGCCCGCACCGATGCTCGCGCCGACGCCCGCACCGATGCCGGCCTCGCCGCCCCTGGCCGAGCACCGGGAAAGGGCCCAGACCATGCCGCCAACGCCCTCGGCGCCGATGGCGTCGATGGTGCCGATGACTCCGATGATGGTGACTCCGGCGGGCTTGACTACGGCGCCCTCTGCTGGCGCTCAACTCGGCGCTATGGACGCAGCCATGTTTGGTGGCATCGCGCCCGCAGGCGGCGCGCCAGCGTCCACAGCGCCGCCGCTCGACGCCACGTGGCAGAAGGCGTGCTTGCAATCGGAGGGGTTGATCCAGGCGTCGCCACTGCTCCAAGTGGGCTTCAAGGCCGACTTCCGTGGGCATGCGGGCCGCATTGGCATCTACTATGGCAACCTGACGCCCGCACCGCTCAAGGTGCTGAGCATCGAGGTGGTCATCCCGCCGACGGTGCAGGGTAAACTTGCATGCACGGCTGCGGCCCCGCCCACGACGCTCGCCCCGGGTCAGCCGGTGCTCCAGATGATCTCCCTCGAGCTCACGGCGCCCTTTGCGGCGCCGCCCTATCTCATCGTGAAGCTCGAGGGTGCCGCGCGTCCGATCGCCATCAACCTGCCCGTGTATCCGGCCCGCTTCAGCTCGCCGTGGCCGCTGAGCAAGGACGACTATTTTGGAATGTGGCGCGCGCCAAACTTGAAAGAGACGCAGGCCCGGATCACCTTCAACGCGGCGCACGAGGTGAGCACGATCAAGGCGATGCTCATGAATTACGTCAAGCTCGCTGTCCTCGAGGGCGTTGACCCGTCGCCCAACAACATCTGCGCTGCCGGCGCGATCGTGTGCCTGAACGCGCCCATGCCGCCCGCACCCGGCAGCCACCACTGCCTGCTGCGCATCGAGATCATCCCTGGCTACGCCAAGGCGCCCGACGGCTCGCCGCGCGCGGCCTCGCGCATCACGGCGCGCTCGACCTCGCCCGAAGCGGCTGAGATGCTCGTCGGCGCGCTAGCCGCGTACCTCGGGTGATACCTCGGATGTGACTGAAGGGAGCGAGCGCGGCGGGCGCGGGGATGGGGTCATGGCGCTGGGCGAGATTCATGTAGTTCGGCGGTGTTGATTTCATGGCGAGGGTCTATCGTATACGTGCCGTGTGGGGGTGGGGCGGGGGCACGGGGTGCGGAACCGAACCGAGAGATATGCTGATGCGATGGAACACAGCACGACGACGTCGACACAGTGTGACAGTCACTCAGATACGAAACATTTTGAGCTGTGTATACTTACCGAATCGCTGTGTTACGCCTACGCTTACCTTCCATCGGATGCGTCTCGCTATACGCTAAGCGAAGTAACTATACACACCTCTAACGCGATGGAATTGGAAAACTAAGCGTACAAAGCGATCCGCCCGGCGCGGCGGCGCGAGGGTCGCTTTTAGGGGTGCGTCGCGCTCACTAAGTATCACGTCGAAACGCGATCGCTCAAGCTCACGGCTCACGCTTCGTCTCAATCATCAGTGAGATCAATCACAACGGGGCCTTCCACGACAGGCCTGTCATCGCCACGGCCGTCTGTGGAGGTCACGAACGAGCCCTCCTCTGCATCCCGGGTGATGTCGTTATAGCCACGTTGCTCGTCTTCGACGTGGCCATCGGCGTTGTTCACTTGGCCTTCGCCTTCCAATGGGCCATCGTCGTCGTCGTCCTCTTCGAGCTTGAATCTGTCCTCGGGCAGGCCACTGCCCGGCATGCGAGGTGTGCTCGTCACCCCACCGCCGTCGCCGTTACTACTGCTGCCGTCGCCGCTCACGCCGCCCATGCCGTCCATGCCGCGCGCCGCCGCGCGCCTGCTCCGCACCTCCTGGATGCCTAAAAGTAGCCCTTTGTAATCGCGGCCGCTCAGCCCAGACGACTCGAGCGCGTCCCGGCCGCCGAGCATCACCTGCCCCTCATTGTCGCCGAGCAGCGCCTGCGCAGCGCCTGCCTTGTGCGCGGCGATGTCACGGATCACCTCGTCAAAGGTGTCCTTGGCATAGAGCAAGTGCACCTGTACGGGCTTACGCTGACCGATACGGTGAGTGCGGTCTATGGCCTGCTCAATGACAGCCGGGTTCCACCACGGGTCCAGGAAGATGCAGTGGTTGGCCGCGGTGATATTGAGCCCCACGCCGCCAGTCGAGAGCGTCATGAGGAGCACGTCGGCCGCGCAATCAGGCCTGCCGAACCGATCGAGCACGGCGCGCCGCTCCCTCGCATCGAGATCGCCGTCGATGCGCTCACACGACATCTTATGCAGCCTGGCGACGAGCACACCTTCGAGCACATCGAGCGCCCCTTTGAACCACGAGAAGACGATCGCCTTCTCGCCCGCTGGCTTGGCCATGAGCAGCTCGAGCGCCGTGAGCAGCTTCGAGGAGAGGCGTAAGCCGCCAAGCGCCACGCCGTTCGCATCCGCCACGCCCTCGAGGACGCAGAGTGGTGCCGCCGCCGCGTGCCTCACCTCATCGCACCCTATCTGCAGATGCGAGCGATGGCGCTGGCAGCGTGGGCAGCGTGGGTACGATCCCGCCGATGCACAAGCCGCAACGGCACTCAGCTGCTGCAGACAGCAGGTGTGCAGGTAGTGTGGTTCCTCCGCGGACTGGCCGCACAGGCTCGCGGGCGCCTTGACGAGGGCGCAACGGCCTCCGCATCCGCACACGGCCTTTGCGTGCCAAGCGGCGGCGGCCTCTTCGCCGTTGACTGCACCGTTCTTGCCGCCCCCACCGCCGTCGCTTGAGGTAGCCGCCGTCGCCGCCGCCGCCGCCGCCGCCGCCGTTGCCGCCGCCGCCGCCTCCGCCGCTGCCGACGCCGCCGCTGCCGCCGCCGCCGCCGCGGCTTCCTCCTCGGCAGCGTCCTCCACGTCAATGAAGTCCACTCGTAGCGCCTTCGCATCGAGTGTTCCGACGTCCTCCTCCTCCTCCTCTAAATGATCGTCGCCGTCCTCATCGCCGTCAAAGGGCCGCCGTCGCGTGCGACCCTCGCGAATAGCCTCCGCATCCTCTGCCTCCTCGCGCCGCTCCTCCTCCTCCATTTCGTCCGCCAGCCATGGGTCGGCCTCGTCGCCATCCTCGTCGCTGTCCTCGCCATTGTCGCGCCATTCAAAACCGGCCGGGTGGCAGCAAGAGCAAAAGGCCGCCGATGCCGCGGAGCGCTTGGGCGTGGCACACCGCTGGCGCGACAACGAGAAGAGGCGCGACACCTCGCGGCGCTCGGAGGGCAGAACCGGATGCACAACTGCCATCCGTGCCGGGTGCGCCTGCGCGAGGAACTGCCTCGTCAGGCGGAAGATCCAGCGGCGCTTGCGCCGCACCTCTGTCGGCGTGGTCGCGCGCTTCGACCGCCAGCGAACGAGGCGGCGAAGCGTCTTCTCGAGCGCGTGCTCGTGAGGCTCGTAGCTAGCGATCTCGGCTGCCGAGCACACGACCTCACGGTAGTTCACAGTCTTGACCGGCAGCGGCACGCGCAGGTCGTCCTTGCCGCGGCGCAAGAAGAGCTCTGCGGGGAAGGCGCTCTTTGTGGGGCCCAGCTTGGGCTCGGCGGAGCCTCCTGAGCGCCTGTCGCCTCGTTCGTAGTAGTACATCTCCGTCGCGAGAAGGCTCGTGGCGTCGAGGAACGCGCCGATTGAGACGAGGTCGCCCGTGCAGTTGTTGAAGGGTGTGCCTGAGAGGAGCACCGCGCGCTGCGCCTGCTGGCAGGCGAGCAGGCCGCCCATTCCAAAGTACGAGAAGCCGTTGCGCAGGTCGTGCACCTCGTCGATGACGACTGTGAGCCAGGGTAGCACTGAGGGATTATAACTCCTCGCCTCACGCCCGACGACGCGCGCGGGCGCCCCGGGGTCTGTCGGCGGCGCCGGCTTCTTGGCAGATTGCGGGTGCGTCCGCGGCAGCGGCTGCTTGGCGTCCTTCGCGGCAGCAGTGACACTCAGCCGCTTGGCATCCTGCTTGCGCCCTCCTTGCTGCTTGGCGTCATACATGTCCGCGAGCTGCTCAATCGTCGCCGGCGTGGTGAGAGGCGCGAGCGGCGAGCTGAGCCCAGGGTACTCGAACAAGCCCTTGATATCCGTGAGGAGCTTGTACTTGGAGCAGATGACAACGCGCGGTTTCCGCCGACCGCGCAAGCTTGCCTGGCCAACGGCACGTCTTGCCGCAGTGAAGTCGCCGCCATAGTGGAGAATCTGGCCGCGCGGGATCCCGGCATTCTCGAGGTGTTGCAGCCACTGGTCAATGAGCAAGTCGTTGGGCGTCACGATGAGCGTCGAGCGTGCTTCACGGTGCGGGTCACCTTCGAGAATCGCGACGAACTCACGCAGCAGCACGCCCGCGCATGCAGAGACGGTTTTACCCAGACCCATCACATCGCCGAGTAAGCAGCCCGAGCGGCGACCGCCGGGCGCGAGAGGTGTTGGCACGGGCAGGTACGGGGCGAGCGCCGCCGTGCGCTCCTCGCTCGGCGGCATGGCGATAAGACGATGGATCTCGGCCGACGTCAGGTCGGCAGTGGGCCAGGGCCCGCTGATGCCCGCGCAGAGCAGTGCAGACGCGAACTGGTGCTCGTAGAGCGAGAACTTCTCATCGCTCGCTCCGAGAGAGAATAAGAGCGTCTGCAGGTGCCGGTGCCACTGGATTGCGAGACGCTCAAGCACGTCCGACTGGCTAGCTGACGGTGAGAATAGCTTGGAGCGCAGGCGGAGGCGTGCGGCACGATCGACCCCAATTACCTTGGTTGCGCTGCCGCGCGACGCGGTAGCGGGAAGCTGCTCATTGCGCTGCTCCGCGCGCCATCGTAGCTTGCCCTCGACGCTACCAAACAGCACCGCCGCTGGCATTTTCTCATCCTCTGAGTCGTCATCCGAGTCGTCGATGGCAGCGGGAGGCACACTCATAATCCGACCGGGGAGGACGGACGGGTCGATTTCCATGTTCTGCTTGCCGCGCGCCCAGCCGTGCTGACGCGATGAGGTGCCGCCATGGCTGCCCGCAGTGCGCTGAAGCTTCGTTAGAAACTCCGCCTCTTCCTCCTCTGAGTCGATTTCGATCATGGTGATCGTCGCCGGAAGGGCTGGTGCCGGTGCTGACGGAAGCGCCGGAAGGGCTGGTGCTTGTGCTGACGGAAGTGCCGGTGCTCGCGTAGACGCTGGTACACGTGAAGGCACCAAGGTTTCCTTGCGTACGAAGCCGGCTGGGATCGGCGTAGTGATCGGTACCGCTTCCCGCGACATTAGGGAGGCGGTCCGTCGGATTAAAACACTCATCTAGGGGCGCCTCCCAGGAGTCTCCCAGGCCGCGCCGCTCGCGGCAGCCCCCCGCTTTGTGTGGAACCGAAAGGCATGGAAGGTTAACACAATTTTGATGAGGAATTTCATTTGGGTCAACTCCAATGGCCTCGGCCAAGCCCAAGCCAGCCACCAATGGCCTCGGCTCGGTCGAGGTGGACGGGTTGCAGCGCTGGGGCGAGGTGGCGCCGACCGCGATGGAGGCCGATCCGTCTGAAGCGCTCCTTCTCGACGACATGGCCACTTCGCCCTTCGTGATGAATGAGGAGCTCAATTTCCGCATCGCACTCTGGCAGGGCGACGTGACGACGCTCAAGGTGGACGCGGTGGTGAATTGCAATAACGATGACCTGAACGAGCGCTCGGGGGTTTCGGGCCAGCTCTTCGTCGCCGCCGGCCCGCAGCTCGAGGAGGCGTGCACGCGGCTCGGTGGCTGCCAGCCAGGCCAGGCCAAGGCGACGCGTGGCTTCAAGCTGCCGGCGAAGCACGTGATCCACACGGTGCCGCCGCCGTGGTTGGACGGGCGCGAGGCGGAGGCAACGCTCGAGCGCTGCTACGAGAGCAGCCTGCGCGCGGCCGCGCAACTGCAGTGCGCCACCGTCGCGGTGACATGCATCAAGACCAAGGACGCGCCCCGCGAACAGGTGGCGCACGCGGCGCTGCGCACGGTGCGCCGGCTGCTCGAGCAGCCAAGTACGCGCGGGCTGCAGCTGGTGCTATTTGCAATGCGCCCGCAGGACGTGTACGACGCCATGGTCTACGAGAACCTCCTCCCGCTCTACTTTCCGCGCTCATCGCACGAAGAGCACGAGGCGGCGAGGCTGCTTCCCGCCCTCGCCCAGCCAGCCGCGGCGGCGCCGCGGCGGACGGGTGGGCCGCCTGGCGGTGCACCGCCGCCGCAGGCGTTGCTGACGGCGCAGCCTACGCTCGGGCGCCAGCCCAGCGCCGCTCTCGCCGGCCTCACGCAGCCGCCTAGGATGGCGCCGCGTCCTGGCTCGCCTTCGCGGCTCGGCGGCAGCGTCGGCGACCGGGGCGCGGCTCACGCTGCGAGCGCCGCCACCACCGCCGCCGTCGCCTCGGTCGCGGGCGCGGACGAGGCGATGCGCCGTGGCTCGGCGTACGCCTCGTTTCTCGAGCGTGCGGGCCTGGCGGACCTCTCCGACATCGACGCCATGGAGCTCTTTTACCGCGCGGGCGTGGACGCTCGCGGCCGCCCTATCTTTCTCTTCTGGGCCGGCCACCTGCCCGCGCGCCCGATCGACCGGGAGCGCGTGCTGATGCACATCATGCGCACGCTCGACCGGTACGTACAGTCGGCGTACATCATCGTGTACATTCACACGACGCTCTCTCCCGAGAACGAGCCGCCTTTCGCGTGGCTGCGCAAGGTGTACGAGCTCTTCGACCGACGTCTCAAGGACAATCTGTATCTCATGTACATCGTGCATGCCTCCTGGTGGCTCAAGATGGCCATGAACTTTCTGCGCACCTTTGCGGGCAACGGCCGCTTTTGGGAGACCAAGGTGATCCAACTGCCGTGCCTCGCCGACCTGTTCAAGCGTAACTACTTCGCGCCGGGGACGCTGCGGATGCCCGACTCGCCCCTCGTGCGCAAGTACCTCGAGATGAGCAACGACGTGCACCTGCTCGATGCGGTCATGGGCGACGACGCCGCGACGCGCCACGCCAAGGCCGATGCGCTCGCGGCGGCCGTCTCTGCCGGAGCGCTGCCAGGAGGCCGACTCGGCCCCGGCGCGTCGCCGACCGAGCAGGCCGCCGTCGCGCTCGCCGCCGCCGAGCGCGCGAGCACCGACGGGCACGGCGGCGCTGCCGGCGGCGCCGGCAGCATCGCGTCGCAGAAGCTCGCGCAGGCGCAGGCGTCGAAGGAGATTTTGCTCAAGCAGCTGATCGAGATCTCCGATCAGCTCGCGTACTCTCGCGCCGCCTCGGACGCGGTCGAGCAGCGGCTAGGCTCAGTGCAGGCGGCCAAGGACCAGGAAATCAACCGGCTCTCGAACGCGCTCTTCGAGGCGCATCGCGATGTGGACGAGGCGCGGCGCAAGCTCGAGCAAGTGCACCAGCACACTGTCACCATGGAGGATGAGAAGTCCGAGCGGCGCGACGCGCTCGCTGAGCTCGCGGATCTCGAGGGTCAGCTCGCGCACGCTCAGGTCTACAACCACTACATGGCCAAGGAGCTGCTCAACCTGCAGAAGACGATCAAGGCAGACCGATGGGAGATGCTGTACGAGATCTCGTCGCTCGAGCGCCAGCTCGAAGCCGCCAAGGCGCGTCGCACTCTCGAGCACGCCCATCCGCCCAAGAACGGGCACAGCAGCAGCCTTGCCAATGGGCACGCGGGGACCCACGCCGCCGAGGGCGAGGAGGAGGCGGAAGCAGTGCTGCGCGATGAGCTCGGGCTGCCCATCGTGTCGACGGAGGCGTCGAGGCTCGAGGAGCTCGCACAGCTCCAGGCGACTCTCGCGGCGCAGCGGACAGAGGTGGCGCGAGCAATGGAGGCGATGGCGCGCGAGCAGATCGAGCTGGGCGCAGCGCTCAAGCAGGCGGCCGAGGAGGCGGCGTCGACGCGCGGGGCCGAGCAGGCGCGCGCCGCGCAGGCGGAGAAGCGGCAGCACGAGCTGCAGGCGGCCACCAAGGAGTTGGAAGAGAAGATCAGCGCCATCAAGGCGGCGGCAAAGCTCGGAGCCGAGCGTGCGGTCGAGCAGTCGAGCGTGGCTGAGCTCTCTGCGCTTGAGGCGATCGTGCTTGCGGCCGAGGAGGACATCGGGCGCATCGAGCAGCGCCTCGCCGAGCCCGCGGGCGACGGCCTGACGGACCTCGAGCTGCTCGAGCTCCAGGCGTCCCTCAAGCGGCGCAAGGAGGCGCTCGAGGAGGAGGCGCGTCTCGAGCCTGCCCTCGCCCGCATCGCTAGCCGCAAGGACGCGGCGATGGCAGAGGTGGCCTCGCAACTCGTGCCGCATATGAACACGCTGCAGCGCGCGCACGAAGAGCAGCGCGCGACGGCCGAGGCGCGGCTGCAGCTGCCGACGATCTCCGACGCGGAGCGCTCGGCACTCGTCGGGTTGCTCAACCAGCAAGCCGCCGCCCACGAGGCAGAGCTCGCTGATCTCGAAGCGAGGGCTGCGCAGGCCCTCGCGTCGCTCGAGGACCGCTTCGAGCAGGAGGCCGAGCGCGCGTCGGCGGAGGCCAAGGCCGCCGCACTCGAGAAGATGCGGGTCGAGGCACGCCTCGACGGCGTCAACGCGCGCCTTGCGGGCATTGCGGCGGGCGGCGCGCTCAGCAAGGTGAGCGCACCGGCACGCGCGGGTTCCCAGCCGGCGGGCTCCTTTCACCAGCGCGCGGCGACGGGCGGCGGCAACACGGCGGGCTCCTTTCACAGGGCGACCGTTGGTACGGGCTTCTTCGCAGGTGTGAAGACGGCCGCATGGGTGCAGGAGCGTCTTGCCTTCTTCTTTGAAGAGTCGGCTGGGATGTCGAGCCGCCGTGCGCTCGTGCGATGGGCGAGGACGGCGGCGTACCTCGCGGGCGTCGCCGCCGCGGGCGGCGGCGACCTCTCCCACGCGGCGTGGGCGCAGGTGCGTGCCGACAAGGTGGCGCTGATGAGGCGGATCGATGAGCAGCAGTCGATGCTTGAGAGCTCCTCGCGGGCGCCCGCGACGGCGCCCGCGCTCCACGCCGCCTCTGGTGCCGCGCCGCCGCCGCGGCTCTCGCTCACCGACGGCGGCGCGATCGACCAGGCAACAGCGCACCAGGTCGCGGGCGCCGTCGCGGGCTGGCGGCGCGAGCTCGGCGCGGCGCGAGGGCGCGTGAGGGCCCTCGAGCAAGAGAATGAGCGGCTTCTCTACCAGCTCGAGGTCGCCCGCGACGGCGCCCGCGACGGCGCCGAACGCCTCGCGTCGCTGCCCCCCGGGGCCGTCCAGAGCGGCGAGGGGGCGGCGAGGTATGCCGAATCGCTGCACGCGCTGCACGCGCTGCACGCCGAGCTCTCACGCGCCCACGACGACGCGATGAAGCGGAGGCACGGAGGGGCCCACCACGACGCGACGCGCGGCGGTCAGGCCGTGGCAGAGGAGCTCTCCGAGGTCACAGCCGAGGTCACAGCCGAGGTCACAGCAGCCGAAGCGGAGGCGCTCAGCGCGCAGTATGCGGAGCTCTCTGAGGGGTTGGCCGCACAGCGACAGCAGCTGCTCCGCGCGCAGCAACGCGCTGCCGCGGCTGAGGAGGAGCATGCCCGCGCCACCGGTCAGCGGGGCGAGCCTCGCGCCGACCCTTCGAGGATCATCGCCGCTCAGCGAGCGGTCGATGAGGCGTCAGACGCGCTCGCCGACGCTGAGGTGGCGGTCGAGCAGAGGAGAGCGAAGCTCGGCGCTCTCGAGCCACATCTGCATGCCGTGCGGCGCGAGCGCGCAAGAGGCGCGCTGCGCGCGATCGACGAGGCGCGGCTCGAGCCTGCGGAGCTCGACCTTGCGGAAGCGCAGGCTGTCATCGAGTTACTCCTCCAACAAAGGGGGGCAACTTGAGAGAGGTGTGGCGGAGGTGTGGGCCAAGGCTTCTCAGGCACTCAAACCCTGCGCGCCAGCGTCCAACGATACCCCAAGCGCCTCAAGCGAAGAATGGCATGCCGTGTGTCGTGCACGACGACTCGAGGACTCAGAGAGAGGTTCCGCCACAAAAATAAGCACGTTTTATTTTGTCCATTTACGGTACGGCGGCGCGCCGAGACACCCGAGACGATCACGCGTGAGATCGGATGCAGATCGTTCGGTGACACCGGACGTCGGCGGCCGGCCGGGCGGCCGGCGCGCATGGCCGCGCCGCGCGAGGCGCCGATCACCCGCGGCTTAATCTCGGCCTATTTTACACATACCCAAACCGATCAAACGCCTCAGCCGCCTCCTCCGCGCACGCCCTTCGCAGCGCAGTCGCGGCCGCTGCCGTCATGTCACGCGGAGCGCTCACGCGAGCGCGCAGGAAGGAGAGTGCGACGCACACGACGCCGGCGGCGGCAGCGCGCTGCTGCGCATCCTCGATGAGGCGCGTCACATCCGGCGGCGGCGCGGCGGCGAGGCGCGCGGCCACTAGCGCGATCGCCACCTCCACAACCTCCGCCGTCTCGCTGCGCGACAGGCCGCCCAGGCCGCCCTTGCCTAGCTGGGAATGCAAGAGGATGTCGTCCACGACCTCGCGGCGGTTACGCACGAGCTTCGCGGCGGCCTCAAGCGCGGGTTTCGAGCCGCGGACGAGCACAAGGGAGTCGCCCCATGAGCGATTCCCCTTCATGCCGAAGACCTTGGCGAAGAGGCGCACGAGGGTCCCATCGTCGGAACGAACCCGCGCGACCGCCGGCCGCTCTCCCATTGCATGCAGCCACGCACTTAGGCGCGGGAAGCCCGGCTGGTCCCGTATCTCGTAGCCTCTGAAGGCGCGAAGCCCGGCAGCCATCCGCTCCATCGCGGGCCACAGCGCGATGTCGAGCACGCCGAACTCGGCCTCAAAATACGGACTGTCCTCCACACGTGCTAGCCGCTCCTCGAGCCGCGAGAGCTTCTGCTCGAATGCAGCACGCAGCGCAGCGACCTTAGCGTCTGACTCGCCTCCTTCGTCGGGCACTTGCCCGAAGGGAGCGCCGCGCATGAAGGCGTAGCCCGCGCCACCCACGTTCAGACCCTTCTCAGGGTCGTCGAAGGCGCGCAGCTCGGCCACGACGCGGGCGCGCTCATCCGGCTCGGCGGGAAGCAGCAGCCTCGCACCCGTGTCCTTGCGCTCCTCGAGGGCCACCATGATGTCAAGCGACTCCCAGATAACCGTGCCATCCACCACAGCGGATGGCGTTTGCCCCGTTGGCACGGCATCCGTGTACCACGGCGGCTTCTTGGCTCCAATGTCCACGATCACTGTGCCGTACTCTTCCCCATTCTCGAGCAGCTGCAGCCAAACGCGCTCGCAGAACGGGCACCAGGCATTGCCATCGCGGTAGAATGTCACACCTGCACGTGGGGCTAAACCATGACGAATCGTCGGTAGCGTAGGCTCCGGCGCGGACGCCGGCTTCTGCGCCGGCCGAAGCATGTACCCCGCCATGGCATCAGCAAGCTTTGTCTCCAGTGGCGAGAACAGCACGTCATCGGATGAGGCGCTGGGCGCTCCTGCGCTACAGCGCACACTGACATGCCGATCAGGAATGGTTCGAGCTGCCGGCAGCATCAGCGACGTCGCCGACGCAACGAGCAGGAGCGACACCATCTTCGCTCGGAACCAGCGCCGCCGCCGCCGCCGCCGCCGCCGCTGCCCGCCGCCGCCGCCACCACCGTGGGGTGTGAAATGGACTGTGAAATCTCAGAAATTAGGAAGAAATACAGCGGAGAATGTGGCCTCTCCTGCTCGTCCTGTGACTCCTGAGACCATCGACGGAACGACGGCGCCTCGCCGAAGCCTCAAAGGCCTCGACCGTCCGAAGAACAAGCCGAAGAATCTTCGCCGAAGTACATATAGTACTGAAGTTCAAGTTCAAGTTCAAGTTGAACTTGAAGTTCTGAACGCTGTGTTAGGTTGTTAAAACCTTTTCCTGCCTTGTATAACTCGGAATGAAGCGAACAAGTACGGCGCGCCCCCCGCGCGCGCGTCATGTTAGCGACCGTCATGAACATGCAAGACCACAGCACAGTCTTAAACAAGCGACTCTACGGTACCGCGCCTTGGGGGGGGCTCTGGCGAATGTCTCGAATGTGTAAGCGAATTGTTAGCGAACCGACGGCAGCCGCCAACCGCACATCGAAGGACGACGCGACGAGCGCGCGCACCGGCGCGGCGGGAGCTCGCAGGACCGGCTGCGGTGGATCCTGGACCGAACCCTAGGGGAGGGAGGACCCGAACGCCCTCGACCCCCTTCCCTACCCCCTCCCCATCCCCTAACAGTCACTGTATGATTTTGAAAAATCAGCTAATACGTCCGGGATGGCGTGGCGTTTGGCGCTTCGTTATGAAAGAGGTCCACTTATGCTTAGGGGTCTGAGCGATCTCAACAGCCTCGATCCATGCCTCTAGCAGGCTGCTCTGGGTGGCGGTGAGGTGGCGTGAGCGCAGCTTTCTGGTGCGATTGAAGCGCTCGAGCGTCTTGAGAGCAGTGTTATAGCTACCAAGTGGGTCGTCGTACCCCGATTGCAGCGAGCAGTGCAGATCTTCGAGGATGTAGAGGCCACCCGGCTTGATGAGCGGCAGGAGCTGTGCTAAGTTCACCTGCTGGTCGCGGTTGAGGTGCGAGCCATCCTCGACGATGATATCGAAAGGCGTCCATGGCTGTAACTCGCTGGTCACTTGCTGCATGCTGAGGTCGTCGCTCTGGTTGCCCACCACCAAATGCAGACGCGGCCCATGAAGATGCTCTTTCCATTCGCGCAGAAACTTGTCAGCGTTCGGGAACGTCGTGCGCTTGCCATCGCCCCAAACGTTGCTCCAGCCATCGATTCCTCTGAAGGTGTCCACACCCACCACTGTTGCATTTGGGAAGTAGTCCCGCCACATGCGAAGCGAAGAGCCAAAGTAGACACCGACCTCCAGAATTCGAGTGACACTGAGCCGCTGCGCGCGCAGCCGCAAGTGGTAAATCTTCGTGAATCCTTGCTCGACCTTATCCGTGCCGTATTGCTTGCCGAGCGTGCTCAAGAGGTCGACATGTGCAGCCTCTCTCACCATGGTACCAGAGGGAGTGCGAGGCCGCGTGTGTGTGTTTCGGAGCGGAAAAACCAATCTCGGACCGTAAGTCCGTAACAGGGGCCAGCAAAAAGGCACCCCGCGGGCCCCGCGTACCGGTAAAAAGACACGGGGGGAGCCGGGACAATCGCCCCGCGTACCGGTATATGCTTCCCGCGCGGCAGTCATGTGGGCACACCTAATGGGGTGTTCAGTTCAGTTCAGTTCAGTTCAGTTCAGTTCAGTTCAACTGAACTAATGGGGTGGGGGAATAGCAATATAGCATGGGAGCATATGTTACCGGTAAAAAGACACAGGGGAGCCATATAATGGCCACCCTGGGCTGAGGTGTGAAAAACTGAAAAACCACGCACGCTTTTTTGATAAAACCTCGTGGTCGCGTGTTGAAACTTGAATTGCGATTCATCAAAGCTACACAAAAGGCCGCAGCCTGTGGTGAGCGCGACAACCCGGTGCCTGCTAAAGCTGTATTGAAAGCTGTATAAAACCAGGCTTACATCGCGCAAGACATCGCGGTGGGTGTTTGACCCAAAGGGGTAGTGGGAGGTATTCTTTCTCTGGATTCACACACTATCCCCACCACCTGATTTTGAACTCAGTGGGTGGGCGGGGCCACTTACTCTAACTATCATCGGAGGACTCGACGCCTGGACGCCATGCGCACCATTGCGCTTCGAAACTCGACCCCCGAAGTGCGTAGGTGCCGAGCGAGCACACAATCTGCCAAGTGCCAACGTGGTACGTGCTCTATGCGGCGTCGCTCCCATTGCGGATTATTATATCAGAGGAAACAATACGCCGCTCGCACGACTTGATACTAATATCGGCGAGAGGTCCCCCTTGCGCCTGTTATTTACCACCACAGTTAGATTTTCTACTCTTTCTTGAATTAAACAGATCTCCTGATGTATGCATGAATCCCCATGGTACCCCATAGATCTTGCCCAATATCCCAAACGGCCGGAGACATCTCCCCACATAAGTCAACACAAGGAACAACGGGCGCACAAGCCGGGACAGATAAAAAGACGAATGGCGGGGGTTTTGTCTTGTCCTACTCACTCTTGGCAGCCTTGCCCAGCTTGCGCTGCGCGCTGGAGACACCCTTGCGTTTCTGACCGCGCTGAGACGGTATGACATACGGCTGGGGTGGGCTGAGAAAACGCACGTCCACCTTCGGCGTGTGAGCGTCAGCAGCAGGTTCACGGATGGCGATCAGTTGCCTGGTTGGGTTGTTTCGGACCAGCTCGACGACCGCGACTTTGTCATCACATACGCTGGCACTATGGCTGGTGGCTCCGCTGGTAGATGAGAGGAGGGGGGAGAGTGAAGCAGTGGCAGGCGCGACTTGCTGCTGGACCAGCCTTGGCGAGGTGTACATGGACACCATCTCTTTGGAGTCGTGCTGGATGTTCCGACCGGAGCTTGCCGCATAGTGGCCATTGATCGTCTCCTCGTCCGTCTTGTAGTTGAGCCCCATCCGCAGGTCCAGCTCATCACGCAGCAACAGCAGCACACGCATCACCTCCTTGACGTCGTCGGAGTCCGGGAGGTAGACACAGATCAGATGCGTCCGAACGTTGCCACGGCTGGGCGCTACCTTGGCAGTGTCTCCGAGCCGCCCAGTCGCCAGCAGCCGCTGCACAACGGTCCACCAGCGGTCCACGTCCTCGGTGGAGGGAAACAGCATCCACTTGCCGGGGTTGGGGTGCGCAGCCGTGACTGGCCGCTCCGCCCAGATCCATGCCACGTGCGCGCATGTACATGTGGACGGCGCGCGGATGCAGCGGGATTCGTGCGCACTGGCCTCGCGATCGCTGAGCAAATTCTCGGACATGGAGCGGCGGGAAAGCAGGAGTTCGCATATTCATGTGAAGACTACCGGTACATGCACATCATAGGGATGCGATGTGCAGCGTGTCCCTCCCTACTCCCTGGGCTCCGCAAACGGACTCTTCACACTGTGGTTCACGGCCTCTGATGTTGGCGTCAAGCTTCAGAACGAGGACGACCCACTAAAACTCCGGCAAACAAAGAATGAAGGATGCTCGTCACGCTCGACGGCGTGAGTAATTTCCGCGCCGTGAGCGCGTCTCTACCAGGGCTGTACCGCTCCGCAGCTCTCGATAGCGCGACAGATGCAGCGGCCGCGTACATATTGGACGGAGCTCGAATCAGAACGATCATCGATCTCAGAAATGAGGATGAGATCTTCAGGGCGCAGCGGCGTGCAAGTCGTGTTGGCCGCCTTCTGACCGCTGCCTACAATAACGGAGCGGCAGTTGGCGCTGGTAAGCTCGCCTCTGAGGGTTGCGGGGTGCTTCGTCGCTACCACGTGCCAGTCTATGAGAACGTCGACGGCTTCTTTGAGGAGGTTGAGCGGCGGCTGCGCCCTGCAAAGAGGGCCGAAGCGCTCCTGTACAAGAGCTTCGACACGAAGAAGTTGAGCCGACTTCTTTACGACGAGGTCTCGCGTGGCCGGCAGCAACTGCTGTATACTGCGATGCTGCGTGCAAACACGGCCGCGTGGGGCCGCGCATTGAAACTCGCAGCCGACCGCCGCCGGGAGGGTGGCGTCCTCATCCATTGCGCCCAGGGTAAGGACAGAACAGGTGTGCTCGCAGCTCTGATGCAACATGCCGCGGGCGACGATCGAGCCTCGATCGTTGAGAGCTACGCCGCATCTGAGGAGCTGCTGGCCGCCGCGAACGCGAACGCCGAATCGACTCGGGAGGCGAACGAGGCAGCGCCCGGCGCAGACGCGGCCGAGGTCGGTCGTGGCGTCGATTGGTCGGCGATCCGAGGATCGCCGCCTGAGGCCATAGACGAGACATTTGCTTGGATCCGATACGAGTATGGGGCCATAGACACATTTCTCGCAAGTGTCGGCTGCGGCGAAGAGTGGCGGCGTACCCTATTGCGTTAGTTGGGACCCCTCCACTGAGCGTCTTGACAGTGTACCAGCGACTCTCATGGCAATGCGCCTGAGCCAACCCGATGACAGCCAAAGCCGACGACCTTCGCATCGGCCTCGAGCTCGACATGCACATGGACGAGACGTCGCGCGCGGGCCGGCGGCATCCGCGCAAACGAACGCGCCGCCGACGCGTGACGAGACAGTTCGGCAGAATCGCCGCCGCGGGCCGGCCCGCAGGCCCAGCGAAGCGCCAGTCCAATGTGACCAATCAAACACGAACCGAACGGGAACGAGTCCACCGTCCCGTGTGCGTGTCGCGAGCGTGTCCGGGTTACGGCGCGGTCGTGCCTCGCGTGCCGCGCGCCCGGCGGTGGCCGGCCGGCGGCCGCCGCCGCGCCCGGGGCGCACGCGCAGGTGTACCCGCGGTGTGTCCCGGCTCCCCCGCCAATCTCAAAGCCACATAAATAAGAGTCCTAAAAGACCACCTGGGACTTCGACAGAACCGCACCCACCGCTCGACCACGACCGCCCGGGACACGAACGGGCACACGAAGCGACCCCACGGCGCAGTATACATGGAGGTTGGAGCACCGTCCTCGAGCCGTCACTCAAGCGCAGGCGGCAGGGGAGAATGGCAACGCTGGGACGAATCTACTTGCGTGCTTTCGCACCACCTTGCGACTTCCCAAGGATGGTTGTAGGATCCGAGTTCCTCGACGTGCCGCGGATGGACTTGTATTTGCCCGACGCGTCTGCTTCGCCCTCGAAGCCGCACATCAGTTTGTCGGGCACCTCTTGCTTAGTCAGCAAGACTGGCTCGCCATTTTCGCCTTCAATACCAAGCTTCAGCTCCGTGGACCGCAAGGCAAGAGCTGGCGCAACCCTCGATGCATGCTCCATTATCAGGCGTTTGTTGTACTGTGCTGCCTGTGCTGGGGTGCCAGGTGGAGCTACGGCGAGATCGCCAACCTCGGTCCACTTGTCGTCTAGTTGAACAAAGACACGGTGGCGTGGTGATCCATCTGCGACTAACTCCTTGAACTTGTCCCATTGGCGTTTTGGCGATAGCTCAGTCTTTCCGACAACTGGCTTGGCACTCTTGCCTCCCGCCGGCGCTCCGAAGCCAGCCATGCGAATCTGAGCGCCGATCGCCGTAGGGCCGTTGCGAACAGCTGGACTGCAATGGAAAGCAGGAGAGAATTGCAGCGACGCAGCCAGGATCAAGATGACGAGGCTGATCGGCATATTGACGGCGGATCCTTGTGCAGCGTCGGCGGACCCTTGTACGTCAAGCGTCTCTGTGGTGCTGCCCCGACTTGCTTCGTGCGGGACACACAGAACAATTCACCGAACGTGGAGATTTTCTGGTGAACGAAGATGTTGTGAGTCATGTTGGATCTGCAACACCTCGATCTCGCGCGATCTCCAAACCGCCGCATGTCCATCCGGCGCTTCTGGAACTGACTGTGAATTCACACATCAAATTTTCTTCCTGTGCTGTGTCGACTTTCCACAAGTACCGGTACCGCTTCCCAAAAGGGGTTCGCCTGAGAGCTCAGGTTGCGTCGAGACACCCGCACGTTTACCTACCACAGTCACCTACCGGGTACGCGAGGTGCATGGGAGATCTCCGGCCGATCGCCGCGCAAACCAACATTGGCTGGCAATGCTCATGACGGTGCAGCTGCTACTGCACATAACGGTGGCGACAGCCTACTCGATTGGGGTCGCGGCCTCGGCACCGTCCAGTAGCACACCGGCTGCTGGCCACTCATCGCTCAGCAAACAGGACCCGGAGGTGTGCTCACTCATCGAGAAAGAGGCTGCACGGCAACGTGATGGCCTCGAGCTCATTGCCTCGGAGAATTTCGTGTCGCCTGCTGTGCGCGAGGCGCTCGGATCGTGTCTCACCAACAAGTATTCCGAAGGCTTGCCTGGCGCGCGCTACTATGGTGGCAACGAGCACATCGACGCGATCGAGCGGCTCTGCCAGAAACGCGCATTGGACCTGTATGGCCTATCGCCGGATGAGTGGGGCGTCAACGTGCAGCCGTACTCTGGCTCGCCGGCCAACTTCGCCGCGTACACGGCGCTGCTGCAGCCGCACGACCGCATTATGGGTCTCGACTTGCCGTCGGGTGGCCATCTCACCCACGGCTACTACTCGCCGAAGAAGAAGATCTCGGCGACTTCGATCTACTTCGAGTCGCTGCCGTATGAGGTGGACGCCACGACTGGTCTGGTCGACTACGACGGCCTCGAAGCACGAGCCAGGCTCTTCCGACCCAAACTCATCATTGCGGGAGCCTCCGCGTACCCACGCGACTGGGACTACGGGCGCATGCGGCAGATTGCAGACGAGGTCGGCGCATACCTGCTCAACGACATGGCGCACATCTCGGGCCTCGCGGCCGCGCGCGAGTGCCACAACCCGTTTGAGCACGCGGACGTTGTCACCTCGACCACGCACAAATCATTGCGTGGGCCGCGCGCTGGGGTCATCTTTTACCGCAAAAAGTTCGAGGCCGCAGTCAACGGCGCCGTCTTCCCGGCGCTGCAGGGCGGCCCGCACAACCACCAGATTGGTGCCCTCGCGGTCGCACTTCGGGAGGCCGCGGCGCCCGAATTCGGCGACTACATACGGTCGGTGAAGGCGAACGCCAAGGCCCTCGCTCGAAAGCTCGTGAGCCATGGGTACGAAATTGTGACGGGCGGCACCGACAATCATCTCGTACTGTGGGATTTGCGCCCACTCGGCCTGACAGGCTCGAAGCTCGAGAAGCTGTGCGAGGCGGTCCACATCTCACTGAACAAGAACGCCGTGCGCGGCGACACGTCAGCGCTCACGCCGGGCGGCGTGCGAGTGGGCACACCCGCGATGACGACTAGGGGGTTGAACGAGGCCGATTTTGAGGTGGTCGCTGACCACCTGCACGCGGCGGCGCAGCTATCGCTTCAGTTGCAAGCGTTGTCGGGGCCCAAACTAGCCGATTTTGTGCATGAGATCGAGGGCTCAGCGGAGGTGCGCGCGCTGCGCGAGCGCGTCACCGAGTTTGCCTCCAAGTTCCCGATGCCATGAGCGACGCGAGCGGACTGAGTGTGCGGTGGAGAGGACTGGCAACAAAAGCGTCGCCAGATCGTGTTCCAAAGATCATTTCAGATGAGTACAATAAACGCGCGCTGTTTAAAACTCGAGTTTTTTACCGTAAACTGTTTTAAACTGCTTTTGTTAAACTCCGAAGCAATGTGAAAAACCACTAAAACAGCCCGCCCCGCCCTGAGACGTGGCACCGACGCTCCGCGCTCACCTCATGCGCTCACCTCACAAGTCGGGCCACGATGAGTCCTCGGGCAGATCGCCTTGCGGATCGGCACCTACCAAGCCAGTAACGAGCTCCTGGGCCAGGTCCATACCGGAAACCTGCTGTAGCAGCTCTCGGATGCGTCGGATCGAAGTGTTGAGAGCGACGTCCGCCTGCAGGTCCATCGCTCTGGACGACAAATGCTTGCCTTCATCAGGGTACTCCGACGGCGGCAATAGCTGCTGCGACGGCGGTGGTGGCGGCGGCGGCGGCGGCAGTGGTGGCGGCGGCGGCGGTGGTGGCGGCGGTGGTGGCGGCGGTGGCGGGGGCGACGCAGCCGCCACCGCTGGCATGGCCGCACTTGCCCTTGGTAAGTAAGGTAAGCTCTTGTCCGGCCGCGGCGTGAGGCGAGCGCTCTGGGCGTGAGGTGCCATTACGGCGGGTGGCGGCGGGTGGCGCGGCTTCCCGTGCTTCGGTCCTTTGACAGTGCCTATAACGGGGCCTTTGGCGGCGTACTCGGCGATCTCGCTCGCCTTGCGCGCCAGCGCCGCCTCATGCGCCACCTTGGCCGCCGCCTCTTGCTCCGCCGCCTCCCTCTCCGCTGCCGCCTTGGCTTCTTTGGCTTCCTTGGAGGCCTTCCTCTCTGCCTCCCACGCGATCTGCCGATGACGCATGCTCTCGGTCGGCCGAAGGAGCGTCGCACTGGCAGCCGAGGCACCCGCGCCGCTTGGCCTGGCGCCCTCGTGAGCGCCCTCGGCGGCGCCCTCTGCAGTCAAAGCTGCCTTCGCTATGAAAGGCGCCTCCTCCACTGTCGGCGCCGATGGCATCCTCGCCACTACCGCTGCCGACGCCGCACGAGCGTCGTGTTGAGCGTCTGGTGCCGCTCGAACGTCGTGTTGAGCGTCTGGTGCCACCCGCGTGCCGGCAATTCGGACCTGGGCGCCCTGGCCCAGAAAGCCACCCGCGTCGTGGTGGGCGCCCTTGCCCAGAGGGCCGTCAGCGAGCGCCACTGCCGTCTTGGGAGGTGAAGAGACACGGCAGACCGCCGCCGCAGCGGTTGCGCTCGCTGCTGCTGCGAGCGCACGCACTTGGGCGGCGGCCTTGTCTTGACGCTTCGAGATGGCCAGGAGCGTCTGGCATCGACGCTCTTCTTTCTGCTCGCGCATGAGCGCCGAGCGCTCCGCCGCCAGCTGCAGCGTCAGCGAGTGTACTTCATCGCGCTGCTGCTGCGCAAGCTTCTGGCTCGCATGCAAACGCGCTTGCGACTGCCGTAGCTGCTCGCGGAGCGCCGCAGCGTCCCGCTCGCTCGCGGCGGCGGACGCCGCGTGATCTTCGGCTTCCTTCTTCAGCCGCCGATTCTCTTCCAGCAGCCGTGCGCTGCGCGAGCGCGCGTCGCGGTCTGATGAGGCCAGCCTCTCAATCTCGGCCTCGAGCTGGGTGCTGCGAGCACGCTCCGTGTCGAGTTGAGCGATGGCCATCTCAAGCTGTGTGTCGGCGCGGCTGCGCGCTTTGAGCGTATTGTTGCGCTGCTCCAGCAGATCGGACCGACGCTTGGCACTCGCCGCGCGCACTTTTTCCTGTTCCTTTTGGGCTCGCTCCAGCCTGTCTTGCAGCTGCTGGCACTCAAAGGAAAGCGTGATGTTCTCGGCAGAGAGCATGGCGTTAACATCCTGCACCTGCGCCGAGAACAGAGAGTTTGCTTCACCCGCGTCGGTTTCCATGCCGCCGCCGCCATCGGCAAGCCGCATGCGCAGAGCGGTGACCTCGTGTTCGAACTGGCGATTCTTGGAGCGCTCGTTGTCGGCAGCCTCACGCGCCCGACGAGCCGCCTCCTCCGCCTCGACCGCCTGCGACTTGGCGGCTGCCAGGGCCCACGCGAGCTCGTGCGCCTGCGCGGGATCGAGCGTCAGGTTGACATGGGACATGAGAGAAGCAACGAGAGGACCGGTGCCGCCTCCACGAACTCCGCGGGATGAGAGGTGTGAACATTAAAACATTGGCTGTGAAAATAATAACAGCGCTGTGCCTCTTGCTATAGGGAGAGTGGGAAATGAACGCAGCACCTCGTGAATCAATATCCTTGAGCAAAATCCCACTTGTTGGGCATCGGCTTCCCACTGGCCGCCTCGGCGATCATTTGGCCAAGGTGACGCATGCGCACGAGCTCGGTGTCGCGGATGCCGATACCGCCGCCACGGTGCGGGCTGAGCACCACCGAGTCGAGCTCGTGGAAAGGCAGCGTGGAGGGCGGCGTGGAGCTCGCGGCAGCAAAGTTCGCTGGGTAATTGTACCACACGTCGATGCCGGCGCCAAAGAGCCGTCCCGATCGTAGCGCCTCGAAGAGTGCAGACTCGTCGACGATGTCGCCTCGGCCCACGTTGACGAGAACGCTACCCAACGGGAGCAGGGCCAGCTCCTTGGCTCCAAGGAGCGAGCGCGTCAGCGCCGTCGAGGGCAAGCAAATCATGAGCACGTCAGCACGTGGCAGCAGTGAAGCGAGCTCTTCGGCACTGTACACCTGTGGTGGAGGTGGCGACGTGGTGAGCACATGCATGCAGCAGCGAAGGGAGCTCCTCGGCACTGTATACACACCTCGACTCCGTCAACGACCGTCATGCTCCCAGGACGCACGCTACGCCGCGTGCCGAGGACTCGCATGCCGAGTGCGTGAAGCACCTTGGCAACGCGCGTGCCGAGATGGCCGAGCCCGAGCACCAGCGCCGTCCTGCCCTCGAGGAGCACCATCGGCATAGGTGGATCTACCTCCTCTCCAGGAAAGGGCAGGCCGCGCGGCCGCCAGTCGCCCGCGCGCAGCTTCGCGTCGGCCGGAAGTAATCGCTTGGTCGCAGCCAGCAGCAGCGCCACGCCCATCTCGGCCGTCATGGGCGCGTTGTGATGCAGGTTGTGCAGCGTTACCGTCGAGCCGAGCCGGTCGCCGAAGGCAACACGCATCTTATCAATTTGCGCAGGCAGGATGCCCGCGTATGCCATGATGAGCGCCTTCAGATTTGGAAGTGCCGCGGCAGCTGCGTAGACGCGATCCGGCGTCGCTGCACCCGGGAAAATGAGCACGTCAACGTCGTCTGGGAGGTCTCCGCCGGCCGTGACGCTCACAGCCTCCGTGGCCGAAGTGCGCAGCACATGCAGCAGCTCGTCGTCGACGTCCCTGCAGTAGTGTGCGCGCAGAGCTCGTTTTGCGGCCGATGTGAGCGCGCGGCGCTGCCGGTAGGTGAACACAGCTACGGTTACGCCCGTGGCGAGCGCGACACCGACTGCGGAGCGGAGCATATGTGCTTGTTTACATTGTTTCGTCGGCTTCGGGGGCTTCTCGACTTCTCGTCCGTGCGAATCTGCAAAACGTAAAGTCAAGTAAGTCCAATCATTCTCAGCAGTGCTCCCTACGCCTGGAAGAGTGCACCTGGGCCGGACGATGACCCTTGACCGGTGTGTAGGTGTCGCACTCTCGCACAGACTCCCCACAGACTCGAGACTCGATGCGCGACGCACGGGTCAAAGTATCGAGCGAATAATCGTTAAATAATCGTCAACGAATTCACCATGGAAGCGTCGGCATCGAAGGTTATTCGTTGAGCACGCCCTATGGTGAAACAAATCGTTGAGCACGCCCGTCACCCCCCGTTCCTGACGCCCCGTTCATAGGACGCTACACAGCGCACAGAGACGCGCCCGGTTCCGTTCATGACTCAGCCCGGCCTGGGCGGTGGCGGTGGCGGGGCGCTAAAGCGCCCAGTCTCAGGATCGCGGCCTGGCGGCGGCGGCGGCGGCGGCGGCGGCGCACCCATGCTCGCACGCCCAGCTGCTGGCGGCGGCGGCGGGGGAGGGGGCGCGCCCATGCTCGCACGCCCGGGCGGTGGCGGTGGCGGCGCCGGCGCCGGCGCGCCCATGCTCGCACGCCCGGCATCTGAAGGCGGTAGCGGCGGCGGCAGCGCACCCATGCTCGCACGCCCTGGTGCTGGTGGCGGTGGTGTCTTGACTGGCACACTTTTAGATCCGCCGAACATGCCTTTCTTGCCACCGACCTTTGACTTGTCGGAGGTGATGAGCGAGCCCATACTCAATACCCTCTTCATGAGCGAGTCGATGTATGCGGAGAGGCCCTCAATCTCCTTGGCCATGTCCGCGTTCTCCTTCTGCGTCTCGCTGAGCTTGAAGTTGATCTCCACGAGCCCGCGCTGCAGCGCGAGCACCTCGAGGATCGCGTCGCGATGCTCCGGTGAGACGCGCTGTTGCCATGGCGAAGGAGGCGCTTGAGGCATGATGGAGTGTCCTTCTCACGCGGAGGCGTGGAGCAAGGTTGGCCTCGTCAAGTCAAGTCAAGCCTGATGTATATTATGTCTCATCCCCGGCTTTAAGTCAGATTGATTGCCACTTTCATCGCTTTAGAAGTCCTCCTTGCCAGGCAGCAAACGGCCAGGCGGTGCTGGCATTCGGTGCTGCTGCCGCTCGAGCACTGCGGACGGAACGGAATGGCCTCTTACGGCTACGGACATTGTAAGTTCCGAATCACGTCTGCTAGCACAAAGCCAGCGCGCCCTGCCTGGCGGCGCAACGGGCGGAGCGCACGACATTTCCAGCTCTTGTGATAGCTGGCTCTGCACTCGCTCTGACGTTGCTATGTTCGACACGCGCGCGCTCGCAGCTCCTGACGACGATCTCTATGAGGGGTTTAACAGTAATCCGCAGCCCATGCCGCAGCCCGCGGCTGGAGTACCGCCCTCTGCAGGCGGCTTCCGGCCACTAGGCACGGGAATGCGCGGCGGTGGCCTCGCCTCACGTGCTGGCGCGGGCATGTCGCGCGCGGGCGGGCCGGGCGAGCACGAGAACCGGCCGATGACGGCTGTGCGCGCCGCGGGCTATACGGCCCACGGGCGGCCGGGCACGGGCAAAGGCTTCGATCCGATGAACGGCGGCGCCTCCGGTGGCGGCCGCGGGCCGGCGCCGCCGCTGCAGAAGCGCGCGGACAACAGCCCCGAGGACAAGTGCCGTGCGATGGAGAAGGAGGTGAACGCGCTGATCGAGGAGAGCGCGCAGCTCTCTCTCAAGAAGCAGTACCAGGCTGCGCTCGACCGCGCCAAGGAGGCGGGCAAGCTCGAGCGGCAGCTCTGCAAGAAGCGCGAGGAGAGTGGCCTGGCTGATCAGATCAACATCGATCTGACTTACTCGGTGACGTTCAACCTGGCCAACCAGCACCACTGCTGCGGCATGTACATGGAGGCGCTCAACGCGTACTCAGTCATCGTCAAGAACAAGCAATACGCGCAGTCGGGCCGGCTGCGCGTCAATATGGGCAACATTTACTACGAGCAGAAAAAGTACTCGGCGGCGATCAAGATGTACCGAATGGCGCTCGACCAGATCCCGAATACGGGGCGCGAGATCCGGTACAAGATCATGCGCAACATCGGCAACGCCTTCGTGCGCCTCGGCCAGTTCCAGGACGCGATCGCGAGCTACGAGCAGATCATGGACGGCTCGGCCGACCTCCAGACGGGCTTCAACCTCGTCCTCTGCTACTATGCGTCGGGCGAGAAGGAGCGCATGAAGAAGGCGTTCACGCGGCTGATCTCGGTGCGCGAGCTCGGCATGGACGAGAACCTCGAGGCCGAGCTCGACGATGTGCTCAAGGAGGACGGGCTCAAGGACCAGCTGCGCCTCAAGCAGCGGCAGAGCACCAAATACCTCTTGGTGGGAGCCCCCTGATGGCCTCGGATGGCCTCGGATGGCCTCGGATGGCCTCGGATGGCCTCGGATGGCCTCGGATGACTTCTTGAGTACCTCCCTCATCAGGTGGCCGCCCAGGCGATCGTCAGTGTCGCCGTGATTGCACCTCTGATTGCATTCTGATTGCATGCTGATTGCCTCCCTCATCAGGTGGCCGCCAAGCTGCTCGCGCCCGTCATCGAGTCGGACATCGTGTCGGGCTTCAACTGGATCGGCGAGATCCTGCGCGCGCAGAACCACCAGTCCCTCGCTACGGAGATGGAGATGGGGAAGGCACTCTACTTTATGCGCTCGCGTGAGTACGACAAGGCCATCGAGACGCTCAAGAGCTACGAGAAGAAGGACCAGACTCTCGTGGCGCACGCAGCGACCAACCTGTCCTTCATCTACTTCCACGAGGCCGACTACCAAAACGCGATCAAGTACGCCGACATCGCGATGAAGCACAACCGGTACAATGCAAAGGCACTCGTCAACAAGGGCAACTGCATGTTCATGCGAGGTGACCTCGAGCACGCTCGCGCCATGTACCAGGAGGCGATGGGCGCGGAGGCTGACTGCCTTGAGGCGATCTACAACCTCGGCGTGGTCAACAAGCGGCTGGGCGAGTTCCCGGCCGCGCTCTCGCTCTTCGAGAAGCTGCACGCCATCATCCCGAACTCGGTGGAGGTCATGTGGCAGATCGCGGATCTGTTTGACCAGTCGAACCAGTCGCGCAACGCCATCAAGTGGTTCAAGATCTTGAATGCGCGCGTGCCCACCGATCCGTCCGTCTTCGCGCGCATCGGCAACATCTACCTCAAGGAGGACGACGAGGCGCAGGCGTTCCACTACCACCAGGAATCGTACCGGTACTACCCTGTGAATATGAACGTCATCTCATGGCTTGGCGCCTATTTCGTCAAGAACGAGATGTACGAGAAGGCGGTCGCCTACTTTGAGCGCGCGGCACAGATCCAGCCGGCGGAGGTCAAGTGGAAGCTGATGGTGGCCTCGTGCCATCGCCGGAGCGGCGACTACGCGCTTGCGTTCGAAATCTACCGCGCGATCCATGCCGACTTCCCCGACAACATCGAGTGCCTGCGCTACCTCGTGCACATCTGCGACGACCTTGGCAAGAAGGACCAGAGCCACGATTACGTGGTCAAGTTGCGCGCTGTGGAGCGTGCTTTGGAACAGTCGAGCGAGGCGAACACCCTCGCGGGATTGCATGCGCCGCCGCCGCCCCCGCCCCCGCCAGGCCGTCCTGGCGCCCCGAGCACTTCCGACGGTTACGACGAGAACAATCCGTACAATCGCGGAGGTCCCGGCCTGCCCGCTGCGCCGCCGCGCGCGCCTGGCCTGCAGCACGATGACGAGTACGAGCGCGCGCAGGTCAACGCCGCTGCCGGTGGTGGCAAGGGCTCGTCCAAGCCATCCAAGAAGGTGACGGCGGGCGGCGCGGACGACGACCACTTTGCCGACGTCGACCTGGGCGACGACTTGCTGCCATCGTGAGCTCGACACGCGCCGCACGCGGCCTGGGATGGTCGCGCGCACGCTGGAGCGTGTCTGACCGTGTCTGGACTCTGGTCGCGGTGCAGGCCCCACCAGTCCAGCAGTCGGCACAGTTTGCGCACGCCCTGACACATGAGTCTGCAAAAGACTCGTCGACTGCGATCATGTCGATTGTCCGGTCGTCCGTCGGTCTGCGACGTCGCTCAGCCGAGCACACACCCGCGACCCGACCTCACACGGCACGCTGGCCGGCGGGGTTGCGGCGCGCGAGCCGCTCGAATCGAATTTAATATTAAGCAGTCCGGATCGGCGATTTTTCCATTTTATACGCCACCACCGCGGGGTCCCCATTACCCCCCCCCCCCCCCCCCACCCCCCCCCCCGGGCCCCCCCCCCCCCCCCCCCCCCCCCCCCCCACATCCCATAGTATGTTTCAACGCATCTCAGTCTTCATTTTAGATTTTTTTCAAGCCGTCGCCGCGCCGGCTTTGGCCTTCTTGACTTTCGCCACTTTGGGCTCCGCCGCCTTCCCCTTGGCCAAAAGAGCCAGCTCGGCCGCGGCCACGCGCTCTTTCCAGTCCGCTGGCCGCTCCCAGAGGCGCGAAACTTTCCAACGTGTCGCCGGCTGCGTTGTCGACCCGTACGGCATCAACCGTTTCAGCTTCTTGATGATACGTCTTGTCGTCACAGGGCGGTGCGCCATCTTGCGCAGCGTCTGCCGCCGGCGGGACGTACCCGCCTGCAAGTGCTTCTTACCCGCGGCTTTGTGCATGAATGTCCCATCGCCCTTTTGGTAGAAGCGCTTCATCGCACCCTTGTGCGTTTTGAGCTTGTACTTGGTCTGAACTCCTGGTCTTTTCAGCTTCGGCTTTGCGCGGATGGGTTGTGCCCGTGCCCCGCCCATCCGCGCGCCACGGCCATCAGCCCCATCCTTCCTGTGACTATGCCGGCGCGCCCCCGATAGCAGCTGCAGCAGAGGTGCCTGCGACGCTCGCCATGGAGCAGCCCCCAGCAACGCTGCCAATGGGCTTGGAGCACCACCCTGCTGCATCTGAGTCCGGAAGGAGGTACCGAGCGGAGGCTGCAGTTTGCCAGCTGCGCGGGTTAGCAGTGTTCGCGAGCAGCCCCCCGAAGCCAGCGATGATGGCAGTGCTGCGCAGCGCGCAAAGATAGGAGCGGCCGCACGGTGGAGCGGCTTCCGCGCGAGGAACATTTCCACGCGTCACCCCTGCTGAGGGTTGGGGGGAGTTGGGGGAGAGCGATTCATACAACTCGGCGCTTGACGTTCAACATCTGGCGTTTTTCTCCAACAATACTCGTGAAACCATGAATCTAAATGCTTTTTTGCGTATGAATAGGTTGTCGCGAGAGTTTCGTCGCGGCACGACTCGCGGCACCGGCCATGCGTCGCACCGGCCTGTCAGCCGATGCTGCCAGAGCCCGGCAGCTCGCCCAAGTGCTCGACGCGCGTCGCGCAGCCTTTGACAAGCGCTGCACCGATGTGACGCAGAAGTGGAAAACGGCCGCAACCGAGGTTCCGTCTGAGGATGATGACATCATCGCACTGCCACCGCTGCCGCCGCTGGCCGACGAGTTCAGTTTGAAGGAGCTGTTCAAGGAGCCCATAGTAACGCCAGCGTTCACGGAGCGGCAGCTCACATCGGCCACGTCGCCCACATCCCTCAATCAGCTCGCACCATCTCCAGCCGACGACGGAGAGCCGACGGAAACGGACCATGTGGAGCCAACGAGCTCGCCGACGACGGAGAGTGTCGACCGTGAGCAGGTCGACGTCGCGCTGCTGCGGGAGCTGCACGAGGCTGTTGATGCGATAGCGGCCGATCTGGACGCACCGCTCGCCCCGCCTGCAACACCGGCGAGCACGCCGGAAGCGACACTGCCTATACCGCCACGTGCCCGTTCCACAGTGCCCTCGATGTGGACGGTTGGCCGCGGCGATGGCGGCTCTTCAGCACCGGCGGAGCCCAGTGTGGTGCCAGCTGCGCCTGCGGGGGTGCGCCAGAGCGGCGGTGGCCTGCAGCCCGCCTCGCGGGCTGTGGCGCACGAGCCCAAGGGCTGTGGGGTTTCGTTTGGTCCCAAGGGCAGTGGAGCGCGCGCTCTTCTGGAGAGGCTGCAGCAGGTGCACGCAGCGCACAGGGCGCAGCGCGCGCTGCTGCGCCAAGGCTACCAGCAGACGGTGGGCGCACTCTCGCGCATGCATTCCGCCGCGCTCGCCGAGGCGAACGCGGCGGCGCACCGTCGCACCGCTGAGCTCGCGATGATCTCACGCCAACATGAGACGCTCGCTGCCGACGTCGAGGCGCGTATAGCGGAGCAAGTGGCTGCACGCACCTCTGAGCTTGAGCGCCAGGCGTCGGAGCTGCAGGCGCGGCTCTCGCGGATCGAGGGCGAGCGCGCGCTCGCCCACGAGCAGCTCGTCGAGGCGCGCGACGCCAAGCGTGACGCGCTCGAGCGAGCCCAACGGGCGAACGCCGACTGCCGCGCCGCCGAAGAGTACGCCGACCTGCGTGCTCGCCAGCGTCTTGAGCTCGAGAGGCGAGATGAGGATCGACGGCGGGAGTACGAGTGCGTATTGGAGCGCGAGGCGCACCGCGAAGAGCGTTCGCAGCTTGCGGTGCGTCTCGAGACCCTCGCTGTCGAGTTGGAGGCCGCAGAGAGTGCCCTCGCGAGCTCGATGGCCTCTGCTGCTCAGACGGTGCAAAGGTCGGCTGCCGAATTGGAGGCGGCGCGCATGGCTGAGCGGCAAGCGATGCGGCAGATGGCCGCGGACCGCGAGGCCACCGAGGCCGCCGTGGCTACCGCCGACGTGGCGAGGAAGCAGGCAGACGCCGAAACCGCTGCGGCATCGCAAGTCCGCCGACGTTGGGCAGAGGCGCTGCGGGAGGCAGTGCTTGAGGCGGAAGCTCGCGGCGCAGCGGCGGCCGAAGCTCGGGCGGCCGAGGCGGTCGCGGCGGCCGAAGCTCGGGCGGCCGAGGCGGTCGCGGCGGCCGAAGCTCGGGCGGCCGAGGCGGTCGCGGCGGCCGAAGCGCGGGCGGCCGAGGCTGTCGCGGCGGCCGAAGCTCGGGCGGCCGAGGTGATCACGGCGGCCGAGGCCGAGTTCGCAGTGGCGCGCACGGCGTGTGAGGCGGCCGAGCGGGAGAGGGCAGCAGCGGAGAGCTACATTGAGGAGCAGCGGGCGGCCCATGCTCACCAACTCGCCACCCTAGCCGCACTGCCCCCAGAGCCCCCAGCTCCGCCCGCGCCAGTGGCGTCGTCTCGTGCGCGAGGGGCGCTGCCGGCAGTGGCGGTGGCGGCGGTGACCTCGAGTGCCTCGGAGCGCCGTGGTGGCGCTTGGGACGCTCTACTTGTCGGGCAGACGGCTCCTGCCGGGGGGTGGACACCGGTCTTGGGTCCTGCGCCCGAAGGTGCCGCTCCGCCGACGCCTTCGGCCGCTACCTCGAGTGCACCCGGAGCCCCGCCCTGGCCAACTGGTTCGTCAGCCGCTGTGCAGCTCGCGCCCGTGAACCGTTCGTCAGAGATGCCCGAACCTCGAGATTCTATCTCCAGCCGTCTCGAAGCGTTGGGCTGTTTCGGGCCTGGCCCGCTCCCCGCGGGCAAAACCACCGGCACAGCCGCTGGCACAGGCAGTGGCACCGCCAGCGGCACCGCGGGCACGTCGAGTTGGGCCGCCATCGACGTCTTCTCCTCCGCCACTGCGGCCGCCGGCGAAGGCGGCAGGCCCTCGACGTTCGCCTCGGACGCCGCTCTCCTTGCAGAGGCCCTTGCGCTCGGCTTCGATGAATGGAGTGACGTGGCGTCCCGCGGCGGCGACCGCGACCGCGACGGCCACAGCACCGAGGGTGCCTTCGGAGAAGCCGAGGAGGCACCGAGGCGTGTGCGGCCTCTGCCCTCCCCGGGCAGCAGCATGCCCCGCGCGCACGACGTCGCACTGGCTCCAAACCCCCATGCACTCCCCTCGTTACCCTCATCAGACGGATGGATGCACCACGGCCAGTCGGCCTATCAGACGAGCTGGGACGAGATTGAGGAGCTCGTTGGTGCTGGCGGCGGCGGCGGGGGCGGCGGCGGGGGCGGCGGGGGGTATGGCGGCGGTTTCACAATCCGTTCACCGCTGCCGTCGGCCTCGCCCGCGCACCGGAGCAGCGCGGTGGGGGTGGACTCGCGAGTCGGTCACCAGCGTGCGCTCCCCGCGCGTCGCCCGACTGCGCCGCCCACTCCTGCGCGCGAGCCGGCCGCGTCGCCGCGCCGCAACTATGCTGCCTTGCTCGACGAGTACATGTCTGGTGGAGGAGGGCGCGGCGCAGTCGGTCGCCAGCCAGCGGGCCGAGTGGGGGCTTCAAGACGTTGAAGCACGCCCAGCCACCCCTCCCTACCGGCGGGTGACGAACAAAAACGCGACGAGCTATCATGCACGCTGAACGCACGCACGCAAACTGCGAAGGCGGGAAGGGGCCGGCTCGGGCACGCTCTCATTACCTTCATTACCCTCATTACCCTCATTAGGCGGGAAGGGGCCGGCTCGGGCCGGCTTGGGCAAGCTCTCTCAATAGGGGCGTGGTAGCTGCGCCGGGTATACGGCGATCGGGGGGACGAACCTGCAGCTGCGCATCTCTCTTCTCGGGTCGCTGTGGCCTCAGACACTCTTAGATGAGAGCCGCTCGTCCTCCGAACTGGGTGCTTTTGAGTCGCTAGAGACGTATCTCAGTGTGTCGGCGGGCGCGTCCGCGGACCGGCCCATCGTTCGTGTGGCGGCCGGAGCGGACGGACGGCACGGAGGGTGACTGTGTATCCATGTATGCGTGCGCGACCCGCGCCGCGGGGTTCTTCTGTCCCCCGGGCCGCGCGCGCGTCGTCATCCGCCGGCGGCCCCTCTGACCGGCGGCCCTCCGGCCGCTCGCGCCGACGTTGCACGTTCGGCGGCCCGGCGTCGTCACGAGCCGGCGCGGCCCGCGCCGGACCGCGGGACCGCGGGCGGCGGACCGCGCCGTCGATCGGCGGGATGCTGGATCCGGACGAGACGACAAGTTTGAACACACACAGGCGACGACATAGGTGCCGGCCGGACGCTTAATAATATGGCCATCTACGGAATATAAACACACACGCATCGAACATGTCTGAGCGCACACACTCGGATTGTATTTGTACAGTCGAACTACCTATTTACACGAGACGTCCCGGCGGGTGATGCACATACACTGCACACGCCCCGCGCCTGTCTTCAAGTTGAACTGCGGCCGGGTGCGCAAGCGTCGTGCACTGTAGCGCCTCCCAGCCGTCTGAGTCCTTGTCCGCAGCCACACACGTATGGTATGTTCGCCCGTCGCGCTCAGCAGTAAGCCGAGACTGAAAGCGTGGACGTCGTCTTCAAGCTGTTACGCTGCTCTTGCTCTCTTCCACAGGCAGCGCTGCGGAGAGCGGATCGAGGGTGAAGCTGCGAGCATCCACCTCCTCCCGCGCGTCGTCGTCTGCCGCCTCGGCCTGCGTCGTGCATGTACTCTGGGCCTCGCCATCTGGATGCATCGGCCGTTGGCCCCAACGGGCCTCGTCATCTGGATGCATCGGCCATGGGCCCCGTCTATGGGCCCCTTGATTCGGCACCGGGCGCAGACCACACAGGAAGTCTACGCCCGACGCCGATGCATCGGCGGGCGTCGCCGACACGTCGTCGCTGTCAGAGTCTGCGAGGTCTCTGCGCCCATAGCTGCGCTCATCGAAGTTGAAGCCCGTGTTGAGGTTTGCTGCTGCTGCGGCCTCCTCCCCCTGCTCGATGAGTGCGGCGCGCTCGCGATCGATCATGCGCCTCGTCGCGCGTTGAACGGCTGGGCTCGGCGCGAGCCCGTTGCGGGCAGGACGGCGCGGGATGAGCATCCGCTTGCACAGAGGGCACGAGGCAGCGATCCCTTGGCGAAGGATCCACGAGTCGATGCAGTCCTTGCAAAACTCATGCATGCACGGCAACAGTCGCACCTCCTCTCCCTCGCCAAACTCACCGAGGCAGATGGAGCACGTGGGTCCCTCGTCCCCGCCATCGCCGCTCTCGCCGCCGTCGGCCGGCGTGGGCGGCATCACGAAGCGGCGACACGGTAGCGATGAGATGGCCTTGCGCACGCGGCGCACGTCTTCGTTGCGCGCGCGCAGCTCGACGTAGTAGCAGGCGCTCAGGTACCAAAAGTAGATGGCGAGCCCTGCCACGGCGGCGAGCAACACCCACCCCAGCACGGACATGAGCACACAGGCGTCCGACGTCCAGAGAAGCTTGATCACCAACTCGCCGAGCGGTGTCGAGTCGACGACCTCGGAGACCGAGCACTCCGAGGGACGCTCGGTCGCAAAGACGATGGTGATCATGAGCAGCAGCAGCCCAAAGGTCCCTACCAGGCTGAGCGATGCCAATTCACTCGAACGCTGGACGGAAACCAGCCCAAGCACCGCGTTGAGCAGGAACAGTGTTATGGAGACCCCGCGGAGCATCGGCGTTCCCGTGGCCTTATCCTCCCCGGGCACCCGATAGAGCGTCTGCGGTGCAAGCACAGGCGTGATCAGCAAGTGAGACAGCTGATGGACGCCGCCTGCACGGGGGGCGCAGCAGCAGCGGAGCGGCAGAGCGCGCGCGCACATAAAGCCAAAAGACCCCCGAAAGGAACTGCATGCCCACGAAGATGAGCATAGCCTCGCGCAGGCCGAAGCAGAAGGCGAACGACGTGGCTGGTCGGAAACGGTAGCCGAAGATCTCGATGACACCCATTAACCTCCGACCTCCGTCCAGGGCGGGGTCCTCGTCATAGCGAGACTGGTCAGGGTCGTACTCCTCCTCAGCATCGTCCTCGAAGCCTGAACGGCCTGCGTACCGCGTCTCTGTTGCTGGCGGCTCTGAATCCGGCAGCTCTGCAGCTGTCGGCAGAGGCAGCGTTGATAGCGGCCCTCTCGATTCGGGTGTGGAGGAAGACGTGGCAGCCGCTCCGAGGAGCGGATTATCCATGGTTTCTGTGGCAGTGATGTTCATGGTTCCATTGAGCAGCGCCCTTGCAGGCTTTCACGAATCGGAGGACCCGAACATGAGGGGGATTTTCACTTCCGCAACCTCGTTTGAGCGGCCAACCTGCGAGAAGGTTAGGTTGCATGTGAAGATTCGCCCTCGAGTTTCACACCTTTCGGAAGACCTGTGTTCGAGCAGCACAGCAGCGACCGCAGCGGGCAATGGATCCATTCCGCGCGGTGCAAGACGAGGTCACGGCATCCTTCAATAGCGTGCAGGCCGATATCCAGAAGTGGCAGAAGCTGAGCACAAAGTCGCCCAAGCATGAGCCGATGCGCCAGCGCATCATGAGCCGAGTCTCCGAGTTGCAAGTCGACCTGCAGGACATGCAGGCCACCATCGACATTGCCCTGAAGGACCCTACAAAATTTGCGCTCACGCCCTCGGAGCTCATGGCGCGGCAGTCGTTCGTGCGCGACCTGCAGGCGCACGTGAACGACTCGCGAGACCTGCTCGAGCCCACGCCCGCGGCCGCCGGCCGCCTTGCGGCCAAGGCGGCAGTGACCAATGCCGACCGGAGCGACCTGTTCGCAAGCCGAGCGGGTGCAGCCGAATCGGGCGGGACCAAACGCGACCAAGCGGCGTGGGCTGACAACGAGGCCACGTTGCAGCAGCAGCAGCAGCACCGCGAGGCCATCATAGACAATCAGGACCAGGAGCTCGGCGTGCTCGGGAATGCGCTCGATCGGCTTGGCGCGATGAGCAAAGTGATAAATGAGGAACTAAAAACGCAGGGCAAGGAGCTCGATGCCCTCGGAGGCGACATGGACCAGACGAGCAGCAAGATGAAACAGGCGGAGGATATAATGAAAAAAATGCTTAAGCAGAAGGACCGGGGAAAGTTCTGCGCCATCTTCGTGCTCTCTGTCGTGCTCATCTTGCTTCTGTATGCTGTCGTGGCGTGGTGAAGCCGGGCCGACTTCGTTCGCCTCGATGTGAGTAGGCCGCTCCGCAGTACGACGATATACTTTGGTGATTCAGCCGGAGGCTCACCCTCGCCTTTCCGCCATGGCTGGGCTCGCCGGCGGGCCAGTGGCCCGTCTCGCCAAGTCTCGCCGCGTCTCGGCTCTCGCGCGGGATCATTGTAATGTCAGTGAGTACGTGTGTGCCCACCTGTTGTGCGCATCAGTGTGTTTGTCCCCTGTTTGCTGAACTGCAATAGCCAATATCTCAAGAATTCGTTCTTATGAGTCAGTTATGATATCGCGTAATGATATCGTTTTAGCCGACCACGTCGCGGCGCCGCCCGACCGCGCGTCTCGCGCGGCCGCGGGGGCGTCGCGTCGCCTCTCGCCACGTGTGCGCTGCCTGTTGGCATGTTTACTTACTTACTTACTTACTTGCGTCTTGGTCTTCGGGGTTCCGCCCACCACCCGCGCGGGCCGGCGGGCCCCGGGGCGCTCCCGGCGCGCGTGCCGTGTCGCTTCGGCTGACCGGTGCACGCACGCGCGCACAGCCAACTTACGTTCTCGTCTTACTGGACTCTGCGTCTGCACTCGCCGCACCTCGCTCCATTGCCATGCCATCAGATCGTATCTCGGATAAATCTCGGATCATCTCCTCGCGTATCGCCCGCCCACCGTCCTCATGACTAGACCCCCATCGGCCGCCGTTAGGCCACCGTCTGCTGCTGCCACCGCCCCCCGCTCCCTGTAAAGTCAACTTAGAAGTAGAGTCAGACCCATCGAATCGAGCCCACAGAGGATCGCGCACAGCCCAAGGCGCCCGGGCGCTCCTGTGAACGCTCCTGTGAACGCTCCGGAGCGCCCCAGGTCGCCACGTGCAGCTTGCGTATAGGCGTGCGGCAGCTCTCACGGCACAGGCGCGGCGGCGAGCAGCCTGTTGAGCAGCCCGTCCACGCCCCAGGATTGAGGCACCCCTGGCGGCTTGAGGCGCCCGCCCGACTAGAGTGCCTGCTGCTGCTCCGCGGCCGCGCGCGTAAATGCCTGATTGCATGCTGTCACCTGATTGCATGCTAATTGCCTCCTGATTGCTCCGCGGCCGCGCGCGCGTATGCCTCCTCGAGCCGGTAGAGAAACTCGTCCGAATACCCGTCGGGGACGGCCTCGGCGCTGCCGCCGAGGCCGAGCGCATACGCGTCGAGGTGATAGCTCGCGCCGCCGCTCGAGAGCTCTTGGCGCTGCTGCTCGGCCTCCTCTTCGTCGAGTCCCGCCATCTCGCCCTCGCTCAGCACCGGGATGTTGTCCTCGGGGCACGCGCGGCTCGATTGCGTCAGCCACGAGTCAATGCATTCCTGATGGAAGACGTGCGAGCAAGGGAGGGAGCGCACGAGCTGGCCAGGCAGGAACTTTTCGAGGCAGATGGAGCAAACGCGATCCGTGTCCCATGGCAGTTTCTTGCATGGTCCCACGTGCACAGATCCGCACGGCTCGCATAGTGTGCCCGTCGCCGTCGCGTCCACCGCGCCCGCCGCCGCCGTCGCATCGTTGCCTTGCGTGGCCGAAAGGTCGTCGGCCTCGGCCGTAGCGGCCGCCGCGTCCGACGGCCCCGCCACTGCGGCCGCGCCCTCGCCGCCCTCCCCGTCCTCCTCGGCAGCTGCCGCACGCAGCGCGGCATCTAGGCTTCGGCTGGCGCGCGGCTGATGCTCAACACGACGCTCCGCGGCGGACGACGGCGCAGGTACGCCGCCACCCTCGGGCACCGTCCACACAGGGAACTTGGCGTCGAGAAGCGACTGGCTGAGCGTCTTTGGCTTGTTGGCCGAGTCGAGCAGCTGGAGCGTATCGTAGTCCTCCGGGGTAATGTCTCGATGCTGTAGCTCGAGCAGCGTCGTGTACGTGTTGAGATCCACACCGCACCGCTCGGCGGCGGCGGCGGCCTCCATCTCCAAGAGCCGCCGCAAGGTACGCTCCGCGAGCTCCGTCTGCGTCGACGGGAGGGAAGGGGGGGGGGGGGGGGGGGCGGGGGGCGGGGAGGGGGGGGGGGGGGAGGGGGGGGGAGGGGAGGGTGACGGCGGAGAAGGTGGTGGCGAGGGCGGCGGCGGGCTCGGAGGCGGGCTTGGCGGCGGT